>Ga0213870_1000044_pt1 | contig 66146 bp, 72 predicted proteins | sample WICALVC2017_Meta_FD_160119 | JGI IMG/M metagenome (GOLD analysis project Ga0213870, IMG submission 160119) | Freshwater microbial communities from subterranean cave lake in Wind Cave National Park, South Dakota, United States - WICALVC2017 | ecosystem: Environmental > Aquatic > Deep subsurface >...
GAGCGCAGAAGTTTTTAAGCGAGGCATATCCAGGGCGATATGTTGAGCTTAAAAATCTTCGAGTACGCTGCAATAGCGCCGCAGATTGGTTGTCGCAGTAGAACTTAAATGCAATATCTCGGATAATGGATATATGGAATATTTAATTGATACCCACTGTTGGCTTTGGTGTTGGGAGTCTCCAGAAAAATTAGGTGCTGATGCAGAAAAAATTATAAGGGATCCAAAAGTTAAAGTTTATTTTTCAGCTGCTAGTGCATGGGAGCTTGCTATTAAAGTAAAGCTTGGAAAATTAAAAATACAAGAATCTTTAGATAGCTTCATTAATAGTCGCCTCAAAAATGAAGCTTTTACGTCTCTACCGATAGAAATTTCTCATGCTACAAAAGCTTATGCACTCCCGTTACATCATCGGGATCCTTTTGACCGAATCCTTATTGCCCAAGCGTATATTGAAGACTTGTGCTTCATTACAGCTGATTCTCAGATAAAATCTTATTCAATAAAAATCTTGTTTATTCCGTAACAAGTTTTTATGGTCGTACTCGATCTGTTACACCATGGGTTTTATCATTTATGATTTCAAAGATACTTTTATAAAATGGTTGATATAAACCAAAATCTGGTCAATACTTGTTTTATGCTCAAAGGGATCTTTGGTAATAAAACTGCTGAAAAGGTTCTTCTCCATATCTATCATTATGGAGAAATCCATGCCTCAGCCATCGCACAGGACTATGGGATTGCTCTCAATCCTATCAAAGGACAACTCGATAGATTCGAACAGGCAGGGATTCTTGCCTCCAAAGAAGTCGGGCGCAGTCGTTTATTTTTTTTTAATCCTAAGTCTGTTTTTCTTGGGCCAGTTCGGGGTCTTCTTAAGATTGTATACGAGTCCATCCCCTTGAAAGAGAGAGAAAGAATCTTCATTTCACGACGACGTCCTCGTAGAAAGGGGAAACCCATCTTATGAAAGAGCCCAATTGGAGCCACTGTACAGAAGAGCAGCTTTGGAAGTATGTCGCGACCCATTTGGCGAAGAATGGCATCGACACGATTTTGGTCGGAGGAGCTGTGGTTGCGATCTATACTGACGGTGCCTATCGATCAGGAGATTTGGATTTTGTACAGCTCAGTTATCTCAAAGAAAAACTTCCCCAAGTCATGAAGACAATTGGGTTTGAAGTGCATGCAAGCCGACACTATAGCCACCCTAAATGCAAACACCTCATAGTTGACTTTGTGTCCGGTCCTCCGGGGATTGGCGATGACTTAAAAATCATTCCTTCCAAAATCAAAGTTGAAGAAGTAACAATCAAGCTCTACTCCCCAACAGATTGCATTCGTGATCGACTTGCGTCGTATATACATTTCAAAGCACTAGAATGTCTTGATCAGGCTGTCTTGGTTGCACAAAAGCACCCGTATAATCGGTCAAAAATAAAGCGGTGGTGTGCTAAAGAAGGTGCACCCAAGGCATTCAAGGACTTTGAAGAAAAAGTGAAGAAGGCTAAGAGTACGTAGTGAAGAAGGCTAAGAGTATGTGATGTCAAAGAGGCATCTTACTTTTGTACCCGATCAGTAACGTTATGGGTTTTATCATTTATGATTTCAAAGATACTTTTATTGGTGCCAGCATGCCAAATGTCATTTGTGAATCCACCAAATTTTACTTCTTGTGGACCTTGACCGCCTTCAACTCCAGGTGATCTACCACCTAGCAATCCTGAAAATGGAGAGCTGGTAGAGCCACTAGACCGTCCTCCACCGCTTGCTGCGCCTGCAAACTGGATGGGATTAGGATGGTTTTTTAGCCATTTTTGCATCTCGTCTTCTGAATTTTTTAGAAGATCCTTCATGAATTTTCCTTCAGCTGTGTCTGGTGTGAATTTTCCTAGAGTATTTGCAACTCCGTTTTGTGCAGCAGCTTCTGCAAGTTGACGCGGTGTCATTCCTGTAAGTTTAGGGAGGTCATTTAAAACTTTTTGGATATCTTTAGGTTTGGGATTTCCTAAGAAATTTTTCAACTCACCATTGGCAGCATTTTCAGCCATGGTGCCATTTTTGGCGGCCTCATCAATAGCACTACCCACGTCTTCTGTAAAGGATTGTCCCCTGACATCAGCCATGGCTCCTGGTGAGGTTGAAGATCCAGCTGTCGGAGCTGTTGGTGAATTAGGAGCTTGTTGTGGTGGAGTTTCCGCAAGAGGTGTTTCACAGTTTGTAAACGTGCACATGTCCTCATAAGTTTTCTTTGAGTTGTTTGTGATTGTGTTGTGATGATAGAATTTCATGCCAGCCATAAGTGCATTTATACCTGCTGAAAAACAGGCTCCCCAGCCCTCATTAGTCGAGGATTTTCCCGCCTTGTCCCACCCCCAACTACTCATAAAACTCTTAGATGCGTCTGTGCCAACAAACCTTGCTGCAATAACTCCTCCATGGAGTAGAAACCCTGCAATTGGAAAACCAAGTTGAGCACCTAATCCCCAGTCTTTTTCAAGTTGTTTGGAACCTGCTGTAATCTCTTTTTCAGTTTGTGCCTTAGTTACGATTGACCAGCTTAAATCTGCAAGAGATGCTACCGTGCTCCCATAGGTACACATTACTCCTAGAGCAGCGACTGCTGTAAAACATGCAGCAATGCAAGTAGCTGCTAGTGCTAAATAAGTAGGGTACATGTATTGTGTGTTCCAACAGCCTTTGTCATTTATTTCCAGCATTCGACAATGGCCAGAAGCAAGAGCAGTCCCTTCTGGTGCATTTTCGGAAGTGATTGTAGGGCAGGGGTGCTTGCTGTGATAGTCACATCCACCCCAAAGCTCTGCATGGGCTTGGTTTGTAAATAAAGAAAAAATGACGATAGAAACAACTAGTAATTTTCTCATTTTCCCCCTCTCCTAAGATTTTAACAGATAAATTTAGTCGGATAAAGTATAATTATAAAGCATTGTTTTTATAAGGTATTTTTAGTTGGTTTTTTTCGTAGCAGCTCATCTCTTAAAAATATTAATACTTCATGTTTTAGTGTTTTTCTAATCCGTTGAAAACTAGCAGGTTCGAGTAGCATGTTTAGATCTTGATCAATAATTTTTTGATTAAAATGCTTCTCAATAAATTTAATGAGCTCCTTAAAGTAAGCCACTGTTTTCTTGTTCGTTCTCTCTTCAATGATTTCAGGTAGGTATACATATCCATTCAATAAAAAATAATGAATATCATATATATCTCTTCCAGCAATAAAATGATGCTTTTTCCAGCGGTCTAGTGTTGCTACAAGTTTATTAGACACCATTGTTGCTAATGTTTGGCAGTGAATAATTCTATCAATATCTCTAAAGCGAATAGGTTCATACTGATTAGATTTTGGAGCTGGAAATGTCATGTCTATTTTAATTGTATTTCTTGAGCCTTCAGGAGCGCGATATTTTAAAAAATATTGAGGGATAACTACGCTTTTAGCTTTAATTTGAAGTTCTAGTTTTTCAAATATTTTTTCCAGATGTTGTGAAATGGATTTAAAAAGATTTTTATCAAGAAGATCAAAATCTAAATCAACTGAAAATCGATTTAAATAACCTTGCATGCTGGCACAGGTGCCCCCTTTAAACATTAGGTTTTGATTCAAAAAAACATCATCTGAAATCGCACTAAGCAAACGGTAAAGCTCAGCTTTATGTAGCGCATCTTTTGGATTAGGCAGAAACATAGTTTAACTTTTTTTGTAGTTTTTTAATTTTAGCCCAGTTTAACTGTTGGAATGAATCAATATAGTAATGAGGATTAAAATAGAGCATATCTGCTACAGCTCTTTCAAGTGTAGCAAATTTAACACCATCTTTTTCATAAATTCCTTCTGGATTATATAGAAATTCGTCTTTCAACTTTCTGCTGCGAAACCACCATTTTTCAATTCTAATTTTCTTACTTACGGGGCTAATTAAACTAATATAAGGAGCTAACTGCGGAAAAAAGCCAAACTGAAATAAAATAGTTTCAGTACTCACATAAGCATATTGATGAATTGCCTTAATCCCCACTAAAAATGGGTCTAATTGTGAAACAGGTATAAGGGAGTAAAGGCCTTTATAAATCCGAAAAAGAATTTTCTTACTGCAATACCGAGAAATAGTGACATGGAGTGTGTTTGAGTTTTTTATTTTCCACAACAATGCTAGATCTTTAGTATGGAAAATACGTTCATTTTTTTGAACAAGTTGGGCTATTCTATTGATATCGTATCCTTTACTCATAAGTAAAGGATAAATTATCATGTAGGGTCGTCAAGTGAATTTATAAAACAGCTTTATTTGATGCCGTTGAAATTGACCTTTCACAACTTTGGCTTACTTCTTAAGATAAGGATTTGAAGGCATCCCTGGCGAAGAGGGGCTTGTTTTTCCTGCTAAGAAATCAAAACTTAACTTTTGATAGCGGCTATCTACAATTTCAAACAAAGACCTAGTCGGTGGATGAAATCCCTCACTTGTAGCTTGAGGTTGCCTGCTAAATTGCAGGGCTTGCGGGCCTTTTGGGCCTTCTTTAGAATCTTTTTTGGGAAGGAGTCCAGCCATCATTTCTGTGATTGCACTAAGCCCCATGTCGTCGCCTTGAGCTGGACTGCGTGCATTAGATCCTCCACTGCCTGTAAAACCTGCGTCTGTGTTTTGTGCTAAAGCTGCTTTAGCTTCCTCGGACAAAGCTTCTTCTAATGCTTGGGTGTTTTGTGCAAGACCTGCTGCCCAGCTGCCTGCTTCTCCTCCAAGCTTACTTCCTGCCATGCTTGTAGCAGCTGCGACAGGATTTTCTCCTGCTAGTATTCGGTCAAAAAGTTCGCTTGAGGGCTTTCCTGTAAAGTCTTCAAAATTTTTAAGAGCTTGCCCAAACCCTGCTTCTGCAGCTGATGACGCTAGTTTTTCTCCTGAGCTGTCTGCTACCTCGGACTCTAACGAGCCTGTTCTTGCTTGTGCTTCAGCTTGTGTTGCGCGTGGGCCTACTCCGCTCGTTGGCAAATTTGAGGAAGAAGCTTGGATAGCAGTATGGGTCACAGCTTCCTGTGGTGTTCTTTGCTCTGCTCTAGCTTTAGCTTGTTTATAAGAGATAAACCGAAAAGTAGCCATAGCGCCTGCTGTAATGGCTTCTGTACAAGCTTGTTTATTTCCATCTTGTTTTTTTGTTTTATCAACTTCATATTTTTTTCCGCTTTTGTCATAATAATTCCCGTCTGGTTTTTTTGTGAGTTCTTTGCCTTGTTTATCAAAATACTTTTCATTTCCATAAAAACCTTCTTTTTCAAATCCTACCAGTCCTGTAATTTTTGCTGCTCCTACCAACCCAACCACTGGCAAAGTGCTCTTAAACTTATCCATGGCTACTTTTGCTTTTTCACTCACCATGACAACACCTAGGACATCGCTTGCAACTCCTGCAGCTACTCCAACATGGCAAGCTGTGCCTCCTGAGAGAGGATAAAAGCATTCCAGTGTACAAACTGCAGTTGCAAGGCCATACACACCTGCTGAAATAGCTTCTGCTTTAGCTTGCTCATTGTTTAACTCCCGCATGCGATGGCATGGGTCTAGCGGGTTATTGGCATCGGGATTATCACAGTCTGGATTGTTTGGCTGGTTTTGAGTAGTTGTCTCTTGAGCAAATCCAAATGTGCAAACTAAAAGTAAGAAAATAATTTTTGTCATCTTACACGTCCTACTTTATAGGAACTTGTGTATACCGTAGCTGCACGTTTAAAAAGTGAAGTGGAGTTAGGACCTAAAATGCTTCCATCGTCATGAGCGCTGCCAGGGCCTCTTGGGCCTTGTCCGCCTTGAAAGTTTAAAATATTGTTTTGTGCTTTATCGTCTTCTTTCTTAGGTAAAAATCCTGCAAGCATTTGGTTTAATGCACTCATGTCCATGCCTGTGTCGCTAACTCTTCTAGCAGAATTTCCACCTGTGGATGCAAAACCGCCGCCAGGGCCACCACCGCCAGTGCCTTCAAATTTTACATTTCCACTTGTAATGGAGTCTTGATCCTCTTTGCCACCACCGCCTCCACCGCTATCGCCTCCACCAAGTCCACTAAGCCCACCTCCTCCTCCACCAGCACCGCTTGAAGTGCCAGATCCTACAAAGTTACCACTGGGCGCTATAGGCATGTCTTTTAATCCACCAGGATTTCCAGGACCACCTAACAAAGGTGGAAGGGGCTGCATGGGTGGAGCTTCTTCGTCTGTACTACCGGATTCAATGGGATTAGCAATCGGCTCGTTTGTTGTTGACGAAGGTCCTGCCGTTGGAGCTGGCGTGCCATCTGCAAGATAACCAGAGGATTCTGGTGCTACAATTGGCGGCATATACTGCTGTGACGCCACATCAATTCCTGCTGTCTTTAAGTTAAAGTATCCTGTTACAGTTTGTGTTGCGCCACCCAATAGGTTGATCATACCTTGCATATAGGAGCGCGTTTTTGATTGCTTGGCTTTAGCTGCTATTTCTTCATGTTGTGTAGTAGCTGCTGCTAACATGGCCTCACCTTTTGCATTGCTTTCCTTGCCATCTAAATCATTATTAGAAATGGCTGCTGCTGTTCCTGCTTGAGTTAATCTTCTTCCACTATTCGTGACATCATCTTGCACTTCACCTCCAGCAGAGCTCACACCTTGAAGATTTTCTAACGCCTCTTTATGTTTTTTTTGGATTGTACCAGCGCTACTTCCCATGATTATTTGAGCTGTTCCAGTAGCAAGTTGTGTGCCTCCTGTTGCAATTTGAGCCCATCCCATAGCTTTATTGCCTTCTTTAAAGACATTTCCACCTTCTTGTGCTGTTTGCATGGTTTTAGCTTGTGCGTATGCTCCAGCACCACTTGCAGCTAGGGTTGTGCTAAGTGCAAGCATTTCGTTAACAGAATCATACGTCTCTAAATCCCCTGAATCAGCTGTGCAGTTATATTGGTCTTCAATAGCTCGTTTTCTTTCTTTACCTGCTCCATTTAGCCAGCCTTGAACTCCTGAACGTGTTTTTTGGCTACCTTTTTCAATAGCTTCTTTAGAGAGCATGAGCATGACTGTTTGACCGCATTTGTTTTGTGATTTGATCTCACCACGGGTGTTAGCGTTACTGCTTTCCTCTGGTTGTTCGCAATTTTTTCCACCATTCTTTCTACATTCTGCTTGTTTAGCTAATATTTCTGCCCTTTTTTTTGCGTCCATCGCATTAATTTGGCCTTGGGATATAGCAGCAGTCTTGCTGGATGCAATAATTTCCTCATTCGATTGGTTACATTGGGCTAGTTGAGTTCCCGTAAAGCTAGAACAGTCTTGAGTCCCTGCTGAAAAATTTTGTTTTAGTGGAACAATTGCAGCTTGGACTGGAGCTGCTGGTTTTTGTTGGGCTTCCGCAGAAGAAGGATCATCGGATGCTACTGGAGCAGCACCGCCACCTTCTCCGCCACCTGATTGAATGTTATGAGGTGCCAACTGTGCTGCAGGAGGAATTACTTGAGCTGTGGGTGCTGATGGACCATCATCCTCCACCAGAGGCGTAGTAGGCGCAACCGCCTCTGCATCTGAGCGTTGACCTTGGACGCCTGGGACAGCAGCTGCAGGGTTATCGGCTGTGTGGACCATGAAGCCACTGTTTGTGCAATTTTGTGCACTTACTGGAGCCCCTAAATAGCTGTAGTTTCTATCATTGATATCAAAACAGTTAGATTTATTCGGCAGAAAACCAATGCATTTACAATATTTATTATTGTATTTTTCACCTCGAATAGCCGCTCCTTCCGGTGCGATACTAGGCATCATTGTTACAATTACTTGACATAGTTCTTTACACTCCTGTGAGGAGTGTGACTCGCAAAAAGCTTCAATGGCAAAGCACATAATAAAAAACGGTAGAAATAAAAGGACACGACTCTTTTTCAACATAACTATCCCCCACTTTTCTCCATTATATGACAAAACTTGTCAGACAATCAATAGAAACCAGTTAGTTGCGGCGTTGTTGCGTGTATCATACTGATTTTAAACAATATTAATTTAAAAAGATTATGAAAAAATCATCTTCATAAAATTGTAGCGTTATTTTGAGGCCTTTTACTCCTTGATTAGTACCCAAAATATGGGTACTATGTACATGTGATTAAGACGGTGCAGTGGACAAAGCGGGCAGAGCGCAGCCTAGAGAAGGCTTCCAAACAGATCCAGATTAATTTTTTAACTTGGAAGGGACAATTGGAAGGGACAAATTGAGGAGCACGGTCTTGAACTTGTCCAGAAAATTTCTGGATATCGTGACGAACGGCTCAGAGGTAAGCTATCTGGTTATGTGCGTTCTGTTAGAATGAGTGGTAACTATAGAGCTTTTTACAGACTGATCGGACAGGAAATTAAAATTGTTTTAGTGGAGGATATAAATAGCCATGACTACAAAAAAATTGAAAGAATGTTCGGGCTCACTTGAGGAAAAACTTCTTGGTGAACCTATGAGCTTTGGAAAAGCATTAACAGCTCTTCGTAGTCTTTATGACTTGTCTCTTGTTGAGTTATCAAAGAAGGTTGGCATGTCAAAGCAGCACATCTGCGATATTGAAAAGGAACGTCGTTTTGTCAGCATTGAAAAAGCAGCTGAAATTGCGAGAAAACTTGGGCATCCAGCAGGAGGATATTTTGTAAGGCTAGCTATCCAAGACCAAGTGAGACATAGTGGCTTGCGTTATAAAGTTAGCCTTGAAGATGCTGCATAAAAACAAAAGCAGCCTAGTCAAACCACTTCTCTTTACCTCATCGCTCCAGGTATAGTTGCTCCAGCTGTTCTTTTGTGAGCTCAATATCACGTAGGATTTTTAAAATAAGTCCAACTCCAATTTCTTCTCCAGCATGAACTGGGATAGTAGTGCATCTACCATCAGAATGCTTTAAAAAATGATGACTTCCTTTAGTTCGAACAACTGAAAAGCCAATGTGCTGGAGAATAGTTATTAATTCTTTACCTTTGATACGCCTAAGTTTACTCATTAGTTAAATAGCAATACGTTGGACTCCAACAAATTCAAAATCGTTAGGTTGACTGCCCTGTTCTTCAATACAAAGTTCTATCGCTTCGCGAACTCTTTTCATTAAGGTGTCGAGAGACTTTGCTTGTGTGTGGCATCCTTGCAGTTCTGGTACGCTAGCAACAAAGTAGCCGTCAGCGTCTCGCTCAATTACCACATTAAACGCTCGCTTTTGTCCGTTCTTTTTTTTCACCAAAGTTCTCCACAATATTAATAATGCTAGTATTTTACTAATCAAAAGTTTACCAAAAAAACTGAATTTGTGCAAAGCATCTATATTTTATAAAAATATCGCTTTCTGGCGATATTTTAAGGTTTAATATATATAGTATCTTTATTTAACGATAATTTTAAATTAATATAGTTATATGACGATATTCTATAACAAAATGAACCATGTTATCCAGCAATATAGCCTGATAGCTAGATTTAGAGGTGCCTCATGAAGATTAGTGAACAATTAAAACATATTCGTAAAACCTATGGTCTTACACAAAAACAACTTGCAGACCAAAGCGGGGTGAGCTTCTCCTTCATCAATGGGGTGGAAAATGGAAGCAGTTCCATCCGTCTTGAAACTCTCAATAAAACACTCATTCTTTTGGGATGCGAGTTAGCGATTATCGACAAAAAAACTAAGAAAGTGATTGGAGTATAGGTTCCCTGTGATGGATGATAAAAGTAAATCTAATCAAGCAGAAATACGTCTTAGGGGTGAAAAAGTAGGAGTCCTAAACCGCCAACCAAATAAAAGTTTTTTATTTAAATATGATGATCAGTACCTGCTAAAAAAGGAGGCTATTGCAATCTCTGTAAACTTTCCAATAGAGAAAAATGAATTTCTGTCGCCGCGATTACATCCGTTTTTTGACAATTTAATTATGGAGGGGTGGCTACTTAACCAAACTGAAAAAAAATTCCACATTGATAAAAAGAATCGATGGGGTCTGCTCATGTTGGTAGGAGCTAATCCCATTGGCGCTGTGAGCGTACATGCGCTAGACAATAAGGGGCAGCCAATCAATAGCGGTGTAGAGCCCAAAGAGGAAGGAACAAAACTATTTCCTATCGAAATAGTGTCTAAGCCAGGAGGTTGTTCTTTTTGTCTCAATCCCGTAAAGGAGATGAACCTGTTTCATCTTGCTTGCTATAAAAGGTTGTGGGGAACGACCAAGACACTTTTTGCCAGATTGGATAGAATGCAACCACTGCAAAGTTTTTCTAAAACAACAGACAATGGCAGCATTTCAGGTGCACAACGTAAGGGACTTTTTGCACTACAAAAAAACGAACTGCTGGTAAACTCAACTCATTCCACTTATATTTTTAAACCCGATGGTGATTATCCCGAAGTGTCGGCCAATGAGCATTTAACCATGACTGTTGCACGGCACTTAAAATTTGACGTTCCACCCACGGGGCTCATTCGAATTGAAAATGTTGGACTTGTGTTTGTAATTAAGCGTTTTGATCGTACGATACAGAACTATAAATTGTTAACTGAAGATATGGCGCAAATTTATGAAGAAGCGAGTGAAGACAAATATTCCCTGAGTCATGAAAAAGTGGGACAGGCGATTTTGCAATACACTCAGGCCGGTCCATTGAATCTTAATGATTATTTTCGCAGAATACTATTCTGCTTTTTGACAGCTAATGGTGACATGCATCTTAAAAATTGGTCTCTGCTTGAGATGGAAAAAAATCCTGGGATTTACCGTTTAAGCCCGGTATACGATTGGCTGAACACACGAATCGCATTACCACAAGAGAAAAACGATCTTGCTATTTCGCTTATAGGTAAAAAAAGAAATATACAAAAATCCTACTTCAAACGATTTGCACTTGATGAGTTGAATTTAAATAAAACCCAAGTTGAAAAAACCTTTGCTGAGATACCTGCATGGACACAGAAATTACAGGAACTAGTTCCACGCTCCTTTCTCAGTGAGAAAATGAAAAAATCCTATCTTTATATTCTTAAACAAAGAGCCTCGATTCTACAGTAGGGACTTATTTTTTCCTATACCGAGTACAAAGCATCTCTTCGTGCGTGCTTGCGCCATCACGGTTAACAATGAGATTAGCGTGGTAAAGCTCTTTAAAATTGCTTCGTGTGTGTAAAACAGCGTAAGGTCTTTTATTAACTTCCAAACGAACAAAAACAAAGCGCCCTGTTTGAGAGCTGTTGACTTGTCCTTCAAAGGCCACTGTTTTTAGTGATAGGACCTTTTCAATTTCATCTCCTTCGAGTCGGGCAATAGTGTGGTTGCCTTTTTCCTCTAAGTTTTCTGAAACAATCAACACAGCAGGATTTTTTGTTCCTTCTGCTCGGTTTACATAGTTGTAAAGCCTTGCATTAAAATTTTCTCCAGTGCAGCGGTATCCATCTGCATATAAGCTGGTAGGCAGTACGGAAAATAAAAAAATTAAACTGATTTTCATGTAACCCTCCTTTTGTGAATTGGAACGCGAACTTACCGATACTTAACTTCTCAGTCAACGAATAATATTTGACGCTTTGCATAAGATATGTTAATAAGTTGCGCACTTATATGTGGCAATATTTTTTAGTTTTTATAGCGCTGTTTTCTACTATCTCTGCATCTAGCTTTACTCAAAAGCTTACACTTGTCGAAGCTCTTGACTCTTTTTTTAAAGATTCTGTAGCAGCTCTTTTTGCAGCGCAAGGGGATGAAGTTGCTCAAGGTTTAACACGAATGGCACAGGCTCGAGATGAACTAATGCAAAATTTCAACCCTACAGTTGCAGGTCGGTGTGAGAAAGAAAAAATTACAAAGCACCTGCATCGTTTTAATGGACTGATCTTAGATCGTCTGTGGGATGATCCCCGTAAAAATACTTATCAAAATTTACTAAAACAGTTTGGAGTTTCATCAGAGCATTTGCAAACTTTAGAGGAGTGCACGGTCGAGTATTTTTTAGAGCCTCGCTATGAAGGATTGGTGACGGTCCCCAATCCTGCATTTTTGCGAGCTAATCGCCACACGCAAACGATGTTACGCCTTTGGGTTAAAAATCAAAAAATAAATGGTGCTGTTGAGTTAAGAGCATATGTCGGAGCAGGCCCAACCAAAGGTCACTACATGGGTGAGGGAAAATTAAAGCGTGTTGAAGTACATGCAGATGGGAAAGTCAACATCATCCAAGTTTTAGAGATGGTCTTAGTGCAAGAAAATTCTTTACAACACACATTGAGAGGTTCTTTAACGATGTCAGGATTAGATTACCTAGATCCATTTTTTGGAAATCCAGTACCTCAATTGGTTTCAAATGTTTTAACTGGAACAGTTTCTTTTGATTCAAACAATGGAAAGGTTTTCAAAAATGAGGTGCTTTTACAATCTCGTGAAAGCAATAGCAGGATTGAGAAAGCTTTAAAGGTAAGGCTTCCATTGAACGCACAATATGGGCAGTATTTAAACGGTATTTTAATTGAATCGGTTTCGGCAAAAAGCAATCCTCAAGAACTTTTAAAACAAGTCTATGCAGCTTACCGGAGCATTCTCAGGACAGAAATGCGACAAAGTATTATGGAAATTCAAGATAAAGGATTACATCCCTCTTTGGTTTTAGATTTTGTGGAAAAAAATCGTATTGCACTTTTGGTCATTGATTACTCAAGTGATGTTCAAGCCTTGGCGTATGAAAATTTAAAAGCTGCGTTTGCAGGAACCCAAATCAAAATTACTCCACTGTATGACATTGAAGAAGGTTCTTTTAACGTAAGATTTGCCGGGCGATCTTCTACTGAAATGGAATTTGAAAATAAAACAGAATTTATTCAATCCATTCAAAAAATGCTGCTGCTTATCCAACAAGAAAGAGCTCTTGTGTTTAAGAAGTTTGGAATAGAAGCGCTGATGGGAGAGGTTCAGGCACTTGTCCAAGAAGTTTTCAAGAGCTATCAATCTATTGGTGAACGGCTGAAAGGTATGCTTGGAGATGAAGAAATTTCAGCAGAGCTAGATCAGAGTTTGTCTGAAAAATTTGAAATTTTAAAAACCCAGCAAGATGCCCTTGCTCAAAGTTTGATTCAGCTTATAGATACGAGAAATTTGAAAAACTTTTTAAACGCAATCGTTTCATTTTGGAATACTCAGCTTGAAATTTTAAAACTTACTGGGAAGTCTGTTCCACAAGATTTTTTAGAAAAGCGTTTGGATTCTCTTGCAAAAGCCAATGCTTTAGCAATGAAAATTGTAGATCAATATGAAAGTATTCAAAAAGCCCTTCAGTATTTGTCATCCTTTGAGATCGAAGTTGAGCTAGAAGGGAAAAAAATCGAAAAAGGTAAGATCCAATCCTTAGATTGGGAATGGAACAGGAAGTTATCTAAAGAGTTAGAGAGTTTTATTCAGAAAAAGGGAGTAGTAAAATGAAAAAAGTAAAAAGGCTCAATGTAAAAGTAACAAAATATTTTGTTACATATTTAGTTCTAGTGAGTCACTTGGTTATGCTGGCTAGCAGTTCTCTTGTATATGCGGGGACACCCGATAACGTCATGCCTGCTCCAAGTTTGGATCAATTGCCTTTGGAAATGGATACTCAGTTTGATGCAAATCGTTGGTATGATGAGTGGTGGGATTCTTCTGTTAAGGGTCTTAAAGATATTCCAGGAAATTTTATGGAAGACTCAAAAGACCTAGGTCGTCATTTAAAGACAGTTTTTACAAGTGGTGTAAAAATCGGCAATGTCTTGATTATTCGTGGTGCACCAGATACCTGGGAAATTTTAAAAAAACATGGAAAAAAAGTTGGAATCCATTACAGAGATACCATCACCATGGCTCCTGAACATGCACAAGCTGCAGGAAAAGAATTTAGGGAATCTTGGGACCATACTAAAAATACAGCAGAAAAAAACTGGGATCATACATCCCAAATAGCTGGTGAGCAGTGGCAAGAGTTCATGCAAGACCAAGCAAGCGCTAAAAAGTTGATGAGCGATGTCGCGTCTAGTTGGTGGAGTGGGATGAAAAGCAATAGCAAAGAAATCAAAGACGATGTCGTTCAAAACACAAAAGATGTTGGAAGGTGGTTAGAAGACACTTGGGAACATACAAAAACCATTTTAGATAGAACAGCTACTTTTACTGCAGATACAATGGAAAAAAATGGGCAAAATCACTTCGATCTCATTGAAAGACTAGCCAGGTGGACAGGAAAACAACCACAAGATGGTTATAACGACACGATCAATTGGACAGAGCTAGCAGCCTCTTGGACTAAAAAAAATACAGTTAGACAAGCTCAAAAAACAGCTAAGTCCACAGTGCAAGCTGTTAGGGACGCAGGAAAAGACATTAAAGACATGACACGGAAGGCAGATGAGTGGGCAAGCAGTGCTATTGAACATTATGAGAGGTTTGGTGATAGCGTAGAAAAAACATCTGTAGATGTTTTTAATAAAACCGCAAGAGCCACTTTTGGAGAGTTTGTGCCAGAAGCAAAAAAAGATATAGAGCGTACAAAAAGACATGCAAAAAAACTTTGGCAAAAAGGTTATGATGAAGGATTAAAGGCTGGCTTTGAGGAGGCTGGTGATGAGTGGTTTGTAGGGGATGTCCATGGTGTTGCTTTAGCAGGACTGTATTCACTTGGCGCTGTTGTAAAAGGAGTGTCGTATTTACTTGTAGCTTTTCCGATTACAATGACTGCTGATGCAGGTTGGGGTTTAACAAAAACAGTTGGATTTTATGGAGCTGGTGGATTAGCAGCTACAACTGCTGTAGGTGCTCTAGGTGCTGTTGCCACTGCTGGAGCTAGGGTTACTCAATTTGGATTAACAGTAGGGACAGCTGCATTGGCTGGTACTGCAATAGCAGGACAGACTGCTGTGAGCGGTCTAGACATTGCTTTAACAGCTACTGGTCGTGGACTTTTAACAGGTGCAGTTGCAGTAGGTGGAGGACTTATGACAGCTGGCGCTGCTACTGTTGGTACTGTTAGAACAGTGGGCGGAACTGCTGTGGGCGCTTTAGGTACAGTAGGCACTGTTGGATCACTTTATGCTACTAGTGCAGCTATTGGAGGAATGGGTGCTCTTGGTTTAGCTGGTGGAGTTGCCTTAGGTACAGCACGAGCAGGACTATCTGTTGGTGCAGGAGTAGTAAAATCAGCAGCAGATATCGGATGGGGCGTTGTAAAAATGGCAGGTCTCACTGCATATGATGGTACCCTTGAGGTTTTAGTCCCTACACTTGTTACAGGTGTCACTGCTGGAAGAGCAGGCTATGTTGGTGCAAATTTTCTTTGGGACAATCTTGCAAAAACTCCTACAGTTGCTACCTGGGATTTATTGTCTGCTTTGACCATTGGAGGCTGGCACTTTGTAAAAGATCCTGCAAAAGGCACTTATCACTTGGTTGCAGGTCTTACTGGATTTACATATCGAGTAGCAGCTTTAGGATCAGCCATGACTTTGACTTTAGCATTTGATGCGCTTTATACGCTTTTACATGCTCCGCTGTCTTTAGTTTATTATGGTGGGATGTGGTCTCTAGCAGCAGGTGGTAAGCTTTTTGATAAAGCTTTTTCTTGGATTGATTTTTCAACTCAAAAAACCTGGAAAGATGAAAGACTTCCACAATTAAGAGAACTTCTCTTAAATCAATCCCCACAAGTTTTAGAGCAAATTGGAAATAAAGTAGAATACATCCGTGTTGTAGCTTCAGGTGATGATCGTGGAAAAGTGAAGTGGTTTAATACTGAGAAAAATGGAAATGTTTATGAGTTTGAGAGAAAAGTTCGAAAAAATTGTCTTGTTGTATACGTGGAAGAAGATGAAAAAATTACACTGAATTCTCAAACGTATGAACCAAGGTGTGTAGAAAAATTAAAAAGGGTAGGGAAATAGTCATGAATAAAAAAATCACAAGTACTGTTTTAATTTTTACAATTCTTTTTCAATACATTGCACTAGCGGGCACTCCTAATCTTCGTGACACCATTCGAAGTGAAATTGAAAAGCAGTATGAACAAGAAACACCGGGAGTAAAACCAAGTTTTGCAGATGAGATTTTAAGTGATTCAGAAAAAAACGTAAAAGAAAATGTTGTTGAAATGCTCACCGATTTTAAAATGGGAGTAGTCAACGGGTATAAACTAGCTAGAGACGGCAATGGCACAGTTGTTGTTTTAGGTATGAAAGATGCGTGGAAGTTTCTTTTAAAATACGGCAAAGCTGCTGGTATTCATTTTAAAGACAGCGTTTGGCTTATGCCTGAAAAAGCAAAAGGAACTAAAGAGGATTTCCAAAAAGCTGCAAACGAAAGTTGGGAGCTTATGAAAAAACAAGCTTCTCATTCTGCAGACAAATGGAAAGATTTTAGTAAAGATGTGGCAGGAAAAGATGGTGACTGGGATGAAACGCTGAATGCCTACAAAGACATCACAGATTGGGCTGGCAGAAATTATAAAGAAGATGCCAAGGACTTTGTAAGAGGAGCTAAGCAAGGCTTTAGACATTCTTTAGATTGGTCAAAAGCAGTGCTGGATTTGGCAAGTGCAGAAGTTAAAGATGCAGAATTGGATTTCAAGTCCGACACAAAATACATGTGGGATCAAACTAAAGAAAACACAAAAGATGTTGGCAAATTCTTTTGGGAGCAAACTAAGGACTCCATTCGGTCTGTCAACGATTGGTCAGAAAAAACTTGGGATTGGACATGGGATACTACTGAAAAAGTATGGAAAGGGACAGATCGTGCAGGACAATCTGTCTGGAATAAGTACACTACAGAGGCAGATAAGTTATTGAGCTGGCTCAATAAAAACACCTTAAAGCCTCTTTTAAAACAAATGCCAGAAACCGAAAAAGATTTTTGGAAATGGAATTGGAAAAAAGGCTACACTCATGGAGTAAAAGAAGGTTTTCAAGAGGCAAGGAAGTCTTGGAAGTTTAATGACGGACTGATTGGAACAGTTTGGGCTATTGCTGGAATTGGTAAGTTCACATTGCATGTTTTACTTTTAGAACCTACAGTAGCTCCATTTATTTTTGCCTATGGAGTGGCTGCCACTCCTGCATTAGCTCTTACAGGTTATCCTAGTGTGGGTGCTCTGTATGGTTTGGGTGGTGTGATGGCAGGCGCAACATATGCTACTGGAGGTGTATTAACAGGAACTACTGCAGTGGGTGGTACAGCAGCTTCTGTTGCAGCAGGTGGCTTAGGTGTTGTGAGAACTGCAGCTACTGTTGGTGTTGGGATTCCAGCAACAGCCCTTACAGGAGTTGGAATGGGTGCTGCAACCGTTGGTGTCGGTGCATTTCATGGTTTACGAATTTTTGGAACTGAAGCAGCAGCTCTAGTTGGGACAACTGGTGCTTTTACAGCAGGGATCAGTGAAGTCGTTGGTAGAACAGTTTGGAATGGCGCTCAAATGGTTGGGACAACTGCAGTTACAGGAGCAGGCTATGGTGTTGTGACTGCCTATGAAGCTACAAAAATTGCATTTCGAGCAAGCTACGCTGCAGGAGTGACAGTTTTTGATAATGCCATTATTACTCCTGTTGGACTTGTGATGAACTTTGCTCAAGCCTTAGCTTCAGGAGCTGTAAGGCTTACAGAAGATCCTGTATTGGGAGTACTCAATGCTTTTGCAGCAGGCGGAATCTTTTTAGGTAGTGTTGTGACCTCCACAGGTGCTTTTACATATGAAGCATTAAAAGGCACTTTTATGGGATTAGCAGACGGCGTCCAAGTAGTTTATTATTCAGGAAAATGGATTTTTGGAGTAGCAGCAAAAGGCATTGAGTTTGTTGTAGCGCTTGTTGATCCTTCAGATAGGCGCAAGTGGAGAAAATTTAGAGAAGCAAAAGAGATTCCGCAAATATTTGAAGAAATTAAGCTGAATTCAACTCCTGAAATGGCTAGGCGTTTTGGAAAAATTATTCGCACACGTGTGCATTGGTGGGGCAAAGATATCAAAGGATATACAAGGGCTTTTATTTCTAAAAATGAGAAAACAGGTGAGCGATGGTTTTTTAAGCGAGAAGTGGATCTAAAAACTTGCGAAGTGCTTTACCATGCCTCAAACCGTGATCCCGTTGTTCGAGCTTTTTTACAGCTAATCAGTGAAAAACCTTGGGAAGCCACTTACCATACAGGGTTATACAACCGTGTCTGTGAGCGAGAAAAAGTTTCGAAGTAAGAGTCCGTCGGTAGAAAGAAAGCTTCTTACGACGGACTCTTACTAAGAAGTTCTTTCTACAATGCGATAAATTATTGAGCTGAAGCAGCTGGAGAAGCTGCTTTACTAGCTTTAAATTGCGCTGGAGCATCTCTTAAAATGTTGCCACTAATGTAGCAATCTTTTTTTTCTGCCAGTGCTTTTGCTCGCTTTATAGCTTCTGCACCAGTTCTATAACAACCATCAACTTTTGAAGTGGGACTTGAATGAACTAATGCAACAATGTATTGTTTATCTGATGTGACAAGAATATACATTAGTGTCAATGTGAAAAGACCCATAACCTAGCTTACAGTGAGGAAGGCCATGTTCTATTGGCTTAAATCCTTCACAAACCACACTTGTAGGTTCCCCTACTTTTAACTCCACACTCATACCAGGTTGTAGCGTGACTGTATCTGCTTGAGCAAAAACAGAAAAAAACATTGATAAAACAAAGAATAAACTGATTAACGTATATTTCATAAAAATATCCTCCTTATAACAAGTTAGCAAATGTGGGGGGGGCAAGAAAAATTTTATCTTTTATCATTAAATTATTTTGCCTACTATAGGCCTAATCAGAAGGTAGTCCACCCATCTCCAAAATATTGTACTTTAAAAAGTTCTTTATTTGTACTTTTATTTGTACTATTGTTAGGCTTAATAAAGGAGGTCTTATGAAAGCACTGCGCCTATCAGAAGATATTGTGACCGTAGGTGAGTTTAGAGCTAAAACTTCTACGTGGTTGGATAAACTAAAGACGTCAGGCCAACCCGTTGTTATTACTCAGAATGGTAAGCCTGCTGCTGTTCTTCTCTCTCCCATTGAATATGATCGAATTCAGTACACGGAGAATTTTAAAGAATCAGTTGTCCGTGGGGTTGCGGATGCAGAAGCAGGTCGTACGATGTCAACTGAAGAGCTGGAAAAACGGTTACAGAAAAATAGGAAAGCTCGTAGTTCCGAATGAAGATTTGCTGGACCGAAGAAGCATTAAGGCGCCTATCTGAAATTGAAAGCTATATTGCCCAAGGTTCACCAGAAAATGCTATCCGATTTGTTGTAAAGCTTGTTCAAAGAACAAAGGCTCTTACTGTGTTTCCTCAGTCAGGGAGGCTTGTTCCAGAGTTTAAAACCGGCGATTTTCGTGAGTTAATTGAAGGCAATTACCGAATCGTTTATAAAATCAAAGATCAGCTAATTGAAATTTATACCGTATTTGAAGGGCACAAGCTTCTTACTGAAAAAGACCTAAAAAAATAACTTTGGCTACGCCTATTTTTTAAAAGTAAAACAACGCAGATTTTGTCTCAGGCGACGACTATAAATATTTTGTAAGCCAAACAATAGCAAGTCGGCGATTCTTAATAAATCGATTTGGATCTAAAGATTTTGGAATCTTATATTGAAAGAACTGTCTTGGTAAGGTTGAAGGGAAATGCGTTCGCCAAGCATCCAAAGTTGCCCAACACACAATTCGCTCTCTTTCATTTAGAAAAGAACGGCTTTTGATTTTTTTTAAACATGCAAACAGCTTTTTTTTAGTTATACTTGGCGTCATAAATAATTGCACAAGAAACGCCGCAAGATACGCAATTATTTATGACGCCGAGTATAGTTGGCTAAATTTTATCATATACTTTATTATAATATAAAATATGGAACTAAAGGAAATTCAAAAGTTAAATATTGATAAGGCCCTCAAGATTCTTTCTAATGAAATTGGTGGAGAATGGATTTTGCTCGGTGGTGCACTAGCCCTTTTTGAGTTTTCATCGCAAAGAGCTACACATGATATAGACATTGTTCCTAAAGTGCCCAACCCAATGGAACGCTCTAAGCTTTTTGATGTCGCAGAAAAACTCCATTTACCTATTGAGGCGATTAACTCCGCAGCAGATTTTTTTTTAAAAAAATTTCTAGGATGGGAAGACCACCTTGTGTTAATTATACAAGGGCCAAAAGGGACCATTTATCGTCCTGATCTAACTTTATATTTTGCTCTAAAACTATCTCGTGGAACTGAAGCAGATATTCAAGATTGTAATCAAGCGCTCCTTACTTTAAGTAAACATGAATTACAGAGAGATGTATTAACCCAGTGGTTAAAAGGAAAAAAGATACCTTTACGTGCTAAAAATTTTTTAAGAAAAAATGTCTAATCCTCCTTCTACTACTTAATATTAAGAATCAAGATCTAAGAAATCTAGCAGAGCGAGCTTGACTCTATCTCGCAGCGCTTTAGGAAGTTGGCCGAGTTCTCTCCGAAATAAGGAGTTATCCCAAGCTAGGATTTGATCTACAAGGATTTCGCTATTTTTTTCTAGTCCGCACGTCCCTGAAGGAATTTTCACACGTAGCGGAAACCCATCAACGGAAAGAAGTTTAGTTGTAAGCGGGAGGATGAGCGTGCTTTCTAAACCTGCCTCACAAAATTCTGAGGGTTGGATTACCAAACAGGGACGTTGCTTACCCAGCTTAGTCCCCACTCTTGGCTCTAGATCAACAATATAGATAGACCAACGCTTTGGGAGTATCCTCATGAGCGTTTCAAGCGTGAATGTTTTTGGAACTCTTTGTTTACTTCCATACTATGTCTTGACACCATGCTCGCAACCTTCTTCCAGCGGTTCACTCGATCACACCGCGCAGCTTCCATTTCAAGGAGTCGCAAGCCTGCTCTCACAACTTCTACTTTAGTGCGAGATCCTAATTTTTTTTTCAAACTTTCGATTCTTTCTTCGTCTTCTAGTTGGATCATGAGTAGTTTGCCCATATATACTTTAAAGTATATCTATAAATATATTTCTCGTCAATTGGTGTTATGGTAAAGTTGATATAAAGTATTAAAGCTTCTACACGGAGGATTTGCTGATGGATCCACAATTTTCACTGCAAAAATACTTCTTTAGATGTGCTCTAAGCATTTTTGCTTTGTGCTTTGAGATTTCTTGTAATTGTAATAAAACTACACAAACAATTGCTATGGAAAAAATAGATCATGAGTTTATTGAAAAAAGAAAAAAAGAGCTAGGGCAGAATTACAAACCTCGCACCAAACACATTGGAAAAGAAGGTGGAAAAGAAGGTGGAAAAGAAGGTGGAAAAGAAGGTTTTGCTCTATACACAAATTGGCTTTTTTTAGAGAGCAGTCCCTATCTTTTGCAGCATGCTCACAATCCTGTGAATTGGTATTCTTGGAGTGAGAAACCATTTGAGCTTGCTAGAAAAAATAATTTTCCTATTTTTCTGAGTATTGGTTATTCCACGTGTCATTGGTGTCATGTCATGGAAGAAGAATCTTTTGAGGATTTAGAAATCGCACAATATCTTAATGAAAATTACATTGCCATTAAAGTAGACCGTGAGGAGCGCCCCGATGTGGATGCTATTTACATGAGTGCAGTTCAGATCATGACAGGCCATGGTGGATGGCCTATGACAGTGATGCTCACTCCAGACAAAAAAGTATTTTATGGCGGGACTTATTTTCCAGCACGGGATGGAGATCGAGGTGCATCTGTTGGTTTTTTAACACTGTTAAAACAAATAAAAAATATTTACGAAAAAGAACCTGGCAAAGTAAAAGAAAGCAGTGAAAGGATTTCACAGTATTTACAGGAGTCTTTGTCCAGCAAAAATGATTCCATGAAAGTTCTTTCAGCTGGCGTGTTGAGTACAGCAATTGCCTTTTATAAAAAACGCCATGACTCTCAACATGGTGGTTTAGCGGGTGCTCCAAAATTTCCAAGCAGTCTTCCTATTCGATTTCTTTTACATGAATTTAAGAGAACACAAGATGAAGACATTTTAAAAATAGTAAAACTTACTCTCCATAAAATGGCAGAAGGTGGGATGTATGATCAAGTCGGTGGTGGCTTCCATCGCTATTCTACGGATGAAAGATGGCTTGTACCGCACTTTGAAAAAATGCTTTATGACAATGCTTTGCTAGGAGTTGCATACTTAGATGCATACCAAGTCACAGGAGATGTTTTTTATAAAAATATCGTAAAAGAAATTCTTCGCTATTTAGCTAGGGACATGCAGTCACCAGAGGGAGTTTTTTATTCTGCAACCGATGCAGATAGTGGCACTCCACACGGTCATGCAGAGGAGGGGTATTTTTTTACATGGACGTTGAAAGAGTTGCAGTCTGTTCTTAGTCCAAAAGAATTTGATTTAGTAAAAAATCATTACAGTGCAACAGTAACTGGAAATTTTGAGGGTCGTAATATTTTTGAAGTACGAAAATCTTTGTCAGCAGTAGTTTCTGAACTCAAAATTTCTCCGGAGCTTTTACGTGATGTAAAAGAGAAACTTTATCAATCAAGAAAAAAGCGAGCCCCCCCGCTAAGAGATGAAAAAATTTTAACAGCATGGAATGCCCTTGTGATTTCTGCATTTGCAAAAGCAGGATTTGTTTTAAAAGACTCAAACTATATTGAGACTGCAAAAAAAGCTGCACACTTTCTATGGAATAATCTCCAAAAAGATGGAAAACTTTTTCGCTCCTATAAGGACAGTAGGGCTTACTATTCAGGGTATCTCGATGACTATGCTTTTTTTATCGCTGCACTTTTAGATCTTTTTGAGTCGACTGGTGAATTGCAGTGGTTAGAAGTTGCGCTGAAGCTTGATCAAACGTTAGAAAAACATTTTGAGGATAAAGAAAACGGTGGATTTTTCATGGTTTCTCATGATCATGAAAAATTAATAGCACGTGAAAAACCAGGTTATGACGGCGCAGAGCCATCTGGAAATTCTGTAGCGCTTTTAAATTTACTAAAACTCTCTTCACTAACAAACCAAGACAGTTTTAGAAAAAGAGCAGAAAAAGGATTTCAGGCATTTTCTAAGATTTTACATGAGAATCCTATTGTATTATCTGAGATGTTATTAGCTGTGGATTTCCATTTCAGTCAACCAAAAGAAATTGTGATTGTGACTCCTCCAAATATACCATCTACAAATTCTTTGAGATTAGCTGAGCCCTTTTTATCTGTGTTGAGAGAAAAGTATTTACCAAATAAAGTTCTTGTTGTTGTTCACGGGTCAGACAAAAACCAAGGCTTTTCTAAGCTTATTCCTTTTGTCCAAAATAAAACTAGTCTTCAAGGTAAAGCTACAGCTTATGTATGTGAAAAAGGTTTGTGTAAACTCCCAACAACAGATCCAGTAAGTTTTAAGAAGCTACTTTAAAAGGTACTGTCGAAAAAGTGCGATTTTAATAACTTTGTGACTTTGTTGAAATCCTCTAAAAAAGACGGAAAATGCTTAAAAAATTTTAAAATTATCTAATGATTTCAGTACTGATTATGTAGATTTTGTAAAAAATTACTAGGATTTCAACAAACTGCTTTCAATTAAATTTTAGACCTTTTTCGACAGTCCCTTTATAGGCATTTGATCGTTTGCAGCCACTGATTTGATGTTTGCAGTCACTGAAAGGGTATTCGGCAATAGTCCCAGTATAAACATACAAAAATAGGCTCCTGCATAACTTATGCTTATAGCTGCTTCTTTGCTGTGTGCTATGTGGCTAAAAATTTTATAAGTTATTGTAATTATTATACTTAATAATTAAAATATATAATTTTTGAAATAATTTATCTGAATCTATATTTAATAGATTGGAGCTATTTAACAACGTACTAATATTAAATAATAAATTTAATAATAATGCGTTGAGTTATGCAGGACAATTGTAGAGACCTATTTATGTGGCTGTTACAGAACGAGTCTTCTTAGATGCGTTCTAAGATAATGACATCACACTCCATTTGTTCTCATGTATGGGTCCAACAACACATATATGGGTCCATACATACATATATAAGATAATGACATCACACTCCATTTGTTTTCATGGGTCCAACAACACATATATGGGTCCATGCACAGACCCTATATTTGTATTTCGTTATTTTTCAGCAGAAATGACGGCCTGAACCCATTTTTCTAATCCCAGTAGGTGTATTCCTGTTTGAATAGATTGAAAAAGGCTGGGCAGTACAATGTTTTTAGACTGTAAAAAATCTAAATATTCAGCTGTCTTTTGCCAGGCATAGAGCTCGTTAAAAAAGGGTGTGCCACTAGGTTGCACAATATGAGAAATTTCGTGAAATAAGAACAACTCAAGTTCTTTTGGAGGATACTCCATTGGTCTTAGTGCAATCTGTGCTGTTTCTTTTGTTACAAAAACTGCTGCAGGAGCTTGTCTTCTCAAAAGATTTGCCCACTCCATACTCCAGCTTGTTAAAACAAATGGAACGTCGGAGTAATATTGCCATTTTGTGCCTTTTAAACTTTGAATTAAAGATCGGTAAATTTGGCTTAAATACTCTGGTTGAAATTTCGATACAGTAACTGAAAAAGCATTTGGAGCGCGGGGGGCGGGGGACTGGACACCTGCGGTCCAATTTTCTTTATCAATACTAAATGCCAATAAATTTCCTGCTTCTTTATAAAAATTTTGCAGCAAATGCCTCGCTAGCAAAACCCGTAAGCGATTTTCAAAATATATGAAAAGTTCTTTATAGATCTGATTTGCTAAATCAAGACAGGCATTTTGATGCTCAATCGTGAGGTTTTCTATTTTTTCTTTAAACTGGTTTTTTAAAAAAAACGTATCTTTTGTGAGTGCGAGTGAAATTGGATTTTCATTTGAGATTCGAAGTTTGAGCCCACCTGATTTGTCTCGACTAATTGTTTGTGTTAGATCAAAGCTTAAGTAAGAATTTATCCCTTGAAGGCAATAGTACTCGTTTCCTGTACTTAGATTAGCAAGACCATTTGAAGACAAAAGCAAAAGTAATAATGTTGAAATCATTTCTATTTTTTTCATTGGTCTAAGAGCAGAGGCTCTTTTCCGTCTCCTTCAATCAAGATATGATGGTTTTGATTGGCACTGTCTTGGCAATATGGCTCTACTTCTTCATTCATCATGAGAAAAACACGGCCCCTTGTTTGATAAAAACCACTTATTTTTAGACCTGTTTCAACTGCAAGTCGATCCATGTACTTTCTGCTGCCAAGCCTCCAATTTTGCAGTTGAGTACGGAGCTGTTGATATTTAGCTAGATCACATTGATTGGACTCACTCACAATCGTTTTTGCAAAAGATTCAAACTCTTTGGCTTGATTATGAATAATTGCTGCAAGACTATTCCATAATGCTTGAACTGGATCTCTTACCAAAGTGGAGCTATCTATAAAAAATAAATCATAAAATTTTTCTTTTAAAGTCACCACATCCCGAATGGTTTCAGTTTTTTCAAAATCCACGCGCGACAAACAGGTGTTTGTGATTACTTCGATACGTTTAGCAAACTCATCAGAAGAAATACTCTCCATGTCCCACAAGATCTTTGAAACACTTTTGTTAAACCAATTAATTGGTACAGCACAGACTTCAGAAGACAAAAGTTTGCTATAGGTTCTGTTGACACCAATGCAGCTTTTCGTAAGCATTGGCTTAGTGTCTTTTTTATCAAAGACACTAGTTACACGAATCTCATAAGCATAGATAGGGCACATGGGAAAAAATGAAACTCCAAAGCAACGCTCTTTTCCGATCACAATGGGATCTTGTCTAGATGAAAGTGTGTATGTATTTTCAATTTCAATGTGGTTAGGAATTAAATCCATAATATTAATATTATTGTCCCCACCTCCCACTGTGCCAGTTGAGCCCGCATGGCTAGTGGTGCTAGTTATAAAAAACATTGCAAGCAATAGTTTTTTTGTTTTCATTTAAACCTCCTAAAAATTACCAGTTCCCACTGGTGCCAAACATAATATAACCATCAGAAGAATCTCTGGTTGTTCCAGCATTAACCGCATTATTATTAAAAGGATCTGTGCCGATATTATAGAACCGTCCTCCACTCTGAACAAATAAAGACCACTCACTATACGCATTTTTAAACTTTAGAGCTAGTTCAGAGTAAACATTTGCTTTTATAAGTTTTGTACTCGCTTCCACTCCCATATTTAATACAGTCCAATCGAGGGTAGTTGTTTGACTGAGAATCCATTCATGTCCCATGCTCAATTTGAATCCAACAATATAGACCCCATCAAAACTCTTCTCTAATTCAGTATCTTTGGCCCAAACATACCCAAGTGCATCGATAACAAAGTGTGAATAATTGAAAATGGGTGCTTTACCGTGAATGGACCCTTCTAGTTGAAAAGCTTTGATGGTAATGCCTTCCACACCTTGGTCAATATCTTTATATATATCTAAATTTGTAATATGTAGGTCGAATTCAGTATTTTCATTATCCAACTCATTATAAACTTTCGTGAATGGATTTAATTTTAATTTATAGTAAGGCACGACAGTTCCTGTGCTATCGTCTTTTGTGAATCCAAATGTTCCTTCTACCCAAAAAAGTTTGTAGGCTTCACCCACAGGGCCATTTTGATTTAATCCACGGTATTTAAACCCCACCAACATTCGTGGAGCATGGTTAATACTAAACTCCATTGCAGCGCCCACACTGCCATGGGGATCCGACATCTCCCCTTGAGAGTCTGGTTGGCTTGAAAAAATATCCGTGTCTATTGCATAGCTTTGGAATGAGTTTATAAAACACATTCCAAAGGCTATAAGGATTGTTTTTAAAATTACTGTCTTCATTGATTTCCTCCTGTTAAATTGAAAAGCTGGAACGAGAAATGGTAGGTTTGAGTTTTTTTCTTATCCGTATCAAAATAAGCCACTAGTTTTTGATTAAAATCTGTAATCATTTTTTTAGCTCCTTCTATTTGATTTGGATCTATTGAAAATGTTTGAGAGCCTATATGCCGCTCCTGTGGGGATTGAGTTTCTAAACTTTCAATGGCTTTTTCTAACATGTGCCGATGAAAGCTTCGCAATGCTGTGTTTGGTTTTTCAGACTTAAACAAAGCGTTGTTGTGAACTTTACGATAGAGACCTTTGCTGTCTTTCTCAAGAAGCTCTAATCTTTCAAGCCTTTCAAGAGCAGCTTCAGCTTGTACTTTTGTAATCCTAAGCCGCTTTGCAATTTGAAGTGGATTGAATTTAAAATCTGCAAGCTCAGTCATCTCTAAAATAGGAATGTGATACCAGTCACTAATGAATTTAAATGCATCAATATTGAGATCTTGAACTTTGTGAAATGAGTTTTTTATCTGCAATTGCTCAAAAAAAGTGTTTTTTAATTCAGGGGACTTTGCTGTTTCAAACTGGATCAAAGAACAAAAGTACTGTGTTTCTTTTTCATTAAGTCCAAGTTTTTGAGTGATTTTTACTGCGGCCTGCAGAGACAGATTTTTCTTGCCACTACAGACAGCTGAGAGGTGTGAGGACTGGATCCCCAGTTGTTTTGCCATTGCACGAAGAGAGTAATGCTGGTTTTTTGTAATTCGATCTGCAAGAACGCTCTTTAAGTAAGTGCGGTAGCTTTTGTGATCAAAAATCATTTTATTGTCAGGAATCATAGTGGCAGCACTAATATCATTGCGTCGCACAAAATACAAGATATATAGAGAACAATTTGCGCTCTATGAGAGCGCACTATCAATTGATTTTTGAGTTAGATGCGCTCTTAGATTATTGACTGCATGGAAAAACTTAAACCACCGTCTACATTAATGGTCTGACCTACGATCCAACTCGATCGAGGAGAGCATAGGAATAAAACCACATGCGCAATTTCCTCAAGTGTTGGCATTCGTTTGAGGGGAAGCAAGTTTGCGAAAGCTTGGTTTGTAATATCGAATGCAGGTCCAAGGTATTTGCGCGTGGATTCTGTTTCTAGAAATCCTGGGTTTACAGAATTGACACGGATTTTTCGAGATGCAAGCTCATGGGCGTAGTACGTTGTAAGAGTTTGCAGCGCTGATTTTGCTGCGCCTAATAGACCGTGTCTAGGCACAACTTTTAAAGTATCCATGCCACTGATTGAAACAACTGCACCTCCGTTTTTCATAAAAGAAGCTGCTCTTTGTACTCCTAAAATAAAAGATTTTACAGTAATGTTCATTGTTTTTTCAATGTGATGGGATTTGAGATCCAATAAATCTTTAAACGCAGTCGCTGCAGCATTGTGGATGTATATGTCGAGACTTTGAGTTTTTGACGCCACTAAATCAAAAAGTCGATCTGCAGCGCCATCTTCAGATAGGTCACATGGGATGGTTTCACAAAGAGCACCTAAATTTGTGATTTCATTTTTTGCTTTTTCAGCACTTTCTACATCCGATCGAAAAGAAAGAATGAGTAATTTTGCCCCAGCTTGTGCAAATTGGTGGGCTGTAGCAAGTCCTAAGCCTTTCGTTCCACCTGTAATTAAAATAGATTTTCCAGAAAATTCTTGATTCATTTCTTACCTCTTTTAATGCCCATGAACTCCCGAGTTTCTGTAAGTGTGGCTGGACGCTGTCCATGTTTTTCAACAAGTAAAACAGCATGCTTCACAAGCTCACCATTACTTTTAGCCATTGTCTTTCCATCTGGGAGATAAAAATTATCTTCAAGACCGACTCTAATATTTCCACCCAAGTTTAATGCTTCCTCACATAACCACCACTGGTCTCTAGAAATGCCAATCACTTGCCAGGTTGAATTTTCTGGCAAAATTTCAGACATGAATTTTAAGTGCTTTGGTGTTGCTGCAATTCCTCCCGTGACACCCATGATTAAGCTAAAGTGAAAGGGCTGTGTGAGTAGACCCATGTCGATCAAAGGATCTGCATTGGCAATGTGTCCTGCATCAAAACATTCCATTTCAGGAATGACTCCTGCTTTTTTCATGCGGGTGAGGGCTGCAATGATATCTTGAAATGGATTTGCAAACACTTCATCGAAGTAAAACTGCTTGTGTTTTGAGCTGTAGACTGCATAGTTCATGCTTCCCATGTTGAGTGCTGCTATTTCAGGTGTGGCATGTTCGATTTGTTCTGTGCGCTCTTGAATCGAGGGCCCAATCCCACCAGTTGAAAAATTGATGAGTACTGAACATCGTTTCTTAACTTCTTCACGTATGGCTTGGAATTGAGAAAGCCTCCAACTTGGAGTTCCGTCATTTTCGCGCGCATGAATGTGGACAATGGTAGCTCCAGCGTCCTCTGCGCGCTTTGCTTCTTCTGCAATTTCAATTGGAGTATAGGGGAGGTAAGGGCACTGCTTTCGATTCGCAACGGCGCCTGTAAGTGCACAAGTGATGATGACAGGTTTCATAGGAAGGTCGCCTCAGAGCACATATATGGATTTCTTAAATGCGCTCTTAAATGTACTCTCATACAGGCATAACCCCGTGTTTGCGCTCGCGCCTGGCTGTCCGCTTATGTGATGAAAACTGAAGTGCACGGTAAAGGACAAGCCTTGTTTCTCGTGGATCAATGAGGTCATCGATGTGCGCAAGCCGCGCTGAGAGGAGTCCACCGATGTTAGCTCGGTATTCATCCACCTTAGCAGCTTTTGCTGCACCATCGTTTTTATTTTTCATGACAATCCCTGCAGCGCCTTCTGCTCCCATGAGCGAAATCTCTGCACCAGGCCACCCCACAATGAGATCGGGGTTTAATCCTTTTCCACACATGACATAGTATCCAGCTCCATAACTTTTGCGGATAACAATACTAAGCTTGGGTACTGTGAGAGAAGCCACAACATGAAGCATTTTTGCTCCGTGGCGGATAATTCCTATTTTTTCAACACGAGAGCCCACTAGAAACCCTGGGCAGTCATGCAAAAAAACGATTGGGATTTGGAATGCATCACAAATGAGCAGGAAGCGAGTAGCTTTGTCTGCAGCATTAACATCCAGAACACCTCCTTGATGCGAGGGCTGATTTGCAACAATTCCTACTGGATGACCCATGATTCTAGCAAAACCTGTAATAATGTTTTTAGCAAAATCTGGTTTGATTTCAAAAAAATCTCTGTGGTCTGCAATATATTCAACGATTTTTTTCATATCATAAGCTTTTCTTGAATCCTCTGGAAGCAAGGATAAAATCTTGTCGTCAATTGCAAGTTGAAGTCCGCGCACATCATGCCGAATGGGTGGCTTTGCTTTGCAGTGTGAAGGGAAAAAACCAAGATATTTTCGAATAGCTTCAATGCATATTTGATCATTTAAAAATTCGCCATCTCCAACACCACTAATCTGACAATGGATTTTTGAACCTCCAAGATCTTCGGTTGAAACCTCTTCACCAATAGCTGCTTTGACGAGAGGCGATCCAGCAAGAGCCATGCTGCTTGTACCTTTGACCATCGGAGTGTAATCTGCCAGTGCTGCAATATAGGATGTTCCTGCAGCAGTCGGTCCCATGACTGCAGCAACTTGAGGGACAACACCAGAGAGCTCAACTTGTTCTTGAAATAGATTTCCAGTTCCTGCAAAATGTGCTCCTGCAATTTCTTGGATGCGAGCTCCTGCTGAATCCAGGAGCCAAATAATAGGAATGCGTTCTTCAAGAGCTAGAGTGCGCATGCGTTGGGCTTTGCGTTCGCCAACTTCTCCCATGGATCCAGCAACGACAGTGAAGTCATAAGCAATTACAGCAACAGGTCTTCCTTCGATAAGACAGGTTCCTGTGATCACTCCATCACAGGGAGTGTGTTTGTCTGCAAGTTCAAGGTTTGTTGGAGTGTGATCAGCTAGAACTCCAAATTCTAAAAACGAATTTTTATCTGCTAGAAGATTAAGACGTTCTCGTGCGGTGAGTTTGCCTTGTGCTTGTTGCTTGGCTATTGCAGCACCTCCTCCCATCTGCCTACTTTTTGATTTTTCCTCGTTTATTTGTGCAAGACGATCTGCGTTCATCATATTGTATCGGATTTGCGTCCCTTTTTGTCGCCTACACATCGGGCATTGTCACTTGCGCTTCCTGCGCGCGTTCCGGCTGTGCATTCTCCGGCAAATCCTCCGATTACCTCAGTGCCTGCCAGTATTTCTTTTGCAACTTCTTTAGCGATAATCACTTTTTGAATTTCGCTCGTACCTCCACCAATTTCATAAAGTTTGGCATCGCGGTAATAACGTTCAACTCGATATTCAGTCATATAACCATATCCACCCAGCACCTGAATGGCTTCGTCGGCAGCTTTTACAACAAGCCGTGAGAGGAGATACTTCATGATTGCAGCATCTTTTGTACAACGCTCTTTTCGAAGTATTTTTTGGATAACTTGACTACAGTAAGCTTTCAGCGCTTCAAATTCTGCTGATACCTGCGCAATTTTGTCTTGGATGAGTTGATATTCTAAGATGGGTTTTCCAAACTGCTGTCTGGAGGCTGCATATTTGACCATGATGCCTAGAAGCTCATCGACTAAGCCTAACCCAATTGCTGAAAAGGATGCTCGTTCAAGGTCAAGCGATGCTTTCATGTCATAGAATGCTTTTCCTTCGCGACCCAGCAAGGCAGTTGCTGGCACTTTGCAGTTTTCTAAAAAAATCTCACCTGTGGGAGAAGTTTTATGCCCCATTTTTTTAAGTGGTTTCCCAGTTGAAAGTCCTGGAAGTTCTGAAAGTCCATTGACCCCACGTTCTAGTAAAAAGGCACACCCACCTTCGATTCCCTGGTTTTCTGTTCCTTTTAGTCTTGCAATGATAATGAAAAATTCAGCAACTGGAGCATTGGTGATAAAAGTTTTAGAGCCATTGAGGATGTAGGCTGACCCCTGTTTCTCCGCCATAGTCTTGATACCAATAGCGTCTGAGCCACCACTAGGTTCGGTTAGGGCCCAACATCCAATTTTTGATCCATCAATAATTGGTGGAATAAATTTTTGTTTTTGTGCCTCCGTGCCATGGAGAAGCACATTGTTTCCAAACAATACAGAACTTGCCATGACCGATAGAGCAAAACCACAATCGATCCTTCCCATTTCTTCAGCAGTTCTAAGATAAGAAAGGAAGTCTCCATCGCCACCCCAGTGCTCTGGCATAAAGGATGCTCCATAACCTGCTTTAAAGAATGCTCGAAAAATTTTCTCTGGGAATTCTCCCCGTTCGTTTAGATCATCAACGACAGGAACAAGTTCATGGCGTAAAAATTTTCGCACTTCGGTTTGGACAAGTGTGGACATGCTCATACTGTAATAAAATTTTTTATTTTTGGAAAGAAGTTCTAATAATAGGTTGTGTCACTTAAAGTCAAGCTGACAACCTGTGGTGGCTTCCGAGAGAATCGAACTCTCACATCCGTAAGGATACACGATTTTGAGTCGTGCGCGTCTACCAATTCCGCCAGGAAGCCAAATGTACTTTTTACTTATCATGAGATGTGTGATTAAGCAGCGAGTTTTTCTTCGTTTAGCTGCATATCCTCATGGCATTTTGTTGGACTTCCATCCCAAGGAAGAGAAAATGAAAAACAAGAACCACGACCTAGTTCACTTTCAACCCAAATTTTGCCTTTATGTTCTTCAATAAGTGCTTTTGCTATAGCAAGACCTAGTCCTGTTCCTTCTTTAGCTTTGTTGCTAGTATTTTCTACTTGGTGAAATTTATGAAATATTTTGTATAAAAATTCTTTGGGGATGCCTTGACCAGAATCCTTTACGTGTATAATAATTTGATTTTTTTCTTCTGTATGCCAGACTTCAATTTTTCCACCCTCATGAGTGAATTTGATTGCATTAGAGACTAAGTTTGTAAGGACTTGCTCAATCCGGTCTCGATCTACAAATACAACTGGAGAATTTGCTGTTGCAATATGGTGAAGACTTATTTTCCGTGATTGCGCATCTATTTTAAAACCATCTAGTGCGTGTGAAAGAATTTGAGTAAGACCGTGTTGTTTGAAATTTAAATAAATTGCTCTTGCTTCAATTTTAGCAATATCAAGGATTTCATTAATCATACGAATTAGTCTCTCAGTGTTTTTATGTGAGATTAGTAACAATTGTTTTGCTTCCTCTGAAAGTGGACCAGCTAAACCTCCCAGGATAATGCTAATACCGCCTTTAATGGATGTCAGCGGTGTTCGTAGTTCATGACTAACCGTAGAAACGAAATCAGTTTTAAGTTGGTTGAGTTCCTTTAGTTTTTCATTTTGTTCTTTTGAGGCTAACGACAAAATCACCATGTAAGCAGCAAAAAGCCCAAAACAGAGCAGCCCTCCATAAGTAATTCCAAATAGAGTGTTTTGTGTCGTCTTTACTACGAGCGCATAGCTTTTTTTGTTATCATCGATAATACGTTTTTCTAAAATATTTGCTAATTGAGCTGCTTCCATTTTTCGCTTTAGTATTGTTGCATACTCTAAGTCGTCAGAAAGCTGTCCCCATAATTCTTGCTTTAGATTATTAACTTCATCTTGATTTTTTATATCAATATAAAATTTTAATTTCTGAATTGTCCCGAATGCTTCTTGTCTAGAGCGTGTCCGGCTGTAAAGATCAGATAAATTAAAAATTTTGCTTCGAATATATACAGGAATACTCAGTGCAAGAACGCCAATTGTGATAATTAAAAATAGAAATTTTTTTTTTAACACTAAATTCATATTAGTTTATTTAAAATCTCCTCAATTTGTATATGCAGCGTCATGGGATCAAAAGGTTTTAAAATATACCCTTTTGCGCCTAATTTAAATCCTTGTTCAATTTCTTGGGATTGAGTTTTTGCACTCAAAAAAATCAAAGGGATATGTGAAGTGTTTTGATTTGCCTTTAATAGCTGACAGGTTTCAAATCCACTGAGTTGTGGCATCATGACATCTAGTAAAATCACGTCAGGTTTTTCATTTTCTAAAAGAGCTAAAGTTTCAAACCCATTATTTGCTAGCGCAACGGTATGTCCTCCTAGTTTTGTAAGAGCTGTTTTTGCAATGTATTGAATATGGATGTCATCTTCAGCTAAAATAATTTTCATTTATGCAACCTGATCTTTCTGGGTTTGAATATCTTGAAATAAAAATGTAATTTCTTGTGTAAATTTTATAAGCCAGCTGTTTAAGAGCTGTGCTGCTTGTTCTGGAGAACAGTTACAGATTGTTTTTTGATTTAATTTTTCTTCTAATTCAAAAGCTAGTTTTGAGATCGTATAAAAACCATATGTTCCGCTAGAACCAGCTGTCTTGTGAACAAGGGTTTCAAGGGTTTCCCATAAAGTGCTTTTTGAATCTTGTCCCAACTCATGGGTAATTGCTTCAATACATTTTCTAATTTGTGTAGCTTTTATTGGTAAGCTTTTTAAGTAATCTTCTTTTAAAGATTTCATTTCATCTATCATAAATAGTGTTTTCTAAAGAGAGGTTGTTTTGTATGTTTTTAATTTGTATCCACTTGCGAATTTTTTGCATTGAGCTTTCATGCAGACCGATAAAACTTAAACAAACTTCATAGTGGTATTCTAAACTATAGGTTAAGGCACGACAATAAACGGTTCTTAATGGAGGACATGCAATCCCAATTTCTTCAAAAAGTGTTGAGGTTAATGTAACTTTATGTCCATTTTCTAAATATTGATTGCAATAAAGAACAATGGCCATTTCTGAAATACTTCGAATCATTGAGCTTGTTTTTATTTCTGCGGAATAATGTGTGAGTGCTTTTGCAAAATGAATTTCTGGAGCTGGTGCAAGTGTACCAAGGATCGTTTCAATTTTTTTTAAAAAAATATCAGGATCAAATGGCTTGCACACATAGTCCGTTGCACCAAGAGATAAAGCTTTGAGCACATCCTGGGAAGCTGATCTTGCAGTTAGCATAAGAATAGGAGACTTGAAAATTTCTAGTTTTTTTAGTTCTTGGATAAGTTCAAAGCCGTTTTTATCTGGCATCATAATATCCACCACAAGTAAATCTACCGTGTGTGAAGTAAGAATTTTAAATGCTTTCTTAGCTTCGGTAGAAATAAGGACTTCGTGCCCTCTTTTAGTGAGTAAAGTTTGGCAAAGTTTTAAAATATCAAAATCATCATCTACCATTAGGATTCGGCTCATAAAGATAGGTCCTCTAAATTCATTTCGGTGTGAATGTATTAAAAAATAAGATAGGTGGGTAAAAGTCGCCCATCCTGAGCGAGTATTTAAATTATATCTTGAATTACCATATTTAAATATGGTAAAATATATGGTATGAAAGCACATAAAAAATATACATTAGAACTAGAAGAAACCTTGGTTAGGTCAGCCATTAAAGCAACTGGAAGTAGCTTCACAGATACAGTGAGGCAAGGACTAAAAGTCATTGCTTCGACAGAAGCCTACCGAGAGCTTTCTAAAATGCGAGGTACAGTAGACCTTGAACTCGACGTAAAAAAAATAAGGAAAGATAAGCGTGATTTGCGCTGATACCAATGTTTTTGTTGATTTTTTTCGAGGTTTTAACAGCAAGCATACAGAGCTCTTGCAATGCTCTCTTGAGGAGCAGCAACTTTTAATGAATCCCTTTGTGCTTGCTGAACTGCTCAGTTCACCGAAACTTCCTGCAAAAATAGAGAAATACCTTCTTGCTATTCCTCGCATTGAAATTAAGCGGGAGTTTTTTGTGCATGCAGGATTTTTAAGGAGAAAACTTTACCAAAAAGGAAAAGGTGTTTCAGTTGCCGATGTTTATATTGCGCAGTCTTGCATTGAAGCAGAGATATCTCTTTTGAGCATTGATCAGGATCTGGTGATGATTTCTGAGTGCAGTGATTTGAAAGTAATCTGCCCGGTTTGATGGCCACCACTTGTTCGACAAACTAGAGGTTTATATTTTTTATAGTTAGTCTAAGTTTTAGTCAGTGTGGCTAGTAATAGGTAGTAGGAAAAAATTTCAGATTCATTTGTATATATATTTGGGTCTGCTTTTGTTATGCTTAATAAAGATCTAATGTGGAACAACAATGATTGGGCTGACCAAGCAAGGTAAGCAACTACTGATCGCCTGGGAACAATGGCGGGGAATCAAAAATCTTGTTACCGCGTATCCACCGAACGAAGAACAAGTGAGGACTTATGAAGCGAAAATCAAAAGAACCAAGTGCTGATCAAATCAAAAGCTGGGAAGATACGGCCGCTGTTTTCGAGGATGTGAAAGAATCAATCAAGATCATGAAATCATCTCGAGTTCTTACTTCCTCTGAGAAGCGACGACTTTTTGGTCCGGGAAGGACAAAGCAAATCTCCATAAGGCTTCCCGAAGAAGATCTAGAAGCCGTGAAGGAAATTTCACAGTTGCATTCGAGGCCCTATCAACAGCTTGTCGTCATTGCAGTTCAACAGTATTTGGATCGTGTCGCCAAACAAATCCAAGAGCAATCCAAGAAAGAATTAAAAGAGGTAGCCTGAATAGCGCCACCTTTGTTGGTAGTGACAAAAACCCAATAGATCTCGATGCCGCACTGGCCTGGATCTCTCGGCTAACTGGTAGTCTCGCACGTTCATAAATAGATCGAAATATTGTATGCAGATTTTTTAAGCAGGAAATTTTTTCCTAATCATCTTATGTGATACTAGGAGCATGCTAAATAAAGTTAAAAAATTTAAAAAAGCTATGGAGTTAAAATTTCCTGAAGAGTCTTTTCTGATCGTACCACATCCTGTCGGTTGGTTTTCATTTTGAGAGGGGTTATTGTCTGATCCAGGTGTTCTAGAGTCTGTTGGAGTGCCAGGAGTGCCTTGATTAGGATAGGGCTCAAAGTTATCTCCTTCATCACAGAGTGGGTGCTCACTAAAAAGGGTATTGTTGTTTGGTGCTTCTTTGGAAATACTTAGCAGGTAATATGGTTGAGATGACACTCCAATGTTTCCCATAGGAAAAGCTGTAAATGAAATGTTACCCTTTGATGCAACATGAATAAAAATGTTTTGAGTACTCGTTAAGTTTACTCTCGTGTCAGCATCGTACTGCGTAAAGCCAGATGTTTGTGAGTTAAAAGTGTTTGGATTTTTCTGTTGTGAAATTAAATTTCCTGCTGAATTAAGCACCTCAACTTCAAGATCGACTGGTGATCCTAAACTAAAAGAAAGTGCAGAGATTTTTAAGGCTCCAGATTGCTGATTAATGCGATAGTAATGGTGTGCACTTCCACTCCAATTTAAATTCATGACACTTTGAACAGCTATTGTAGGACTATTGAAGGGCAAGACAGGTGCAGATTGCAAGGTGCTTTCTGGTGACCCTGGCAAAGCTTGTGGTGGTGTACACTGTACAGTAACTGGACCTATATTTGTAGAAGCCTGTGGATTTACTAGAAATGTTTTTACTAGGTATGGAGTTTCTTTAACAAAAGTTCTCTCAAATTGATATCCGTTACACACTTGTGTGAAAAGGCTAGAGTAGTAAGCTCCTAAAGTTCCTGATCCAGGATAGTAAGGTTCAATAAGAACAGTGTAGTTGCCAGAAAGAAGTCCACCGATAGAAAAACTTCCATCCCGATCTGTTAGTGCGCTTGCAAGAACTTGTCCTCGTTCTAAGTGAATCGCTTGAACATGTGCTCCAAAAATAGGAGTGCCTGAAGGAGTGAGGACGTTGCCAGTTAAGGTTCCTATTTGGGATTGAATCGAAGAGGGTGCATACAATTGCATCAGTGCTGCTTTGTCATCACAGGAAGGTTTTGACATTTCTTTAGCTGCAGTAAAAAGCATGGATGAAAGGGAGTTTTGAGAGTGATCGAGTCCTAATGCATGTCCCATTTCGTGAGTGATAACATCTTGAATAAAAACTTTTGAACCACCATTTTGAGTGTCCTGTGGATTGGTTGTAAATTGATAACAGAGATCATTGAATCGCAAATCTACTTTTGAGATTTGTCCGTTTGAGGGTTGAAACCAGACTGAAGTAACCGCTAAGGTCCCACAGGGAAGCCTTTCAGAAGCAGGTGCATGGCTTGTAAAGTAAATGAGATTGTCTCCACCACCCACAGTGCTGTTTGGAAAAACGCTTGGATCTTGTCCTTGATAATACGTAAAAGAAAATCCATTAAAACTAGCTTGTTTTAATCTGTTTAAACTTTTTGTAAAAAGTTCAAACAAGGAAGAGGAGCCAAGACCACTGAGATTCCGTTCATTTGCTTTGAATATAAGATTAGCGTTTTTACTCCACTGTACTTTTGCTCCTGACTGCTGTGATCGCATGAAAACATAAGCATGAGCTGTGGATTGCTGGAGGATTTGCGTCCCGCAAATCCAACACAACATATTAAGTAAAAATGCTACCCCAATTCCCCCCAATAAACTTTTAAACAAGCCCCTTGCATCCTGCAAATTCATGGCCCGCCCCTCTTCCTAGAGGGTATCTAATACAAGTCTTGTGCCACAAGGATGGCTGCGAAATTTATGGATTTTTAGGAAAAATTCTCCTGGTGCATTTTTTTCCTGGTATCAAAATGGGGTGGTACGGGAGTGCAAGTAGATATTTGTCAATACATTGCAGATTAAGGAGTGGTGTATTCTGCAATTCCTGTCAGGTTGTTTTGAGTGTATGGAAAAATCAAGCTCCCCCGTGTTGCATTATAAATTAAAGCTCGCCCTGTACATGCCATTGCACTTACTGGCCATGAATAAGCAGTATCGGTTAATGTTACAAGATCTTTTTTATGTAACTTTTTATCAGCACTGCTACAGTAAAAAATCTGATTTACAGTTAAACCAGCATCCCGTCTGTAAGCAAAGGATGTTACGTTTTCAGTTAAAGTAGTTAATGTCCCAACATTGCCATTTACAGCAAGATTGCGGACCGTGCTTGAATTGTATTGCATAAATAACCAACGTGAACCAAGCGTATCATAAGTTGCACGTGTGTGGTTGATCGCATAACTCTGTGGTACAGCACAGGAAGTCCCAGCAGTGCCATCGTTGCAAAAAAAGTTATTGGTGGCTGCTCCTGCCACTCCAGCAAGGCTTGATTGGGTTCCATCTGAGATTGTATAAAGTTTGAAAAAAGAATCCGAATGGGTGGCACCATTCCAGCTGTTTATAGAAGCTAAAATATTTGTACCGTCAAACCCTAAAATTCTTGCGGGATAGCTACCCAAATTTAAGCTAGACCCACTCAAACCATCCCCAGCAGCATAGCTCGTTGCACCTCCACCCATTATGTTTACCCATCTCCCTGTAGAGCGGTTTAGCATAAGAATATGGCTGGTACCTCCATTATAAAAAACATTTCCTGTAGCAGGATCGATCTTAAAGTCATCCCACCAAGGTCCTGAGCCAGTATTATAAATAGGTTGGCTGTTTGCTGCATCGGTCGTATTTGGGACTGCGTTTTTACCATTGCCTGCAAGAAGCTGGATATTACCTCCAATTTCAAACTCTCGAAACTTGTATTCCTGTTGGTCTAACACAATGGCCCTGTCTGCATTCGTTACATCGATACTGTTAATGGTGTTAAAACGCGCAGAGAGCGAAGCAGCTCCATCCCCACTTGAAAAAGACTGTCCCATCAGTGTAAGAATTTTGCTTTCACTATCAATTGCACGATGTAATCCTCGGTCCATAAAATATACTTGTCCAGAATTTGTTACAAAAACATCTTGAGGATCGATGTCACAGGAAAGTAATGCCGTGCCATCCGCACAATAGCCTTTAGTACCTGTACCCACAATAGTGATCCAGGTGTTTAAACTTGGGTCATATTTCACAATTCTCCCGCCGATCCTAATCGAAGCATAGAGGTCCCCGTTATGAGCTTGTGACTTGAGAGCAAGATAGTTGTAAGTCCCAGGAACAGCAGGTGGGTGTGGAGCTGTAGACAAAGCAGTTGAAGGATTGAGGTTTGCGTTGTTGGTGGTCGATCCATTATTACAAACCATTTGCATGCTTGTAATGGTTGAGTTGCTTGAGTTAAACGTCACTCCAAAATGTTGGATTGAGCAGTCATTAATATTTTGAGTGGCATTTCCATATACACCCGTGCCCGAAGGAGTAATGCTTTGAACCCTATCTAAAGCTGCTCTATACACCCGCACACGAGCTCCTGCAGATATTGTAGAAGCATATCTTTCGGACATGAAATAGATATCCCCGTTGGGTAGTGCAAAAAATGGCATCGATCCAGAAGACTCGTAATCCCCATAGTTACCAGGAGTTGTTATTGAGACACTACTAGGTGAAACATCATCTGCAGTTGAACTGCCGCCACCGATAATAGTTTGGATTGTGTTTGCTGCGGGATCTATACGGCGGATACGGTCGTAGTCGAACACTAAAATCCTGCTTTGAAAATCCAATGCAATTTTTATTGGATATCTCAAAGTAGCACTACTGATTGCACCGCCATCTCCAGTGGATACACCTGTTGTCGAGATCAATAATTTCTGTAGGCCATCTGCTGGATCGACCACCAGAATCCCGCGATTAATATCCCGAAAATACATAACACCACTTGAATTGATGATGAGACTTCCCGTGTCGCTTGTATCTGCGTATCCCATATAATTAAAAAATATTGCTGCGGAAGCTGAACTCCCAAGCCCTGGATCAGTATTACCTGCGAGAAATCGAATTGGTGTTACATTGAGTGGCTGTGTCGACAAATAAGTAGTTATAGAATTAGTATCCGTCACTGCAATCCGAATCTTAAGATAGCCAGCAGTCACACTTTGATTCCATACATAACATCCTGTATAACCCGCGGGTAATGTACATCCAGTGCTACTGGAATTAGGGATGTCTGCAGCAATTGAAACATAGTTTGTGTCATCTGTTGTGTAATACAAATCTACAGGATTGGCTGGCAAGGCCTGGCTCCCACTTGCACTCCACTTGATATAAACATTGCCAGGATTGCTTACTGTAAGATCATTGGCTGAAACTGGTGAGCTGGGTGTATTCGTGCTGTAAGCCTCGGCACGGGAAATATTTGGAGGAGACCCTGGAGTATATGTGATTGTGGCTTTATCTGTACCACTTGTTCCTGCCCCTGCGCTTGTAAGATTTGATATGTTTTGAGACTCATCCATAACCCATGCATAGATAGTGTAAAATCCTGTAGAGTAACCCAAGCGAAAAGTGTAGTTAGTCAGTGTAAGTGTTGTGGCAGGAGTAAGTCCTGGAGGAGAGGCATCCACAGCGACCCAGCAGGAATCTGACACAGCTGGTTTATCAGTTTTGTTACTTTTTAAGCAAAACTTTGTTATTTTTGAGGTTGCATCTGAACCAGTAATAGAAACTTGGACATTGTTGCTTGTTGTGGTTGTGGCACCATTATTAATGGAAAGTGTTGTTAAGTTTGGCGTATTGGTGTCTGCAGTTAAGCCAGCACTAGCAGCTGTCACAGGATCATCTGATGAAGATGTACTGCTTGAAGCTGTACCAGTTTTTCCCTTAGTCAGTTTAGGCTTTATACACGCGGTCTGCATACATATGACTAAGAGCGCCGCAAAGTAAACAGTGACCAATTTAAAACTAAATATATACATAAAGTTATTTTATCATACACTATGACCCAAATATTTAAGCAATGATTAAATTTACCTACTTACGCGTCAATCCATTGTATTTAAAAGATATTTTAATTTAATATGTATTGCATCTCGAGAATCTTAAGTTTTGCGGCCTTGCGCAAAATATAGTAAACTAAAATTATCAAGAATTATACCGATAGGATAATGGGGGAAGGTGTGTACAAAAAGGGCTTAGTTTGTTTTATCTCATGGTTAGCATTTGTAAGCTGTGGAAAGCTAGTCGACATGCCATCCTTTCGTTTGCCTTTAAAAACAGATGCCACAACAAAAAAATTTCAGTGGGAAGGGCCAAGTGCTATTGATGGCGGTGCTTACGAAGTCAATCGAGATCGGAGTGAAGCTTGTCATGGAGTTGCAGGTGGTGGAAGTGAATTGCTCGACAGTGCTTGGGGTAGGGGATGCATGGAGTCTCCACAAGTGATGTGGTCGGATAGCAGATGGCATGTTGGATTTACGCAAAATTACCTGGGATATAATACGGGTGGGGCCACTCCAACACTTTATGGTTTTTCTGCCTTAGTGAATATGACTTCCCTTACAACAGGTCTTTTTGGAACTTATGGGAGTGGCTTAGGTGCCATTGATCCAGGTGGTGGCCTAGCTAATCCACCAACAGGGGCTAGTCGCTATATACGCTTTGCCAAGCTTCCCAATGGAAACATTGTAGCTGTGTATTGGGTGGATGATGACACAGTTCGCACTGTGTATGGTTCTGTATACGATGCAAGCTTAAATACCTGGGGATCAGTTACTCAACTGGGTACTGCAGCAGTAGCCACAGATTTTGGAACTTACTACACTTTGACTGATACCCATTATCCTGTTTTTTGTAGGCCAACAGTTGCAGCTTCAGGAGATAACACAGCCATGGTTTCTTGGTGTGAAGTGTCTGGTGGATTTAGTGTGGTCAGGTACATGACTTACTCCAGCGTTTCTGGCTGGGCAGCTTCTTCTTCCTTACTCATTTCTACTACAACAACGACCTCTCTTCCTGGCATTTCTGCAGATTCAGCAAGGTTATACCAGGATGATAATGCAATTTGGACTGGTGTTGGTTTAGATGACGTTGCAACCATTGCCGTGAGCGATGTGGCTAGTGCTTCTATAACTTACGATGTGAGTACAACAGATTATCTCGATATTGCTTCAGTAGCAGCTGTGACAACTGCTCCTGCAGCAGGACAGTTTCAGATTGTTCAAGATACCACGACTTCTGGTTTTCCAACACTCATGTGTCCAACACTACAAAACATGGCTAATGCTTTGCTTAGTAAAACAGTAGTGCGTTTTACTGCGCCTGCAACTCTAGTGTCCCAATCGAGCACACTTTCTCAGCTTGGTGTCTCTATGCGAGTAGATCCAAGTTGTAGCAATACGTCTTCTTCAACTTGGAATATTACTACTTATTACAATAAAAATCTTTCAAATACATTTCAAACTCCAGCAGTTTTAAGTATTTCAGTAAACCGAATGGCACTATTAAGGCCAGTCTTAGACCTCGATGATTTTGTTGCACTCGATCCCAATGGTGTTGGAAGTTTTCTAGCTCAACCCACTTGGCAAAGATCAGATGCCGTGGATTTAGCAGGTGACGGGTATGGAAATTATGCATTTATAAGAACTTTGGTTGCACCTTATTTTCCTCCCACAGATATTGCTTCAGTGAACTACTCAAGCCAACTCGTTGGGCATGAGTATTATGCCAGTGGAGGTTTGAGAGCCGATAGCAATAGCAGGCTTGTTACAAAACTCATCTCGCGCAATCCTGTTTGCTATAACCAAACAACAGATGCCTTTACTGGCTGTCCTGCAAAAATGCCACGGCTTTTAATGTCAAACAGCGGCGAAGGTTTAGTACTATATTACCAAAGACAATATAATCTACCCTATGCTGGAGCTAGCTCTTGGCCGATGCGTTTGTGGTATGGAACGTATGGAATAAGCACTGGCTTTTCAAATGTAGCAGGAGCAGTTGATCATGACGTGTACTGTTCTTCAGCATCGGCATATAACGACAGCAATGTTTGTCAAACAGGTTCTTATACCTCGGGTGCTTCTTGCCAAATTGTCGATGTCACCACATCTTTTCCTTTAGCTTCGATTGATCACGATGTGCCACCAATTCCTGTTGCTATGAACCAGAAAGGCAATGCGGTTCTTGCGTATCATAAAACAGATTGCACGACAGTTCGCACTTATATCACATTTTTTGATCCTTTTAATGGATTTAGCAGCCCTGTAGCTGTGGATGATGGCTTAGGACACACCATGCATGCCAATGTTGCTATTGAACAGAATGGTGATGCTGCTGTTGTATGGGAAGAGATCGTAGGAGGTTCAACCTATGTAAATTTGCGTCGGTACCTACAAGGTGCGTGGTCAAGTCAAGAAAGGATGAACGACTCTGGTCACACCACACCTGAGCATTCGATGATGCCTTCTGTAGGGTTCAACGGAAACGGCGAAGTCCTTGTCACGTATACACATGCAGCTTCTGGAGGAACAAGGCGGCAATATATCCAAAGGTTTTATTATTACTGAGGAGTATGAATATGCTGTTAGAAAATTTTCGAGTGTTAAGAGTGCCACAAGTGTCAACTGCACTGGTTTTATTTGTCGTTTTAAATATGGGTTGTACTGGAAGTGGAACATCTGCATTTACTGCAAATACAATCGCTGCAAGCTCAACCTCATCTTCTAGTGTGTCGCGGTCTTGGAGTACTCCACAAGTGATTGATTTAGGTTCTGGGAGTTCTAGTTATGCTACAAATCACAATGTTGAAAGAACGGGTACGGCGTATCGTTTTCCTATGGCTGTTTTTAATGATGCTGTAAAAAATTTTAATGTGGTTATGAATCGTGCATCTAGCAATGCAGCGCCCTCCACTGTTTTAGGATATATTATGGGGCCTTCTAATTTTAATACAGATGCATGGGTAACAAGCCTTGGTAATTTCACACAAGTGGATGTGGGTACTAGTAGAGATTCTATGAGGCCCTTAGCAGCTGTGGATTCGAATGGGAATACCATCGTTGTCATGTTTGCAGAAATAGCTGCAGGCACAGACCGTGAAAGACCATTGGCTGTTCGGAGGACTGCGGGCAGCAGTTATTGGAGCACACCAACGGATATTTCAACAACAGTACTTTCAGATTCGAATGACAATCCCATTAGGCCTTATTCTACAGCCATGTCTGTAGATGCCTATAACAATACAGTTGTGGTGTGGTGCCAAGATACTGATAACGATGTTTCAAGCGCATTTTTTAATGAACACAGACCATATTCAGGATGGCGTTGGTCAAACACTGCAGGAGATTCAAACGCACGTATTTGGAATGATGGAAACGCCTGTACTGCAAATGGGATGGATGTGGGTTTTGATTCATCGGGCACGGGATACGGAGTCTTTAGTACGAGTGCAAACATAGTGATGAGGAGGTGGTCAGGGGATAACTGGTCAGGTAGTGCATGGACGCTAGGTGGTGTTTCAGGAACCGTTGCCATGCCAAAACTTTATGTTGCACCCAATGGGCAAACCAGTGTTTTTTTCTACAATACTTACACTGCAGCTACGTCTGGAGAGCTTAATTTATCCACAGGCTCTGGTACTACTTTTGGATCCGCGACGCGTTTTGATTCTAGTGTTGGGACAGGTACTGTTTATGCAGGTGACACGGTGGATGTGATTGCTCCAATCCTAGCTTATAAAGGCAGCAAGGCTGTGCTCTTATTTATAAAAAGTAACGGTACCACAAGGAGACTTTGGGTTTCTCTTTATCAAGGTGGTGTAAGTTGGTCTACACCCACAGCTTTAGATAGTGGAGTGGGGGATGTGACTTGGGCAGATGCTTCGATTAATTCTGCAGGACAAATCGCTGTTGTATTTTCCTCCATTCAAACTGCCGATGCAAGCACAGAACACGTCTATGGAAATATTTATACGAGTGATACGTGGCAAGGAAACACTAGATTGGACACTCTTTCTATTTTTTCTTCTGGAACTTCAGTAAACTATGGAGAATACCGTCCGTCTGTATCAATAGATAGTGAAGGCAATGCTGTTGCAACGTTTTCAATTATTATAAGCAGCGTTAGGAGAGGTGTTGCCGTGGTGTATCGTTAAGTGGTTAAATTTAAATGGTTAAATTTGTACTTTTTAAAATAGCTGTTATAATGGCTATTATAAAGGCTATATGAAGCAAATTGATACTTATATTTCTGTTTCAGAAGCTAAAAACAAGCTCTTAGATCTTGTTAGAAATTTACCTCAAAACAATGAGGTTTTAGCTATTACACGTGAAGGGTTACCTGCAGCGATACTATTAAGTCCTGAACGTTATGAGGGTTTATTGGAAACCATTGAAATTCTTGGTGATAAGAGCACAATGCGTTCTTTGTATAAATCCATCAAACAAGCACAAAAAGGGAAGTGGATAAAAGATGTATTCCATAAAAAATAGCAAGGAGCTATATTTGTGAGTGCATAACTAAGATGTATGCAAAAAATTCATGCTAGATATACACCCGAGGCAGCTAATACAATCCGCAAGATTCATCCACAAGTAAAAGCTCACATTAAAGCAGCAATTGATATATTATGTAAAAATCCTTTCTTGGGGTATGCACTCCAATTTGAACTCTCAGGCTATTGCTCTTATCGTGTAAAAAATTATAGAGTTATTTATAAATACAATGAAAGGAGTGCTTTTTTAGAAGTTTTTTTTGTAGGTGCACGTAAAGACGTGTATGAGAATTTCCGTGAACTTTTGTTGAAGAAAAATTTGTAAGCAAGTTCGCCCAAACTTATTTTAGTGCTTCTGTAACGGTTTTAGCCATTTTCGCAAGCTCTCAATAAAAATCAAAAATGCACACAAGAGCATGATCGCAGTTAAAATACTATTGAGGTAAGCTTGTTTCGGTAAAAAGTTTTCAAAAATAGTTTTGATTCCTGCCGTAACGGTAGTGGTTCCAACAAAAGCTAAGGGAAGAAGTGTAATCCAGATATATTTTTTCTTACCTTGATTGATTAAAAAAGTAGTTGCAACACAAAGAGCAATGCTAGCAAGTAACTGATTCGCAGTTCCAAACATAGGCCAGATCGTTGAGATAGAGCCAGTGAGGATAAAATAGCTCCAAGCACTGACGACTAGTCCTGAAGCAATTAAATTTCCGGGGAGCCAATCTGTTTTAGAAAATTTTGGATGCCAGAGCTTTCCTCCAACTTCTTGAAATAAAAACCGCGCGACTCTTGTGCCCGTATCGATTGTTGTTAAAATAAACAATGCTTCAAACATTATTGCAAAGTGGTACCAGTAAGACATCAAGTGCTTCATGAAGGGTAAGCTAGAAAAAATTTGAGCAATCCCTACAGCTAGAGATACTGCACCACCGGGCCTACCAGACACTTGTTCACCAACTTGAGCTTCGAGTGTTGGCAAATTAACAGGATTTAATCCCAAGCTTAAAAACTTTTCTTTTGCAACGTTGATTGCAAAGTAATCCTCTGGATGAAGTGCACATGCAGCAATTAAAGCTACAATGCCAATTAATCCTTCAAGCAGCATGCAGCCATATCCAATCACTCTTGCATCACACTCATTTTTTATCATTTTTGGAGTTGTGCCACTGGCTACTAAGCCATGAAATCCAGAAATGGCTCCACATGCGATTGTAATAAACACGAAAGGAAAAAGTTTTCCTGGGATGATTGGGCCTCCACCGTGAGTGAAAACTGTAAAAGCAGGCATTTTAAGATCAGGTTGAACAATAAAAACTGCTATTACTAAAAGAGCAATCGTTCCAAGCTTCATATAAGAACTTAAATAATCTCTTGGACACAAAAGAAGCCACACGGGTAAAACACTTGCAATGAATCCGTAAGCAGCAATTGCAAATGTAATTTGAGTACGGTTAAGAAAAAAGAAATTTTTTCCCCAGGAAGTTTCAGGCACAAATTTTCCAAGAAGCACGCATACGATCAGTCCTAAAACTCCTACAACAGTTGCTTGTGTAATGGCTTTGGATGCTCCACCTTTGATTTTGTAAACATACACTCCCATTCCCAGTGCAATGGGAATACTCATGGCGATGGTAAAAGTTCCCCACGCGCTTTCACTAAGAGCATTGACAACAGCAAGTCCCAGCCCAGCTAGTGCAACAATAATAATAAAAAGAATAGCAATGCTAGCCACCACACCTGCAAGAGGGCTTATTTCATTTCTTGCAATTTCAGCTAAGCTTTTTCCTCCGTGTCGAATGCTTGCACTCAAAATAATGAAATCGTGAACTGCTCCACCCAGCACTACTCCAATCACTAACCAAAGAAATCCAGGCATAAAACCAAACTGAGCAGCAAGGACTGGTCCAATGAGTGGACCTGCTCCAGTAATGGCAGCAAAGTGATGTCCAAAAAGCACCCATTTGTTGGTTGGGAAAAAATTATGTCCATCGTAGTGGGTTGTAGCAGGAGTAGGCCTATTGGGATCTAATGCTAAAACTTTTGCTGCAATAAATGCAGAGTAGTAACGGTAAGCGATGATGAAAATGCAAATTGTAGCTAATAAAAAAGGTAGAACTGGCATAGCTTATTTTTGAATCATCCCTGCTCGATGAAGATTTTTGATAACAGCTTTTAGCATTTCTAGAAAAGTTTGTTTGTTCGCTTCGTTAATATGAGTGAACCGAATCCCAAGGTATCTTGACCAATTATTGCTTTCAAGATTTTTGTCTTGCATCAACCTGCAAATGATTCCTTCAAAATGAAACGGTTCAAAAATCATTCCACGTGGTTCTACTTGAACTTGAATCCTGCTGGAAGGTTTAAAAAATATAGCATTAGGATTTTCTGTGTAGAGTAAAATCCCATTTGGAGACATGTTTGCAATGTCAAATGCAATGAGTTCATTGTTCTGATCTTTAATAATAGCCCGCATCGGCATGTCAGGGAGTTTTCCATATGCTGGAATACGAGGGTATTTGCGGATGTATGCAGTGGGATGGAAACCCTCTTGTTCAATAGCTTGAGAAAGCTTGGCCTTGTCTTGAGTGCTGAGCAAAAACCTTACTCCTAAATAATGTGCATCTGCAGTTTGCTCAAAAATAATAATCCCATCTGTCTCAATTCGAAATCTGTTTTTAGCAAGGACATCAACCGTTGCATGGATTTTTTCGCCTACTTTTTCTGAAGGATCAAAATAGCGCCACCTCAGTCCTGAAATTCCAAACAATGAAAGGGGTTGGTTTAAAAAAGTATAATCTGTTCCAGAGATCGTAAGTTTAAAATTCGATTTTATAAAAATTCGAGGCAGACTTCTGAGTTCATTGATATCGGCCATTTAGTTTTATTGTAGCATAGTAAACCGCAATTACTAATAGCATCACAAGACGGATACGAGTTTGCTTTGGATAATTTTACAGTCGTTTGTCATTAGTTTGCCTTGAAGACTTAATGCAGTTGCTACAATTAATTGATCTGCAGGATCTCTATGCATCTTATCAGAGTAGTTATATAGAGTTTTAAGAACTAAAGGGTCTATTGGTACAACCGTATATTTTGGATGCGTATAAAGACATTCTAAAAACTCCTGTAGACCACCTACAAGCTCTATGCGCTTATACTCAAAAAGTTTTGTAATTTCCCAAAGTGTAATTGCCGAAATAAAAAGATTATTATTTTGGTCTATCAAAAGCTCTGTGCGCGATGGAGCTAGCGTTTCATTTGCGGCTGAAAGTACAATGTGTGTATCAAGTACTATTTTCATTTACAAGATTAGCTCTTCACATTTTCTTCATCGAAGGTCCAGGTGTTAAAAATAGGCTGCTCTATATCGCCTAAAATTTTTATTTTTGCAAAACCAACTGCGGGCATATTTAAGTTACTGTCAACAGGTAAAAGTCGTGCAACAGACTTTCCATTTTTGGTGATTTCAAAGCCCTTGCCGTGTTCAACGCTTCTAATGATTTCCAAAAGCTTTGCTTTTACAATACTAACGGGAACTTGTTTTAAGGCGGTATTTGTTTTCATCTTAATCAAAAGAATAGCATAGTTTTATAACTAGTCAAGTGTCTGGTCATATTCTGTTGTGTTGACATGGCGGGTCTATTTCCATATACCCTTCACACTATGCAGTTATTTTTTATTTTTTCTTTGTTCCAAAGCTCATTGTTGTTTCTCTCGTGTGCGTACTCGATTGCACAAGAAAAAGCGCCAACTATAAAAGTGGAGGCAGATCGTATTCGTGTGTATGATGAGGTTTCTTACACGCCTCAAAGTGTAAAGATAGAGCAGCCCGCAAGTTCTGCACATTTAGGTGAAACCATTCAAAAGCTTCCAGGTGTGATGGTTCTCAATCATTCTGGTTTTGGTAGCCTGACAACAGTCATTACCTCTCAAGCGCTTGGATCCGGTGGAGTTGGAGTTAGTATTGACGGGATTCCAGTTATTAATCCTACTGGAAATGGCATTGATTTTTCCATTTTTCCTAGCGCTTTAATTGGAAGTGTAGAGCAGCAGTTTGTGTTCTATCCATCAGAGGATCCTACAGCTTTTGCGGTGTCATCACCTGGTGGTAGAATCAACCTAAAAACTTTAAATCCTAAAGGAAAAAAACCATTTCTAGGGTCTGTGCTTTTAGGGAGTGGAAAAACAGTTCGAGCAACAGGTGCGTATCTAAAGAGTGATCAAGATAAAAGTTTTGTTGCAGGTCTTAGTGGTTTTAATACAGCAGGTGATTTCCATTTTAAAAATCCAAATTCAAATCAATCTCAAAATCGAGAAAATCGAGAAAATAATGATGCGTGGGGTGGAGGCGGGCTTCTAAAATATAAAACAAAGTGGTCTTCTCATGAGTTAGAAGTTTTAAATTTGGCTTCGCATACTTCGCGTACTAATCCTGGTCCGCTTGGGCAGCCTTCTCGAGATCATGAAAAAGATACGTTTGAATTGTTAGGATTAAAATACAGCAATCCGAAAGCTTTTTCTGAGCGAGATGGAATTTTTTCAAAACTTGCAGGTTCATATTCAAGAACAGATCTTATTGAAACACCTTCTTCACTTTCTAGCACAAAAACTTTAGGGAATTATGCTCAAACAGGCTACCACAGAAAAGATGAAGCCAGTTCCATTACGGTGTCGTTTGACAATCAATACGATTATTTAAAAGACAGTACCGGGATTTATGAGCGAGATGTTTTTGGTAGTACAGCCACATTGAGTGCTGAGTTTGGAAAGTTTCGCCTTGTGCCGTTAGCTCGCCAGGAGGTTGGCTCCGCATTTGGAAGTGTGGGAGATGGGTCTTTATCCTTATCTTATTTATACAGTTCAGCGAGTGACTTCACAATGTCCTATGGGTTGTTTCATTTGTATCCCAGTTTAGTTTCAGTTTCTGGAGTCACCACTCCAACTTTTAGACTTTTACCAAATCCTTCCTTACGAGTGGAGCGGGATCAAGTTTTAGCGCTTTCCTATAGTCACCGTCATCCTACTTACACACTCTATGGGAGTAAGTTTTTAAACTTTATTAAAAATCGTTCAACTTTTACGAGTCTTTCTCCTACAACAGCACAAATCATCAATGTCTCTGATGTTTTTGTTTTTGGTTATACTTTAGAGGTTCAGCTTTTTCCGGTAGAAGATCTTACATTGCGGGCTTCCAGTACGTTTTCTATAGCCGAAGATAAAAACACAAAGCGTGAGATTCCCTATAAGCCAAAGCTAGAAGGACTTTTCTCTGCTAGTTATGTTTTCTTGCCTGAGCTTGGTTTGACTGCTGAAGAACAGTGGATTAGTAAGCGGTTTACAAATGTTCAAAACAGTCGAACGCTTTCTCCATATGCTCAAACTCATTTGAGGTTAGATTTTAAACTTTGGGAGGGGCTTGCTTACTTTAAAGTAGCCAATGTGTTCGATACTGCAGGATTCATTACGGATGGATTTCCATTGCAAGGAAGGAGCTTTTGGCTTGGTTATACATATGGTGTGCAATAAAGAGATATAATGAAAAAATATTTTGTTAGTTCAGCAGTCTTGCATGTTTTTTTGTTTTTGTGGCTCATTCAATTCATCCCAACTCAAACCAAAACAGCTAAAACTTTTGAACAAAATTTTGTGGATTTTAACCTTACAACTATCAAGCCCTCTGGCAAATCCTCCGGCGGTGTGTCTGAGCTCGTGGCCACGCATAAACCAACTGTTAATGTTGTCAAAAATCCACCAAATTTAAAAAATTTATCTGCAATTGAAAAAAATACAGTAGCATTTGATTTGAGTTCTTACATGAATTTAGTGGTTAAAAACAATACTCCGCCTGTGTATCCAAGAGCTGCCCGTTTGCGTGGAGAAGTAGGCCAAGTCGTTGTACGCGTGTGGGTTCATCCGTCCGGGCGTTTTTCTAAAGATCTCATCTTAGAAAAATCCAGCACTTCAGAATTATTAAATCAAACTGTAATGGAAACAGTAGCGAAGTGGAATTTTCCTGGGTTTAGCGGAGCTCAAGACATTAGTTTTCTCATCCCATTTGAGTTTTCACTAAATTAATTTTTTTAAAAAACGTGTTGCAGAAGTAACTTGGATGCCATCGGGATCAATAAAAAAAAATATTTGGTTTGAATAAAAATAGACGATTTTAACATCAATATTAAAATTGTCTAGACATTTTTCTGATCCATATAAATAACAACCACTTTGCCTAATAAGCCGTGCGCAAATTTTAAATCATATTTGACCTTTGAGTATTAATGGTTATAATTATAACTAGTTGGGGTACAGGCTATGAGAATGATTAATGCCACAGAAGCAAAAAAACGATTACTAGAGCTTATTCGTGAAACAGATGAAACATTTGACCGTTATTGCATCATACGAAATGGTGTTCCTAAGGCTGTACTAATGTCTATTGATGATTTTGATGGGTGGTTAGAAACTTTAGAAATTATGAGTAGCCCAATAGCCATCAAAGAAATAAAACAAGCCAGAAAAGAAATTGCATCAGGAAAGGGTGTCCCTTTTGAGCGAGTTTTAAAAAAAATACGTGCATAAATACAAGATTGTATTTGCTCCATTGGCAGAAAAGCAGCTTCTCAAACTAGATCGTTTTCTTCAAGTTCGAATTTTAAATGCAATTCATAAACTTAGTGAAAAGCCTAATTTAGGAAAAATCTTAAAAGGCGAATTACGAGAATATCGCTCATATCGCATAGGTGATTACCGTGTGATCTATTTCATTCAATCACATCTGATACAGATTGATGTCATTCGGGTTGCGCACAGAAGAGAAGTGTATAGTAGCCGGAGCTTTTCGTAAGTTTTTTTCCGAGTGATTTTTTAGTCAATTGCATAAAAGATATACATCAAATTTTTTCATATTTTAATATTCCACAACAAAATCAAGTATCAAATTTATGGCATATTTGTTGCTTTACTTAAATACAAGAAACAAAGGAGGACTGAGGTATGAAAACAATTTTAATAATTTTGCTTTTAGGGTTTCCATTCACATGCTTTGCACAAGTCGTTGTAGGTGCAGCAGTTGTACTTGGCCCAACCTTTAATCCAGCTAAAGGAAGAAGTGCAGGTGGAATTGGAGGCATGATGGGCTACACACAAGGAGAAGGTGAAGGAGGAGCAGTTTTTGAAGGAAAAGAGTTTTATGATCAAAAACAAGATGTCTATGGACACTCTTTAGGTCGTCTTGAAATTAGTGGTGGACCACAAGGTGAGGGTTTAAACTTGGGACTGACTTTCGAAAATAGAGTGGGTGAAACCTTGCTGGGTAATAACAAAGGTTCTTTTTTACATATTGGATATGAAATCCCTAACTTATTAATCAATGTGAATACCAATGATCAAAGAACAGATTATATTGAGTGGCAACCCATGATGTCGGTTGGTGGCCAACTCCCTATAGCTAGTTGTCGGATTTTAGCTTTAATTCGTGGTGGCGGGTCGCTAGGAAATTTGGGAGATGGTGGTGCAAGGTGGGCTTATGGAAGCGGTGCATACTTGAATTGTCCAAAACTTGATCTCATTGGAGAAATAACTCGCATTAAAACGAAGTCTGGTGACCACGATCTTGCAAATGCAGATCTTTCCTATTCCCTAGACAGTGGATATACTTTAAACTTAAGAGGTGAGGCCATTGAAGCAGAGCCTGTGGATGGTTTTAAATTATTAGCTGCAAATCCTACGTTGGATAAAGATCCTCAAGATGGTGTAGAAAAAAGAGTTCTTTTAACAGTAGGAACAGTTTGGTAGGGGGGGTAGTGCTTAAAAAAGGAATTTATTTAGCTGCTTTAGGCATTATTGTAATAAGTTTTTTAAGTTTTACAAAATCAAATGCGTCTTTCAGTGAGTGTAGTTTGTTAGAAAAAGGGGAATTCCCCACTAAGCCACATGTAGTCCTTAAAATGAGAGCTGCTGAAATTTTTGCAAAAGAAAAAGAAAAACCACAAGCACCAAAAGCTTATCTTGCATCTCTTTCTTTTGCAGTACAATTTTCAAATTATACAAAATTAGAAGAGTTAGTCTTAAAATACGAATGTGGCAAAGTTTTTTAAGTTTTAAGAATGAAGTTCAGTTTGCCGTTCGACAGAAAATTTTAAAAGATTTCAAAATTAGAAAAAAACTTCCTGTTGTACGCCCCGATCCTAGTGAGGAGGTTTTTTATTCTAAGCTTATACATTCTATTCTACCAAAACAACTTTGTGATTCTTACTCATGCGTTTGGGATGTCGGATGTCGGGACTGGTCTTATGTAAATAGTTTAGCTAAGAGTTTTTCTAATGCGACTCTTTTTGGTGTGGAGGTGGATAGCTCTAGGCGCTACTGGAACTTTTATCGAAGGCAAGACTACATTGAGTCGTCTGCCGAAGCTTTACGGAAAGCAGGAAAAAATATACAATGTTTTTATAAAGATTTTCGAAACATTTATACAATCCCAAAAAAAGAAAACCAAAACAAGGCAGCTTTTTGTTTTTTCTTCCCTTTTGTTTCAGATGACCCTTGTTTAAGCTGGGGACTACCAAGACATTTTGTTTGTTTTAAAGAATTATTAATTCATACCCTTAAGCTGGCAGACCCCAAGCAAATTCTTCTCTTCAGCAGCCATCAAGGGGAATGGGAGTTTCAGCTAGCCCGCCAAGCATATGAGGAATTAAATATAAAAACCAAAACTCAAATAATAAAATCCGAAGAACATTTTATTCCATCACAGCTGCTACCTGCAAAAGTTCTGACTTTTTCTTTTCCTCACGATGTGTATGTCATTGCAAGTTTTCCTGATTTGCGATAATTAACGAAAAGTGCACTTTTTTAAAATTGTTTTAACTTTTATTTTTTTCTTGTGGGCTCCCTTGTATCGTGTCGCATTTGCGTCCAGCCAATCCTCCGATTTTAGCATCTATGCACAAGAAGAACCCGAAGAAATTTTTACATCCACACCAAATGAGGTTGTTGCAGACCCGTCTTTAGAGCAATTAGCAGAGCCAGATCCTTTGCCATTTCCGACTTTGCCTATTCCTCCTAAAAAAATTTCTTTTACTGAAGCGCATTTTAAAGCTTTTATAGAAATTTTTGATTTTTTTATAGCATACATTAATGGATTTGATCGCTCAAAAGATAAAAACTTTAGCAGCATTGGAGATTTTAAAGCTACTTTTATTCAGCGACTTTTAGATAAATATCCTGCAATAGAGCTTCAGGTTGATGCGTACCGTGCATCTTCAGTCGGAGGTCATTTAACATTGAAAGCAGAAGGTGGTGGTGCTGGGATAAGAGTTAATATAAATCCAACAGAACATCTTAAAGTAGCATTTTTACTCATGCCTGCTTATGGAGAAAAAAGGAAAATAACAGATTCAATAGGAAAGAATGCTGTTATGACTGATCTTGTGATTCGAGCTAATGTTGGTACCAGTCTGACGTATGAGATAAGTGATATTGTAGAATCTGGAATTCAATTATTTTTTCAACCCCATGTTTTAGATCCAAATGAATATAAAGTTTATTTAGAAGCTTTCGCGCGTTTCAATTTATGGATTCAAAAGAAAAGACATAAAAATCTTATGAAAGTTCAAAAAGTAGTTTTAATGCCTAAGTTTGTTTATTGGCATACCAACGATGATTTTGAAAACTTACATGACTTTGCGCTCGGAAAATTTTCTTATCAAGTAGCTACACATATGTATGGATTCTTAAATCTTGTTTTTTATATTTCTATTTAGGGACTGCTGCTGAAAACCCTTTAAGTCTCATAATAAACATATTGCTTATTCTTGAAATTTCTAAGAACCCATTTTTTCTCTTCATGGCTTACAACATAATTGGGTGTGAGAGGGATTTTTCCACCACCTCCAGGCGCATCGACTACAAAATGAGGAACAGCCAATCCAGATGTGTGTCCTCTTAGATTTTCAATAATGTTTATTCCTGTCTCAATGGGGGTTCTAAAATGTGAAATGCCTTGAGAAAGATCGCACTGGTAAATATAGTAAGGTTTTACTCGCATTAATAAAAGCTTGTGCATAAGCTCTTTCATCGTTACAGGATTGTCGTTTACACCTTTTAAAAGTACAGTTTGATTCCCCAATACGCAACCTGCATCCGCCAGGCGTGCGCAAGTATCAAATGCTTCTTGTGAGCATTCTTTAGCATGGTTAAAGTGTGTATTGATATATACAGGATGGTATTTTTGGATCATTTTAATAAAAGCATCGGTCACTCGAAAAGGCAAAGTAACCAAATTGCGGGTTCCAATCCTAAAAATTTCAATATGGTCGCAAGCTCGTAAACGCGAAAGGATGTACTCTAAGCGATCATCGCTTAACGATAAAGGATCGCCACCTGAAATAACTACATCTCGAATTTCTTTGTGTTGTTCGATATACTTTAACCCTGCCTCAAGCTGTGCCATTTGAGCAGCAGTACCTGGATCACTTACTTTTCGTTTGCGTGTGCAGTGGCGACAATACACAGGGCAGTTGTGTGTTGTGTAAAACAAGACTCGGTCTGGGTAACGGTGGGTAATGCCAGGAACAGGCATGTCACGTTCTTCAGCTAAGGGGTCTTCTAAATCGGTTGGCAAGATATTAAGTTCACCTGCTTTTGGTACAGATTGTAGTCGAATGGGGCAATTTGGATTATTGGGATCGATTAAAGTTGCATAGTAGGGGGTAATGCCCATATGAAACATTTCATCGCTTTTTAGAAAAGCGTCTCTCTCTTCATCTGTGACTTTGATTACTTTCTCTAATTGCTCCATGTTTTTAATTCGATTTTGTTGTTGCCAGATCCAACTACCCCAATCCGTATCAGACACATGTGTCCACACACCCTTGCCAGCAGGTTTAAAACGTTCTCGAACTTTGTTTACAGTTAAAATTTCTAGGGGCATATTTTTTCCTTTAGAGTCCTTTAATTTAAGGGTAGCAAATTTCAGGAGTGGAGACAAACCTTAAAGCGAATACTGAGTTGAAGTGTAAACACGCGAGTATATTTCTTGAAGAAGAATTTTAAAAATTGCAGTGATGGGAACTGCAATGAGCATCCCAACAATTCCAAATAGTTGTGAACCTAGGATCACAGATATAATGACAATAACAGGGTGGAGGTTCACAATTTTTGCAACAACAACAGGAAAGATCACAAACATGTCTATAGCATTTGCAATAATGTAAATAAGAAAAATGAGGAGCATTTGATTAGGAATTGTCGGTTCTAGTAATGCTAAAAGAAGCCCAGGAATTGCACCCAGCAAAGGTCCTAGGTATGGAATGGGATTTGTAGCTCCAGCGAAAACACCTAGTAAAATTGCATAGGGAATGTTTGCAGCTAATGCACTAATGGTTACCATGAAAGTAACTAATATCGCTTCTAAAATACGAGCTGCTACGTAACCTCCCATTTCATTTAAAATTTGGCTTGTAATCCCATAGACTGTTTCAAAGTATCGATTTGGAACAAGTTTTAAGAGCGCTCGCCGGATCTCATGGGCATCTTTTAGTAGAACAAATGTAATAAATGGGACTAAAAATAAGCACATAAAGAATTTAGATGCTAAATAAGGGATCAATTCCCACAATTTATTATTTGAAGCTTGTAACCAACTCAACCCTTTTTCAGTAAGGTGTAGGTCCTTTACTACAGGAATTTTTCCAAAATATTCCTGCTCTCTTGATTTTAGCCTTTCTGTAATTTGAGAAGTGTAGCGAAACTGACCTTTTTGAAATGCTTCAATTTCTTGTGAAATTCTTGGAACAACAAGAGTAATCATGAGCGCAATAGCCATCCCACACAAAACAAAAACGCTAATACACGCAAACGTGCGAGACATCCCTTTTCTTTCCAGTGCATCCACAACAGGAGTGAAGATAAAAAAGAAAAGAATGGAGATGAGTGTACTGGGTAAAAGGTCTGGAGTCAGAGTAAAAATAAGACCTGTGCTCACCAGTACGCCGAAGAAAAAAACAAGCCTTGCTTTGTCCCACCGAGATGCTGATGTGTTAGTAACGGTATGTGCCATTGCGCCTTTTGTCCGGTTTTAAGCTGCTAATTTTTTTGTAAGGTCTTTGTCTTTATATTTTGTCACTTTCCCATCTTTATAATGCTCAGCTTGCGCCTCGATAGAAAGCTCTGGAGTACTGCTCGCGTCTTTACCACTCGTTGCGTGTTCTCCTTCTTGCTCCCTGGATAAACTTGTCAGTGCATCTGTTGTTTCATTCAGTCGTCTACCTAAAACTTTTGAAAGTTGAATAAGAATTTTAATTCCCGTTTCTGGTTTTCTTTCAATAATCTCTAAAAGGTCAGGTTTAAAAAAACCAATCAATGTGGTGTGTCCTAAAGCGTAAGAGGAGGCACTTCTTTTGTTTTCTTGATCAATGAGCGCTAATTCACCAAAAAAAGAGCCTGCTGTTAAAGTGGTGACCAAAACTTCATGCACGGGTTTGTCCGAAGTTCTAACTTTAATTTCAACAGAGCCTTTTGCAATCATGTACATTCCTAGACCTTTTTCATATTGTGCAAAAACAACTTCACTTGGCTGATAGGTGCGAACATGAACTACTTTTGCCACTAGCTTTAATTCACGGTTGGTAAGTTTAGAAAAAAGAAGATTTGATTTTAAGGTAGATAAAATGGTAATGTCAGATTCATTTTTAGTAGAGAAAAAGTCTAGCCACAAAAAACGATTGGGTAGTGCCATTAAAGACTCCTTACGTAAAGACTTTAGGGGTAGAGGAATCTTATTCTCCACCCATTTATTTTATCGACAACCTTGTGGTTGGGCTTAAGAGATAAAGGATTTACTTTTAGATGGGAAAAATAAAGATTTTATTACTAGACGATTCTGAAGCTACCCTGCAGCACATATCTCAATTGCTGCTTGAAAAAGGCTATGAAATTGCTACTGCTTCGAGCTTAGAGCAGGCTAGCAATTGTGTTCAAAAGTTTAATGCAGACGCACTTTTGGTGGATCATGTTCTTGGTTCAGGATTAAACGGTCTTCAGGCTATCCAGGCAATTCTTTTAGAGTTTGAGAGAATATGGATAGGCAAAAAAACACCTAGTTGTGCACTTTTAGTTCGGAGTGTTTTGCCTGTCAAAGATGCCGAGTTAGCTCGTTCTCAAAATATTACTGTTTTAAAAAAACCAGTGATGGGTAAGGATGAGGATTTTTTGCAAGAGGTTGTTTTTTGGCTTAAGGCAAATAAGCTTTTGCAATAAGATTATGTTCGATCATTTAACTGAGCGTTTATCAAAGGTTATACAAAAACTTTCACACGGTGGGTTTTTAACTCAAGCACAAGTTGAGGAAGCTCTTAAAGAAATTCGTAAAAGCCTATTAGAAGCAGATGTCCATTTTCGTGTTGCAAAAGAAATTTGTGAAAAAGTCCAAGCTCAAGCTGTTGGTGAGAAAATTTTAGAAAAATTATCCCCTGGACAGCAAGTCATTCAAATTTTTCATGAAAAGTTAATTGAGCTTTTAGGGGGCGTAGGGCCGGAGAATTTGCGTGATGCAAATCCGACACGATATCCAGAGAATTTGCGTGATGCAAATTCGACACGATATAATGAAAATGATTCAGAGCAAGTTCCACAATTTTCAGGTTTGCCTCCAGTTGTTGTTCTAGTTGTTGGATTACAAGGATCAGGCAAGACCACTTTTTGCGCAAAACTTGCGTCATTTCTGGTTCGGAAACAAAAAAAAACCGTTGGTCTTTTGCCACTGGATTGCGCTCGCCCTGCAGCAAAGGAGCAGCTTGAGATATTAGCGCAAAAGTCTCAAGTGCCGTGTTTTGATTCTCCTCTTGAGAAGGGCTCACGAAAAATTGCCCAGCTTGGATTGGATTGGGCAGGAAAAATGTTTTTTGATGTGCTCATTGTAGATACTGCAGGTAGACAGCAAGTGGATGACGAACTCATGGACGAGCTTTCTCAAATCTCAAAAATTTTAAATCCACAACAAAAGTTTTTGGTTTTAGATGCAATGCTAGGAACTCAGGGCTTAGATGTTGCTAAAATTTTTCATGAAAAAATTCAGCTTACAGGACTCAGTCTTTCAAAATTAGATAGTGATGCACGAGGAGGGGTGGCCTTGTCTGCTCGTAAAATAACAGGAGTCCCCATTGTTTTTGTTGGTACTGGTGAAAAAATTGAAGATCTGGAGTCTTTTTATCCCTCTAGAATGGCCAACCGTATTTTAGGAATGGGAGATGTCCTCACTTTGATTGAAAAAACAAAAGAGTCTATTTCTGAAGAAGATGCAGTCCAAGCATCTAAAAAAATGTTTTCTGGAGATTTTACACTAGAAGATTTTAGAGAACATTTGCGTCGTTTAAAAAACATGGGTCCTTTGGAGGGATTTTTAAAACTTATTCCTGGGATGGGTTCAGCGCTTAAGCAGCTTGAAAATGTTCAGCCAGAAAAAGAATTAAAACGCATTGAAGCAATGGTCAATTCTATGACCAACCAAGAAAGAAAAAATCCTTCTATCTTAAATGGTGGTAGAAAAGTGCGGATAAGTCGAGGGAGTGGAATAGGCGTTCCAGAGATAAACCGTTTCTTGAAGCAGTTTAGCCAAATGCAAGAAATGATGAATAAATTTAAGAAAATGGGGATGGGATCTTTGCTGAAACAAATTAAAGGAGCAGGGAATAAAAACTCTCCCTTCTTTCGTTAAAATGTTGTATAAAAGTATTTTCAATTAAAACAGTGAATACATATTGAATATAAAGGAGAAACATATTCATGGCCGTTACAATTCGATTATCTAGATCAGGAACAAATAAAAAACCTTTTTATCATATCGTTGTGACCGATTCACAACACCCTCGAGATGGACGGTATATTGAGAGAGTTGGTTTTTTTAATCCTAAAACAAAGGATGCAAAACTTAGGTTTCAAGCGAATCGTGAAGCAATTGACGCTTGGATTAAAAAAGGTGCAAAACCATCAGAAAGGGTTGGACATCTACTCAAACTCACCGCACAATAGAAGTACCGGAGGATTTGTCGCCGAGCAAAGTATTGGTTAATTATATTGTAAGGAGGAAGCAGCATGTCTAGTGAGCTCAAAGATCTCATACAGTATTTAGCTAAAGCCCTAGTAGATGTACCTGATCAAGTTGAAGTTGCTGAAGTAGTTGGTGAGCAGACTACAGTTCTTGAGTTAAAGGTTGCTAAAGAAGATTTAGGGAAAGTTATTGGAAAGCAAGGCCGCACTGCAAGAGCCTTGCGTATAATATTGAACGCTGCTAGTACGAAATTACGAAAACGTTCTGTGTTAGAAATTATTGAGTAGTGATTTGTTTTAAAGTTTTAACTTTATTCCCGGAGTTTTTTGAGTCCCCATTAAAAACTTCACTTTTAAATCGTGCAAAAGAAAACAACCTTGTCTCATTTGAATTTATCCCTTTAAAAAATTTTGGTGAGGGAAAGTATAATTCAGTAGATGATAAGCCGTATGGTGGTGGACCAGGAATGGTCTTGCTGCCTACTGTTTTTGAAAAAGCTTTCGAAAGCTTATCATTACCAAATGCACAACCAAATGCACATGTTGTTTACCTCACTCCTCAAGGAGAAACACTAAACGCTAAACATGCAAGACTCTTGTCCAAGCATTCTCAAATTGTGCTTCTCTGTGGTCATTACGAGGGTGTTGATGAGAGGGTTGTTGAAGAGTATGTGGATGAAGAGATTTCTATTGGAGATTATGTTTTAACAGGAGGAGAGGCGGCAGCTTTAGTGCTGATGGATGCTGTTTGTCGGTTTGTTCCAGGGATTGTTGGGGAGCCACAAAGCGTAGAGTCTGATACATTTGAAAATGAGAAGTCCTTATTTCCAGGAGGATTGAAATCCCCGATATACACCCGCCCACGTGTATGGAAAAACAGAGAAGTGCCTTCGGTGCTTCTCTCCGGAAATCATGAAGAAATTGCAAAGTGGAGAGCCGAGCAAAGTGAGTTCCGAACGAAACTTCGTAGGCTTGATCTTTATTCTAAGAAATGCTAATTAAGGTGTGTTAAACATCTTAAAATATGTCGGATTCTAAGAAGCGGTCAGTTTATGTTGTATTATTGCATTACCCCGTACTCAACCGCAGTGGAAAAGAGTTGGCGTCAGCAGTAACAAACTTAGATATTCATGACATAGCTCGAAGTTGTAAGACTTATGGAGTAAAGCGCTACTTTATTGTAAATCCTGAAGAGGAACAAAAAAAATTAGTGAGTGCTATATTAATGCATTGGAAGGAAGAGTTGACGCAAGTGTATCACCCTTCTCGTGCTCAAGCTTTAGAACTTGTACAGTTTTTTAAAACATTTGAAGAAATGTTTAATGAAGTCGTAGTAGAAGAAGGGCAAAAGCCTTTTGTGGCGATGCCTGATGCAAAAGAACTGCCAGGTGCTATTCCTTATGAGGCATTAAAAGCAAGTATGGATGATAGGCCGTTAATACTTGTTTTTGGAACTGCATGGGGGATTTCTCCTGCGTTTTATAAAAATGTGGATGTGTTTTTGAAGCCATTGTATGGACAAGGACAGTATAACCATCTATCCGTTCGATCAGCAGTAGCGATTGTTCTAGATAAGTTATTTGGACGGAGCGTTCTCTAGTGAGAACGCGATAAAATATAATGAGAAAGGATTAAATTATGCCAAGAAACGTATTAAGTAAGGTGGAATTCGTAGAAAAAAAAATTATCAGATCAGACATGCCAGAGTTTAGTCCTGGAGATACTGTAAGAGTGCATGCAAAAATCAAAGAAGGTGAAAAAGAACGTATTCAGATTTTTGAAGGAACAGTTTTAGGGTTTAGTAACACAGGTGCAAGAAAATCTTTTACAGTTCGGAAAAGCTCACATGGAGTAGGTGTGGAACGTGTATTTCCATTATTTTCCCCTTCCATAGCGCGTATTGAAAAAGTTCATGATGGAAGAGTGCGTCGCTCTAAGGTTTATTATTTAAGAAAATTAGAAGGAAAAGCAGCTCGAGTTCGAAGTGAGAAAGAAATCCAATAGCTTTTATCCAACTACTGAAATTGAACAAAAATACTGGGATCAAGGCTTGAGCTGTGTTGGCATTGATGAGGTAGGCCGAGGTTGTCTTGCTGGTCCTGTAGTTGTCGCTGCTGTTATTTTGCCTCAATCATTACTGGAGCGGGAACGTGATGTGATCGCGACGAAATCCTTGGAGCGGGAACGTGTAGAGCGTGCCACTCGTGAGCATGGTGACGCAAGCGTCTCCAATACACTACTTGGCGCGGGTGAAAAAGTGAGCGGGTCCAATCTGTACGCGACGAAATCCAATGAACAGTTTTGGAATGAAGTTAAAGACTCAAAGCAACTTACTCCCATACAGAGAGAAAAACTAGCAGCTAAGATTCAAACTCATGCTAAAACTCAAGTTGCATGGTGTACTTCGGAAGAAATTGATTCACACAATATTTTAAAAGCTTCTATGATTGCAATGCGACGAGCGCTTACATCCTTCCAAAAAGATGCTCAAGTCTTGCTTGTGGATGGTCACTTAAGTCCATTAGATCCACGTTTTGATTTAGATGTTCCGCTTCATCCGCGCTTCACTTTAGACGTTCCGCTTCATCCGCGCTTCACTTTAGAAAAAGAGCCCCAGGTTTTTTTTCCTTATGTCCTTCCCATTGTAAAAGGCGATAGTCGTGTTTTGTCGATTGCTGCTGCAAGCATTGTAGCTAAGGTATACCGTGATCAATGGATGAAGGAACTCGATCAAACCTTTCCTGTTTATGGATTTAAGAGCCATAAGGGCTATCCTACAACAGCCCATAGAAAGGCGTTACAGGAGCACGGTCCCTCTCCCATTCATAGGATGAGTTTTACCCTTCTTTAAATTTTTGGTGGGGTTTTTGCATAAGCCTTTAGAGATGGTGAATCGAAGAGACCAAGGTCTAAAAGCTGAAAGCAGAGTTCAAAAATTTCTAGAAACGAGTGGTTTTAAATTTTATCCTGACTTCGACATAACGCAAGTAATAAAGTAATGAAAGAATGATTTTTCGTGTGGAGTAGGGAGAGAATTTTCAAAAAAGTGCGTTTGTAGTGACGCCGAAAGTTCTTTTCTTTTTTTCTCAGACGTTTACAGTGTCTTCATGTTTGTCAGGAGAGTGGGCAGAAAAAATGGATCGACGGTTGTTCGAATAGTTGAGAACACCCGGTGTGGAGATCAAATTAAGCAAAAGGTTCTTTTAACGATTGGCCGAGCCCGCTCTCGTGATGAGGTGATGAGGCTTGAGGCAGAAGCAAAAAATAAAATTGTTGAGTTGTATAACCAACGCGATCCCGTTTTGCCAGGTCTGGAGCATGCTGTTTATGGGCAGCAGACTACCGGGGCACAATCCAGGCCAGATAAACAAGAGCTCGTTGATGTTCATCGGGTGCTCGAAGAAAAACGAATCAATACCGGAATGGAAGACGTTTTTGGCGCAGTCTACTCTCAGCTTGATTTTGAGGACTTAATTCAAGGGACCCGCAAAGACGAACAATGGAACAATACCTTAAAATCGGTAGTTTTTTCTCGTATTTTGCAGCCCTCTTCCAAACGTCGAGTGAGTCTGAGAGTGGCCAAGGATCTTAATCAGGAGGTTCAACTAGAAAAGATCTATCGAATGATGGACCGGCTGGTAGAAAAAGAAGAGGCCATCAAAAAACGTGTTTTTGACTCCTCCATGAGCCTTTTGAATTATGAAGTAGATGTGTTATTTTTTGACGTTACTACGCTTTACTTTGAAAGTTTTGATGAGGATGAACTCAGACGCTTTGGGTTTAGCAAGGATTGTAAGTTCAAAGAAACCCAAGTTGTCTTGGCATTGGTGACCAACAGCCGTGGGGTTCCTTTGACCTATGAGCTCTTCCCTGGCAATCAGTACGAGGGACACACGCTCATTGAAATTATTAAAAAAATCAAAGAAAATTATCAAATCAAAAATGTGGTGATGGTTTCTGATCGAGCGATGTTTAACGAAGATAATCTGCTTTTTATGGAGGCCCAGGGTATCCATTATGTAGTGGCTGCAAAACTAAAATCTATGGCCAAGCAGATGCAAGACAAGTTTTTGGGCATGAACTATTGCCCACTGGATGGCTGGATTAAGGATTTATCCATGGCACAACGAAGGCTCATTGTGTCTTATTCACCCATCAGAGCTAAGAATGATTACAAACAGAGGATGCGGCTTGTGGATCGCCTGATGAAAAAAAACAGAGATGGGAAAATTAATATTAAATCTCTGATCAACAACCATGGTACTAAAAAATACATCCAAATCACCAAAGGCGAGGCAAAACTCAATGAACAAAAAATTATTGAAGATGCACTCTGGGATGGACTCCATGGGGTCATCACCAATTACACACAGGATGAGCAAAAAGCCCAAGACATCTTAGAAAAGTACAAAGGCCTTTGGAAAATCGAAGAGGTGTTTAGAATCAATAAAAACGATTTGCAGATGCGGCCCATTTATCACTGGAAACCCGATCGGATCCGAGCTCACATCTTGATTTGTTTTATCGCCTACACAATGGTGAACTTTGCAGGCCATATTTTAGAAAAACAAAAACTTAAAATCAGCTTTGATGAACTCAAGTATGAGCTATCAAAGCGACAAGTGAGCATCATCCGCGATCAACTCACCCAGCGCCGTTACATGATTCACAGTTCGTTTACGGATCTACAAAAACAAATCTACCGCTCTTTTACTCTGCCCATCAAAAAAACCATTGAACCAATGTTCCGGGTCTGCTGAGCGTACATCTCCAACCCCTCAAAACCACCCAAAATCAGTTCTGTAGTGACGCAGGATTACTCTTTTAAATCATAGCCTTATTTGATTTATACCCTGTGTTGTGTCGAAGTCGGGAAAAGAGTACGCTTTTACTTCGCCCATTTTGTATATTTTATAATTCATAACAGGACTTGAGTCCGTGTACAGCATCATCGTATCCCGCCCGAGTTTTCCTCTTTGCGTAAGATACGCTACTCTTCCA
>Ga0213870_1000045_pt1 | contig 65114 bp, 63 predicted proteins | sample WICALVC2017_Meta_FD_160119 | JGI IMG/M metagenome (GOLD analysis project Ga0213870, IMG submission 160119) | Freshwater microbial communities from subterranean cave lake in Wind Cave National Park, South Dakota, United States - WICALVC2017 | ecosystem: Environmental > Aquatic > Deep subsurface >...
GCCGGTCAGCAAGGCGGACAGCAGGGCGGCGGTCAAACGGGTGGCGGCCAAGGTGGTCAGCAAGGTGGCGGGGGACAGGGACAGCAACCAAATTTCCCCGGGTCGTCAGCTGACAGCAATTACCGTTCGTCCCTGATAGCTGACCGGCGGGCCAGACCGATTATTATAGAACGATTAACTTTCTGGTTAACAACTCTCCTTTAAACTTAGGATAGATGCCCACTGTTTGGGATAAAATTTCTCGCTGGTGTCTTTATTTGGTTTTTTTGTTAACGCCGCTCTTTTTTCTGCCCTGGACTGTTTTTCCTCTGGCGTTTAATAAACAAACGTTACTGGTGGCGCTGGTTTTATTGGCGGCTATCTCCTGGCTGGCTGGCGGGATTGCTAAGGGAGAATTGGTTTACGCTAAAAGTTTTCTCAACCCGATTATTGTTGGCTTGGTTATTTTTTCGGCGGTGAGCGCTTGGCTTTCCGGCGCCAAAATCCCCGGTCTCTTTGGTATTAATGGCGGTGAAACAGATGTCTTTATTAATATTTTATCTTTTAGCCTTTTTTTGTTTTTGGCAGCGGCGATTTTCCGCAACAGTCAGGAACGGCAGTTCATTATTATTCTTTTTCTGGTCGGCGCCCTGGCCGTTATAGTCTACAGCTTTCTTCAAATCCTTAATTGGTGGCTCCTGCCTTGGGAATTCACCAGAAGCGCTGCCTTTAATCCGATCGGCACCACTAATGCTCTAAGCATTTATGTTGGCCTTGTTTTCGTTTTGGCTTTATCACTATTTTATCTTGGCGGCCGGGAGAACTTTTTTGCTAAAAACAAATTTTGGCGAGTTGCTTTGTTAATTTTAGCGGCCGTTTCTTTTCTAATGGCGTTTCTCATTGGCTACTGGCCGGTTTTCGCCGGTTGGGCGGCGGCCGTCCTAGTTTTAACCATTGCTGTTTTAAAATTAAAGGGAATCAGTGACAGTAAAAACCATCTACCGCTTTTTACCCTCTTGGTAGTTTTGGTTTTACTCCTTTTATCTCAATTTAACGTTTTGGTTTTTCGGTTGCCGTCTTTCAACCTGCCGCCGGAAGTTTCCCCCAATCTTTCCGCCAGTTGGGGAGTGGTCAAAAGAACTAGTGAAGAAAATATTAAGAATTTCATTTTTGGTTCCGGTCCGGCTACTTATCAATATAAATACGCGTTGTACCGAGGGGGTGATTTAAACGTCACTCCTTTTTGGTCAACCAGATTTTCCCATGGCATAAATTCTTTTACCACCCACTTAGTCAATTGGGGAACGGCGGGCACTCTGCTCTGGCTGATCTTTTTAATTGTTCTACTGGTCGAGAGTTGGCGGGGAGCAATTGCTAGTGTCAAGAAGCGCTGGTCAGTAACCTGGGTAATATTTATTGCCCTTCTTTATTTAACAGTTCTGCTATTTTTCTACCCCCCCAATTTTACGCTTTACTTTACTATTTTCGCTTTAGGCAGTCTGGCGATTGGTATTCGTTCTGATAGCGGATCACGTTACACTGCTTTTTCTTTGGCCGGCAATCAGCAAAAAACCTTTTTTCTTTTAGTGACTGCAATGGTGATCGTCGTTATTTCGGCTGCTTTGCTTTATTTTCAAGGACAGCGCTACCTGGCGGCTCTTTATTTTGATCGGGGAGTCAAGACAATGGCCCGGACCAATGATATTGAGCAAGCTTTACCTTATTTCATTAAGGCGTCGCGGCTGGATGCCCGCAACGATTTTTATTTAAGAAGTTTGGCGGGCGCTCGGGTGGCTGGCATTGATCAGTTGTTGGAGAAACGTTCCTCGATCAGTCGTAAAGAATTGGAAGCGGCCCTCTCGGACAATTTGCAAAGAGCAGTGGAAGCAGCTCAGAGCGCCACCAAGGTGAATAGATTGAACAGCCAAAACTGGTTGAGTTTAGCTCAAGTCTATGAGAACTTTATTAATCTAGTCAGCGGCTCGGCGGCGCTGGCCTTTACCGCTTACGAGAAAGCTGTCCAACTCGAACCAACTAATCCGGCGGTTTACGCTGGCTGGGGGAGAGCTTATTTTGTGGCGGGTGATTACCCAAAAGCAATTGCTCAATTGGAAAAAGCCATCAGCTTGAAGTTCGACTACGCCCCAGCTCATTTCCTTTTGGTGCAGGTGGCTGATCGGCGAGGGCAGGTTGAAGAAGCGATTGCCAAAGCCGATCGGATTAAAAATCTTGATCCCGACAATGCTGGTCTGCTTTTCCAGATAGGTTTGCTGCACTATCGAGCTGGCCGACTTGATCAAGCAAGGAAAGAATTAGATTCGGCCGTTAAGCTGCAGCCCGACTATTCTAATGCCCGGTACTTTTTAGGTTTGGTTTACAGTCGGCAAGGAGCGAAGGAAAAGGCCATTGAACAATTGACTGCAGTCAGCCGGCTCAATCCGGATAATCAGGAAGTTAAACTAATGATTGAGAATATTCGCTCCGGCAAGCCGGCGCTGGCCGGGGTTGATCAGAAGCGGTTGCCGGAAGCGCCTTTACCGGAATAAAAAGGAACAATCATTTGAGAGCGACGGCAGTTATCCACAGAGATGTCAAATGAGTGTGGTAAAATTCAATCAAGGTAAAAAGTCGAATAAAAATTAATTCTTGATGCCTTATGACTGTTCAAGACTGGTTAGGAGTTATTAATTTATCATTGCAGAGTCTCTGGACGCAATTGTTGAGTTTTCTGCCGGAATTGATTGGCGCGATCGTTGTTTTAATTATTGGTCTGATCGTGGCAGCCGGACTTGATAGAATTGCCGAGCGGATTGTTTACTATCTTAAAATTGATAGCCTCCTGCGCAAACTTGGCGTGGAAACATTTCTTAATCGAGCCAATCTCAATCTGGACAGCGGCCACTTTTTAGGGAGAGTGGTCTACTGGTTCATGCTGATTGTTTTTGTGCTGGCGGCCTCTGACATTTTAGGCTTCGTTGCTTTGTCAGTCTTTCTGGGTGAAGTTCTGCTTTACATTCCTCAAGTGGTAGTGGCTTTCTTGATTGTGCTGGCGACAGTGGTGGCGGCTGCTTTCGTAAAGAAATTGGTGGCAGCGTCAGTTTTATCCACCCGATTGCACTCGGCTAAGTTTGTCAGCAGCTTGGCTTGGTGGACAGTGATCGTTTTTGGTTTGCTGACTGCCGTGGCGCAGGTCGGAGTGGCGACTGATATCATTAATACGGTGATCACCGGTGTTATTGTTATGCTGGCGCTGGCGGGCGGTTTGGCTTTTGGGCTGGGCGGCAAAGAGGAAGCGGCTTATCTGCTCAAGAAACTGCGCAACGAATGGGAGCACCGATAAATTTAGGTTTTTGTTGAAAAACATCCGCCAGCCGGCGGATGTTTTTCATAGTTCGACCCGGCTCACCACAAGTGGTTCGACAAGGCTCACCACAAGTGGTTCGACAAGGCTTACCACAAGTGGTTCGACCCGGCCCAGAGTTCAACTAAGGCAGTTCGGCCCTGAGTCTTTCGACTTTTGAGGTGTTAGGGCACGCAAATAGTTATAAACTTCAGCAACACATCAAACACCTTGTCTGGTCCTTTCCCCGCTCGCCCAACGGGTCATAGCGCAAAAAAATGGGGGGGTAGCCGTAGCCACACCCCCCGTCAATGAAGAATCCCAGTTCAGGTTCTTCACGGATCCCAAGGGCCTCCGGCCCAAGAGATTTAAGAGCCCTAGTTCTAAACGCCGCGCCGACTCCCGCAGGACCAGGTACCACACCACGGACTGGGTTGGTCGAACAAGTCCAAGAAGAACTTCGGCTCGCCGTCGCTGCGGTACAGGAACGGACGGTTGTCGGTCTTGTATCGCGAGCCGACGAGATTGATGTAGTGGTGCTTCAAGGTGTCAGGGAATACGATGCAGTGCACGATTCCCTCGTAGGTGAGACCGGGCGAGCGGTGCTCGGCGAGAATGTTCGTCCGGCTAAACAAGGGCTTCACATTGAGACGGTTCGCACCGTCCTCCACATCTTCGGCGATGTAGGGAGCGGGCGGCACCCCGATCTCGTCCACGAGATACTGCTCGTCGAGATAGTTCACGCCTGGCTTACCGTCCACCTCGATCAAGGATACGAGGTGATTGAGGTCCATCTCCTTCGGCCGAGGTGGCACGAAGAGGAAGAGCCCCGACGGCAGGTCCTTACGGAACGAGTCGACTTGTGCATACGTCGCGAGTCCCTTCGCGGTGAGTTGTTCGATCTCGAAGTCGAGCAAATCACTGGGCTTGGGGAGGGTGACCGGACACTAAAGCCCCCGGTACTGCTCGTTGCTGACGGTCACCATCTGTGTCTTAGCCATCGCTGGCCTCCTTTCTGGGCGCTTGCGCGCAGGTTTCTTGGCGAACTGTGATGATAAAGAGCATGTACATTATATATCAGTTTGGCCACAAAGTCACGGATTGCTATTGCCGTTCAAAGAAATTTCGCGCAGAGTTTCTCTTGGTGGTCTATTCTTGAAATAGTTCGGATGGTTTTCGCCGCCGAAGGCGGCGAGGAAGTCCCCCCGCGAAATTCCGAGATCACGGCTCCGCCGCGCCGATAAAAACTGCCAAAGAACCCGTAAAAATATCGGCTCGAACTGCATTTTGCAGAATCGCCAACTGATTTTTTCGCCCAAAATTCCTTACGATTTGGCCGCCGAGCGAAGCGAGGCGGCTTCCAATTCCTTGCGCTTTTCTAAAATGTGGAGGTGCGGAGAATCGAACTCCGGCTTGGTCAATGCGAATGACCCGTTATACCACTTAACTACACCCCCTTCATTGATCCCTCGACTTTGCTCGGGTCTTCGGCTCTGAAGCAGTTCGGCCCTGAGTCTTTCGACCCCGAGCTCAAGACCGAAGGGCTCACTGCCGAAGAGCTCACTCGAAGTCCCATCATGAGCACTTCGATAAACTCTGTAAACTTGTCGAATCGATGGTTTCTTATCCACTTGACATTGTTTGCGGCGCTTATCTACAATTAAACCAGAAGAAAAGAATGACAATTCAGCAGCTAAATAATCGCGGTTCGACTAGGGCGTTGACTTAATGTCCTTTTACAGCTCTTATGGTGAACCGCGGCAACGCGGTTTTTAAATCTTGAAAGACTGACTGATTGATCATTGATAAGTGAATGATGAGCATTTAAATGGCTGATTAGAGGAATCGTATAAGGGCGTATGGTGGATGCCTAGGCACAAAGTGGCGATGAAGGACGTGGCGTGGCTGCGATAAGCCTCGGGGAGGCGCTTAGCAACCTTTGATCCGGGGATTTCCGAATAGGGTAACCAACCACGGTAAACCCGTGGGACCACTGCCGAGCAGTGGAGCATACCTGGGGAAGTGAAACATCTCAGTACCCAGAGGAAAAGAAAACAAACCAGTGCGTAGCACTGGAAATTCCAAATTCCAAAATCTAAATCCTAAATAGATTCCAAATACTAAATTTCAAAATTTAAAATCATCATTTTATTATTTTGAATTTTAATCATTGGAGTTTGTTTGGAAATTGGCGCCTGGCGCTTGGAGTTTCCAATGCTGCGCAGTGGTCTATTCCCTGAGTAGCGGCGAGCGAAACGGGAAAAGCCTAAACCGTCCTTTGCCGAGCTAAGCTCGGCTACGGATGGGGTTGTAAGATGAGAACGAGTTTGGCCATGGGGATTGGGCACGTATAGTGGTTCAATTCTTGTTGCTAAAAAGAAAGTTACAAATCGGTTGGTTAGCCGAAAGAGCTGGAAAGCTCTGCTAAAGAGAGTGAAAGCCTCGTAAGCAAAAACCAATCGACTTTCTAGTTTTTATTCTTAAGTATCTCAAGGAATGAATACCTTGAGGGAAGCTGCCAGCACTAGCTGGTAAGGCTGAATACACTTTGTGACCGATAGTGAACTAGTACCGTGAGGGAAAGGTGAAAAGCAGGCCGGTGAGGCCAGTGAAATAGAACCTGAAACCATATGTCTACAAGGAGACGAAGCACTCAGCTATCGCTTCGTGCTTCGCTCCAATTCCTAATTATCAACTGCCGATTTTCAATTAAGGTAAGATTGAAATTGTTCGAGCGAAAGCGAGAGCACCAAAATTGGAAATTAAAAGTTGAAAATTAGAAATTCGGAGCACGGAGCGGTAGCGCAGTGCGACGTCGTGCCTATTGAAGAATGAGCCAACGAGTTTCCAGTCCTTTCGTGTTTAAGCCCTGCCAAGCGGCAGGGTGAAGGCAAAGCGAAAGCGAGTGTTAAAAGCGCGTTGCTAGTTTTTAAAACTAGTGAGAAGGGACTGGAAAACCCGAAACCAGGTGAGCTTGCCTTGGCCAGGATGAATCTTGCCCGAAAGGGCAGAGGAGGTCCGAACCGGTGTGTTGTGCAAAACGCTCGGATGAGCTGAGGTAAGGAGTGAAAAGCTAATCGAACCTGGTAATAGCTGGTTCTCTCCGAAATAGCTTTAGGGCTAGCGGCTAGCAAAAACGGATTGGGGGTAGAGCACTGGATGGTTTGTGACGGGCGCAAGCCCAGCAAACCAATCAAACTCCGAATACCAATCTGGAAGCTAGCTAGTCAGACTGTGGGGGCTAAGCTCCATGGTCGCGAGGGAAAAAGCCCAGATCGTCATCTAAGGTCCCTAAATTTCTGCTAAGTGGTTAAGGTAGTTTTCAACCAGAGACAGGTAGGAGGTTGGCTTAGAGGTAGCCATCCTTTAAAGAGTGTGTAACAACTCACTACTAGATTTATCCCGCCGATCCGCCTTAGGCGGAAAAGTGGGATGGTTGGGGGCGTCAAAAATGTAACGGGGCTAAGCAGAATACCGAAGATACGGGCTTGCGCAATTGCCAACTTCTAACTTCTAACCTTACTGATGATATTAGTAGTTAAGAGTTAGCAGTTGGTTGTTGCGTTAGCGGTAGGAGAGCATCCTGCCATCAGCGAAGTAGCAGCCGCGAGGCGCTATGGAGATGGCTGGAGAGAAAATGTTGGCATGAGTAGCCGCAAGTCCGATGAAAAATCGGACCCCCGAAAATCCAAGGTTTCCGTGGCAATGGCAATCAACCACGGGTTAGGCGGTCCTAAGGCAATGGCGAAAGCCGCAGCTGATGGACAGCCGGTTAATATTCCGGCCCTTCCATTGTTTTCGATGGAGTGACGAAGGAAATAAAGTCAGGTGTCTTAATGGTTTGGCATTATTAAAGCTAAGAAGTGGCAGTTAGGTAAATCCGGCTGCCTGCTTTCAATGGCGAACTTCGAGCTTTGATAAGAGGTTAAGTTTTTACTTAACTAATCTGATTGAAGAGCCTCCCAAGAAAAACTTCTAAGATTAAGGCAATGGAAACCGTACCGTAAACCGACACAGGTGGGTGAGGCGAGTAGCCTCAGGGGAACAAGTGATTCTTCGCTAAGGAACTCGGCAAAAAAGCGGCCGTAAGTTCGCAATAAGGCCTTCCTCCTTCGCTTTTTGCTCCGCAAAAAGCTGCGGAAGGACAATCCGTCCTCCTCCTTTTCGTTTCGAAATTGTTTTCGGAGCAAAAAGCGAAGGGGACCTGTCCATCCGAAGCTCATTGCGAAGTAATGAGCGGAGGGGGACGCAGCTAAAGTATCTCTGGCGACTGTTTACCAAAAACACAGCTCCCTGCAAACTCTCATGAGGAGGTATAGGGGGTGACGCCTGACCGATGCGAGAAGGTTAAAAGTGCCTGTGTGCGTAGCATGCAGAGCGCTCCAAGCCCTCGTCAATGTCAGCGGTAACTATAACCGTTCTAAGGTAGCGCAGTTCCTTTTCGGGTAAGTTCCGAAGCGCACGAATGGCGTAACGACTGGAGAACTGTCTCAGCGAAGAGCTTGGCGAAAATGCGATTCCCGTGAAGACGCGGGATACCTGCAGCAAGACGAAAAGACCCCGGAAGCTTTACTGCAGCTTGATATTGGCTTTAGAGTTTGGATGCGTAGCGTAGTGGGGAGGCTTTGATTTCCGATTTTCGGATCGGGAGGAGCCGCCAATGAAACACCCATCTTTCGAACTTTAAAATCTAACCCTGCCGGCAAAAACGGCGGGGGACAGTGTCTGGCGGGCAGTTTAAATGGGGCGTTTTTCTCCTAAAGAGTAACGGAGAAGTCTATTAAGGTCGGCTTAGCCCGGATGGAAATCGGGCTGGACGTGTAAAGGCACAAGCCGGCTTAACGGCAAGACTGACAAGTCGCGCCGGTGCGAAAGCAGAGCTTAGTGACCCGATAGTTCTTTCTAGAAAGACTAGAGACATCGGCTAAAAGCTACTCCGGGGATAACAGGCTGGTTTCGTCCGAGAGTTCACATCGACGACGAAGCTCGGCACCTCGATGTCGGCTCGAAAATGGGCTGAAATTTCGAGTAATCGAAATTAAGCAAAGCAACTAATAACGGTGGAGTCCTATCACAAGTAGCTCAGAAGTGGTAGGATAATACCGTGGGAAGTTACCTGCTCAAATTTTTGGATTTTAAAAAAGCCGCCGAGATCTCTCTCAGCGGCTGGCATGAACTACTTAGGGAAACATCGCGCGCCATGCGTGTGCGGGAGCGTCACGGAACAAATCAGAGAAGTCATTCGTGTATATTCCCACCACAAAGGCGTAGATGATTATCAGACAGACAACCACATCAAAGAGCTCCACTTTTTCCATCATCAGTCTCCTGATTAAAGTGTGATATTAAAGTGTGATACAAGCTTAGCATGTAGGAATTTGTTTGTCAATAGAATCCAAAAATTTGAGCAGGTGACCCCGTAACGACTTGGTCCGATTTGAATATCAGACCGGATAGTAGTTATTTATAACTGCTATAATACGTTGCCTCCAACACCACTCGCCAACGGTGAGTAGTGCTGGGTGAAGATATAGTCTACACACATAGTAATATGTGATAAATGTGCGCCCTAGCGCGGGGGTGAAGAAGCTCCCAAGCGTGTGGCTGTTCGCCACTTAAAAGGGCACGCGAGCTGGGTAAGGATTAAAATTTGAGCCCAGCTAGTAAATTGACTCATAACGGTGGAGTCCAGTCGTTAAAAATGATATAATTTAATGATGGATAATACCGTGGGAAGACTACAAAAATTATTTTCTCAGCAACAAATCGATTTAATTATCGGTTCGTTATTGGGAGACGCAAGATTGGAATGTCGATCAAAAGGCATTCATTATCCAGTTAGTGCCAGATTGAGAATTCATCAAAGCGATAAGCAGAAAGAATATGTTTTTTGGAAATATTCTCTATTAAGGAGTTTTGTGCTGAAAGAACCCAGAAGAGTAAAGACATGGCATGATTTGAAGAGAGATAAGGATCATTACTCTTGGTACTTTCATACCAAAACTATCCCAGAATTAGGAGAGGCTTACCATTATTTTTACAAGAATAATGTAAAAGTTTTACCAAAAAAAGACATATTCAATCACTTAACACCGCGAGCATTAGCAGTCTGGTTTATGGATGATGGATCGAATGTGAAAAACGGCTACACTATCAGCACCCACTGCTTCGATTTGGAAGATCAGCGGCGAATAGTTAATTTTCTGAAGACGAGTTATGGAATCGGAGTAAGAATAATTAAAGACAGAGACAAATTCAAGTTATTCATCGGCAAGGGTGAATATGAGAAGTTTTCTGAGATAGTAGGGTCATACATCATTCCATCAATGCAATATAAACTTTGTAGTTCCCGTAACGACTTGTCTGGTTTAATACCAGGCAGAGTTAGGAAGTTGATCTTACTTTCTAGCTAAAACGTCAGCTCCGACTTTACGTCGGAGAAGGTATAGTCTAATACTGTTAGTAATAACAGACAGATATTGTCAAACCGTCGTGAGACAGGTTGGTCTCTATCTGTTGCAGGCGTTGACACTTGAGGGAAGTCGCGGATAGTACGAGAGGACCTCCGTGAACGAACCTCTGGTCTACCGGCTTTGGCACCAGCTGAAGCGCCGGGTAGCTATGTTCGGTTGGGATAAGCGCTGAAAGCATCTAAGCACGAAGCCCATCCCAAGATTAGGTGTCGCTTATGTAGCTAAACACTGCGTAAGCAGCGGTCGTGGCAGACTACCACGTTGATAGGCTCTAGGTGTAAGATCCGCAAGGATTTCAGCCAAGGAGTACTAATAACCGTTTAATTTCTCTAATCAGCCATTTAAGTGTTCATCACTCTAGAGGCTAGAGGCTAGTATTTTTCCAGCTTCCAGCTTCCAGCTTCCAGTCTCTAGAATTTCTGCTTGCCAGTGTTTTACTTAAGCGTGACCCACCCGTTCCCTTTCCGAACACGGAAGTGAAATCGCTTAAGTCCGATGATACTTGGTTTTACCGGGGAAAGTAGGATATGCTGGCAAACAAAAGTTTTAGAGTTTTCTTTTAATGATCCTAGCGCACTTTAGACGGCTAGATTGGGTCTTGAATGGGGCGATTTTAGCGATGGCTTTTTTGAGTTTGGCAACGATTGATAGCGTTGACCCATCACTTTTTTGGCAGCAGTTAGTTTGGTTCGTCATCGGTTTCATTGTCATTTTCAGTTTTGCCCAAATCGACTGGCGGCCGCTTATTAATTATCGCTGGTTTGTTTTGCTGGTTTACTTAATCGCGGTTGCTCTTTTAGTAATCACCTACTTTTTTGCCCCGGCTATCCGGGGTGCTAAAAGCTGGTTAGTGTTCGGGCCAGTGCAATTTCAAACGTCAGAACTGGCTAAAGCCGCCCTGATTATTGTCTTTGCTTATTTTTTCTCTCATCGGCATGTGGGCATTGGCCAATGGCAAAACATTTTTATCTCTTTTATTTATTTTGCGGTGGTGGCCGGCTTAGTTTTACTGCAGCCCGATGTCGGTTCCACTCTGGTATTTTTTGGTCTATGGGCCAGTTTTCTTTTAATGAGCGGTATCCGAGGTCGGCACCTGGCGGTCGGTCTTTTGCTGGTAAGTCTGCTGTTGGGGTGGGGCTGGAATAATTTTTTGCAGGACTATCAGCAGGAGCGGGTGATTGCTCTTTTTCATCCTGCTTATGATCAGTTAGGGGTCAATTACAGCACCATTCAATCGAAAATTGCTATTGGTTCCGCCGGTTTTTTAGGGAAAGGTTTCAAGCAAGGGACGCAGGTCCAGTTGGGTTTTTTACTGGAAGCCGCCACCGATTTTGTTTTCGCCGCCTTTATTGAAGAATGGGGGCTGGTGGGGGCCTTGGTATTTTTATTTGTTTTCTTTTTGATAATCTGGCGGTTGATTCGTCTCGGCTTACTGGCCGAGGGTAATTTTGCTAAATTCGTTTGTTTTGGAACGGCGGTTTTGTTTCTTATCCATTTTGTCTTAAATCTTGGTTCCAATCTGGGCTTACTGCCCGTAGTCGGCATTCCGCTGCCGTTTTTCAGCTACGGCGGTTCTAATCTTTTGACAAATGCCATGCTCGTTGGTATAGTTCAAAGCATTGTTGTTAGATCTTCTTTCTAAAAAAGGGCTGGGGTGGTGGGTAAGCGCTGCCATCGTTGCCGCCGTCGTTGTTTTTTTATTGATTAGGTTCGTCGCCGCCTTGCAGCCGGTTAATCGGGAAGCGGTTGATGTTAAAGTGGAGTTTATTATTGAAAAGGGCGAAGGATTGAGAGAAATCACTGCAGCCCTGGACCGCCGGAAACTTATTAAGTCACCAACCGCTTTTAAAATTTATAGTTTTTTAAGGGGAGCGGCTCATATTTTAAAACCCGGCTTTTATCGAATCAGCCCCGCTTGGAGTACCGCTCAAATTGTCCGGACCTTTGTTTATGGTCCGCCGGACACTTTAATCGTTGTGGCAGAAGGCGAGACCCTAAAGGATGTTGATTATAAACTTAGTCAGGAAGGAATTATTAGAACGGGTGAGTTAGTAAGTTTTGATTGGCAGATACTGGAAAAAGATTATCCGTTTCTGGAAAATATCAAAACACTTGAGGGCTTTATTTTCCCCGACACTTACAAGTTTTCTCAATTCTCGCCAGTGGAGGTAGTTGCCAGAAAGTTTTTGGATAACTTTCAAAAAAACGCTTGGCCGCTGCTCTCCCGGGAGTTTGCTAATCACTACGCTTCGCTGATCGTTGCTTCCTTAATTGAAAAAGAAGCGCCGTTTCACAACGATCGGCGGGTGATCGCTGGCGTCATCTATCGACGGCTTAAATTAAAGATGCCTTTGCAAATTGACGCCGCCACAGCTTATGATAAGTGCGGCCAGAAATTCTTTACCTGCGATTCCAGGACTCGCCGGCTATCACGAGACGACCTGCTGGTTAAAGGTTCATTTAATACTTATCTTAATAAGGGCTTGCCGCCGACGCCGATTGCTAATCCCGGCCGGAGCGCTATTGAAGCAGCCGTTAGTCCCCAATCAACCAACTATCTTTACTATTTGTCTAATCCCCAGACGCGGCGGACGATCTTTTCGGCGACCCTTGACGAACACAACCTCAATCGTGTTAAATACTTATTAAATAACTAATAAGAGTCAAAACCCAAAAAGGGGAGGGGTTTTGATTCTTTTGCTTACTTAATTACCACCTAATAATCTCCCAACCAACAGTTTTTAGGTCAGAAGTCGACAACCGGCTTTTAAAGGTATGTTTAACTTACCTGTAAGAAAATTCTCTGCTCATCCCAATAATTTAATGGAGCAGCCTAAGCTAGTGGAAATTCAGACCAACTCTTATAATTGGTTTTTAAAATCTGGTTTGAAAGAGTTATTTGAAGAAGTTTTCCCCATCGCGGATTTTTCTGGGAATGAACTGGAATTGAGCTTTGTTGATTTTTCCTGGGATGATCCTAAGTACGACGAAGAGCAAGCGCGCTTTAAGGATTTGACTTATGAAGCGGCGCTGCGGGTTAAGCTGAAATTGCTCAACAAAAGAAATGGCTCAATCAAAGAGCAGGAAGTTTACTTTGGCGATTTTCCGGTGATGACTGACCGGGGCACCTTTATTGTTAACGGCATTGAGCGGGTGGTCATTTCCCAGCTGGTTCGTTCTTCGGGAGTTTATTTCACGACTAATGTTTGGCGCGGCCGAAAACTTTTTGGCGCCAAGATAATTCCCAATCGGGGTGCTTGGTTAGAATTTGAGACTGAAGCTGACGGCTTCATTGGGGTGAAAATTGATCGCAACCGCAAAACGGCCGTCACCGATCTTTTGAGAATTTTTGGCGCAAAGGACAACGATGAAATTAAAAAATTGTTTGCCGATGTTGATGTCGGACCGGTCAAATATATAGACCAAACATTAAGACGAGATACTGCTCAAACAGTTGAACAGTCTTACATTGAAATCTACAAGAGAGTTCGACCGGGCGATTTGGCAACGCCAGCCAATGCCAAAAGTCTGATTGATGCAATGTTTCAGCGGTCTGATCGTTACGATCTTTCAACTGTTGGTCGTTTTAAGCTTAATCAGCGATTGGAAATCTCAGAGGATCGCCCAAGAACTTTGTGTCTGGCCGATCTGGTATTGGTTGTCAGGGAGATTATCCGGCTGAACAATGACCAAACTAAAGAACCGGATGACATTGATCACTTAGCCAATCGTCGGGTGCGGCCGGTAGGTGAGCAATTACAAAACCGTATCCGGCTTGGTTTTGCCAGACTGCGGCGGATCATCCAAGACAAAATATCAACCGTCAGCGATATTAAAAGTTTGACGCCCAGCCAGTTGATCAATGCTCGTCCCCTAATGTCAGTGGTTAAGGAGTTCTTTTCTTCTTCCCAGTTAGCCCAATTTATGGATCAGGTGAATCCTTTAGCCGAAGTGGAACACAAACGGCGCATTTCAGCTATGGGACCGGGTGGCCTGACCCAAAAGAGAGCTGGTTTTGAGGTGCGGGATGTTCATCGCTCCCACTATGGCCGGATTTGTCCTATTCAAACCCCCGAAGGCGTAAATATTGGCTTGGTTAATCATTTCGCTACCTTTGCCCGGCTTAATGACCTTGGTTTTATTGAGACACCCTACGCCATTGTTGAAAATGGGAAGCCGACCGGTAAAATCTCCTGGTTCAACGCTCATGATGAAGAAAAATATAAAATTGCCCATGGTGGTGTTGATTTCAGTAAAGGATCTCTTAACGACATTGTCGAAGCCCGGATTAACGGTGAGCCGGGGACTTGTCTCAAGAAAGAATTGGATTTGGTGGACGTCAGTTCCCAACAGTTTGTCAGTGTGGCTACCGCCCTTATTCCTTTTTTAGAACACGATGATGCCACCCGGGCGCTGATGGGTTCGAACATGCAGCGGCAGGCGGTGGTGCCGATTCGGGCCAGCGCTCCCTATGTCGGCACCGGCATGGAAGAAAAAGCCGCCCGGGACTCCGGCCATCTGGTAATGGCTGATGATGATGGAGAAATAACAGCGGTCGACGCGCTGGCTATTACCCTTAAGGCTAAAAACGGCACTAAGAAATATAAATTGAATAAGTTTAAGCGCTCTAATCAATTTACCTGCATTTCTCAAAAGCCCTTGGTCAGTAAAGGCCAGAAGGTGAAGAAGGGCGATATTTTAGCTGATGGGTCGGCGATTGATAAGGGCGTTTTGGCTCTGGGCCAAAATTTACTGGCGGCTTTCGTTTCTTGGGAAGGAGCTAATTTTGAAGACGCGATTGTTTTGTCCGAGCGGGTAGTCGGGGATGATCTTTTTACCTCTATTCACATCGAGGATTTTTACTGCGAGGTCCGAGATACAAAGCTGGGGCCGGAAATTACCACCCCTGATATTCCCAATGTTTCGGAAGAAAAATTAAAGAACCTTGATGAAGAAGGAATTATTCGCATCGGTGCCGAGGTGCGGTCTGGCGACATTCTAGTCGGTAAAATTTCGCCCAAGGGCGAAACAGAGCTGACTGCCGAGGAACGGCTGCTCCGTTCCATCTTCAGTGATAAAGTTCGTGATGTTAAGGACACTTCCTTAACAATGCCTCATGGTAAAACTGGTCGAGTGATTGGCATTAAAATTTTTGACCGCGGCAAGGGGGACAAGCTGGATCCGGGGATCATTAAAAAGGTTCAAGTCGAGGTGGCGCAACTGCGGCCGGTAATGGCGGGTGATAAACTAGCCGGCCGCCACGGCAACAAGGGAGTTATTTCTCAAATCCGGCCGGTGGAGGACATGCCTTATCTGGAAGATGGGACACCGGTGGACGTCGTTCTTAATCCTTTGGGAGTAGCCTCGCGGATGAACATCGGTCAGATTTTAGAAACTCATTTAGGCTGGGCGGCCCAAAAATTAGGTTATCGGGCAGTGACGCCGGCTTTGGCGGGCGCGACCGAGGAGCAAATCAAGGAAGAACTGCAAAAGGCCGGTCTGCCAACCACCGGTAAAGTTACTCTTTATGATGGCCGAACCGGCCAGCCGTTTGCTCAATCGGTAACCGTCGGGGTTATTTACGTAATGAAGCTGATTCACTTAGTGGAAGATAAGCTTCATATGAGATCCATCGGCCCTTATTCTTTAATCACTCAACAGCCTTTAGGGGGGAAGGCGCATTTTGGCGGCCAGCGATTTGGTGAAATGGAAGTTTGGGCGTTGGAAGGCTACGGAGCAGCTCACACTTTGCAAGAGATGCTGACTATCAAATCAGATGATATCGTCGGGCGGTCCTCTGTTTACGAATCAATTATCAAAGGGGAGATGATCAAAAAACCCAATATCCCGGCCTCTTTCAATGTTTTGGTGAGCGAGCTTAAAGCATTAGGATTAAACGTCGAGTTGCTTAAAAGAGAAAGTAGCCAGTGATAATTAAAGTGAGAACAGCAGTCATCTATGGATTTTGACAGCATTAGGTTAAAAGTTGCTTCGCCGGACGAAATTCTCAAATGGTCTCACGGCGAGGTGACTAAACCCGAAACAATTAATTATCGGACCCAGCGGGCGGAGAAGGATGGTCTCTTTTCTGAAAGAATCTTTGGTCCAGTCAAAGACTGGGAGTGTTATTGCGGTAAATATCGGCGGATCCGCTACAAAGGGGTGGTTTGCGACAAATGCGGCGTGGAGGTAATTCGTTCCATTGTCCGCCGCGAGCGGATGGGCCACATTCAACTGGCTGCCCCAGTGGCCCACATTTGGTTTCTCCGCAGCATTCCTTCAAAAATTTGTTTAATGTTGGACTTACCGCTTTCCAAAGTGGAGAAGGTGATTTATTACATTTCTTATATTGTTACGGCTATTAGCGAGGAGAATCGGCAGCGGGCCTTGGAAGAAATTGATCGGGAGTTTAAGTTGCGCAAGAAAACTGCTGAAAATAAAAATGAGGAAGAGGCTTTAAAAGAAGCCACTAACCAAGTGAAGCGGCAGTTGACTGATTTGCGGGTCGGTCAGGTACTCAACGAAGGAGAGTTTCACAGTTTGGCCCGCCGCTTTGGCGATGTTTTTGAGGCGGGAACGGGCGCCGAAGCTGTCAGAAAAATTTTTGAAAGGATTGATTTAAAGGGTATTGAAAAATTAACTAAAAAAGAATTGGCTGGTTCGCCGGATGCCAATCGCGAGACGCGGTTGATCCGCCGTCTTAAATTAATCACCTCGTTGATTAAAGGTCAGATGAGGCCGGAATGGATGATCTTAACTGCCCTGCCAGTCTTGCCGCCGGACTTGCGGCCGATGGTGGCGCTTGACGGCGGCCGTTTTGCCACCTCCGATCTTAATGATCTCTACCGGCGGGTTATTAATCGCAACAACCGTTTACGCAAGTTGATTGACCTGAACTCACCAGAGATCATCGTTGTTAACGAAAAACGGATGCTGCAGGAAGCAGTTGATGCTTTAGTGGATAACTCAGCTCGTTTTACCACCCAACAGCTTTCCAGTCAGCGGCGGCCTCTTCGTTCGCTGGCTGATATGCTGAAAGGTAAACAGGGTCGTTTCCGCCAAAATTTACTGGGCAAGCGGGTGGATTACTCCGGCCGGTCAGTGATTGTGGTTGGTCCTGATCTTAAAATCAATCAGTGCGGTCTGCCTAAACAAATGGCTTTGGAGATTTTCAAGCCATTTGTTATTAGCAAAATTATTGAGCGCGGTTTATCCCATAATATTCGCAATGCTAACCGGCTGATCGAACAGGGCTTGCCGGAAATTTGGGAAATTTTAGAAGGAGTGATTGCTAATCGAAAAGTGCTGCTCAACCGGGCCCCGACTCTTCACCGGCTGGGGGTTCAAGCTTTTGAACCGTTGTTGATCGAGGACTTGGCCATCAGAATTCCGCCGCTGGTCTGCGCCGCTTTTAACGCCGATTTTGATGGTGATCAAATGGCTGTTCATTTGCCTCTGACCGATGAAGCGCAAAAAGAAGCCAGCGAAATCATGCTTTCCAGCCGCAATCTTCTTAAGCCGGCAACTGGCGAGCCGATTATTGTCCCAACTCAAGACATTGTTCTTGGTTGTTATTATCTCACTCGGATTAGAAAAGGCGTTTTAGGCAGTGATCAAGAGTTTGCTGGCGGCACGGAAGCTTTATTGGCCTTTGTCAATGACTTGATAGCCGTTGATGCGCTTATTAAGCTAGCTGACTTAAAAATAGAAACCAGCGTCGGCCGCATTCTGTTTAATCAAGTACTGCCGGCGGACTTTGGCTACATTAATGAACTAGTTAATAAGAAAAGGTTATCGAAAATAGTTGATGAATTAATTAATCGCTACGGGATTGAGCAGTCAGCAGTTGTTTTAGATGAAATCAAGAAGCTCGGTTTTGAATATGCTACCATTTCGGGAATTTCCTGGGGAATGGATGATTTGGTTGTCCCTAAGGAAAAAAAGGAAATAATGATTAATGCCCAAAAAGAGGAGGAGCTGGTAAGAAATCAGTACAATCAAGGATTGCTGACTGCCCAAGAGAGAAAAAATCGCATTGTTGAGATTTGGACCAAGGCCAAGATGGAAATGGAAAAGCATGTCAAAACTGCTCTTGATCCTGCCAACTCTGTTTACTCAATAATTGATTCAGGGGCTCGTGGGTCGTGGGCCCAGCCATCGCAAATGATGGGCATGAAAGGTCTGGTGGCTAACCCTAAGGGCGAGTCCATTGAACTGCCAATTCGCTCTTCATTTAAAGATGGCTTCAGTGTCTTGGAATATTTTATTTCCACTCACGGCGCTCGCAAAGGCTCGACTGATACAGCATTGAAAACTGCCCAAGCTGGTTATTTAGCCCGGCGGCTGGTTGATGTCTGTCAGGATGTAGTGATTCGCGAGGAGGATTGCCGGACTAAAGAGGGAATCGAGATTTACCGGGCCGACGGCTTGGTAATGGGCCGCAATCTCAACGTTCGGATTTTCGGCCGGGCGGCTTTAGAAGATATTAAATTGGGCAATAAAGTGCTGGTGAAGGCTGGTGAAATCATTGATCGGCCGGCAGCCGAAGCTATCAGTCAGTCTAGCTTAGAAATAATTAAGGTCCGGTCGCCTATTACCTGTAAAAGTCTCTACGGTGTCTGCGCTAAGTGTTACGGCTATGATTTAGGAAACAATCAGCCAATTAAAATTGGCGAGGCGATCGGTATCGTTGCTGCCCAATCGATCAGTGAGCCCGGCACCCAGTTGACGATGAGAACTTTCCACATCGGCGGCGTTGCCGGAACCGATATTACTCACGGCTTGCCCCGAGTGGAGGAAGTCTTTGAAGTGAGAGTGCCCAAGGGCCGGGCTTTTATGGCTGAAGATGACGGCGTTATTGAGAAGATTGAAGAAAGAGGCCTGCTTAAGGTCATTGGAGTTAAAAGCCAAGCCGTCAGCCAGCGGGCGAAGAAGAAAAAGGAAAAAGCTTACGAGTTTCCCATCCCGCGGCAGAGCGAGGTTTACTTTAAGGTGGGTGATCAGGTTAAAAAAGGTGACCAGTTGTCGGAGGGTCGGCTGGATCTTAAAGAGTTGTTTCGACTCAAGGGTAGTCGGGTGGTGGAGCGCTACATTATCAATGAGGTCCAATCTATTTATTCATCAGAGGGCGCTTCAATTGATGACAAGCATATCGAAGTGGTGGCCCGGCAAATGTTTTCTCGAGTGCTGATCAAAGATCCGGGCGACAGCGAATTTGTTGTTGGTGACGTGGTGGAGAAGCCTAAATTTTTAAAGGTTAATCGGGAAATAAAAAAGACGGGCGGCCAACCAGCCAAAGCCCAGCAATTATTAAGAGGAATCACTAAAGTGGCTCTGACGACTGAAAGTTTTCTTTCAGCCGCCTCCTTTATTGAGACTGCTAAAATTTTAATCAACGCCGCCGTTGAGAGTAAAATTGATGTCCTGCGCGGGCTAAAAGAGAACGTCATTATTGGCCGATTGATCCCCGTTGGCACCGGCGCTCGCCGCGATTATCAAAAGGAAGAGGAAATCGTTGAAGAAAAGAGCCGCGAAGAATCAGCCGTTTAGATTAAGAATCTTAAGATCTAAGTTTAAGACTGTTGTACATTGAGTCCTCACCCTTTGACGAAGATCGCATCTTCTGGTATCTTTGGCTCAAATGGAGAGTGATCAGGTAAAGGAATATGAACTGGCGGTGCTGGTTGAGGAAACGGGGACTAATGTTGAAAAGCTGTTGACTGACCAAAACAATGATCTGGAAATCATTAGCAAAGAGCCGGAACGCCCGATTGCCTTAGCTTATCCCATTAAAAAACATCAATCAGCCACTTTATTGGTCTATCGTTTGAAAACCCTCCCCAGTCTTGTTAGTAAAATTACGGCTCAACTGCGTTTTCAGCCCGGTATTTTGCGGTCGCTTATCATTACGCCACCGATTGGCCAACCGTCGGCCCCGGTTAAGTCGAGAAAAGTGAAATTGCAGCCGGAAGTTGTTGCCGAAACCATCCCCGCCCGCTCCAAGCCGCTGGAGGTCAGTACTAACGAGGAATTAGCGAAAAAACTTGAGGAATTAAAAGATGAATCTCAATAAAGTTTTTCTTATCGGTCGCCTCACTGGCGATCCGCAATTACGCACTACTCCCAACGGCCACCAAGTAGCTACTTTTTCGGTGGCCACTAATCGGGTTTGGAATGATAAAATTGCCGGTCGGCGGAAGGATACGGAATTTCATAATATAGTTGTTTGGGAAAGACAAGCCGAGGTAGCCAGCCGTTTTTTGGCTAAAGGCAGTTTGGTTTTTATTGAGGGTCGGTTGCAGACGCGCGGTTGGGAGGATCAACAAGGCCAAAAACGGCGGACCACTGAAATCGTTGCCGAGCGGCTCCAATTAGGCCCGCGACCCCGCCCGTTGGCTGATCAGCCGGCGCCGGCTCTAACCGAGAAAGATTTAGCTAAAAGCGAGGTGCCGGTCATTGACATTAGTGAAGAAATAGTCGAAACGGCCCCGGTGCCAGAGCCGGGCGAGATAAAAAAAGAGGATCTGCCATTTTAAAATAGCTTCCAGCTTCCAGCTTCCAGCTTCTAGAGTTATGCGCCAGTGCTATTTTTGCTCGCAAAACTTAAAAGAGATTAATTATAAAGATCGGGAATTGCTTCAGCGATTTATTTCTGGTCGGGCAAAAATTATTGATCCGCGCCATACCAGTGTCTGTGCTAAGCACCAGCGTCAGTTGGCTCAAGCCATTAAACGAGCTCGTTTTCTTAGCCTCCTGCCCTTTGTGAGGAGATAATGGATTACCAGATTTTTCAGTGGTTGCACTCATTAGCTGATCAGCATTGGTTGACCGACTGGCTTTTTATTTTTCTGGCAGATTATCTTGGCTATGTTTTACTAGTGGCCGCTGTCGCTTTGATCTTTTGGCGAATTAAGAGCAGTCGGCAACGCCTTTATTATTTGCTTTTAGGCGCTTTATCGTTCTTGGTGGCTCGGGGATTAATAGTGGAAGCGGTCCGTTTTTTTTACCAGCGCCCCCGACCATTCAAAGTATTGGCTTTTGAGCCGCTGGTTGATCAATTGACCAGTAATTCTATGCCGTCAGGCCACGCTGCCTTATTTTTCGCTCTGGCGGTTGTTACTTATTTTATCGATCGGAAGTATTTTTGGTATTTTCTATTAGGGGCGTTGCTGATTGCCATTAGTAGAGTGGTTGTTGGTCTCCATTGGCCCTCGGATGTGTTAGTTGGAGCATTACTTGGTACCCTCACCGCAGTGATCATTGGCCGTTTTATTTCATCGCCAATAATTTCCTCCAACCGTTAGACTGTTGGAGATTAGAAGTTGGAGATTGGGAAGTCGAAAGATTGGTAGTATTTATATCATTTTGTGTTGTTATCTTCTCTAATTCGCGCGAATTAGAGAAGATAAAGCAGCTTGATTTGTCTTCCAGATGATGGTAGACTGGTCGCTCATTTATGGTTCTTTTGGAAAAGGAGCTCAAAATTCTAGCCAATCGGCGGCGGCTGTTAATCCTAAAGTTTCTCGAAAAAGAAAAAGAAGCAACTGTTGGCAACGTTGCTCTCCATATCAAATTGTCTTTTAAGTCAACTTCCAAACATCTAGCTCTCCTCCGAGCAGTTGATATGGTGGAAAGAGAACAAAAAGAGCTAGAAATGTTTTATAAGTTGTCTGGTAATCCCTCTCGGCTCTTGAAGTTTGTCTTGTCGCTTTTTTGATTTGCCCATGATTCACCTAAAGCAGTTTATCATCTCTAATTCGCGCGAATAGTTCCAGATGACTTGTTTGTTTTCGAAAAAATTATTGAGAGAGGTTCAGGTTGATTACGGACTTATTTTTTGTATAATTTAGCCATGTACCAGTTGCCCAAGCTTGCTTATTCCTATGACGCGCTTGAGCCGCAGATCGATGCCCGGACGATGGAAATTCATCACACTAAGCATCACCAAGGTTATGTCGATAAGCTGAACACCGCCTTGGAAAAATATCCTGATTTGCAGCAAAAGCCGCTGAGAGATTTATTGCGGGATCTCAATTCGGTCCCAGCGGATATTCGGACAGCCGTGCGCAATAATGGCGGCGGTCACTTAAATCACTCACTTTTTTGGGAGACACTTGGCCCAGCTAGAAATAGCGGGCCAGGGAGCGAATTAGTCAAGTTAATCAAGAGAGATTTTACTGGCTTCTCTCAATTTCAGGAACAGTTTAGCAGCGCCGCCATCTCTTTATTTGGCAGCGGCTGGGTCTGGTTAGTGAAAGATGGTTCGACGCGGCTCACCATAAATGGTTCGGCAAGCTCACCACAAGATGGTTCGGGTAAGTTGCTTATTAAAACTATTGCTAATCAAGATAGTCCGGTGATGGAGGGTCTGACGCCCATCTTGGGTCTTGATGTTTGGGAACATGCTTATTATCTCAAGTACCAAAATAGACGCCCCGACTATGTGGCTGCTTGGTGGCAGGTTATTAACTGGGAAGCGGTGTCATGGATTTTAGGCAGAGAGTCCTAAAGATTGTTTCTCAAATCCCCGCTGGGCAGATTCTCACTTATCAAGAAGTTGCTTGGCTGGCGGGTCGGCCGCGGGCTTACCGGTCAGTGGGAAATATTTTAAATAAGAATTACAATCTCCAAATTCCCTGTCATCGAGTTATTCGATCCAATGGTCTTTTGGGTGGTTTTAACCGGGGAGCGAAGGCGAAGAAAAAATTACTGCGGTCGGAAAAAAATAATAATGTCGGCCGTCATTCTATTTTAGAAAGAGAGTTTTTTGCCAGACCGGCGCTGGTGGTGGCCCGGGAGCTTCTGGGGAAATTTTTGGTGAGGAGATTAAGCAGTAGGGAGAAAGCACTTTTGATTACCGAGACCGAAGCTTATATTGGTCCGGAGGATAAAGCCTCTCATGCCCATCGGGGATTAACTCCCAGGACTAAAGTGATGTTTGGCCCAGCTGGTCATTGGTATATTTATTTCACCTACGGCATGCATTGGTTGTTAAATATCGTTATTGGCAAAGAAGGTTATCCGGCGGCGGTTTTAATTAGAAGCGTCCGGGAAATTAATGGACCGGCTCGCCTCACTAAATTTCTTAGAATAGATAAAAAATTTAATGGCAAAGAAGCGAGCCGGAAAACTGGTTTATGGATTGAGGACAGGGGTATTATATTAAGTGATAATCAAATTAAACGAAGTTCTAGAATTGGCGTTTCCTATGCTCGGGAGTGGGCAAACAAACCTTATAGATTTTTGATTTCTAATTAGGAATTGTGAAATAAAGATAATGATGGAATTGAGCAAAGCGGAGCGGCTAAAAATAATCCGGGACGAGGTTTGGAATCTTAAAGAATCGCCCTTGTATGAGTATCGGGTGGCTAATGGCTACTATCCGGTTATTGGCGAAGGCAGCCACGATGCCAAAATTATGTTTGTCGGGGAGGCGCCGGGCGGCAGTGAAGCCCGCACCGGCCGGCCATTTTGCGGGCCGGCCGGCAAGTTTTTAGACGAACTGCTCGAATCAGCCGGCATCAAAAGGGAAGCTGTCTACATCACTAACATTTTAAAAGATCGGCCGCCGGATAACCGTGATCCCTTGCCAGAGGAAGTCGCTCTTTATGCTCAATTTCTTAATGACCAAATTGAAATTATTCAACCGGAAGTAATTGTCACCCTCGGCCGGTATTCACTGCGTTACCTGATGGAGAAATTTGGTTTGGGTGATCAAATTAAACCCATCAGTCAAATTCATGGTCAGGTATTCAGCAGCCAATCGCTTTTTGGCGGTGTGAAAATAATTACCCAGTACCATCCGGCGGCGGCCATTCATAACCCTAATTTGAAAGAGACTATTAAGAAAGACTTTCAAGTTCTCAAGGAACTTTTCTAATTCTCTAAGCTTAGAAAAATCCTCCCTCAGCCTAACTACCGCCCCGTTCACCTTCCGAATCTTCTGTTGCGGCCGGCGTAGTCGTCAAAGGCTTTGTCCAATTCCGCTGGGGAGAAATCCGGCCAAAGCTTGGGGGTGAAGTAGAACTGGCTGTTAGCCGTGTGCCACATCATAAAGCCGGCTGACCAGTGGGGCTCACCGCCGGTTCTGATGACTAAGTCCACCGGGGGCAGATCTTTTGTCCAGAGATTGTTGGTAAAGTTCTCACCGCCTTTTTTCACCGCCTCTCTCATTTCTTCCTGGCCGTCATAGCCAAAAAGAACAGTCAGATGTCTTTTAGTGAACTGGGCAGTCTTAGCTTCCAGTTCGGTGAAGAGCCGTTCAAGTTCGTTGTCTTTGAGTAATTGGCGCCAGCGGCCGATGGTCTTGAAACTAACCTCGTTTTTGATCAGGGTTTTGTCGGCTAATTCTTGCTTGAGGAAATTTTTAGCTAGCAGAACCAGTAAGGCAATTTCTCCTCGGCTTCTTTTAGACAGATTACTCTCCGAGCCGGCCCAGAAAGTGAAAAACGGCACCCCTTCTTTAATGGCCGTTAAGCTGATGTCCCGGAAACGAGCCACACCTTTTTGGTAACCTTTGAAAAGTGACCAGCGGTTGTCTTTCGCCCACCGCCGGTTGCCGTCCGGAATGACAGCTAAATGGTTAGGCAGTTTCATAAAAGTTAGAGTAGCATGACCATCAGCTAGCGGCAAGGTGATTCACCTTTTTCTAAAAAAAAGAGGAACAAGATCAGCTGTCTTATTCCTCGGGTCGTGCTTTCACAATTTATTCTTGGAAAACTCTTATGTTAATTTTAGGGTTTTCCAATCTTACTCGTATTGTGTATGGTCCAGCCGTTCCTTCTTGAGTCACTCTGATGTTTATAACTCCGTTTTGCTGGAGACAATAAAGAGTCTGAAAAAATTCCCCTTTACTCATTAATAATTTTTCACCACCCTTATCACTTTGAGGATCAATCAATTCAAGTTCCAAGTCTTCAGCTCTAACTTCCCAAACAGGGTCGGTTTTGTCTAATAGTCTAATGATGACTTTTAACTCATTTAATCCCTGTCTAGTCAATCCCCCATCGGAATCCCTGTTGATTTCCAGGTCTTTTTCCGTTTCCTCGATTGCTGTGGCCATACCTTTCTCCTTTCAGGTTTTCAAAAAACTGCTTGAAAATGGGAAGGCCGTGGAACTTCATTTTTCCCCAGTCGGAGCGCCGGGAATTGAACCCGGGTCACAGGACCCCCAGCCCTGCATACTAACCGTTGTACTACGCTCCGTCAATTGTTAATTGTTAAACCTTAGCTTTCTTAGCTAAAGTTTTCAAGCAGCGGGTGCAAATTAAAACTTTACGTCCGTCTAGCAAGCGGGTTTTTTGTAAGTTAGGGTACTTACGACTCCAATTAACGGGGTTGTAATGGCCGCGCAAGAGCTTTCTCTTCCCGGCCATTTTTGATCCTTTGCCGCAAAGTTCGCACTTTCTCATAGAGGTTAATGGTAATCGTTAGCAGTCTCTTGCACAAGCTCCGGCAGTCGGTTATTATATTAGCTAGGACCTTGACCACTTTCACCTTCTTTGGCAAAGGGGATGGTAATGACAACTAATGAGCAGTTGGCTGAATGGATCGAGTTGGGGTTGGCTAATGGGGAATTTAGGGAAAACCATTCTATTTACCTAGAAGACATTTACTGTGAGAACCGCCTTGTCGTCCACGGTTGTGCCTTGGGCGCAGCTTTGGTCGGTAAAGAGGGCGATGCACTTTCGGCTGTCAGCCTTTTTCAAGAGAAACTTAATCGGGAGGAGAAATTCTGTTGCATCTCTGATTTCGCCGGCCGTCTTGATATTTCATTTGATCTGGCTTCTAGAATTGACCAATTGCACTGGAAACAGCGCAGACCAGCTAGAGTAATAGCTGCTATGTTGAGGTTAAACGCCGTTTAGGGCGAAAAAGGCGAACTGATATGAACAGCTCTTACCAACCTGGCCGGGGCTGTTTATTTTTTTCTTTTCGCCCACTAACATATGGGAGTGGCTAGCCCGACCGAGCAAATTAAAGAGCGGCTTGATATCGTTTCTTTTCTTAAGGAATACTTAGAACTTAAACCGGCCGGTAAAAACTGGAAGGCGCTTTGCCCTTTTCATAAAGAAACTAACCCGTCATTTATGGTCTCGCCGGAGCGTCAGTCCTGGTATTGCTTTGGCGGCTGCGGCGAAGGCGGCGACATTTTTAGTTTTTTAATGAAGTTTGAAAATATTGAGTTTTACGAAGCGCTCAAGGTACTGGCGGAAAAAGTTGGGGTTGAACTTAAACAAGGCGAGGCGGCGGCCGATTACCGACAGCTTAATCTGATTTATGAGGTGAACGAAGCAGCCAAAGAGTTTTTCAAAGGAGTGCTTCGGGCGGCTGGGAGCGAGCACGCCTTGCAGTATTTGATAGGCAGGGGATTAGAGAAAGAAATCATTGATGAATTTGAGCTTGGTTGCGGACCGAGCGCTTCCGATCAACTGCTGCGCCATTTGATCAAACTGGGTTTTGCTGTCAGAGATATTGAACGAGCTGGTTTAATTTTCAAAACCGATCGCGGTACTTATTGGGATCGCTTCCGCAGCCGGATAATGTTTCCTATTTATAATAGCTTTGGCAAGGTGGTAGGTTTCACCGCCCGAATTTTGGAGGACCGACCTCAACTTTTGGAGGACCGACCTCCAAAAGTTAGTGGAGGGGAGGCGGCGGTTCAACCTCCAAAATATATAAATAGTTCGGAGAGTCAGATTTTTAATAAGTCGCGGCTTCTTTATGGTCTTCATAAAACAAAGAAAGCCATTCGGGATCAAGGGAGTGTTCTGTTAGTAGAAGGGCAGATGGACTTTTTGATGACCTATCAGGATGGGGTAAGAAATGTTGTGGCCACTTCCGGAACGGCGTTGACAGCCGATCACCTGCGGCTCTTGCGGCGGCTGGCTGACAAGTTAATTGTGGCTTTTGATGTCGACGAAGCCGGTAAATTGGCGACCGAGCGCAGTCTCGATTTGGCCGCCGCCCATGATTTTTCGGTGAGCGTTTTTACCCCGCCAGTCGGGCTCGGTCTCAAAGATCCGGCCGATATTGTTAGAACGAGACCGGGGGTAATGGTTGATCTGATGAAGCAGGCTCAACCAGCAATGCGTTTTTATTTTAATCGGTATTTGCCGGTTAGTGGGGCGCTCGAGCAGGGTTTTAATAAAAAAAACCTGCGGCTGGTTTTGGAGAAAATAAAAAATATTTTTAGTCCGGTTGAGCGAGCTGTCTGGCTTAAAGAGCTGGCGGCCCGGGTTGGTGTTAGAGAAGAAATTTTAGCAGAAGAGCTGGAGGTTCTGCCAGCCACTAGCTATCAGCCAGCGGCGCTCGGCGGCCGGCAATCGGTTCCGGAAAATAAACCGCCGGAAGCTGGAAGCCGGAAGCTGGCCCCGCCTTGGCGGCGGCTTGATTTAATCGCTCAACGGATTGTTGATTTGGGCGGCCAGTTGCCGGCGGCTGTCAGGTTAGCTAACTCGGTAGATTTAGCGCTCCGGGCCAGCTGGGAAAATAGTCAGTTAAGCGAGAGAGAGAAAGCCAGTGAGCTTGAGTCACTGGGAGAGCAACTGAAAGTCGAGTTTTTACGGGACAAGCAAAGGGAATTGCTGCAGGAGATTGCTCAAGCCGAGCGAGAGGGGAAAGAAGATCTCTTGGTAGCCGCCCTCCGCCAGTTTGACAATGTCAGTAAAGAATTTCATACTATCATAAATGCCAAAAAGGAGCGGCGCCAGGAGGTTCAATAGAAAAAAAGGGAAAACTTTTTTAAAGAAAAAATCCGCTGGCAAGAAAGCCGGCCGGTTTATTTCAGCTCAACTGCGCGCTCGCGGTTATGGACAGACGCTAAATAAAAAAACAGCTGCTAGAAGCAATTTGGATATCGAGCGGTTGAAGGAATTGATTAAACGGGGCCGGGGGCGGGGTTTTGTCACGGACACCGAGGTTTTGCATTACTTTCCTCACATTGAGGATAATTTGGCTTTTCTCGAAGAGCTTTACGGAGAACTTGAGAAAAACGATCTTAAGGTGATCGAGACCGACCAGTTGATTGAATTGCCGCAAGGCGACGAGGTTTCGGTGGCTGAACTGGAGGACTTGGATAGATTAGGCGCCGGCTTACCCGATGCCGTTCAAGTTTACCTTAAAGAAATCGGCAAGACGGCGTTGCTCACTAAAGAGGAGGAACGGGAACTGGCCAAAAGGATTGAGAAAGGCGATGAGGAAGCCCGCCGGGATTTTATCCGGGCAAATTTGCGTTTGGTGGTTTCTATTGCCAAACGTTATGTCAACCGCAGTCCTAATTTAAGTATTTTAGACTTGATTCAGGAGGGGAACACTGGCTTGATGCGGGCAGTTGATAAGTTTGACTACCGGCGAGGTTTTAAATTTTCCACTTATGCTCACTGGTGGATCCGTCAGGCGATCACTCGGGCGCTGGCCGATCAGTCACGCACCATTCGCATCCCGGTTCACATGGTGGAAATGATTTCTAAATACACCCAAGCTAAGCGCCGGCTCTTTCAAGAATTAGGCCGCGAGCCGTTGGCTGAAGAAATCGCTATTGAGATGAATGTGCCGTTAGAAAAGGTTCATCACATTCAGAAGATCTCCCAAGATGTTATTTCACTCGAATCGCCGCTGGGCGACAAAGATGAAGATTCCACTTTATCGGAGTTCATTCCTGACGAACGCAACTTGACACCGGCCCAGCTCACTACCCAATCATTGCTCCGTGACCGGATTAGGGAAATTCTGGTTGATCTAACGCCCCGGGAGCAAAAAATTCTTAAAATGCGCTTCGGTCTTGATGATGGGATAACCCACACTTTGGAAGAAGTGGGAAAAGTTTTTGGCGTAACGCGGGAGCGCATCAGACAAATTGAGGCTAAGGCCTTAACACGCATTAAAAACCACGAGCGAGCCGGGATACTGGAGGGATATTAAAAAAAGAGCTGGGGTCTATCTAGGACTACCATCTCCCAAAAGAGAAAGGGAGACATAATCAATTGGCAAAGCGCTTAATTTATGCTAGCCTTAGGAAAGCATGAAAAAGTCAACGAAATTAGGGCTTTTTTTGTTTTTGGGCATGTTTTTGGGAGCCCTTTGGGTCTTGCTTAGCCCGTTGCCGGTGGCCAGCAGTCAGGGGGAAAAACCTCTTGCTTATGAGGTTAATTTAGGCATTGAGCATCCCGGTCTTCTACCAAGCAACCCTTTCTATTTTGTCAAAGAATGGACCCGCAATGTCCGCCGGGCAATGATCTTTAGAGAAACTAAAAAAGCTGATCTGGAACTGGTTATTTTAAATGAAAGAGCGGCAGAGATTGCCAGACTAGCGGCCATCGTCCCCGACAACAAAGCGGTGTTGAATTCAGCCTTGATCGCCTACGAAGTCAGCGCCCAAGGGCTGCTCAATCAACTGCTTTCAAAGAATTACCGGGAGAGTGGTCAACTTGATAATCTGCTTAGCCGGATCACCGAAATGACCCTCAAGCATTATTTGATTTTAAGCAGTCTGCCTGAAGCTGAGCCAGCCTTCACTGGAGGCTTCGGCGGGCACAGCCCGGCCCTGAACAAGTCTTTGGCTGTTTTAGCCGCCGTTTTAGCTGATGACCCGACTAATGTGAGCGGTTTTGTTTCTCAAGTAAGAAAAATCACCTCTCTCAATAAACAACCGTGGCAAAGTTTGCGCTACGCCGAGGCGCTCAACCGGCTGGCGGCTCAACTGCCGCTTCCGCTGCAACCCAAAATCTTTCACTTGAAGGAGGATTTACTGTTGAACTTTGCCGTTGAGGCCAGAGCTAATAGTTTTCCTTTGCTGCTGGCCGGCTTGGTTCCCGGAGACTTGGTGACGCGGCTGGTCAGTCTCGATGAACTGCGGGCTAAGATTGATGATCGGGAATTTAAGAATCAGCTTAGCTTGATTCGCCAAGGTGTTTTGCGCAAGTTGGAGGAAGATCGCCAAATTAGCTCTCAAGCAATTGATCAGCTTGTTAACCAAGCCAAAGTCATTGCCGGCGGTCTGGAAAGTCAAAAATCTTTACCGGTTTCAGCGAAGGGGTTGCTCAATCAAACCAAATTTTATTTTGACCAAGTAGCTTCTTTCAAGGAGCAAGCTCAAGAAGGAGCGGCTCTCGGTCAGGCATCGTTGGCTTTAGCCAGCGCTAAAGGCGCCGCTTACAGTACCTGGGTCGCTAGAGAGGATTACGAGAATGAACTCGACTTTATTAAAAATACTTATGATGGGCTGGTCAGCGCCGGTGGTGATCAAGAAAGATTAGCGGCCGTTGAGCGAAAAATTGCCAGCTTGGCCGACTTTATTCAGGCCGTCACTGCCAGCGGGATTAATGAGAAAACAGAAACCCTTTTGTTTAATGTGAAGCTCGAATTATTGTCTATCGCCGCTGGGACTGGTCAGCGCCGGTAACACTGGCAGCCTAAATTAGGGTAAGATTAAGAGGTTGAATGGCAGTTTCCTCAACAACGGTTAGAAAAAAATTTCTTGATTTTTTTCGGGCAAGAGGTCACAAGATCGTTCCCTCTTCTTCGCTTATTCCTGATGACCCGTCGGTGCTTTTAACGACCGCCGGGATGCAGCAGTTTAAGTCTTATTATCTTGGCGGAGCTGATCCAGTGAGAGATTTTGGCGGGCGGAGTACCGTTTCAGTCCAGAAATGTTTTCGGACTTCAGATATTGAGGCCGTCGGCGATGAGAGCCACCTGACTTTTTTTGAAATGCTCGGCAATTTTTCATTTGGCGGATATTTCAAAGAAGGAGCGATTAGTTTGGCTTACGAGTTTCTCACTAAGGCGATGGGTTTTAAGAAAAGTCGGTTGAGCGCTACTTATCTTAAAGGTGACAGCGGAGCCTTGGCCGAACTGAAGAAGTTCCTTCCCAAAAACAAAATCAAGGCGGCTGGCAGAAAAGATAATTTTTGGGGGCCGACAGGCAGTGAAGGTCCCTGTGGCCCAACAGTTGAGTTTTATGTTGAAGGCATTGAGATTTGGAATCTGGTTTTTAACCAGTATTACTGTCAGCGGGGTGGTCGGCTGCGGCCGATTGAGGAAGTCGGCGGGCTGAAGGGGGTGGACACCGGCATGGGTTTGGAAAGATTAATGGCGGCGGCCAACAACACGACCGACGTTTACCAAACCGATCTTTTTCAGGCGATTATTGGTTTATTGCCGGTTGAGCTTGATTTAAGAACTAAAAGGATTTTAGCCGATCATCTGCGGGGCATTGTTTTTTTAATCGCTGACGGCGTCCGTCCTTCTAATAAGGGGACTGGCTATGTTTTGCGGCGGTTAATCAGGCGAGCGGTGGTCGCCGCCGGCGATTTCAATTTCGCGGTTATTTTTAGCAGGCTGACGGCCAGCTACGATGGCATTTATGATGGGTTGGATTTAGCAATTATTAGCGGCGTTTTTAATGAAGAGCAAGCTAAGTTTCAAAAAACGCTGGCCCGGGGACGCAAAGAGTTAGCCGGACTCAAGAAAATCAATGGCGCCGCCGCTTTTAAGTTATATGAGAGCTTTGGCTTACCTTATGAAGTGATCAAGGACTTGGGTGGCCGGAAAACGAGTAAATTGACCCGAGAAGCTTTTGATCGGGAGTTCAAAAAGCATCAGAAAATTTCCCGAGCCGGTCTGGAGCGAAAATTCGGTGGTCACGGCCTGCTGCTTGATACTGGCGAACTGAAAGCGGGCGACCAGGCGGAAATTAAAAAAGTAACCAGACTGCACACCGCTACCCATCTTTTACAGCAGGCCTTGCGCGACACTTTGGGGAAGACGATTAAGCAAATGGGGTCGGATGTTAATGCCGATCGAACCCGGTTTGATTTTTCTTTTGAGCGCAAACTTGACCATAAAGAAATTCGCCGGGCGGAACAAATTGTTAATCAGAAAATCAAAGCAGATTTACCGGTTAATTTCCAAGAGCTGCCTCTAGAAGAGGCGAAAAAGACCGGGGCCTTGTTCTATTTTAAGGAAAAGTATCCAGCGCGAGTGAAAGTCTATTATATCGGTCAATCATTAAAAAGCGCCTATAGCAAGGAATTCTGCGGCGGGCCCCACGTCAGCCGCACCGGCGAGATCGGTAAGTTTAAGATCGTTAAAGAAGAAAGTATCGGCGCCGGCGTGCGGCGGATTAGGGGAGCGGTTGATTAGAAATCGTACCTCCAAATAATATGGTCTTGCGATGACCATAATTTAATAAAAAAACCCGCACTGGCTGGTGCGGGGTAAACTGCAGTCAAACATCGTTTTGTGCCATTCCCCACCCGGGGAACTAAAGGTGCTACCAACCGCAGTTTTTGAGAAAGCTTAGGCAGTTTGCTTTCTTAGCTCAACAGCGATCTGCCGAGCTGGCTTAGCAATCCAGTGAGCTTGATCAATCGCGTGAGCCAACTCTGGAGAGACATCAAGAATTACGGCAAAAGAAGAAGAGCCATTGAGCAGCGAACTTTTTTTCTTTCTGCATAAACAGAACAAGCAGCCTTGACACTTTTCATCTTACCAACCAAAGCTGCGCCAAGAGCGCAGCCTAAAGCCGTGCCTGTTTCTTTGTCTCACACAAGATAACGGGCTCGAGATTCTCTGAAATTCTCATCTCTTAACCCATCCTCCACCCATTGGGCTAACTGTTCTCTCGACGTCATAACCTTTTCTCCTTATGTGATTGTCAAATGACTTGGCCTAACTGATTTTTAGATTGTTGCACAAGAGCAGAGGTTTTTCAATAGCGGAATTCAAACTTCTAAACACTGGCCGGTTTTTGTTATCTTAAAGGGTGTTTGGCCTGAAGAGATTTTGGGGGAAGGCTGAAGGTTTAGCGAGCGGCGGCTTTTGGATAGTAGAAATTTTGCCTTATCGCTACCGGGCTTCTCAAATCATTAGGGAAAGTTCAGGGAAAAGGTTGTCGGTTAATCAAATCGAGCGCTTTAGCGCTTTTGATGAATTAAAAAGCTTTTGCCGCCGTTTTCTTTTGATTGGTGATCAGCCAATTATTCTTAGTTTGGGGTCGGAGACGGCCGCCACTGTTTATACATCCCAGCAATTAATTCGTCATCAGCCGGCCGTCGCCATTACCGAGCCGGAGCTCGAAGGTCTTGTTTCTCAACTGCTCTGGCGGTTTTTGAGCGCCCGCAGCCGGCTTGATTTTTCCATTAGTCAACTGCACCTACGGCAAGTGGTGGTTGATGGTCACCGGGTGACTAATCCCATTGGCTTAAGCGGCGAAAAAATTGATTTTTCGTTTAGCTGGACAGCCGTCAGAAGCAGTTTTTTAAGTGAGGTGAGAAATTTTCTGCCGCTGGAAAAAGTAGCTTTGGTGGCGGAAGCCGGGCCGCTTTGGGTTAATGTCATTGCTAATTCAGTTAACCCGCCCCAGCCGTTTTTGCTGATTCCGATTTACTATGACTCGGCGCCGGTTTTTATTAAGCAGAGCCGGGAGATTAAATATCTTAGAACTCTCAGTTGGGGCGAGAAAAATCTCACCTCCGTTCTTTTCGGTCGGTTGGGAATAACAGCTGGGTCAGCTCGGCAAATTATTAAAGCTTATTGTCAAGAAGAAGTCTCAATTTTTTTAAAAAGAAAAATCGCCGATTTTTGGAAAAAGGATTTGCAAGTTTTTCGCCGGAGCATTGAAGGGATCTTGAGGAAAGAAAAAATTAATAGAGTTTTTTTCTGGCCGTTCTCCTTTTTTCCCCATCAGCTCGTCAGATTCCAGCGGCGGGCGGTGACGATTGAGGTTGTTGATAACAAACTAGTTACTCAAGACCTGGGTTATAAGTTAAAATTTAAATCGGGCTTGGGAAACTTCCCCGATAATTTGCCGGCAGTGATGGCGGCGATTGAGGCGAGCACATTATCACTCGATAGTTTGCTTAACAAAATTGCTCGCCGCCGGGTCCACTGGCAAAAACCGGACCGAAATTGACAGCAACCGCAGTCTTCTATGACCGATAACAAAATAATAATTAAGGTTAAAATTAATAAGGATGATGATTTGCCAATCGTCGCCGAGCGGGTTTTTTCAGCCGTGGCCGATGAGGTGGTGCTGGTCGTTCCTAAATTTTCGAAGTTTTCTCAGTCACTGGAGAATCTTAGATTTATTAAGCAAGGCTTGGCCGGTACTAGCAAGGAATTGGTGATTGAGTCAGTTGATGACCAAGTGGTTAAACTAGCCGCTAAAGCCAAGATTAAAGCCACTAATCCCTTTTTTGCTAAGCCGCCGTTAGCCGAGCCGGTGTCCGTCGCCGCTCCGCCGGCGGAGACCGACGAACCAGCCGAGTTAGTTGAAGAAAATCAGCCGCCGCTGTCTCCGCCGGCGGAGGAAGAGGAAAAAGCGGCTGGCGGTGAGCAAATAAAAGCAAGCGGGGATGTCTTCCAAGAAATCGAGCAGGAAATTGATCGGAGCTTCCGTCCCTCGGGTATCCGGCCGAGTGAAGCGGTCCATCAGGTCAGGGGCCGGTTGATTAAGCCGTCTCTGGTTTCTTTTGGGCGGGGCTGGCAGGCGGCGGGAATTAGTTTGGTGTTGATAGTAGCGGCTGCTTGGCTGGGACTGAAAGTTCTGCCGCAAGCCGAGATTAACATCACTACCCAGAAATCTCCCTGGGATTTCCATAATCAAGTGGTGGTTGATAAAAATGTCTCAACGGCTGATTTGAAAGATCTGCGTGTCCCCGGGCAAGTGTTCAGTCAAAAAAGAAATACTCAATTGTTCTTTCCCGCTTCCAGTCGGAAAGTGGTTGAGCGGAAAGCCAAGGGGACGATTACTATTTATAATGCTTTTGATTCCAGTCCCCAGCCGCTGGTGGCCAGCACCCGGTTTCAGACCGATGATGGTAAAATATTCCGGATAGACGAGGCGGTCACTGTCCCCGGAGCCAGGGTGGTTGATAATCGCATTGTGCCTTCGATAGTCGATGTGCCAATCACTGCTGATAAGCCGGGCGAGGAATACAATGTCGGCCCGGCTAAGAAATTAACCATCCCCGGTTTTAAGCGCTCGCCGCCAAAGTTTGCTGGTTTTTTCGGCGAGATTAAAACTTCTCTGACCGGCGGTTATCGGGGCGAACTGGCTTATCCCACCGAGGCTGACATTAAGGCGGGGAAAGATAAAGCCGTTAAGGTTTTAAAAGAATCTCTGGAAGTTTTGATTGACTCGCAAATTCCCAGAGATTTTGCAGTTTTGGATGGCGCGGCCGAGTTGCGGATTATAACCGAAAGGGCGGAGACGACGGTCAATGAGAAAGGGGAATTTCCGGTCTTTGTCGAAGGCGAGATCGCTGTTATTGGTTTTCGGGAGAGAGATTTAATAGCGGCTTTGTCAGCCAAAGCGCAGGAAAAACTGGGCGGAGATTTTCTTCTTAAATCTCATGACTTGAAATACCAGCTGGCCCAGGCAGATTTTAGCAAAAAACAGCTAACGCTGGCAGTTGATTTTACCGGAATTATGGAGAAGCCGGTGGATGTTGGCGATCTGCGCCGGCGGATCGTCGGCAAGTCAGAAACAGATCTGAAAGCTTTGGTTTTCAGCCTGCCGGGCTTAAAAACTGCCCGAGTTTCGCTTTGGCCGTTTTGGGTAAGCCAAGTACCGGATGATCAGGGTAAAATTGCAATCACCGTTGACTAATTAGGGAGCAATGTGTTAGATTTGCCTCAAATCTTTTTAAGGAATGGTTGGTAAAGATAAAGCGGCTGCTTTGGTAGAAGGGGTAGTGGAGGAGAATCTTCCCGGGACAACCTTTCGCGTCAGACTGGAAAATGGCAGTGAAGTTCTGGCTCATTTGTCGGGTAAGATGCGTCTCCATTACATTAGAGTCCTACCCGGTGACCGGGTAGTAATTGAAGTGACTCCTTATGACCGCCGCCGCGGCCGAATTATAAAAAGACTATGAGAGTTCAATCATCAGTCAAGAAGCAGTGCTTGTATTGCAAAGCGGTGCGCCGCCGCGGTCGAGTTTACATTATTTGCAAGAAAAATCCTAAGCATAAGCAGAGACAGGGATAAAATCAGAAGCTAGAAACTAGAGACTAGAAACTAGAGACTAAATGTATGAGATTACTCGGTATAAATATTCCGGACAATAAACGGGTGGAAGTGGCGCTGACTTATATTTTTGGCATCGGTTTGGCGCGAGCCCAAGCTATTTTAGCGGCCACCGGCATTAGTCCCGATAAACGAGCTAAGGATCTCTCGGCCGCCGAACTTAATCTAATTAAAGAGTTCGTTGATAAGCAATATAAGATAGAAGGCGAATTGCGGTCTTTAATTAAACAGAACATCAGCTTATTAAAAGAGTTGCAGGCCTATCGGGGCTTACGGCATATGCGGCACTTGCCGGCGCGGGGTCAGCGGACGCGGACTAATTCCCGGACAACTCGCGGCAATGTCCGCCGGACCGCCGGCAGCGGTAAAAGGAAAGTCGAGTTAAAGTAGCGACAGGCTGGAGGGAAATTTAAACCCAAGTCATCACTAAATACTGTGGGCAAGAAACGAGTTATCAAACAAACAACTGAAGAAGCGCTCAAGGAAGTGGCAGCAGTTGAAACAGCCACTGCTAAAACAGCCCAAACTGTCAGCCGGCGGGTGGAGAACGGCCGAATTTACATTAAGGCTTCCTATAACAACACTCTAATCACTGTCACTGACGATAAGGGTCAAGTAATCACTTGGGCATCAGCCGGCTCTTTGGGCTTTTCCGGACCTAAGAAGGCCACCCCCTTTGCCTCTTCTAAAGTTATCGGGGCCTTAACAGAGAAATTAAAAAAGTCGGGGCCGGTTAATGTTCAAGTGTTTGTCAGCGGTGTTGGCGGCGGGCGGGATTCAGCCATTCGCTCCTTGGTTAATCAAGGTTTCAACCTGCTTTCGATTAAAGATGTGACGCCGATCCCCCATAATGGACCCAAGCCGCCAAAGCCGCGGCGGGTTTAAAATTATTATGTTAAAAGTTAAAGAAAAAAAAGAACGGGCCTTAGGCGTTAAACTGTTTCTTAAAGCGGAGCGTTGCAACTCGCCTAAATGTGCTTTTGTTCGTCGTCCTTATTACCCGGGCGTTCATGGCCAGCGAAGGCGATCGGCTCCTTCGGATTTTAGCCGCCAGTTTCAAGAGAAGCAAAAAATTCGTTTTAGCTATGGCGTGAATGAATCGCAGATGAAGCGGATTTTTTCCCGGGCGGCCAAGAACCCGGGCATCACCAGTCAGATGATTATCAGTTTTTTGGAGCGGCGGCTCGATAATGTGATTTACCGAGGCGGTTTAGCGCCCTCGCGCTTTGTCGCCAGACAATTCGTTAGTCACGGCCACTTTTTGGTTAATGGCCGCCGTCTAACCATCGCCTCTTATGAGGTGAAGGTGGGTGATCTGATCACTATCCGGCCGCAATCGCAAAACCACCCTTCGTTTCAAGAGTTCGATTTAGTTTTAAAGAAATACGAGCCGCCGGTTTGGCTAAGTTTAGATAAAGAAAAACATGAGCTGAAAGTGATCGCCTTGCCCAAGGATCTTGATCTGCCTTTCAATGCTAATTTGGTCATTGACTATTACTCAAAAATGGTTTAAAATGGTTTAAAGTGAAGAACTGAATTATGAAATTTGCTTATTTAAGCGAAACCGTTGGTATTAAAAAAATTTCCGAAACCGATACCCAAGGTGTTTTTGAAATCGAGGGCTTGTATACCGGCTATGGCATCACTGTCGGCAACGCTTTGCGGCGGATCCTTTTTTCTTCACTGCCCGGCGCTGTCATTACTCAAGTAAAGATTAAGGGAATCAATCACGAGTTTTCAGCTTTACCCGGCGTGGTGGAAGATATAGTTGAGCTGACACTTAATTTGAAAAAGATTCGTTTTCGTTCCCATACCGATGAGCCGCAAGTTTTACTTTTAAGAGTTAAGGGGGAAAAAGAAGTAACAGCGGCCGACATTAAGACCAATCCCCAAGTGGAGATTGTTAATCCTGATGCTCACATTGCTGTTTTAACTACCAAGAGCGCCGAGCTTGATATGGAGTTGGTAGTTAACCGGGGACTGGGCTATGTTCCGGCTAAGACCCGACTTCAGGAAAAATTGCCCATTGGCGTGATCATGCTTGATGCGGCTTTCTCGCCGGTGATTAAGGCTAATTTCACCGTGGGCAATATGAGAGTGGGCGACCGGACTGATTATAACCGACTGCGGATCACCATTGAAACCGATGGTTCGGTGTCACCGTCGGCCTCTTTGAAAAAAGCTTGTAATATTTTACAGGATCACTTTGCTAAAATTGCCCAGATCGAGGTTAAAGAAGCTATCCCGGCCGGCGGCGGTGAACTGGCAGCCAAGGCGGCAACGGAGGAGAAGAAACAAAAGACGGCTAAGAAAAAGAAAGAGAGTTAGCTTAAATTTTAATGCCGGTCATCACTCGAAAATTTCATCGCAAATCTGGCCAGCGGCGGGCTTTCCTGCAAGGCTTGGCTGGTAACTTGATTATGAAAGAAAAAATTAATACCACGGAGACCCGCGCCAAAGCCATCCGGCCGCTGGTTGAGCGGCTGGTAACCATTGCCCGGCGCAATCGCTTGGCTGATCTGCGTTTATTGATTGCCCGCTTGGCCAATAAACAATCTGCTGCAAAACTTTTTTATGATATTGGACCGCGCTACAAAAATCGGCCCGGCGGCTATACGAGAATTGTTAAGCTGGGCAGAGCCCGAAAAAGGGATGGCGCTAGAACAGCCCGGATAGAGTTTGTTTGACCGATTCTATGTTGGGCAGAGCGGGTAAAGAATACGTCATTGACGCAGCGGGAAAGGTTTTAGGGAGAATCGCCTCCGAAGCGGCCGTTATTTTGCAGGGGAAAAAACAGGTTGGTTACCATCCCCGGTTAGCTGGCGCTGACCGGGTGGTTATCAAAAATTTTTCTAAGGTTAAACTGACCGGTAGAAAACTGCAGTCTAAAATTTATTATCGCCACACCGGTTATATGGGTCATTTAAGAGAAGAAACTTTAGCTCAAGCGATAGCTAAATCGCCGCAAAAAGTTCTCCAGCGGGCAGTTTATAATATGTTGCCCAAGAACCGGTTGCGCAACGAGCGAATGAAAAGACTAAAGATAGAAATTTAGGTCAATTAGGCATTAGGCATTAGAAATTTTTAACTATGTCTATCAAGAAAAAATCGGCTGAAAAAGAAGCGGAAGAAAAACCTCAAATCAAGGAGAGGTATTTCGAAGCGGTGGGGCGGCGCAAGACGGCCGTTGCCCGGGTTTGGCTCTTTAGCGGCAAAACAACTCTTGAGGTCAATAAAAAAAGTTTCAAGGATTACTTTCAATTGCCCAGTCAGCAATTAGTAGTCGAGTCGCCGTTGGTCCTGGTTGGAGTGAAAGATAAACTGGGGGCGCTGGTTAGGGTAAAGGGGAGTGGTTTGAGCGCTCAAGCGGAGGCGGTTCGTCATGGATTGGCCCGAGCTCTGGTTAAATATAATGAAGAGTTTCGCGGGCGGCTGCGCCAAGCGGGTTTCCTGACTCGCGATGCCCGGATGGTGGAACGGAAAAAGTACGGTCTGAAAAAAGCCCGGCGCGCCCCCCAGTGGAGCAAGAGATAAATCTCCGGTGGAGGTTTCTGGTATAATTTAAGGGTGCCGCTATTTCAGTTTAGAGATTTGTTTAGGACGCCGCTGAAGGCAACGATGAGTGTTGCCTCAATTTTAGTTATCAGCTCCACCTTGGCCTCGATGATTAACCCTCTTGAGTTTGTTCGCTTTGACCGCGATCGGCGGCGGACTAACGACCTTAAGCTCTTAGGGGGATTAATCGAAAAGATTGAACTGACTGACCCAAAGCTGATCAAGGGCCGGCATTTTACCGTTTATACTTCTTTGCCGGATAGCGATCCTAATTGTTCTGGTTGGGTGGGCCGAGGCCTACCGATTCTAAGTCCTGATTACTCTTATCGCTGCCAGCCCGGTGATAAGTATCGGAATATCGATGGCGCCGGCTGGCTGCCGATTGATCTGCGGGGTATTGAGGGGGTAACTTTCAAGGAGTTGCCAATCGATCCCCGCAACGGCCGTCAAGGGAAAGACCCGGAAAGCGACCGCGTTATCCTTTACTTTTATCAGTACATTCCCGGCAGCTACACACTTTTTGCTTTTAGCGAAGGCAGGCAGCGGGCTGATGATCACGGCAGCGGGGTTTTGCAAGGAATCGAGGCTGTTACTTTAAAGGAAGTTCTTGGAGTTGATACACCGGGGACGAGGGCCTTGCCGGGCGGGATTGTCGCCACCAGCAACTTGGCTGATTCTTATAAAATAATAACTGCCAGCCCGCAAATCGGGAGAATTTTTGGTGATCAGTTTAGGGAAGAAATTAGGGAAGAAAATAAACAACTAGTCGCAGCGCTCGAAGAAATTAAAGAAGCAGTGGCGACAGTGCAAGCTGACCCGAGCATTACGAGTGGTCAAACAGCTTTTAGAATTCTTGAGGCAGTGGGGGTCCCTTTGCCGTCGCCGGATGTTGTGTCGCCAATTGTGATAGATCAGCAGCTACGCCATCTTCCTGAAAAGCCTGAGGATTATCTGAGGGGAGTTGAGGAAGGAGTGACTGGAGCTGTAATAAAAATTCGCGAGAGGCGAGCTGATCTAGAATCGCCTGTAGGCTATACACCTGATTTACTTAAGAAAACTTCTCCCGAAACTGGTGAGCCGATAGCTGTAGTACCGGAGGGGGAGCCGGGCTCCCCTCTGGGTGGTGAGGGGGGCCCATTAGTGGTCTTTCAACCCGAGAACGGGAAGCTGGTACCCGTTGTTCCGGGAACTGTTGGGCTTGTTAGGGAAGGAGGACAAGTGCCACCCGGACCACCCGTCGGGACTGCTTTTCCCGGCTTGGTGCCAAGCGGGTCACCAAATGAGTTGGCCGCCTTAGGGCCTCTAGGTGTGACTACGACTGCGCCGGGAGCGACCGACTGGTTTTGTCCTCCATATGGCCCCCCTTATGTCACTGACCCGAAAGTTGACACCGATGGTGATGGTTTACCTGACGTTAAAGACCTCAATCCTTGTCGGAGAGACACGGATGGAGATGGTTTATCTGATTTTATGGAAGTTAAAGTTTATGGGACAAATCCTACGTCTCCTGATACTAATAGAGACGGTATTCCTGATCTTCCACAATTAACAATGGGAGGAAATCCACTGGCGGGTCAGGCGGACACTGGCAGCGCCGTTCAAAGACCAGCCGTTCCTAGTGATGGCCGCCCGGCCGCGGCTGTGACTGGGAGGGAATCCCAAGAAAGCCCTCCTTCGCGTTCGGAAGGGCAAGGTTCCCCGGCTGTTTCACCCAGCGGTCAGGGTCGCAGAGATTTGGCGGAAAAAGAGCCCACCAGTCCTTCTCCTGATGGAAGAGTCGGTAGTTCTTCTCCTGATACTGGCAGAACCGCTGTTTCTTCTGGTCCTGTCGTTTCCTCCGGTTCCGTCGTTCCTTCCGGTTCTGATAAAGACTTCTGGGGCCAATTCTCGGCCGGGTCGTCCCGCTAGCAATATCGTCCCCCCGTTGACACTTCGACACGGCTCAGTGTTGGCCGAAGGACTCAGCCGAATGTCCAATCCTGAAGCGAGCCCTTCAACATAACTCGGGGTATCGAATGGATTGAATTTTTTCTTACTTTTTGTAAAATAGGCGAATGCGTTTCCTGATCTCGGGGGGACAGAGGCTGACAGGCGAGGTTGAGCTGGCCGGCAGTAAAAGTGAAGCGACAAAATTAATGATCGCTTCCTTGTTGACTAGCGAAGAATGCATTTTCGAAAATTTCCCCCGGATCGGCGATACCAAAATCACTGCCGAGCTTTGTTCTTCAGTCGGCAGTCGGATTAGTCAAGAGGGAACAATTTTGCGAATGGCCGCGCCGGCCATTACCAATCATCGGGTCACTTCCCTTAGCCGTCGCAATCGCATTCCCATTTTGGCCATCGGGCCTTTGCTGGCCCGGGTTGGTCAAGCAGAAGTGCCTTTTGTCGGCGGCGATCAAATTGGCCATCGGCCGGTTGATCTCCATTTGGAAGCGCTGGCCGCTCTGGGGGCGGAAGTTAAGCTGACCAATCATACTTATCAGGCGATGGTGAGAGGCCGACTCCGGGGAGCCCATATTAAGTTCCGCTTTCCCAGTGTCGGAGCGACGGAAAATGCGGTCCTGGCGGCTGTCTTGGCTAAGGGTCGGACAATAATTTCTAACGCCGCCGTTGAGCCGGAATTGATTGACTTGATAAAGATGCTGCAGAAGATGGGGGCGATTATCGAGTTAGGCGCCAATCGAACAATTTACATTGATGGCGTTGACCGACTCCGGGGCGTGACTCATACTGTTTTACCAGACCGGAATGAGGCAGTCTCCTTTGCTTGTTTAACCTTGGCGACCAACGGGCGGGTATTGGTCCGCCAGGCCCAGCAGGAACACTTAATCACTTTTCTGAACGCTCTCCGGCGGATCGGCGGCGAATACGAGGTAGTCAAAGAGGGCATAATTTTTTATAGAAATCGGCCGCTGTCGGGAATCGAAATTGAAACTGATTGTCATCCCGGTTTTATGACTGATTGGCAGCAGCCGTTTACCGCTCTGTTAACTCAAGCCAACGGCATTTCAGTAGTCCACGAGACAATTTATGAGGACCGCTTTGGTTACACCGAAGATCTTAACCGGATGGGCGCCAACATCCATGTTTTTTCCAAGTGTTTGGGAGAATTGAACTGCCGCTTCAATGGCCAAGGCTGTCGTCACAGCGCTGTAATCCACGGCCCAACGCCGCTGCGGGCGGTTAACCATGAAATGCGGGACCTGCGGGCCGGGATGGTTAATGTTATCGGGGCTTTGATTGCCGATGGCCAATCAGTTATTAGTGGTATTGAGGAAATTGACCGCGGTTACCAAGATATTGACGAGCGCCTCCGGAAATTGGGGGCAGACATTAAAAGAGTGGAATAGCTCATATGTTTACTCGAAAAGTCGGCATTGATTTAGGAACAGTCAACACTATTGTTTATGCCGAGGGGCGGGGTTTTATCATCAATGAACCAACCATCGTTGCTCTCAGTGTCCCGGACAACACCGTCTTAGCGGTGGGCAGAGAAGCCAAAGATATGGTGGGGCGGACGCCCGATGATATTGTGGCTTACCAACCGCTGAAAGACGGCGTCATCGCTGATTATTATATTACTCAGGCGATGCTTCACTACTTTATTAATAAAGCGGTCGGCCAGTTTAATTTCTTTAAACCGGATACGGTAATTTCCGCTCCAGCCGGCATCACCCCCACCGAGCGCCGGGCAGTTGAGAACGCCGCTTTGGAAGCCGGCTCAAAACAGGTTTTTATTGTTAAGGAACCGATTTTAGCAGCGCTCGGCGCCGGTATTCCCATTAATTCCTACTCGGGAAATATGATTATCAATGTCGGCGGCGGCACTTCCGAGGTGGCGGTGATTTCTCTGGGAAGTATTGTTGCCTGGTCAAGCTTGCGCGTTGCCGGTAATAGATTTGATCAGGCAATTATTGAGATGGTTAAGAGAAAGTATTCGCTTTCTATTGGCGAGCAGACAGCCGAGGCGATTAAGATTAAAATCGGGGCGGCCTTGCCGTCAAAGGATAAACTGGAAATGGAAACGCGGGGTCGGGACTTAATTTCCGGTTTGCCCAAGGACGTCCTCATTAATTCCAACGAGATCGCCGAAGCGCTTAATCCCCACTTGATGGATATTGCCACGGCCGCCCAGAACGTTTTTAATAACACGCCGCCGGAGCTGGTAGCTGATGTTATGGAAAAGGGGATTATTGTTTCCGGCGGCGGGGCACAATTGCGCTTTATTGATGAATTTTTTAAGCGGATGCTGGGAGTGGAAATTTATTCTTCCGAGAACCCCCTCTTTTGCGTGGCTAAGGGAGCCGGTATCATTTTGAATCATCTGGATGTTTATAAACGGGCTTTGTTAAGCAAAAGATGAACACCATTGAGCAGTTGTTTGAAAAGCTGGCAGCTAGCCGGCGGTTAAATCACAGCTATTTGCTTTTTGGCAATCCGCCGCCGGCATTAATTAAAAAAATCGCCAATTTTCTGGAGACTGGTGATTGGTCAATGCCCGTCGCCCCCCTGCTTGATTTTTTGGCGATTGCCGCCGATGAACGATTAACCATTGGCATTGAAAGTGTTAAAGCGGGCAGTCAGTTTCTTTGGCGAAAACCGTTTCGCTCCACTCATAAAACTTTAGTAATTAATCAGGCAGACAAGTTAACTTTACCGGCGCAGAGCGCCCTGTTGAAGCTGGCGGAGGAGCCGCCGGCCCAATCGCTTATTTTTTTGCTTTTAGCCGATCCGGCTGTCCTGATCACGCCGCTTGTTTCCCGCTTCCAGAAAGTTTTCTGCGGCAATAATTCCTTCAGCCCGAGCGCTGATATGACAAAGATCAGCCGGAATTTTTTACAATCTTCCTCAATAGAGAGAAGTGCTATTATAAAAGAAATGGTTAGTAATGAAGAGCGGCTAAGGGAATTCGTCGGGGCGATAATTAAAGAATTGGATAAGACTCCCCTTGATAATTTTTTAGCTTTAAAGGAATTAAACTACCGCTGGAGTCTTATCAGTCGCTATAACACCAATAAAAGGCTGCAATTGGAAGCCTGGAGTCAATCCCTCAATGGTTGATGATTTTGTTAAAGAGCTAGCCGCAGGCTTGGCTAAAATAGTTGATGGTCTAAAAGGAGAATTAGCTGGCATTAGGAGTAATCGGCCAACCGCTAAATTGGTGGAAGATATTAAAATTGATTATTTCGGCCAGAAGTTGCCGCTGAAGCAGCTCGCTTCAATTAGTGTCGTGCCGCCGCGGGAAATTCAGGTTAGTGTTTGGGATAAAAATGCGGCTGGGGCAGTGAGTAAAGCTATTGAGGAAGCTAAAATTGGCGCCAGCGTCGGTCTTCAGGAAAATTTAGTGAGGGTGAGTTTGCCGCCGCTCTCCGATGAACGGCGGCAGGAGTTGGTGAAGCTGGTTAAATCAATTGCCGAGAATTTCCGCATCCGGGTGCGCGGTTTAAGAGATGAAATCAATAAAAAAGTCCGTCAAGCAGAAGAACAAAAAGCCATCAGCGAGGATCAGCGATTTAAATTGCAGGAACAAGTTCAGAAGTCAGTGGGAAAAGCTAATAACGATATTGAGGAATTGATTAAAAATAAAATCAGGGAAATTCAGTCATGATTGGTTCCATTATTTTTGTAGCGATTGGCTTGTCATTGCTGATTTTAGTTCACGAGCTGGGGCACTTTTTAGCGGCTCGTTACTTCGGTCTTTTTGTGGAAGAATTCGGCATCGGTTTTCCGCCGCGGCTGCTGACTAAAAAAATCGGCCAGACCATTTATAGTCTGAATCTGATCCCGCTCGGCGGATTTGTCAGAATTCATGGTGAATATCCGAGTATTGAGGCGGTTGGCGCCAGCCCGGTCTCTGCCCAACCGGAGCGCAGTTTCGTTAATCAGTCGGCGGGGCGCCGGGCCATTATTATCGTTGCCGGCGTGCTGATGAATTTTGTCCTGGGCTGGTTAATTATTTCCGGGGTGCTGTTTGTCGGCTCGCCGTCGCTGACGGTGGTTGAGTTGGTGCAGAAGGATAGTCCGGCGGCCGAGAGCGGTTTGCAGAAAGGCGATGTTATTTTGGGTTTTGCCACTACCCAGAAGCTGGTAGATTTTATTGATCAAAATAAGGGACAGGCTATTGCCTTGAAAATAAAACGAGGCAAGACTGAATTTGAGATAAGAACTATACCGCGAGTTAATCCTTTACCCGGCCAAGGGGTGCTGGGAGTTGGTTTAGCTGATAGCGGGATTCCGCAACACAGCTTCCTGCAAAGTCTGGTTAAGGGACTGCTGGCTTCGCTGGGGGTCGCCGCGGCCGTCTTGGCGGGGCTTTATCAGGTTGTTTTTACCCCGGAAAGTCTGATTGGGCCGGTGGGGATTTTTGATATTGCCATTACCACCAGCCAGCTCGGCTTGATTCACTTTTTTCAATTTTTGGCGCTGATATCACTTAATTTAGTTGTCTTAAATATTCTCCCTATTCCGGCGCTCGATGGCGGCCGCCTACTCTTCATTATTTTAGAAAAATTGCGGGGGCGAAAATTCACTCCCTCGTTTGAAATGCGGGCCAACGCCGTCGGTCTGTCTTTCTTAATAATGTTGATAGTCTTAGTGACCATCAAGGACATGGTCAGTTTGCTTTAACTTACTTGATATCCCTCATATCCCCGGTTCTGACAATATGTCAGGCGGGGGGTTTAAAATTTGTCGGCGGAGGTTTTGGATCAACTTTTGGAGGTCGAACCTCCAAAAGTTGGGTTGCCCCGCCTTCGCTCTAATTTTGCTCTAATTTCGCTGTAACGAGCTTCCACCTTCATTAAAACTTCGGCGGACAAGTCGGCGGACATGATTTTTTTGTCATATTTATTGACGAACTTTCGGACGCACTTTCGCACGAAAGTGGGGAACTCAATTATAACAGGATGAACTTGTCGAACTGCTTGCAGCGAGCCCTTCAATGTTATTCAGGATAAACCCGCCGAACCGCCCACCTTTTCTCTTTCTTGATTCTCTCCGATTGCTTCTATACTCTTAACTCATTATGCGGCAGTCGGAGTTGTTTACTAAAACCTCGCGGCAATTTCCTAAAGATGAAGCGAGCATCAGCGCCCAGTTGCTGGAACGAGCCGGTTTTGTTTATAAAAATTCGGCCGGCGTTTATTCTTTTTTGCCATTGGGCTGGCGGGTGGTTAAAAAAATTGCTCAAATCATTAGTGAAGAAATGGCCGCCATCGGCGGGCAGGAAGTTTTTCTGCCAGCGCTGGTGGAGCGGCGCTATCTTGATAAAACCGGCCGCTGGCAGGTGGATATTGGTTTTGAGGTTAAGGACAAACGGACCGGCGAGTCGCGCTTTGTTTTAGGCTGGACACACGAGGAAGTGGCAGCAGAAATTGCCAGCCGTCACATCAGTTCTTATAAAGATTTACCAGTAGCGGTTTATCAAATTCAAACTAAATTCCGCAACGAGCCGCGGGCTAAGTCTGGCCTCCTGCGCACCCGCGAGTTTTTAATGAAAGATCTTTACAGTTTTCATGCTTCGGAGAAAGACTTTGAGCGTTATTACCAAAATGTTAAACGAGCTTACCAAAAAATCTTTAAGCGGGTTGGCTTGAAAGCCATTTATACTTTGGCCGGCGGCGGCACTTTTACTGCCAGCGCCACTCATGAATTTCAAGTGATTGCCCCGGTGGGCGAGGACACGATTTTCGTTTGCCCCAAGTGCGATTATGCGGAAAACGGCGAAATTTCCAAGCTCCAGCCGGGCAGTCATTGCCCTAAATGCCGCGGCACCGTCCAGCGGTACAATGCCATTGAGGTGGGCAACATTTTTCCTTTAGGGACAAAGTATTCCCAAGCTTTCAATCTTCAGTTTCTCGATAAGAGCGGCCGGAAAAATTATCTGGTGATGGGATCTTACGGTATCGGTCTGGGGCGGGTGATGGCGGCCGCCGTTGAAGTCAGCCATGACGAGCGGGGAATCATCTGGCCGGAGACTATTGCGCCTTTTCCGGTTCACTTGTTAAAATTAAGCCCTTCCCCGCTGGCTGATAAAGTTTACCGGGAGCTGGCGGCAAGAGGGATCAGCGTTTTGTATGATGATCGGCCGGTGTCAGCCGGTGAAAAATTAGTTGACGCGGATCTTTTGGGCATCCCTTACCGTTTGGTTGTCAGCGGGAAAACCGGCAGCAAAGTTGAGTTTAAACCGAGAAATTCTTCAAGAGCCAAACTCTTGAGTCTCAAAGAGGTTATTCGATGTTTAACCCCCTGAATTTTTTAGCAAAAGATGTTGGCGTTGATCTGGGAACAGCCAATACATTAATTTATCTTGCCGGCCGGGGCATTGTTGTCAACGAAGCCTCGGTCGTCGCTCTTAATAATAAAACTAGTCAGGTGCTGGCGGTCGGCCATGAAGCGAAAAAAATGCTCGGCCGGACGCCTAATCATGTGCAAATTGTCCGACCGCTGGTTAACGGCGTCATTTCCGATTTTGAGATGGCGCGGGAGATTCTCCGTTACTTTCTTAAACGTTTGTCGGGCAAGGGACTGCTTGGCTACAACCGGGCGGTAGTGGGCATCCCCAGCAACTTGACTGAAGTAGAGCGTAAATCGGTGGAAGATGCGGTGATCGGCGCGGGCGTCAATAAAGCTTATTTAATTGAGGAGCCGCTGGCGGCGGCGCTGGGCGCCCGATTGCCGATCGACGAGCCGACAGCCAATATGCTGGTGGATATCGGCGGCGGGACGACCGAAGTTGCCATCATCTCTATGGGCGGGACAGTCACTGCCAAAAGCCTGAAGGTGGCCGGCGATCGGCTCAATGATGATTTAATTCGTTTTGTCAGAGACGAGTTTCGGTTGGTGATCGGCGAGCCGACAGCCGAAGAGTTGAAAATTACCATTGGCTCGGCCGTGCCGCTGGAAGAGCGATCCGAGGTAGCCGTTCAGGGCCGGGACTTAGCCACTGGCTTGCCCAAGGAAGTGGTGGTGAGGGATGTCCAAGTGAGAACGGCGATTACCCGTTCTCTGAAAACCATTGTCGAAGCCATTCGCGAGGTTTTAGAAACGGCGCCGCCGGAACTCTCGGGCGATATTTTACGGCGGGGGGTTCATCTTTGCGGCGGCGGCAGTTTGCTGCGGGGGGTTGATGAGCTGATTGCTAAAGAATTGTCAGTGGCAGTCAATATTGTTGATGATCCCTTGACTTGTGTCGCCCGGGGCACCGGCGTGGTGCTGGAAAATTTTGAGCGGCATGTGCCAATTCTCACCCAGCCGCTCATTCCTAAAGATATTCGGGTGTAGTTGTATTGCAAATTACTCTAGTTTGTGATTTAATCTGGCAGAAGATTGAACCTTGACATTTCGACTTGCTTCGCTCGCTCAGTGCAAGCCCTTCGACTCACGCAAACCCTTCGACGCGGCTCGCAGTAAGTCCTTCAATGCTTATTCAGGGTAAACTTGTCGAACTGCTCAGCGTCAATCCTGAACAAGCCATGGCCTGAAGGCCGTGGTATCGAATGGATTGACATACCGGAAATTGTAGGAAGAAAAGGAGGCACTAATGGCAGTTGAGCTGACCATTGAGTCATTTCTCAATGTTGTTAGGAAAAGCGGATTAATTGGTGGTGAAGAATTAGAGGATTTAATAGGGGTAATGCAAAAAAAGGGGATCGACCTAAACAGAACCAGCCTGGTGGCTAATGAACTGGTAACCGCCGGAGCGCTAACAGACTGGCAGGCAGGTAAGCTTCTTCAAGGGAAGCATCAAGGCTTCCTGCTTACTAAATACCGGTTGCTGGATTTTCTTGGCAAAGGCGGGATGAGTGCTGTTTATCTGGCGGAGCATCTGGTGCTGAAGCGGCGCTGCGCTATTAAGGTAATGTTTCCTAGACTGATTGGCGATCCGTCCTACTTAGCCCGTTTCCAGCGCGAGGCCCAAGCAGTAGCCATCCTTGATCACCCGAACATTGTCAGAGTCCACGACATCGATTGCCAACTGGAAGGCGAAATCGAAATCCACTTTTTGGTGATGGAGTATGTTGATGGTAATGATTTGCAGAATCTGGTGGTTCGCGCTGGGGCTTTGGCTCACCAGGAAGCGGCTAACTACATTTGCCAATCGGCTCGCGGATTGGCTCATGCTCATCAAGCTGGTTTGGTCCATCGGGATATCAAGCCGAGCAACTTGATTGTTAATCGAGAAGGGATAGTCAAGATCTTAGATCTGGGGCTGGCGCGTTTTTTTAATGATAAAAATCGGCAGTCCTTAATTTTAAGCAGTGATCGCCGGGTTTTAGGCACCGTTGATTATTTAGCTCCCGAGCAGGCAATGAATAGCCATCAAGTTGATGCCCGAGCTGACATTTACAGTTTAGGCTGCACTTTCTATTTTCTGTTAAGCGGCCACCCGCCTTTTGATAAAGGATCGCTGGCCCAGCGGATTACCGACCACCGGCTAACCCCACCGCCGCCGCTTCGAGATTGCTGTCCTGATCTGCCGCCGCCCTTGGCAACTGTGATTGATAAAATGATGGCGAAGGATCCGGCTGACCGCTATCAACTAGCGAACGAGATCGCTGATCTTCTAAAAGCTTGGTTAGAGAAAGGCTGATCTAGTGAAGCTCCGGCCGCGGTATCTCTGATATCTCGCCGCAGGCGAGAAACGAAACCCTTCCGACTTGTCCGCCATAGCTTTAGCGACGGCGGAAGCTTTAGGCGAAAAAGGGTAAACGGCTTAAGTTGATCTTAGGCCGTTTTCTTTTATACTTAGCTACTGTGAAATATCTGATCGTTGTCCTTGTCGCTCTGATTGTTCTTTGGCTTTTTGCCGGCGGGCTGGTGCTGGAAGTCAGCAATAAAATTGCTTACGGCGCCAGCCAGGTTTTTCTCTGGCCCAAGTGGTGGTTCCTCGGTCTCCTCCAGCCGGCTTTATCTCACCAGCAGCAGGCAAGATTGAAACTCGAGCTAGAGGATCTTAAAGCCGAGATTTTTAAGTTGAGGCAGTTGGTTGACTATCGCGGCGACCCCAAGTTGCTGATAGCTAAAATCCACTCCCGCCGGCCGTTTAATGACAAAGATTTGTTAAGCATCAACGTTGGTCGAGCGGCTGGTGTTAAAGAAAAAATGGCGGTGACCGTGGCCAGCAACTTATTTCTGGGAATAGTGGAGCAGGTTTTTGATAATTACAGTCTGGTTAAAACTATCTTTACCAGCGGCTGGCAAATACCAGTGCGTTTCGGCAAGCGGGGCCTGGAAGCTCTGCTGGTCGGCGGACCTGATTTGAGAGTCACCTTGATTGTTCGGGATCAACCGGTGGCGACCGGGGAGACAATTTTTTTGGCCAGTAAGGAATTTCCTTATGGTTTGAAAGTGGGGGAGGTTGAGGAAATTAAAGAAGATCCGGCTTCGGGGGTTTTTAAAGAAGCGACCGTGAGAATCCCTTATAATTTTAATGATTTGACTGAAGTATGGCTTCACAAATAGCAATTGTGGCGGCGGCGGCACTGTTGCAGCAGACTAGTCTTTTAAATTTCTTTGGCGTCCGACCCAACCTGGCTTTGGTTGTCCTGCTGGCAATGATTTTTGTGACCAAAGATTGGGTTTCTTATTTGATATTAGTGCTGACTGCCAGTCTGCTTCTTAAATCAACCCCAATTTGGGATAAAACGGTTATTGTTTTTTTGCTGGTGGTTGCCGGCAGTTATTTGTTGGAGAAAGTGTTGCCCTGGCGGCCGATTTTCAGCAGTCTTGTCCTGATTATTTCCGCCACCACTCTTTTTGCTTTAGCCAGCGCCGCTCTTTCCGGAACGAACCCTCAAGGATTTTTAGGGCAGGAATTGCTCTACAATTTGATCTTGGGGGTGGCTGCCTTGGCTGTTTTAAGTTTTATTTATCAGTATAATGTCCCGTCCAGAACTTCATTTTGAGGAAGCGATTTTTGATGAAGCCAGCGGCCATGGCCGGCTGGAAATCCCTTTGCCGCCCCAAGTTGCTTGGGGAATTGCTCTAGTTAGCCTCGCCGTCCTGTTAATTGTTTTGGGAAGAATTATTTTTCTTAATCTTAATCAAGGGCCGTTCTACCAAGCGCGGGCGGCGGTTAATGTCAATAAAGAAATTCTCCAGCCAGCCAGCCGCGGCTTGATCGTTGATCGGTTTGGTGAACCGCTAGTTAAAAACACTCCAACTTTTAGCGTTTCCCTGAATTTACCTGATTTTTTTCGTAGTTTCCGGAGAGCGAGTGATGATCTTGAAAGAATTGCTGGCAGTCTGGGAGCGCCGGTCGAGTCGCTCCGGGAACTGATAGCCAGAGCTGATCTCGAGAATTTGACTAAGGTGATTATTGCTCCCGATGCCAGTCTTGAGCAGGCGATTAAACTGCGGGGTTTGTCGATCGAAGCCCTGCAGGTGAGGAATGATTATAAACGTTATTATCCTAACGGCCCGGTCTTTGCTCATGTCTTGGGTTACACAGGAGTGGCCGAGCGGGGTGATGAAATTGTCGGTAAGGTTGGTCTGGAAAAGGTTTATGACAAGCAACTGCGCGGCCGAGCCGGCCGGCGGATTATCTACCGCGATGTTTCAGGAGAGGTTTTGAGCGAAAAAGCAGTCGAGGATGTTCAAGCGGGCTATCAACTCAATACGACGATTGACGCGCCTCTCCAGCGATTTTTTTATCAAAGACTCGAGAATAATTTAAGAGCTTTAGGTAGAAATTCCGGGGTTGGTCTTGCTCTTAATCCCCAAACCGGCGAGATTTTAGCGCTGATCAGTTTTCCCAGCTTTGACAATAATCGGCCGGCTGATTATCTCAACTCTAAAGATAAGGCTTTGTTTAATCGGGCAGTGACGGGCGTTTATAGCCCGGGTTCAACCCTTAAACCTTTTATTGCCTTGGCGGCGCTCAAAGAGAAAATTGTGGCGCCGGCCGATGAGTTTTACTCGGCCGGGTACTTGGAAATTCCTAATCCATTTTTTCCCAGTCGTCCCAGTCGATTTCTTGATTGGCGGGCTCATGGTTACGTTAACTTGTTTTCGGCTTTAGCTCAGTCGAGTAACGTTTATTTTTATATCGTTGGCGGCGGCTTTAAAAATTTTAAAGGTCTGGGGGTGGAACGGCTGCAGGAATACTGGCGGCGGTTTGCTTTAGGCGAACCGACCGGTATTGATCTCACCGCCGAAGCTCGGGGATTTTTTTACGGTCCGGCTGATAAACAGCAAAGAACGGGAGAAATCTGGCGGGTGGGTGACACTTACAATGTCAGTATCGGTCAGGGCGATTTAGCCATGACGCCGCTGCGGTTGCTAACCGCGACTGGTTTTTTAGGCAGTAACGGAAAAACCTACCGGCCGTTTATCGGTGAAAGTTTCGTTGATGAGCGCGGTAATAGACAGAGACTCAATCAGCCGGAAGTGACTGCTGATTATTCTGATCTCTATTCATTAATTTACGAAGTCAAAAAAGGCCTGCGGTCAGCCGTCTCCAATCCTCAAGGGACCGCCCATTCACTGGCTGATTTGCCGGTGGCGGTCGCCGGTAAAACAGGCAGCGCCCAAATTGCCGGCAACAGCCGCACCAACGCCTTTTTCGTGGGTTATGCGCCGGCTGATGATCCCCAAATTGCTGTTCTGGTCTTGGTCGAGAATGCCCGGGAAGGCAGCCTCAACGCTCTGCCGGTGGCTAAAGAAGTATTGTGGTGGTATTACTATAATAGAATTAATAAGTAGGAATTATAAATGATGAAGCGGTGAGGAAAATTATTTTTGCTAACTGGAAATTGAAGCCGGCGGCGGTCGGGGAAGCAGTCGCTCTGGCGCGGGCGACGGATAAGGAAAATCTGGTTATCTGCCCGCCCTTTACTTTTATTGAGGAAGTAGCGGGCGTGCTGAAAAGAAGCAAATTGGGAGCTCAAGATTTTCAAGACGAGGGAAAGCTAATAAGTTTGGGGGTGAAGTACATTATTATTGGTCACTCTGATCGCCGACTCGGTCTTGGCGAAACTAATGAAATGGTGGCGGAGAAGTTCGTTGCTACTATTGCTGGCAGTTTGGTTCCCATTCTCTGTGTTGGTGAGACTCTCGAGCAAAAGCGCTCCGGTCAGAAGGAGATTATCATTGGCGAGGAAATTAGATCAGCTTTCTCCCGTTTCCAACCACTAACTGCCAACTCCCAACCCCCAATTTTTATCGCTTATGAACCGATTTGGGCAATCAGTACCAGCGAAACTGCCCAACCGGACAAGCCAGAAAACACTTTAGAGGTCATTGATTTTATTAAAAGAATTCTCAACGAGTTTAACAAAAACATCCTGGACAAATTAGTTTTTATTTATGGCGGCTCGATCACTTCGGCCAATGCTGGTGAATTTTTAAAACACCGAGAGATTGCCGGCCTGCTCATCGGCGCCGCCAGCCTCATTCCGGAAGAGATTAATCAGATAACCTCAACGGCTGCCGGCTTGTAGCTTTTGGGCACTAAGGTCAAGCTGGACAGATTGTAAAGTTAGTGTAATGATAGTTTGGGTAGTAGCTGGGGTTGGAGGTTTCCGTAGCCCTGGATTACATTCCGGGATGGTGTGTGACGTAGACCCCGGTTGCTCAATTAGGGCTGTGGTTGGGTATATAGCATAGTTCCAGGTATAGTCTGGAATGGGGTAAGGGGTTAGACCGCAGCCCTAGCCCTGAACCGTTCCGCCTATCAGCGGATCAGGTTCGGGGCTTTTTTATTCTCCTCCGCAGTATTTACTGCGGAGGAGAATAACCCTTCCGTAGCTCGAAGAGCGGAGGAGGGCATTCCGCTCTGGAGGAATTTCCCCACCTATACTTATATCCTCACATCCCTTTTCTATTAATACGACGATCCTTATATTAGGAGAAAAGCGCAGACTTGCTGTTTTAGATGAAAGATGATCTTTTGCAATTGTGCTGTTTTACCAGCTATAGCAGATAAAACAGCACAATTGAATTACGATAATCTAGACATAAACAGTCAAGTTAGAGGAGGACGGTAGATTATCAATAGAAAACCCGCACCGGCTGGTGCGGGAAAAACTGTGGTCAAGCTCAGTACCCATCCTCCATGGGTGGTGATTTGCCATACAATGATAGTGATCAGGTGTGGATAACTTCTTGACTTTCCTCCTCAATAGTCCTAGAATAGTAACCAGAGTGAGTGCCAGTCCTGCTTTGCAGGACACCTCTTCTATATGTTGGTAAAGCTGCGTCCCATGGGCGCAGTTTTGCTTTCTTTTAAAATTATGCTAAAATAGATAGCGAGCTGGGGTTGGAGATTTGTCTTGATTCCCATCGTGATGTTGGGAATGGATGTTCGACTTAGACCCCAGCCAAGCTGAGCTTGGCTAGCTTAATCCCCCGGTGGTGGTTGGACAGTCGGTTTAGTTCCTTGCTGGCGGCAAGGAATGGAGAATTACAATGACCGCCACCGGGGTTGCATTGACTTTATTGTTTCCCCATAATGAAAGTGGAGCTGCGGCAGAGTACTCATTTAAAACATATAGAATTGGAGGTCACCGCTGCGGCTCCACCCAGCACCACTGAAAAATATTTTTCAGTGGTGCTGGTTTTTTGGCATGGGTATATTTGAGTTTAATGTCCCTCTTAGTGGTTACTCCGGCTATAAAATTGGCGGGCCGGCTTGCTATTTTTACCAAGGTAGCCGAGTTGATGATTTGACAACAGCGGTCGGTAAGGCGCGGCGGGAGAAACTGCCAATTTTTATCCTCGGGGGCGGGACAAATATCTTATTTGGCGACGAAGGCTTCGCTGGCTTGGTTTTGCGACCAACGGTGGATTTTATGAAAAGACAAGAAAGTTTGGTGACCGTTGGCGTTGGCACATCAGTGGAGCGGTTATTGGATTTCGTTATCGACAACAGTTTGTCAGGCTTCGAGTGGGCGGGAGGATTACCGGGTCTTATAGGCGGGGCAATTAAGGGCAATGCCGGGGCTTTTAAGGGTGAGATCAAAGATTCGGTGATCGAAGTGGTTAGTTTGAACTTCGATGGTAAGCCCCAAATCAGGAAGCGGACCGGGGAGGAATGCTGCTTCCGTTATCGGGACAGTATTTTCAAATCGGGACCGGCCGCCGGCGAGATCATTCTCCAAGCGACTTTTGCTCTCAAACCGGGGAAGAAAAAAATTATTAGGGAATCAATCGAGGAAAAAATAAAATGGCGCCAAGACCGCCAGCCGCTTGATTACCCTAATATCGGCAGCATTTTTAAAAATGTTGACTGGCGATTAGTGCCTAAAAAGTGGCAGGTAAAGCCGGCGCTGCAAAAACATCTTAAGACCGATCCGTTTCCTGTTCTGCCAGCAGCTTATTTAATAGACCAGTGTGGCTTAAAGGGTATTAGCTATGGCGGAGCGATGATTTCTGCCAAGCATCCTAATTTTATAGTCAATTGCGGCAGCGCTTCCGCCGCCGATGTAAAAGCTTTGAGCCGGTTGATAGAATCAGCTGTCTATAGAAAGTTCGGCATTAGTTTAGAGAAAGAGGTTATTTTTGTTTAAGTATTTAATTTTTTAGTTTTTTCTTTATTGATAACATTCTGATATTCTTGAGAATGTGAGAATGTTCTGAAACCTCCGCCGACAAATTTTAAACCCCTTGTCAGTTGCTGAAACCAACAAGGGGTTAAGGATCAAAGGATCCTAAAGCAAGGTTGGCGTGGCGGCCGATGAGTTAATAAAATAACTATGACTATACCAAAATTACACTTGAAATATGCTTACCCTCTCGATGGTGAGAGGCGGAAACTTTTTGCCGATAAAAACTTCGGCGATTATCCCTCTATTGAGGAAGTTAGAAATAAAGTCGGTGAGTGGAAAAAACTTTGGAGTGATATAAACAAGGATGACAAAATTTTTAAATTATTGATAAAGACAATCGGCGTAACACTTCCACGAGATTTGGAAATGTACATTTTTGGTACCGGATTAAACGCCATGTCCAGTCCGTTGATTATGCCGATAATCGGTAGAAACGGCAAAAAGTTTACTGCTGACGAATTTATCGAAATAGTAATTCACGAGATTATACATAGGTTCGTCGGTGATTTAGAAAACAATGGGAACATCGAGAAATATTGGAAAACAATAAGAGAAGAATACAAAGACGAAACCATTTTGACACAGAACCATATAATTGTTTATGCTGTTCTCGAAATTGTTTTATCCGAATTATTTGGAAAAGATAAATTGAAAGATTTTATTAATTCAGAAAATCCGAAACACCCAGAATATCAAAGAGCGGTCGCTACTGTTGCAAAAAAAGGAGCACGAAATTTAGTAAAACAATTTCGAGGCATTGTAACGAAATAGTAGGCATGATACTCTGTAAACATAAAGTCAGCACCTTCTAAACCAAGATATAAGGAGATGAAAAATGGCACAGGGTACATTGTCGGTGGTGCGGATGAAATTCCCGCAATCTCTGGTCCCTGTGGACTGGAAGATTGTGGAGGACGTTGCTCCGCAGCGAGGCGAGATTGACCTGGAGTTAGTGGAAATCTTGAAGTCTGGGGAGGGCTGTATTAACGGAGAAGAAATGGTGTGGCGGGCGAGAGGGACGTTGAACGCTAATCTGGGGTTGGACGATTCGGAGATTGTTCTCCGTAATCAACACCTCCTTCCCGAAGATTATCGCTCATTCTACATTCCCTTCCCCGGCACTGTTCTGGGGGACCAGGCCGGCCGTCGGCGCGTCGCCTTTCTGTACTTCGGTGATGTGCAGTGGCACCGGCACTTCCCCTTTTTCAGCCAGGACTTCTACGGCTACGTTCGTCTTCTTCGCCCTCGCCAATAGCCACCAGCTTTTTACCTTCCATTCTTTCAACTTCGCCTTAGGATCCTTTGATCCTTAACCCCTTGTCGGTTTTCAGTAACTGGCAAGGGGTTTAAAATTTGTTGGCGGAGGTTTCAGAACATTCTCACATTCTCAAGAATATTGGAATGTCATGAGGTTGAACTGCTTGGTTTTTTATTTAGACCTGCTAGAGAGCCGGACTTTCTTCCAGTGGTTTTTTGAGGTAAGATGAGACGGTGAAGCTTATCGTTAAGGCGACTAGTTTGGAAATAACGCCTGCGCTCAATGATTATTTGGTCAACAAACTTTCTTCTCTTAGCAAATTTGTTCGGCGCTGGGAAACTGCTGGGGAAATTGAAGTGAGAATAGAATTAGGGCGGACGACGCGGCATCATCGTCGGGGTAACATCTATCGAGCCGAAGTCGATTTATGTTTGCCGGAAAAACTGTTGCGGGCCGAAGCCAGTGAACCAGATATCAGAATGGCTGTTGATCGGGTGAAAGACAAACTCCAGCAGGGAATTAAAAAATATAAAGAACTCCGCCGTTAATCTTTTATGCTTGGAGTTTTTAGGAAATTTTTTGATCCAGCCAGAAAACTGGAGAGATTGGTTAGTCAGATAAATGATTTAGAGGCTGCCCTTTCTCCCCTGACCAATGATCAGCTCAAAGAGAAAAGTCGCCAGCTGAAAAGTCGGGCCGGCAAGGGGGATAATCCGGATCAACTTTTGCCGGAGGCGTTTGCTTTAGTCAGAGAAGCAGCCAAGCGCACTTTAGGTCAGCGGCATTTTGACGTCCAGTTGATGGGCAGTATTGTTCTCCATCAGGGCAAGATCGCCGAGATGGTTACTGGCGAAGGGAAAACGTTGGCCGCTACCGCGCCGGCTTATCTTAATGCCTTAACCGGTCAGGGAGTTCATGTGGTGACCGTCAATGATTATTTAGCCAGAAGAGATACTGTTTGGATGGGGCAGATCTATCACCTGCTTGGTTTTGCGGTCGCCTGTCTTAGTCACGAAACCGCTTATATTTATGACCCGGAATACCAAGCTGGTCAGACTGCTGGTGAGCGGGACGAAGTTCGGGACAGACTGGGCAGTTTTCAAATCGAGGCTTCCTATCTCCGGCCGATTAGCCGCCAAGAAGCTTATCGGGCTGACATAGTCTATGGCACTAATCACGAGTTTGGTTTTGATTATTTGAGGGATAATTTAGCGCCGAGTTTGGCAGAGCAGGTTCAGCGGGGATTTAATTACGCGATCATTGATGAGGTGGATAGTATTTTGATTGATGAGGCCAGAACACCGCTGATTATTTCGGCGCCGGATGCTGAATCAAGCGGTTATTACAAAACTTTCTCCCGCATCGTCGCTGGTTTAGAAAAAAATACTGATTATTTAATTGATGAGAAACTGCGATCGGTCAATATTACTCAAGAGGGGATTGATAAAGTAGAGAAGCGATTGAGAATTGATGATCTCTACAGTCTGGAGAATCTGCGGCTTAATCATTATCTTCAGGAAACTTTAAAAGCCGGCAGCTTGTTTCAACGAGACAAAGACTATGTCGTTAAGGATGGTCAAATCATCATTGTTGACCAATTCACTGGCCGATTGCTTCCCGGCCGCCGCTATTCGGCCGGCCTCCATCAGGCAATTGAAGCCAAAGAAGGCGTGCTGGTGCAGAACGAGTCGCGCACCTATGCCCAAATTACCATTCAGAATTATTTTCGGTTGTATAAAAAATTGGCTGGCATGACTGGAACAGCTCAAACCTCGGCTGAAGAGTTTGATAAAGTCTACGGTCTTGAAGTCATCAGCATTCCTACTAATAAACCATTGGTGAGAAAAACCATGCCCGATGTTATTTATAAAACTAAGGCGGCTAAGTATCGGGCGATTGTCAAAGAGATCGCCCATCTGCAAAAAGCCGGCTGGCCGGTGCTGGTGGGAACAGTCTCGATTGAGAACAATGAGGAGCTTTCTTTATTGCTTGGCAAGTTGGGAGTCAAGCACGAAGTGTTGAATGCCAAGGCTCATGAGCGTGAAGCCGCCATCATTGCCCAAGCTGGCCGGGTTGGTTCAGTAACGGTTGCTACCAATATGGCCGGCCGCGGCGTTGATATAATCTTGGGTGGTAATCCGCCGGATCAGGCCGAAGCTGAAAAAGTGCGGGAGCAGGGCGGTCTGCACATTATTGGCACAGAACGTCACGAGGCGCGGCGGATTGATAATCAACTGCGGGGCCGCGCCGGGCGGCAAGGTGACCCGGGCTCATCGCAGTTTTTCCTGTCATTAGAAGATGATGTGTTGCGGGTTTTTGGCGGAGAGCGGATCAAACGGTTGATGGAATCGTTCGACATCCCGGAAGATTTACCGATTAGCGCCGGCTTAGTCAGTAAAGCGGTTGAGCAGGCCCAAAGTAAAATTGAGGGGATCAATTTTGATGCGCGCAAGCACCTGCTTGACTATGACGATGTGCTCAATAAGCAGCGGTTAACTGCTTATCGGCGGCGGCAGGATCTTTTGCAAAAGAAAGTCAACCCGCAAGTTTTAGGGATGCTGGACTTGATGTGGATGAATCATCTTGAGAATATTGAAGCGCTGATGGATGCCGTTCGCTTGCGGGCTTATGGTCAACATGATCCACTGGTGGAGTTCCGCCGCGAAGCTCACCTTTTGTATCAGAATATGCTGGCTGATTTTGATAAATGGGTTGAAGAAACTGGATCAAAATTAGGAACAGCGGAAGTCCGGGAAGTTGATGTCGGTGCCGAGGCTTCCGATGTCCGGAAATTGGATATAAAAGGTAAAGTTGGAAGAAATGAACCCTGTCCCTGCGGCAGCGGTCGGAAGTTTAAAAAATGTCACGGGGTGTAGGGAGTTGTTATTTGTGAAGGAACTCCTTATAATCATAATATGCTCAATGAGTTTTTGGAGAAAAAATTAAGAGAAGCAAAATATAAAATTCTTAAGGACGAGACATATTTTGGTGAAATTCCTGGATTAAGGGGTGTTTGGGCAAATGCGAAAAATTTAGAGGGCTGCCGAAAAGAATTACGAGAAGTTTTGGAAAATTGGTTATTTCTTAAAGTGCGCGATCGAGAACCGATATCGGGCTTTAAAGTCAAGATTGATCGTCGCCAGTTAGTGAAGAATGCCTAAAGGCATTTCTTGGCGAAAACTGGTTCAGAGATTTCGCAAGTTAGGTTTTGACGGTCCCTATTCTGGGGGCCGCCATCTATTTATGGCTAAAGGTAATTTGAAAGTGCGTGTCCCCAATCCCCATCACGGCGATATTTCTCGAGAGTTGATCTCGGAAATTCTGCGTCAGGCGGGTATTTCCTCGAAGGACTGGGAAGAAATATAAGCGTTGTCATGGCGTATGACAACGCTTATCCTGAGCGATTTGTGGTAAGTTTATCGAACCAAGTCGAAGGATAAAAAATGTCATGGGAGATAAAATACAAAAAATACCTGAACCATATAAGCCGGAGCGTCACCCGAAAGGCTGGGGACACGAGGATTGGATAAGCAATAATGAAGAATATTGCGGAAAGCTTTTATTCTTCAAAAAAGGTAAACGTTGCAGTTTTCATTATCATGAAAAAAAGCACGAGACATTTTATTTATTCTCGGGCAAAATGGAAATACGGGTTGGATGGGGAAACGGTTTAAATGAGTCAGAAACAAAATCATATATTTTGGATCCCGGTGATTGCCTCGAAATACCGAGAGGATTACGACACCAAATGATAGCCCTAGAAGATTCAAATTTATTTGAATTTTCTACCACTCACTTTGAAGAAGATTCCAAACGCATTGTTAGGGGAGATTAGGGATCGGTAAAGTGTAAAAGCGTCACGGGGCGTAGGGATAGCCCCTCAAGCCCAAGAAGCCGTTTGGTAAAACCATGGAAATCAAAATCGTCAAAACTCCAATCACAAATCGGGAATTGATAGAAATTGCCAGGAAGGGGTTCGGTGATATGGTGAAGGCGGTGGTGGATGTTGAACAAGAGATTATGGCTATCGGCGGTGAACTGCACGCTGATGAGGAGATTGTTTTAATTGAACAGGGAGGATCGAAAAGAGGAAATACTTGGGGGATTAACTTTTATCCGGGTAAATCCGGAGACGAGTTTATAGAGTTCGATTCAATGATCAATCTCAAGCCGCATTTGGGGAATCGTTCTCGGGACATTGTTGATCCTGCTATCAGAGAAAAAATTAAAGCCGTCGTTGCTAAACTGATTCAATAATGGAGATCAGATTTCATAAAGAATTGGCCGGCGGCAGGTGGTTCCAACTAACTTTGGAGGAGCAGTTGGGTAATATCGGCAGCGAAGTCAGTCGGGCGCGGCATTGGCAGGGCAGGGATGAAAAATTATTTTGGGGGGCGGTGGAACGGGCGCTGGAGCTATTTGATTTAACCTTGGCCGATCCGCGCTGGCGGGGTAGGCGGTGGGAAATTGCCCGGGCGCGGGAGGTTTTTTGTGATGCAGTCTACGATGGCCAGCTTTATAAAAGCTCGCTTGCCGACCTCCAGAAGTATTTTGACCACTTTGCCCTCATTGCCAGACTGCAAAAGTGAAGCTAGTAGAAGTTGGTAGCAACAGATTCTCTTTATTCTCTGAATTATTCTCCGAACTTTTCTAATAACTTCCGATTGGAAGTTATTAGAAAAAAGGCAGGTTGCCTCTACTTGATAATGAGATAGTACCAGTTCCGGCTGGCGCCGTTGATGACCGAGCTGCTGGTATTGCGCAGAGTGATCTCTATTTCATCAGTGTCGTTAATCGTTCGCGCCCCTACCAAGATTAATCCCGCTTCGAGGTTTGCTGGCGGTGTGAGGAAAACCCGATCGCTGGCATCAATCGCCGTCGGCGCTGCTATTTTTATTGTCCCGTTGCCGCCGGCGGCAATACTCGGCGGATCAACAGTAATTGAGCCATTAAAAAGACCGTTAATAATGGTTCCGCTGCTGCCAATGTTAGCAGTTTTCAGCGAGGCGTTACCGTCCACTGTCAAATTACCGGCAAAAAAGGCGTCCAGCCATTTTTTAGTTCCTTGACCAATACTTGGTCCGGCATCAGTCCCCGGTAAAAGATCGGTGTCAAAAGTGGCCGCGTAGGCTTTGCCAACACCCAGCACCAGCCTCCGGGAAATTTTTTCAATTGGCTTCTCCGAGTTAAAACTCATTGTTAGATTGATCTCCACAATGTCCCGGCCGGGATAGTTAATAAATTTGGTGAAAGTTAGCTTGTCAACCCGCACTTTGTCAGTCGTTACCGCGTCCTTAGAATGATTGGCGGCGCCGCGGCCTCGTCTGATAATTACCCTGCCGTTTTCTTCGTAAATTATAGCGGGGGTGGTGATTGAGTTTGAGGAGTTGTCGTCTGCCGGCAGCTTTACCACCAGATATTTTTGAGGCGCGCCTAAATTAATATCAGCTTCGTCCCAAGAAACGCCTAAATCAGTATCCTCAATAGCGCTGACGGCTAGCACCGCGCTGGCGTCGCTGACGAATCTTTGAATGGTCTGGAAAGCAAAATTAAGTTGAGCGGCTACTTCGCCGCGAGCTACTTGATCAACATTGACCCGAGTGAAAGTTACAAGAATACCGGAAAAAATAACCGCTAGGATAGCAAAGACGCCAATATAGATTAGTAGCTCCACCAAGGTAAAGCCGCCTCCCTTCATAGGTTTATTGTAGCATATCGAGTAGTGATTATAGGGACGGTGTTGTCCTCGCTAGTGACAATTTCTTGCTAAAGATATAGCGATGGGGTAGAATAGGGCCTACAGGGAGCTTTTTATTTATGGTGGAAAAGGTTACTGAAACAAACGAAATCGAGGCATTGGCGGCTGATGAAAAAAACCCGGTGATGCCTGACCGGGACCAACTCTCTCCAGAAGAGATTCTGACTATTGAGGCAATGATTGAAGCCGGAGTTTTATATGGCCGCAAGCATTCTAAAACCAATCCCAAAATGCAAAAGTACATTTTTGGCACGCGGCGGGGGATTGAGATTCTGGATTTGACTAAGACTTTGGAATCACTCGACAGCGCCATTAATTTTTTGCAGGGACTGGTGGAAAAGAATTTACCAGTCTTGGTGGTTGGCGTGAAACCGGCGACTAAGGATTTGGTGGAAAATTTTGCTAAGAGTTTTGATTTCCCTTTTGTCAATGAACGCTGGCTGGGCGGGACGCTGACTAATTTTAAGACAATCACTAAGCGGATTGATTATTTAAAGAAAATCCAAGCCGAGCGGGAGACGGGTAGTTTGGGAAAATACACCAAAAAGGAGCAATTATTGATCAGCCGTGAACTGCAGCGAATGGAAAAAATGTTCCGCGGAATTGATAAAATAAAAGATCTGCCGGCCGCTTTGCTGGTGATTGATCCAACTGACCACCAGACAGCCATTCGGGAGGCTAATCGTTTAAAGATACCGGTGGCGGCTTTGATTAATAGTGACGGCGATCCCGATCAAGTTCAGTACCCGATTCCGGCTAATGACAATGCTCGGTCGAGCGTCATGTGGGTTCTCGATAGAATCGAGAAGCAATTAAAAGACTTGAAGCAAAGCCAGTCGGTTCAAGCGGCGCCGGCCGAAATCAAATCCAAATGAAATCAGATGATATTAAAAAATTAAGGGAAGAAACCGGGGCGGGAGTAATGGATTGTAAATTTGCTCTTGATGAAGCCAAAGGCGACCTTGAGCGCGCCCGTTTAACTATTGCCGAGCGGGGTTTAGTTAAAGCGGCTAAGCGATCCCAAAAGGGCACCGCTGCCGGTGTGCTTGAATCTTATGTTCACAATAATCGAGTGGCGGTCTTGCTGGAATTGCGTTGCGAGACCGATTTTGTCGCTCGGTCTGAAGAGTTTCGCCGGTTAGCCCACGAGCTGGCAATGCACATTGCCGCGATGGCCCCCCAAAATGTTGATGAGTTGCTTAGTCAGTCTTATATTAAGGACGAATCGCAGACAGTGGAGCAGTTAATTAAGGGTTTGATTGCTAAGACAGGGGAGAATGTTAAAATTGAGCGCTTTTGCCGGTATGAGTTATAACTTCCAACCTCCAACCTCTAACCTCTAACCTCTAACCTCTAACTTCTAATTGTTGAATGTACGACTTTCTTCTCCAAACCTTATCTTTCGCTAGTTTAGCCATCGTCATTTACCTGGTGGCCCGGGCTTTGCCGCGGGTGAAAGAAGAAGAAAACAGGATGGCTGTCTATGATTATCTCGGGCGATTAGTGAAAAGATTGCCGTTGCATGAGCTCGACAACTCTTTGAGCTTGCAAGTGGAAAAAACCTTGCGGCGGTTGAGAGTTGTTTTAATGAAGATTGATAATAGCTTGCACAGCTATCTTAATAATCGGAAGAACGGTAATGATGGAAACAACCATTCAGGCAGCGGCCTGATCGAGAAATTAAAAGGCAAATAGTGATAGTATATACCATAGTATATACTATATCAGTCGTTACTTGACCGCAAGCCGCCTCGACTTCTTTACAATACCCACCAGTACCCATTCTCAGCCATGGATGATTCGACAAGGGCTTCGAGTGAGCCTCAGCCGAACTCCTAGCTATAAGCTGGAAATGGGGGATATGTACCAAATCGAAGGGCCTGTTCTGAATAGCATCGAAGGAGTGTGTCTTTACAATTTGGCTCGAACTCATTTTATCCGAAATTCCTGAAAACTGACAGGAAGCCGCGCTACGCACGGCACAAACGATTCTGAACGCTCGGGCGGGCAAAAAGAAAGGGGGTTGGGGGGAATGAATTTTTGCCCGCCCTCGCTTTTCCGCCGCCGCCGAATTTCGTGCCAACGAAGTTGGCGCGCCGCCTCTAAATTCTTGATACCTCTCCAATCTTTTTCGGCATAGCCAAACAAAAACCTGTGCTTACCGCTATGATGAAC
>Ga0213870_1000046_pt1 | contig 64922 bp, 57 predicted proteins | sample WICALVC2017_Meta_FD_160119 | JGI IMG/M metagenome (GOLD analysis project Ga0213870, IMG submission 160119) | Freshwater microbial communities from subterranean cave lake in Wind Cave National Park, South Dakota, United States - WICALVC2017 | ecosystem: Environmental > Aquatic > Deep subsurface >...
CCCCCACTGCCTCCTTCACCTCCACCACCCCCACCTTCGACTACTACACCACCACCTACGCCTCCGCCAAGTTGCACTGAATCTTGGAGTTGTGGCGAGTGGTCTGCTTGCGTCAGCGGCACTCAAACAAAAATTTGCAATGACTTAAATAGTTGTGGCACTACAAATAACAAACCAGCAACAAGCCAAAGCTGCACCGTAGACATCGTTCCACCTTCCGTGCCCACCGTTAGGTCAGCGATTGCTTATCCTAATTGGTGTACTTCCCAGATTACGTTTAACTGGGCCGCTTCTACTGATAATGTGGGAGTAACTGGCTACAAGATATATCGTTCCGGCCCCGATGGCACGTACACTTTTACTTATACTGATACAAGGTATCCTAATAATTCTTTTAATAGCTATGGTTTTGATGGTAAGAATCTTTTAGCGGGAACTACTTACAGTTATACGATTGCCGCTTTTGATGCTGCCGGAAATATGTCTAATCAAACCAGTCCTATAAGCGTTACCACTTGCATAAAACCAGTTATGGTTTATCCAAACGGAGGAGAAACACTTACTACTGGCAGTTCAATAGATTTAAAGTGGCGATCGCCAACGTCTAATAATTCAGTAATAAACTACAACAGCAGTTTCTATCTTGTTAGCGCGAGCGATCCGTATTGGAAGGTTTTAGAAATAAAGAAAGATGTTGCTTCTAATGCCGGCGAGAATACTACCTCCTGGACTGTTACCACTAATGGTGCATCCGTAGCATACGGAGGCCTTGCTAAGGATTTGGGTCCGGGGCAATACTATATTCGTATTTGTCCAGCAGGGACTACAGAATATTGGATTACTGGTGCTACCAGTCTTAACTGCGACGACAGCGATGCTCCCGTCACTATTGCAGTACAGTCAACCAGCCAGTTGGACCGCCAGAATCTTCTTGCTTCTCTAATTAAGTCTCTTTTGCTTATTATTGAAAATTTAAAACAGCTGGCTGAATAATTATCAGGTAAAGAAAATCAACGAGGTCCGATCTCGTTATTGTTTTGTTTACTTGCTGTCTATAACTCTTTTGTTTTTTATTTTTAAGTGTTAAAAGAATAACTTAAAGTTGTAAAGTATCAACGAGGTCGAATCTCGTTATTTGGTCTCGTTGCTTGGTTTCATTTGTGTTTTTTTATATTCTCATCTGTATAGTTTTGTGTGGAATATTTATTCTGGGTATCTCCCGTATGCCTTAAAAAATTTATCTGGATTTTTTCTTAACCATTTTCCGTATTCATTTAAAAATTTAGGCGGGAGACTCTGTAAAAAGTTTTCTACTTTTGCGGTGTAGTCGGAATCTAATTTTATTGTTAATAATGCTTCTTGATAGGCTTTTTCATATTCTTCTAACTCTTTATAGATAGTGGCTAAGGCGAAGTGATTGTCCGGGCTTTTATAATTTCTAGAAACGAATTGTGAATAAGCCGAAACTAATATTAGAAGTTCTTTTTTCATTTCCTCTTTTCTGCCCAATTGTTTATAAATAGAAGCCAAAGATGAGTGCAATCTTAAATCATTTGGGTTCAACCCAAGTAATAATTTAATAAACGGCACAGTTTCCTGGTTTTCGGGTTGCAGTTCAAAAACTCTCACGGCTTCCCCCCTCGCTCTTTCAAAGTTTCCTGTCTCTTTATGTAAAAGAGCCAAAGTGGCGTGATAGCTGGCGTTTTTAGGATATATGCTAGCCAATATTTCATAGGCTTTAGCAGCCTCTATGTAATTTTTTTGGCTAATATAGGCTATGCCAAGTTGCAGATAAGAAGGATCGCCATAATTTTTTTTTGAAAATTCTATATTTTTTTTGCCATTTTGCTGGTCTCCCATAAAAATTTGGGCAATTCCCAGATACCAATAACATTCGCCGCGATTAGAATCTATTTTTATGCAGTCTTTTGCCATTTTTTCCATTGTCTTATAATCTTCCGCCAGTAAATAATTTTTTTCCATTTCTAGAAAAAATTCCTGTCTTTTAGGGCTTAATTCTATGGCTTTATTTAGATGGTTTCTTGCCTCTGCCAATATTTTATTTTTATTATCTTTGTTTCCCTCGCGGGCCGCCAGAACATTAGTAAAAGCGCCCATAAAAAACCAAGTCCTTGAATATTTCGTCTGCAATTGAGAAGCTGTCTTTAATAAAGAAATCGCTTTTTTAGAATATTCCACTTCTTTATCTGGTTCTGCAAAAGTGCAACTTCTTACAACGTCAGAGTAGTCCAAAGCTGTGTATGGTCTTATAATTCCTGATTTGCTCCAGTCTGTATTATTGGCTGATTGAAAAGCTTTTTTACATTGTTTTGATTCCGATAAATTTTTAGTAAAAACCATTTTTTCGTTAAAGTATAAAGGTTTTATATTCCAAAACCAAAAAAATAAAGATATTATTACTAAAAAAATTACAATAAAAATTTTTTTAAAAGGAACAGATTTTACAAAAGGTCTAATAATTATTTTTTCTGTCTTTGAAGATATTAAATAAAAAGCATATCCGATAAAAAAGAAAGAAATAAGATAGGTTGAGAAGCTGTCAAAGTTAAAAAATAAAACTATTAGATACCCGATAAACGTTGCTTGGACTCCATGAGCCCTCAACGTATTTTCTACCCGATAATCAGCGTCTTTTTCGGCGCGTTTTATTTTTTGAAGTTGCCACAAAAGAACAATCCAGAAAGTAATATATAAAATCAGAGCAATTATTCCATAATTTACCGCTGTCTCCAAAAATACATTATGGGGTCTGTCCCACCATAATCTTTGCAGGCTTGGAGGAAGCGTTGGGTCAAAATATTTTTCAAAGCCAATATGAAAATTTTCCGGGCCCCAGCCTAAAATAGGTTTTTCTTTGATTGCGTTCGTAGTTATTTTCCAAGCCGAGAGTCTGGTTCCGGCCAAGTCTTTTGCCACTGTTTTAAAGGAAAGCCGGTTGTGGATAAAATAAGACAATTTTTCATTGTTTTCAATAAAAACAGGAAATTTCGGTGTTATATTTACATATGCTACCAATGATAAAATTAAAAGCATAAAAATAACAAATGCTATTTTAAATATGCTTAATCTTTTTTTGGTTATCCATTTTATTAACTTATTTTGACTCTCTATTAGTTCCTTTGGGTAGAATAAAAAATAAAAGGTAAATCCAATTAAAATTCCAATATAAGCAGCCCTAGATCCTGATACAAATATAGTGAAAAGAAAAAGTAAAAATAAACCGCCATAAATCAACTTTTTCTTTTTCTGCTCCTCCAAAAGAAAAAAAGTAAAAGAAGAAAAAGCTAAAAAGAGCGTGTAGATAGCCAAAAATGTCGAGTTTCCCAAGAAAGAAGGGGTAGCCCCAGTTTCAAAACCCAAAAATATATTCCCAAATAAGCCAAAATATTGTACTATTGCCAGCAAACTTGCTAAAACTCCTGCAATAAAGTTTATTTTTATTAATCTATCCCAAAATTCTCCTTTGATGAAAATAGCTATGAAAACAACAAAAACAAAGAAGAATAATAAGTTTAAAAGACCACCGGCTCTAGCTGGCGAACCAAATACGCTAAATAGAGAGTCTTGTGAAAATATAGTTGATAAAATTAAAAAAATAAAGTAAGCAAAAAGCGTAAACAAGGGAAGATAAAAAACCAATCCTTTTTTAGGTAAAGACAGAGAAATGTCTTTCTTGTAGAAAAACCTGTAAGCGAGCCAAGCTATTAAAGAAGTGAGTATGATTTTAAATAAAATAACCCTCGTCCAATCAGAAGGCTGGAAGTTGGGAGGCAGAATCACTATGGGCAAAAACAAGATAAAGCAAACTACCCAAAAAATTATATTCTGGTGATTTTCTTTAAAGTAATTATTATTGTTATTCATAAAATTTTATGGTATAGATGAGATATTATTTAATTATAATATACAAGAAACAATGAAAAAGAGCAAGTTATCTGGTTATAAGACAGTGATATTAGCCGGCGGAAAAGGAACAAGGCTTTATCCTATAACATTGGAAACTCCAAAACCCCTCCTTTTTGTCAATAAAAAACCAATTATTAATCACTTGGTAGACTTATTTTATTCTCAAGGTGTAAAAGATATAGCCATTTTAATCGACAAGAAGTTCGAAGAAGATTTTTCTTGGTGGAAAAAACGATATTATCCTAAAAATAATATAATTTTTGTAGAAGAGAAAGAGCCACTGGGGACTTTTGGCGGGCTTTGGTTTCTTAAAAAATGGATTTCCAGATCATTATTTTTTTTGGTAAACGCAGATGATTTAATGGATATTAAATTAGATAAAATGGTTGATTTGCATAGAAAAGTAAAACCAGTGGGAACAATTGCATTAGTTAAAGTTAAAGATCCCAGAGAATATGGAGCGGTAATTTGTAATTCGGGTATAGTTAAAAAGTTTATTGAAAAACCCGATAATTCTTCATTAAAATATATTAATTCAGGATGGTATTTACTTTCACCTGAAATTTTTGATTATCACCCAGGTCCAAAATTTTTAATGATTGAGAAAGATATTTTTCCCATGTTGGCAAAAGAAAAAAAGTTAGCTGGCTTAAAATTTAATGGTAAGTGGATGGATACAGGTACTTTTGAAAGGTACGAAAAGGCAATTAAAAACTGGAGAAATTAGCGCTTAATAATACCGATACTTTTTGACCTACTTTGACCCCTATTGACACCAAGTCAGTAGGGGTCTATTATTATATTATGGTAGAAGAAATCAAACCAGATAAAATATATACCCCAAAAGAAACCCGCGATTTTTTGAAGATCAGCGAAAGCACTATGAAAAGAATGCTGAAAAACGGCATTATTGAAGCTTATAAGGTTTCCGGTCAGTATAGAATTTGGGGTCATGAAATACTAAAACTTGTTTCTCCAGGGCTTGATGTAAAAGTGTATAGAGTTTACAAAGAAATTAGAGAAAAAACTAAGGATATTATTAAAAAATGGTAATTCTTTAAAAATATGCGATGCTTAAAATTCTAAGCGGTTGAAAAAATATGTGGTTATAAAAATATCATTTCTCCATATTTAGAAAGCTTTCAAAATATGGAGAAATGAGTGAAATTAAAAACTTAATTATATGAAAAAATTTATTCCTTATGGCCACCAATGGGTAGATGATGAGGATATTGAAGAAGTGGTTAAGGTGTTAAAAAGCGATTGGTTAACCCAAGGACCAACTATTGAAAAATTTGAAAAAGCAGTGGCGAAATATTGCAAAGCCAAGTATGCAGTAGCTTTTTCTTCTGGGACTTCTGCCTTGTATTGCGCGTATATGTCAGCTGGTATAACACGGAAAGACGAAGTGATAACCACGCCCCTAACATTTGCCGCCACTTCTAATATGCTGGTTTTTTGCGGGGCCAATCCTATTTTTGCGGATATAGAAAAAGAAACGTTAAATATTAATCCCAAAGAAATTAAAAAGAAGATAACCAAAAGGACAAAAGCCATCGTTACGGTCGATTTTGCGGGCAATCCTTGTAATTATAAAGAAATTTTGAAAATTGCCAAAGATAATCATCTTTTAGTTATTGAAGACGGCTGCCATGCATTAGGAGCAGAATATGAAGGAGAAAAAATCGGCAGTTTTTCAGATATGACCGTTTTCAGCTTTCATCCGGTAAAAAATATTACTACCGGTGAAGGCGGAATGGTGTTAACTAATAATGAAGGGTTTTTTAAAAAATTAAAGATATTCAGGAATCACGGAATAATAAAAAAACCAAAAAAAGGTCCTTGGTACTACCAGATTGAAAATCCTTCTTTCAATTACAGGATTACTGATATCCAATGCGCGCTGGGTTTGTCTCAACTAAAGAAACTTGCCGTATTTTTAAAGAGGAGAAGGGAAATTTCAGCAATATACCGCCAAGCGTTTAAAGACACAAAAGAAATTATTTTACCGGTTGAAAAGAAGTATGCTAAATCTGCCTGGCATATCTACCCCGTGCAGTTCATTGGCATCAACAGAAAAAAAGTATTTGAAGCTTTGCAAAAAAAGGGAATTGGCGTGCAAGTTCACTATATGCCTTTGCATTTGCATCCTTTTTACCAACGTACCTTTAGATATAAAAGGGGAGATTTTCCAGTTGCTGAAAAATATTATGAAGGTGCCGTTACCTTGCCTATGTTCCCAAAAATAACCAATGAAGAACTGGCATATGTTATTGAATCTTTAAAAAAAATAATTAAAAACAATGAATTGGAAAAATAAAAAAATCATTGTTACCGGGGGAGCGGGTGTTATAGGTACCCCCCTAATAGAAAAATTGATTATAAGAGAAGCCATAGTAAAATGTTTTAACATCACCCCAAAGCCTAAAGGATTTCCAGAAAATGTCCAATATTATAAGAGAGACTTGTCTTTGCTGAATCCATCAGAATTTATCAGTTTTGACCCGGAAATTATTTTTCATTTAGCCGCTATCTTTGAGAAGACCGAAGAAGACCCGACTTTCTGGGAACTTAATTTTACTAATAATGTAGTATTGAGCCACAAAGTAATTGATGCCGCAAGATGTTGTAAGAAACTAAAAAAGTTTATTTTCGCTTCAAGCTACTTGGTTTACGATTCAAGCCAGTATCTCTTTAAAAAGCCTGCTGAGCCAGTAGCCCTTAAAGAGAACGACAAAATAGATGTAAAAAATCTTTACGCGCTGGCAAAGCATTACACAGAGAAAGAATTAAATTTTACGAAATCTTTTTCATCAGTTTCTGCCAGAATTTTCAGGGTATACGGCAGAAATTCAAGGGATTTTATATCGCGATCTATACGGGCTGCAATCAATAAGGATTCGATAAGTTTATTTTCAAAAGAAAATTCTTTTGATTATGTTTTTGCGGATGATGTGGCTGAAGGATTAATTAAGCTTGGAGAATTAGATATCGGCAATGGAATTTTTAATTTAGGATCTGGTAGGGTGAAAAACGTAGGAGAAGTCATATCTATTTTAAAAAATCATTTTCCGGACCTGAAGGTCGAAGTAAAAGATAAACAAGATACCTATGAAAATAGTTGCGCCGACATGGCGGCATTTAAAGAAGCAACAGGATGGCAGCCATCAACTACGTTAGACCAAGGAATAAAGGAATTAATTAGCTATGAAATTCAAAAAGAGAATAAAAATTAGAAATATATGGGTGGGGGGAAAAAGCGACGCCTGCTTTGTTATTGCCGAGGCTGGTTCAAACCATAATCGTAATTTTGAAACTGCTAAAAAACTTATTTTGGCGGCCAAAGAAGCAAGAGCCGATGCGGTAAAATTCCAAACATATTCAGCTGAAACTCTTTACCCCAAAGATAAGGAACCCCTGAGGCAAATAGGAGAAAGAACCAGGCCCTTTGATGTGATAAAAGCAGTTGAGCTCCCTCGTCAATGGCAAAAAACTTTAGCTAAATACGCAAAGTTAAAAAATATAATCTTTATGTCCACTCCTTTTGATAAAGAAGCGATAGATGAGGTAAGTTCTCTATCACCTGTCATTAAGTGGGCTTCACCAGAATTAATAGACAGGCCCCTTCTTGAATACGCAGCAAAAAAGGGGAAGCCATTATTTATTTCTACTGGTTTTTATGGAATTAAAGAAGTTACTGATGCTCTGTATTGGGTGCAAAAATCAGGAAATAATCAGGTTGTATTGCTTCAATGCACGGGGCTTTACCCTACTGAATTTGAAGATGTGAATTTAAAAGCAATGATCACTATGAAAAATAAATTCAACGTCCCTATTGGTTTTTCAGATCACACAATGAGTACAATTACTCCGGCTTTAGCGGTTGCTATGGGGGCAAAAGTGGTTGAAAAACATTTTACTTTAGACAGAAAGATGAAAGGACCCGACCATCAATTTGCCTTGGAACCCGATGAATTAAAGGAAATGGTTAAGAATATTAGGGATGCAGAAAAGAGTTTAGGTAATGAAATGAAAAAACCAGTTCTAAGAGAGGTAGAGAAAGAAAAACTCATCAGAAGGGGGGTGGTGTCAAAAATGTATATTAAAAAAGGGGAAAGTTTTTCTATAAAAAATATATGCACAAAAAGGGTTGGCAGGGGAGCTTTACCGGCTTATGATTTCTTTAACATGATAGGCAAGATATCTAAAAGAGATATTAATAAAGACCGGCCAGTTAATTTAAAAGATGCAATATCATAAAAAAACAATCATCGTGTTCGGGGGTGGAATGGTAAAAGACCATGGTTTTTGGAGGACGACTAACTATAAAGAAGATAATAATCTTGAGGCTCTGGGGGACAGGATGCGGGTGCTTGCAGCTGCTTATTTATATAAAAATAATTCCAACCAGGTTATTTTTGCCCTCGGGGGCAGAGGACGAACAAGTAATATTAAAGACGGGCCGACCATTTCTGAAATCATAAAAAAAGAACTGATAACGCTAAATGTTCCAGAGGACAAGATTTTTCTTGAATCAAAGTCTAATAATACATTTGAGCAATTAAAGGCATTGAAAGAACTTATCAAAAAATACAACCTAAAAGACATTGTTATTATTTCTAATAAATATCATTTGCCCAGAATTAAGGCAATGTTGCAACGCAGCAGCCAGCTAAATGGTATTTCTAATCTTTGCAAGGTTGAATTGAAAGAAGCCGAAAAAATAGTCATTGATCATGAGCCAAAGTACAAAAAAGAAATTGAATTAGCATATAAAAGTAAGGCGATGCAATATAGGATTGCTTTAGAAAATAATGGGGTAAAAGATATTTATGAAGGGAAATATAAATTAAAATGGGACATGAAAAAACTAAATAAGAATTTATTTATTATTTTTGGTACTACCAGTGGAATTGGTATGGCTTTGTATGTGCATGCGTCAAACTCGCCTGAAAACGATTTTATTTTATTCAATAAAGGCAGTTCTAAAATTTACAATAAAAATATTTTAAAAAAGTTAACGATTGACCTATCCCAATCGTTTAGCCGAAATAACCTTTCTAAACTACGCCAATTATTTTCAGAGCAAAAAGAATACAAAAATATATACCTTGTGTTGAATGCTTCGGTTATTGAACCGATTTCTCTGGTTGGATTTGTGACAGACGCATTGTTAGTTGGCGCTGGCTTCGTTAATTTTTTAAATTATGAACGCATTGTAAATATTTTTATTTCAGTTACCAAAGCCCTGCCGGCAAAAAAGAAGATACTGGCTATATCTTCGGGGTCTGCAGGGTCTCCTAACATCGGACTTTCTTCTTATTGTGCAACTAAGGCGGCATTGGAAATGTATATAAAATGCTTATTTTTAGAACAACAAAAAAACAAAGAGTATTCAGTTATCGCTTTGCGCCCAGGGGTGGTTGATACCAATATGCAAAAAAAGATAAGATCTTCAAAAAAGGAAAATTTTCCAGATGGAGATAAATACAAAAAAATATTCAAAGAAAAAAAGCTTTTACCGCCGGAAATAGTCGCCAGTAAAATATATACCTTGCTTAATTCTGACGAATATTGGTTCCAGCCGGTTATTGACATTAGTGATATAAAATAATGATGTATAACGTGCTTATTTCAGCGGTGGGGGGTGATATTGGGCAAGGAATTTTAAAATCGCTCCGTAAAGTTAGCCCACGGCTAAAAATTATTGGCTGCGATATGAATCCAGATTCTCCGGGAGTTTTTTTGTGCGACAAAGGTTATATCGTGGCCGGGGCAAAAAATAAGCCTAAAAAATATATTAAAGATATTATCCGAATTTGCAAGAAGGAAAAAATTGATATTGTTTTCTCCGCCCAGCCCTACGAGTTAAATGTATTATCTGCCATGCAAGATACGTTACAAAAAAAAACAGGAGCTTATTTTGTAGTGCAATCAAAAGAAGTATGGGGTTTATCTATGGATAAATTGCTCACATATCATTTTTTAAAGAAAACAGGTATACGTTCTCCGGAAACATATAGCTCCAAAAAAGGTTTTGATATATTGGCAAAAAAGTATGGATACCCTTTATTAATAAAAGCAAGAACCAGTTTTGGATCCGGCTTCCATAATTATGAACTTGTAAATACTAAAAAAGAGTTTAAAAAGATCTGGAAGCGATCAAAAAACCTTATTATCCAGGAATATATAACCAATAAAAATAACGAAGAATATACTGTTGGTGTTTTCCTTGATAAAAAGTCTAAAGCATTAGGCGCAATTACCATGCTGCGCCAATTGCGTTTTGGATTGACTTTTCATGCCATTGTGGATGATTATCCAGATATTGCCGCCGTTGCCGTAAAGGCGGCAGAAAGCATTCAAGCAGTGGGTCCCTGCAACGTGCAATTGAGGAAGGACAATAAAGACAAACCATGTGTTATAGAGATTAATGCCAGAATATCAAGTACTACCGCTTTCCGCTCTCATTTTGGATTTAATGAAGCCAGGGCGTGTATTGATTATTTCTTAAACGATACAACTCCGCGCCTTTCTTATAAGAAGGGCATTGCAATGAAATCGTGGGATGAAGTGTATGTTTTGCCATCGGATTATAATAATTTAAAAAAGAAAGGGTTTTATGTCAAAACCGCCCATTAATTATGAAGCAATATATTGTTTTTGATTGTTACCAAACATTGATTTATAAAAAAAACTTAGAAAAAATAGCTCAAGATTTTTCTGCCGATATTTTAAAAAAAAGAATTCCTCTTTCTCATATAAGAAGAGCATATCATGCCATATATGACAGGCATAAATTCGGGCATCCGCGTTTTAAAAATCTCAAAGAGCGTGAAAGTTTTTATGTTAGGTATAACAAAGAATTATTTAACATCATGGGAATTTCAATTTCTTCTTCTCAGGCAGTCTATCTGAATAACATACTTAAAAAAACGGTTTGGGCAATATATCCTGATGTTATTCCTGTATTAAAATATTTAAAGAAAAAACAAATCCCCATAGGATTGATCGCCAATTGGACAGAAGGCCTTGATAAAATTCTTGATGATATCAATCTTAAATCTTATTTTAATTTTATCCATTCATCTAATGATCTGAACATAAAAAAACCAAACCCAGAGATATTTACTAAATCATTAAAAGATATTTTTAAAAATTTTGATACCATTTATTATGTTGGGAATGATTATGAATTAGATATTGTTCCGGCAAAAAAAGCCTCTTTAATACCGATACTCATTGATAGAGATAATAGGTATTCGCCTTCAATAGATTGCATGAGGATAAAAAAAATGACCAGTTTGCTTAAAAAATTAAAATAGATAACACATGAAATATTGCAAAAAATGCGTACAACCTGATACCAGGCCGGGTGTTAAATTTAACAGCAAGGGAGTGTGTTTAGCCTGTGTTTTTGCAAAAGAAACAGAAGAATCGGTTGATTGGCAATCTCGGCGTCAAGAATTAGAAGAAATCGCTGAATTTGGCAGGAAGAATAATGTTTCAGGATACGACTGCATTGTTGGAGTAAGCGGTGGAAAAGATAGCACTCGACAATCGATATTTGTCAGGGATGAATTAGGGTTAAAACCCCTGTTGGTTTCTTGCCAGTACCCGCCAGAACAACTTGCAGAGAGGGGCGCTCACAACATATCCAACCTTATTTCTTTGGGTTTTGACTGCATCACCATTGCCCCCAGTCCCAAAGTTTGGAAAGAGTTGATGCTGCAGGGCTTTTTAAAGTACGGAAACTGGTGCAAATCAACGGAAATGGCTCTCTATGCTTCAGCTCCCAAAATGGCTATTGCTTATCATATTCCTCTTGTGTTTTTAGGTGAAAATCCTGCTATTGCCTTGGGGGATACTGGCGTTGGATCAGTTACCGGCGATGCCAACAGAATGAAATATTATCATACTCTGCAAGGGGGCGATCCCAAGCATAATAAATTGGTTACGGAAAGCATGACAGACCAAGATCTTATTTTATACACATATCCCTCAGATGATGAGATAGAGTGGGCAAAATTAAGGATAGTCTACCTCGGATATTATATAAAAGATTTTACCAGATTTAAAAACGCCGAGTTTGCCGTAGAAAGAGGTTTAGAAATTCGCAGTAATTTACCAGAAGACATAGGAGATATTTATGGTTTTGGAGCGTTAGACGAGGATTATGTGGTTGTAAATCAGATGTTAAAGTACTTAAAATTCGGCTTTGGCCAGGTTACCGATCAAACTGCGGAAGCCGTAAGGCTCAAAATGATGAGCAGGGAAAAGGCAATAGAATTTGTTAAAAAATATGACGGAAAGTGCGCTGACAGATTTATTAAAAGATTTTGCAAATATCTTGGAATAAGTGAAAAGAAGTTTTGGAAAGTTGCTGAATCATTTCGCAGTAAAAATATTTGGGAAAAAAATTCAGAGGGCAATTGGAAACTAAAAGTTGAGTTAGTTTAAAAATATGGCAGATTATAAAATTTTAATTATTGACTATAAGGTTGGAAACCACCAATCAGTGGGAAACGCGCTCAATTTTTTAGGTTATGATTTTTTTGTTTCTGATAAAAAAGAAGATATTGAAAATTCAGATGTTTTTATTTTGCCCGGAGTCGGAGCCTTTTCTGAGGCAATCAATAACTTGAAAAACCTTGGTATTTTGGAAACCCTTCAAAAAGAAGTTTTATTAAATAAAAAACCAATCTTAGGAATTTGCCTTGGCATGCAGATAATGGCAGATTATTCAGAGGAAAATGGATACCATAAGGGACTTGGCTGGATTGAAGGCGGTTTTGTGAAATTAGAGCCGAAAAGTAATTTAAAGGTGCCGCATGTTGGCTGGAATAATGTAAAAATTATAAATAGAAAACCCCTTTTTTCAAAAATAGAACAAGGCGCTAGCTTTTATTTTGACCATAGTTATAATTTTAAAGGTAAAAATGAATACGTATCAGCTGTTTGTGATTACGGTTTTGATGTGGTTGCTGCTTTTCAAAAAGGAAATATTTTTGGAGTTCAATTCCATCCTGAAAAAAGTCAAAATAACGGATTAAAATTATTCAGGTCATTTTTTGATTACTTAAACATAAAATAGATTTATGTAATTATGTTGAAAAAAAGAATTGTTGGGGTTTTAATCATAAAAAACGGTATTATTGTGCAAAGCACTGGATTTAAGACCTATTTACCCGTAGGCGATCCTCGGGTTTCAGTTGAATTCTTAAGTCAATGGGGCATTGATGAGATAATTTTGCTTGACATTGATGCCACTTCCCAAAAAAGAAAACCTAACTTCAATTTGATTAGAGAAATTTCAAAAAGAATTTTTGTTCCTCTTACAGTGGGCGGGGGCATAAAGACCTTAGAAGATATAAGGAAACTTTTGCATTGCGGAGCTGATAAAATTTCAATAAATAAGTTAGCTTTAGAAAATCCAGAAATAATTAAAAAAGCATCTGAAATTTTTGGTAACCAATGCATAGTTATTTCTTTTGATGCCAAAATAAACCAAAAAGGAAAATATGAAATTTTCTCAGACTCCGGTAAAATTTCAACTGGATTAGAGCCTGTATTTTTTGCAAAAAAAGTTGAGGATTTGGGCGCAGGAGAGATATTGGTTAATTCTATTGACCGCGACGGTTCAAAATTAGGATATGATTTAAAATTTATAAAAAGAGTTTGTGACGCGGTAAAAATTCCCGTTATTTCATGTGGCGGCGTTGGACTGCCCCAGCATTTTTTAGATGGATTTATAAAAGGCGGAGTTTCCGCTTCAGCAGCCGCTAATTTTTTCCATTTTACGGAACATAGCCCAATAATTGTTAAGTCATATTTAGTTCAAAAAGGAGTTGATATTAGGTTGGATACATACGCCAATTACAGGGAGATAAATTTTATGGAAAATGGGAGGATAGCAAAAAGGCCGGAGGATTATTTAGATAAGCTCAGATTTGAATACTTACCCGAAGAAATAATTTAAAGTAATAATACGAATTTAATCCGAATGAATCCGAATGCCACGAATAGTAAAAATTTTCGTAGCATTCGTATAAATTCGTAGATTAGTATTATATCTAGCTAAGCGATGAAATATTGTAAAAGGTGTTTATACCCTGAAAATCATGCTCTTTACATAATTTTTGATAAAGAAGGTGTTTGCAGCGGGTGTCGGATTCATGAAGAAAAAGATATTCTTGATTGGCAAGAGCGCCAAGATAAATTAAAAAAAATATTAGAACAATATAGAAATAAAGACGGTAAAAATTATGACTGCATTATCCCTGTCAGCGGAGCTCGCGACTCTTATTTTATAGTTCATACCATTAAAAATGTTTATAAAATGCATCCCTTGCTTGTCACCTATAACAAGCAATACAATACTTCCATAGGAATCAGAAATTTGGCTTATTTAAAAACACTTTTTGGTTGTGATTTATTAACATTGACGGTTTCGCCAGCTACCGTTAAAAAAATAACCAGAGCTACTATTAAAAAACTAGGTAGTATTTACTGGCATTGTATTGCCGGCCAAACTGTTTTTCCGGTACAAATAGCCGTGCGATTTAAAATTCCCTTGATTATTTGGGGCGCTCATCAAGGATGCGATCAGGTTGGAATGTATTCTCATCTTGACGAGGTTGAAATGACAAGAAAATACAGAAAAGACCATGATTTAATGGGTTTTGAAGCGGAAGATTTGGTTGGTTATGAAGAAACTACTGAATCTGATGTTATTGCCTATAAATATCCCTATGATAAAGAAATAGAAAAAGTAGGAGTCAGGGGAATTTATCTTTCAAATTATATCCGTTGGGATTCCAAAGCCCAGCATGAGTCAATGATAAAACAATATAATTATGAAACAGCTTTGCAACACGGGACTTTTGACACATATAATGATGTTGACTGCTTTAACTATTCTGATTTGCACGATCATATAAAGTTTTTAAAATCGGGCTACGGAAAAGCTACCGACCACGGTTGCCGAGAAATACGATTAAAAAGATTAAGCCGTAAAGAGGGTATTGGCTTAGTGAAAAAATATCAATTTTTGGAGCCAGACAAGAAAAATATTTCTTTATTTTTAGACTGGTTGAAAATGTCAGAAAAAGAGTTTTGGTCTTACATTAATTCTAAAAGAGATTTACGGATTTGGGGGAAAAATGAAAAGCAAAAATGGGAGCTTTTAGACTCTATTTTAAATCATATTGGAGATCTGGGAGTTGATTCTTGCCGTATTGAAAAAAAAGAAAATTGTGAATTTGTTATTAATAAAAAAGATGGCGTAAGAGAACAAGAAGATGAATATATTTTAATAGGTCGCGGGTGGATTGACCCCGTTAGAAGTTAGGCTAAGCCAATAATAACTTCTAGGGGCGAATAAAGGTTAATAATATAATTAAATAAAGTGAAAGCAGAAAATATTTTATTGATAAAATATTTTCTGTCCTAACTTCTAACGGGGTGGAAAAACTTGCTATTTTTGGCGGAAAGCCAACTTTAAACAAAAAACTTACCAAATATAACTCACTAGGCAAAGAGGAAGAAAAAACAGTTTTAAAAGTTATGAAAACCAAGATTATTTCTGACTTTTTAGGTCGGGCGGGCCGGCATTTTTTGGGAGGTAAATATGTGAAAGAATTAGAAAAAAAGTTTTGTCAGTATTTTAGGGTAAAATATTCTGTTTCTTTCAATTCAGCTACAACCGCCCTCCAGTCAGCGGTGGGAGCCTTGGGCATTGGCCCGGGAGATGAGGTAATTACCACCCCATTTACCATGTCGGCCACTGCCTCAGCCATTCTGTTTAACAACGCCGTTCCTGTTTTTGCAGATATTAACGAAGGAGATTACTGCATTAACGCAGATAAAATCGAACCCCTGATTAACAAGAACACTAAAGCTATATTAGCTGTTAATTTATTCGGAGGGCCAGCCGATTATAATCCAATTGTAAAAATAGCCAAAAAGCACAGCTTAAAAATTATTGAAGACAATGCCCAATCGGCAGGAGCTAAGTATAAAAATAAATTTACCGGCACAATTGGCGATATAGGAGTTTTTAGTTTTAATGTTCACAAGGTTATTCAGTCTGGCGAGGGCGGCATGTTAATTACAAATAATAAAAAATATGCATTCCGGGCGCAATTGATAAGAAATCATGGAGAAGCAGTAATAAATGATTTAAAAGATAAAAATATTTACGAACCAATTTTAGGCAATAATTATCGCATGACAGAATTACAAGCGGCGATTGTCATAGAGCAACTTAAAAAACTCAAGAAACTAAATAATAAAAGAATAATATTAGCTTATTATTTGACAAAGAAATTGAAAAAATATCCTTGGCTAGTTACTTCTTTAACCATTAAAAAAAATACGCATATTTATTATACTTATCCTTTAAGGTTTATATCTGAAAAAATTGGAATTAAAAGAGAAACTTTCGCTAAAGCCATGGAGAAAGAGGGTTTTGGTTTGGGATTGGGGTATCAAGAACCTCTTTACTTGTTTCCGATGTATCAAAAAAAAGAAATTTATCCCAATTCTAGTTTCCCCTTTATTTCAAAAGAGTATCCCCATCAAATAAATTATAATAAAGGAATTTGTCCCGTGGCAGAAAGAATGTACGAAAAAGAATTGTTATGCGCTGATGTATGTCACATGGCAAGAACCCAAAAAGAGATTAATTTATTTTTAAAGGCTATAGAGAAAATTAATAACAATATCCAAGAATTGAAAAAGTATGAAAAGAATCTTTAAAATTATTTTTGTAATAGAACAAAGGGGGGGGTTTGATTTTCTTTTACCTGTTATTAAAAAAATACAGAATAGTAAAGAATTTGCCGTATTTTTATTTCTAAATAATAAAAATGTATGTCAATTTGCGAAAAAACAAAAAATTAGATACAGAATCTTGATAAACCCTTCTTTAGAAGCGATCAATAAAATTATTAAAAAGATAAATCCAGACATTATTCTTACCGATACCAATAACACCGATTTTAGTTTCTCTATCGATAAAAAGTTTCTTTTAGCGGCAAAAAAGTTGGATAAACCAACAATAAGTATAATTGATTCCTGGGTTAATTATAAAGAAAGATTTGGGGAAAAATTAGAATATCTTGCCAATAATCTTTTAGTAATAGACAAGGAAATGAAAAAAAGTTTAAAATCAATAGGAATTCCGTCAAATATAATTAGAATTACCGGCAGTCCGCGTTTTGATAAGTTTTCAAATATTAAAAATACAAAGGAAAAAAAGAATTTGATAGTTTTTTATTCACAGCCCCTTTTTAAATCAAAATCAAACGAAGTGGAAATTTTTAAGGACATTGTAAGTGTTTTAGAAAAAGAATATCAAAAGAAAGAAATCATTATAAAATTCCATCCCACAAGAGAGGAAAATAAAAAAGATAAGAAAAAATATGACGGCATAATTAAAAACTCCATATTAAAAATTAAAAAAGCAAAAAAGAATATAGAGGCCGAAGATTTGAGTAAAAAAGCGGAATTAATCATAGGCATAAACTCAATGGCTCTTATAGATTCCGCGTTGATGGGAAAAAGGGTAATCAGCTATCAACCGGGAATAAATAAAAAAGATGATTTACTTTTGAGCAATAAGTATAATTGGTCTTTTCCAGTTTATAAGAAAGAAGATATTTCATCTGTCTTGCAAGATATTTTTAAAAAACCGCTTATAAAAAAAGACGCCCTGAAAAAATACACAAAAAATAATTCAACCGATAAAGTAATTACTGCTATAAGTGATATTTTAGAAAAAAATATGAAAAGAAAAAAAATTATTTGTGTGATTGAGGCAAGAACCGGATCTACGCGGCTGCCAAAAAAGGTTTTGTTGGATTTAGAAGGAAAGCCGGTATTATTAAGAATAGTTGATAGAATATTAGAATCAAAAGGAATTGACCGAATAGTCGTTGCTACCACTATTAAAAAAGAAGACTTGTCCATAGTTAATCTAATAAAGGGATACCATCCTAAGGTGGATGTTTTTCAAGGTTCTGAAGATGATGTAGCAGACAGGTATTATAATGCGGCAAAAAAATACCACCCAGATGCAGTGGTGCGAATTGCCGGAGACTGTCCTTTAATTGATCCTTTGGCGGTAAATAAGGTTATAGATGTTTTTTTGAAATTTAATCCAGATTTAGCTTCTAATGTTTTTTTGAAGAGAACATATCCAAGAGGGCTGGACACAGAAGTTTTTTCTTTTACATTATTAAAGAAACTATCAAAAGAACTCAAAGAACTGAAAGACGATGAAAATAAAGACAGAGAGCATATTACTACTTTTGTAAAAAGGAATCTAGAATCATTTAATTGCAAGGGAGTTTTTAATGATAAGGATTATTCTTTTCACCGGTGGACATTAGACGAGGCAGACGACTACAAGCTTATTAAAATTATTTATCAAGAATTATTTAAAAAAAACCCAAACTTTAGGATGAAAGACATCATTAAATTGTTTGAGAAAAGACCGGAACTTATAAAAATTAACCAGTATGTCGAGCAAAAAAATCCACAATATTAAAAAAGCGGTTACACGCATATGACCGATAAATATAATGTTAAAAAAACTAAAAAGTATTTTGAAGACCTAGCTGAAGGTTATTTTTCAGCTTATGCCTTAAGAGACGAAATTTTCCTCAAGTTAATTTTGCCAAAATACAAAAAGGGAAACAAAGAAGCCACTGCATTGGATTTTGGATGCGGCGGCGGAGCTTTGCTTTTAAAAATGTTGCAAAAAGGCATGAATGCAAAGGGAATGGAAAAACACAAAGAGTTACTAAAATTAGCCCAAGGGCGCTTACAAGAAAAGGGTTTTAATAAAGAAAATGTTATTAAAGGGAGCATAAGAGAGTTGGATAATTTGCCAAAAAATTCTTTTGATTTTGTTATCCTAATGGGAGTCTTGCAATATTTGTCTCCAAAACAGAGAAGCCAGTTATATATGAAAATTCATCGTATATTAAAACCCAAAGGCCATATGGTAGCTACTTTTCAAAACGCATTTTTTGATCTGTTCACCTTCAATAAATACACGATTGATTTTTTTGAAGAGAAGTTTTTCAAACCGCTGAAATTAGATGCATTATTAGGCAAAGAAATAGTCAAAGATTTAAAAAGTTTAATAACCCATCCAGATAAGCCTGATTATTTGGCCACAATCGCCCGCGACAATATTTATGTTAAAACAACTAATCCTTTGACAATCGACGAAGAGCTTCTGAGCTATAAATTCAGGCTATTGCAAAAGTATTTTTATAGTTTTTTCCCTTTGCCTAGATTAATAGAGAATAAATATAAAGACAAATTAGAAGAAATTAAAAAACAACTTGAAGTAAAAAAATCAAAAGAATGGTATGGCCATTTTATGGCTAATGCCTTTGTGGTTGATTGTATTAAAGAAAAATAAATGAAAAACTATAAAGCGGTAGTTATTGGTTGCGGAAGAATCGGGGCGGAAGAATGGCGTTACCCCAACAATATAAAACCTGTTACTCATGCTGGCGCTTATTTTAGGCATCCAAAAATTGAGTTAGTGGGACTCTGCGATATTGATTCTGAAAAATTAAAAAAAGCAAAAAGATTTTTTGGCGGTGTTGCTTTATACGATTCAGCTAAAAAAATGTTGAAAGAAATTAAGCCCGATATTGTTTCAATAGCCACTTATGCCAATACTCATTATACATTTGTTAAAATGGCAGCCGATTTTGGAGCAAAAGCAATAGTTTGTGAAAAACCTATTGCCGATTCCATAAAAAAAGCCGAGTCAATGATTAAAGTCTGCAAGATGAAAAAATGCCTTTTATTCATCAATCATTCAAGGCATTTTGATCCTTTGATAGAAAAATGGCAAGAAAAAGTGAAAAACGGATTTCTGGGAAAAGTTTTACAGGCAAATTGCATATATCACAACGGTTTTTTAAATAATGGAACGCATATGGTGGATATATTAAAAATGTTTTTGGGCAACGCGCAAAAGGTTAGCGGATTTTTTAATGAGTTAACCTCTAATCCGGAAAAAGGCAAAAATATAGATGCTATTGTTTTTTTTAAAAATGGCGCAAGGGCAGTGATTCAATCCTTACCAGAAAAAAGCAGGCTTACTGAATGGTTTTTTTATGGCGAAACTGGAGATTTAGCCTTAAGGAATCTGGGAATGGAAATATGGTACGAAAATAAGAAATCGGGATCTGAAAGGAGCTTGGCGCTTCCGATGGCTTCCCATGTGGTCTCTTGTTTGGAAAAAAAAGAAAAGCTAAAAAGCACCGGCCAAGACGGCCTGGATGTTTTAAAGATTTTATTTGCCATAGAAAAAAGCGCAAAAAACAATGGGAGAATAGTTAAAATAATATAACTTATAGAATGTCGTATCTTAAATTTGCAAGAAATATATTTACTGTCGGGTTTCTTGACTTTCTTGGGATAATCCAGGGTTTGGTTTTTTTGACGATTATAACTAAGATTTTAGGAGCCCAGGATTATGGTATTTGGTCCCAAATGAGAGTTACAATGAGTCTGGCGGTTTCTTTTACTTTTTTAGGATTGCATGAGGCTCTGATAAGATTTATTCCAAGTGAAAGGGATAAGGAGGGAATTAAAGAGGGCGTTTATTCTTCATTCGCTTTAGTGTTTTTAATTAATTTGATAATTTCTTTGTTTTTAATGATATTTTCCAGCCAAGTTTCAATATTCTTAAAATTTGACCAAATATTTGTTAAACTGCTCTCTTTAATAATTATTTTCGAATCTTTAAACTCTATTTTTTTGGTTGTTATCAGAGCTATGAAAGAAATAGGAAAATATTTTTGGTTTGTAACTTTAAAAATGCTTTTGGAGATAGGATTGTTAGTGGCAATGGTTTTATTTGGCCAGGGCCTTTTAGGGGCGATTACTTCCTTTTTAATTATTAAAATTATATTCTTTTTGGTTTTGGGCATTTATATTATTAATAAGATCGGCTTTAAATTTCCCAATTTTTCATTAATAAAAAAATATTTATCTTTTGGATTTCCTACAATAGCCGACGGTATTTCTTATTGGGTAATTACTTCCTCAGACAGATATTTAATAGGATTATTTTTGGGTATAATTTTTGTGGGATACTATGTGCCAGCTTATTCTATCGGGTATATTCTTTCTATTTTTATCTTTCCGCTCTCTTTTGTGCTATCGGTGATTTTGCCCAAACTTTTTGATGAAGACAATATGCAAGAGGTTAAAAAATACTTGCAGTATTCTTTGAAATATTTTTTAGCCATAATAATTCCCGCCACTTTCGGCATATCAATACTTTCAAAAGAACTTCTCATAATTTTTTCTACCAAAGAAATTGCCTCAAATGCCTATTTCGTTGTGCCCTTTGTGGCTTCATCTATTGCGGTGTATGGAGCCACTTATTTTTTCAGCCAAATTTTGATCTTAGCCAAAAAAACAAAAATTATTGCTTCTGTTTGGACTGCGGTCGCTTTTTTAAATTTAGTATTAAACATAATCTTTATCCCCGTTTTCGGAATTTTAGGAGCTGCCATTACCACTTTTTTGGCTTACTTATCTGCGTTTTTATTAATGTATTATTTATCTTTCAGGGAATTTAAATTTAAGATAGAACGGAATTTTATTCTTAAAGTTTTTACAACGTCAGCTTTTATGGGTTTTTCTGTTTGGCGGCTTAATTTACACGGACTGGCGGGTCTATTATTATCAATTTCGTCCGGGATTATCATTTATTTGGTTTTAATGGCATTGCTTAAAGGTTTTGACCAAAAAGAAATTAAATTTTTGAAAAAATTATTAATTGACAAAGCTAATATATGAAATGGCTATTTTTAGTAAATAACGCCGATTTTCTATTTGAATTTTTAGGTAAAGTTTCTCGCCAATTAATAAATGAAGGAGATGAGTGTTTAGCTGTCATTCACAGTAAAATATCGGAATATGAAAGAATGAAATTTTTCCCAAAAGAAGTAAAACGTATATCAAAAGTTGATTGGTGCCTTAAAAATTATGATAGTAATAAAAAAGAGTTTGGAGATTTGAGTTGGAGGGAATTATACATCATTTACGACAGGTTTAGCCTTTATAAATATGATTATGAAAAATCTTTGGAAATAATTAGTCAATTTTATCAATTTCTTGAAGACGTACTGTTAAAAGAAAAGCCAGATGCGGTAGTGGGCGAAGCTCCGGCTGGATTATTTGGACAGATTGCCTATTATTTTTGCAAAAAAAATAACATTGTATTTCATGGGTTGGTAGAATCCCGCATTGCTGGCAGAATAGACATTTATGATTTGGAGTGGACAGATTTAAGCTATGAAAAAACTTTTCACGCATTAACCAAAGAAAATATTTTACCAGAAGAAAAAACTTTTGCTAAAAATTTTATAGAAAATTTTATAGACCATAAAACTATTTACGCATCATATTTTTTATGCAAGGTGAGATTTAGTCCATTAGAATTTATAGCGCATTATGTAAAACGACTTAAAGAGTCTGGGAGCATGCTATTGAGATATTTTATTGAGAGAAGAAATTTTAAAAATTTTGACTATGAAAGCGATATTATATTTAAGCAAGAACTAACTGCTCCCTTCAGAACGATAAAAAGAAATTTTAAATTTTATTTGCAAAAAAAAGTATTTAATAAGCCTGATCCGAAAGATACATATTTCTTTTTTCCTTTGCAGTATGAGCCAGAAGCCTCGACTTTGGTTTTGGCAACTTACTACTCAAACCAATTAGCCACCATAAAAAATGTCGCCATGACATTACCTCTTCCCCATAAGTTATATTTAAAAGAGCATCCGGGTTCCATTGGCGCTAGAGCCAATAATTTTTACAAAGAAATAAAAAAAATACCCAATGCTGTTTTATTGTCTTCCGAGGAGTCAACTCCCGCAATCATAGCTGGATCTATGGGTGTAATTACCATGACAAGCACTGTGGGCATGGAAGCCGCAATGGCTGGAAAATCGGTATATGTTTTAGGAAATGTTTTTTATTCTTATCATCCCTTATGCAGAAAAATAGTAAATTTTGATGATTTAAAAAATAAAATAAAGGAAGATCAAAAAACAAAACCCGAAAATTTGAATTTAGAAAATGATAATATCCGTTTTATTGTTTCTTATGTAAGGAATAATATTGCGGGAAATATATTTATTGGAGACGGGACGAATGACAAAAATGACTATAAATTGATTTGCCGAAGTTTAAGAGAAATGACAAGAAAACATGGCTCATTTCAAGAGCCTAAAAAATGAAGAAAATAATTTTCTTAATTCCAACATTAAGTATCGGCGGAGGCGAAAGAGTTGTTTCAGAACTTTCTTTAAACTTGCCAAAATCTATAGACAGGATTATTGTTTTGTTTCAAAAAGAAATTTCTTATCCCTATAATGGCAATGTTATTTCTCTAAATGTTTCTCTATCGTCAAGAAATTTGTTTTTGAAAATTTACCATTATTTTTTAGGCTTATTAAGATTTAGAAAAATAGTTAAGATAGAAAAGCCAGATTATGTAATAAGTTTTGGTCATGTGGCTAATATTATTAATATCTTATCTAGGGCAAAATCCATAGTAAGAGTTGATAATTTCTATTCATCTTCTTGTTATGGTTTTGGGGGAGGTATTTATAAAACTTTAATTAAAATGTTGTTCAATAAAGCTGATATGATTGTAAGTGTTTCAAAAGAATCAGCTCAAGATTTAATAAAGAATTTTGGTCTGAAAAAAGAAAAAATTAAAGTAATTTATAATCCGTTGAATGTTAAAGAAATCGAAAAATTATCAAAAGAACCTCTTGAAAAAAAATATCAAGAAATATTTAAAAAACCGGTAATAATTAACATGGGAAGAATGTCTAAACAAAAAGGTCAGCGGCATTTAATAAAGGTATTCAAAGAGGTAAAAAAAACAATCAAAGAGGCTCGGTTAGTAATCCTGGGATCTGGAGAACTGCAGCCAGAATTAAACAAAATAGTTAAGGATTTAGGAATCGAAAATGATGTTTATCTCTTGGGTTGGCAAAGTAATCCCTTTAAATTTTTAGCCAAATCAAAGATGTTCGTTTTATCTTCTTTATGGGAAGGTTTACCGTATGTGTTGTTGGAAGCGATGGCCTGCGGACTTCCGATTGTTTCTTATGATTGCAAATCAGGACCAAGAGAAATTTTAGCGCCAGACACTAATTTTAATTTTCAGACAAAAAATATTGAATATGCAGAATACGGAATACTGGTAAAGGAAGAGAATGAAGAACTGTTGGGTCGGGCGGTAGTTAAAGTTCTTTTGGATAAAAATTTATTAAGTCAACTAAAAGAAAAATCCAAAAAAAGGGCAGAAGATTTCAATGTTAAAAATATTGTTAAAGAATGGGATTTTCTGAATTAAAATATGGTAAAATATTGGTGATTCTATGGAAAATCTTAAAAAAATTATGGGGAACGAAAAAAACCCCAAGGATATGCTCAAGATAATCAAAACGTTTGCAAAAGATTTTATACAAAAAGGATCAATGAGTAGATTATTTAACCATGATTTCAAGCCCATTTCTTTGGGCGGATGGTGCGGGCCAACGGGAGCTATACGTGCTACTTCTTTTGATTTGAGGGCATATCCCTTTGATTATATACGAAGCACATTTGAAGGCGTATGCAAGTGTTTAAAGTATGATTTCAAAGATTTTTTCCCTGAAAAACCATGGGTATCAGAAAGTATAAGAGGTCTTAACGTTTACCGTGGAAGACATACAAGTTTTTGGTATCACGACATTATAAAACCAGAGACGATAGACGCGTTTAAAAGAAGGATTAAAAGGTTTACAAGTCTGCTTAGAAAAACAAAAAAAACAATAGTATTCATTCGTGTCGTTGTTGATACAGATCCGCTAAAAGAATTTTCTCAAATAGAATTTTTTAATAAAATTATAAGAGAAAAATTTCCCAATTTAAAATATAAATTTGTATTTATAATACACGGGCAAGAAATGGGAACCGTTCAAGCAAAACCCATAAATGATGCTACTGCCGTTTGGTGCATTGATAGGTCGCGAATTGATAGAGAAATGGATATAACAGATTATCAAGAGGGATATAAAAAAATAATTGATTTTGTCGTAAAAAAAGGCAATTGGCCGCCCAAGACAGGCACCATAGTAACTGATATTAAAAAGGATAACGATCTGTGGCTTGTTGACGGAATTCCTATGGTTAAATAATATATTACACATTCAATGAAAACAATAGAAAATTTTAAAAATTTAATTAGACCATTGTATAAAAAATTAAATTTTATAAAAAATATTCTTTTAAAAGATTTTTTAGACATTGAAAAAATAATACTTTTTAAAAAAATTTATCCTTATACTATGGTTAGTTATCAGGGATTGTCTAATGTTTATAAATTATCAAAAATTATTGAGAAAAATGAAACAAAAGGCGCCTTTGTTGAATGCGGGGTTTGGAAGGGGGGATGCGCTGCAATAATGGGATTTGTTTCTAAAAAAGCTGGATCTAACCGTAAAATATGGCTCTTTGATTCTTTTGAAGGTCTTCCGGAACCAACAAAAGAAGACGGATTTATGGCAAAAGAATATTCTAAAAATAAAATAGAAGGTAGGTTAGAAACCATAGAAAAGTGCGTAGGGCCCATAAAAGAAGTTAATAATATTTTTTTTGAAATACTAAAACTTAAAAAAGAAGATATTGTAATTAAAAGAGGTTGGTTTCAAAATACTTTACCTAAAGCAAAAAGTGAAATAGGTCCAATTGCTATTCTAAGGTTAGATGGAGATTGGTATGAGTCTACTAAGGTTTGTCTTGATAATCTGTACGATAATGTTATATTTGGAGGATATATTATAATTGATGATTACGATTATTGGGAAGGCTGTAAAAAGGCAGTAGATGAATTTTTAGAAGAAAGAAAAATAAATGTAAATTTTATAAGAATTTGCAAATCAGGAGTTTATTTTCAAGTGAGAGATGAAAAGAAAAATAACTTAAAATATGTCTAAGATACTTATTACCGGCATTACCGGGTTTGTGGGGTCTTATTTGGCTGAATATTGTCTAACAAAGCCGGGGTTAAATTTATACGGAACTGTTTTTTCTAATCATTTAGGGGATGAACTAAAAAGAATAGAAAAAATAAAAGATAAAATTGAGCTTTTTGAATGCAATCTGACAAATAGAATAGCTGTCCAGAGGGTTATAGAAAAAATTAAGCCCGACAAAATTTTTCATTTAGCGGCTCAAAGTTTTGTGCCAACTTCGTGGCAATCACCGGAAGATACTTTATTTAATAATATAATGTCTGAACTTAATATTTTTGAGGCAGTAAGAGAGGTTGGCATTAGTCCAATTATACATATAGCGGGATCCTCTGAAGAGTATGGTCTGGTAAGGGAGGATGAATCACCAATAAGAGAAACCAATCAATTAAGGCCATTGTCTCCTTACGGAGTTTCAAAGGTAGCCCAGGATACATTGGCTTGTCAATATTATCATAGCTATGGGTTAAAAACCGTGGTGACGCGGGCATTTAATCATGAGGGCCCAAGGCGAGGAGAGCAGTTTGCGACTTCTAACTTCGCAAAACAAATAGCTGAAATTGAGAAAGGCAAAAAAGAACCCGTTATTTATGTGGGAAATTTAGAGGCAAAGAGAGACTATTTGGATGTTAGGGACGTTGTTAATGCTTATTGGTTAGCCACCGAAAAATGCAAGTTCGGCGAGCCCTATAATATTTGCTCTGGCAAGACATGGACTATCCAATCAGTCTTAGACTTGCTTTTGTCAAAAAGCACCAATAAAAATATTGCGGTAAAACAGGATCCTACCAGAATGAGGCCGTCTGACGTTCAAATTCTTTTGGGTGATTGCGCAAAATTCAAGGGCCAAACGGAATGGGAGCCAAAAATAAATTTCCAAAAAACTTTAGAAGATACGCTTAACTATTGGAGGGAACTGGTATGAGAAATATAGGTTTATTTAAAATTTTTTCAAAAAGATCCGGTGGCAATATTTATAAAGATCAAGTTTTAAGCGCCCTATCAAAAAATTTTAATGTAAGTTATGTAAATTTAGAGGCAAAGTATTTTAAAAATAGGTATTTAAGAGCTTTGGAATCTTTTATAAAACTTTTATTTTTTAGAGGCAAAAAAAACCTTTGGATAAGGGATTTTTATTCAACTATTACCTTAAATAAAAAAAGAACAAAAGGAAAAAACATATCTTTAATTTTTCACATTGATTTTTCTGGTTATCGTTTTGTCGCTAAAGTTTTATTATCTTTATTAAATAATTTTTTTTACAGACAGCTAAAGAAAACAGATGCCATTATCACAATCTCAGAGTATTGGCGTAAATACTTTGCGGACAGAGGATATAAAAATGTTTATAAAATATATTGCGGGTTTAATTTAGAAAATTTTAACATTTCAGAAAGAGAAGTTTTGGATTTCAAAAAAAAATATAGCCTTGAGGAAAAACCCATAATATATCTTGGCAATTGTCAAAAACCAAAAGGCGTTGTTGATTCGTATAATAAATTAAGGGATTTAGACGCGCATTTTGTCACCTCGGGCCAAAGGCAGGTTAATATTCCGGCTTTAAATTTTAATTCAGACTATAAAACATATTTAACATTATTAAAAGCATCTTCTATTGTAATAACGATGTCAAAATTTAAAGAAGGTTGGTGCATGACCGCTCACGAAGCGATGCTTCTGAAAACACCTGTCATAGGTTCTGGAATGGGTGGAATGAAAGAATTATTAGAAAATGGAGGCCAGATAATTTGCGCTGATTTTAAAGAATTAAAAAATAAAGTATCATATCTAATGAATAATCCAAAAGAACGAGAAAGAATCGGCCAAATGGGTTATGACTACACCAAGGATTTTAGCATAGAAAGATTTCAACAAAAATGGCAGGATTTAATTAAAAATATTTTAAAATAATTGCCTATCAATATCTATGTTTATTAAAAAAGTATTGGTGGTTGGGGGAGCGGGATATATTGGAGGAGCAGTAACAGATATTTTATTAAAAAGAAATATCCCTTTTTCTGTTTATGACAATCTTTTGTACGAACATCAGTATTTTAAACCAGTAGATTTTATTTATGGCGATGTCCGGGATAGAGAAAAACTGAAAGAAATATTGATAAATTATTCTCATATCATATGGTTGGCTGCTATTGTTGGAGATGGAACATGTGATGTAAGGCCAGATTTAACAGTCGAAGTTAACCAAGATGCCGTAGAGTGGATTAGTAAAAACTTTAAAGGCAGAATAATTTTTATGTCTACCTGTTCTGTTTACGGTCAGAATGGTAAAGAAGTAATAGAAGAATCTGAACTTAATCCTTTGTCTTTGTACGCCAAAACAAAGATGCAGGCAGAAAAGTTTTTAATAAATAAAAACAATGTTATTTTTCGACTTGGTACGGTTTTTGGCATCTCCGATATCTATTCTCGCGTCAGGATGGATTTAGCGGTTAATCAAATGACTGCAAGGGCTACTATTAGTGGGAAACTTGATATTTTTGGAGGAACTCAATGGCGTCCATTCATCCATGCCCGTAATGTTGCCCAAGCTATCTTGAATGCCCTAGAAAGTAACACAAGCGGGGTATATAATATTGCCACTCTTAATTATCAAATAAAGGACTTAGGTAGGGAAATAGGCGAACTTATTGGTTGTAAAGTAGGTAACTCGGATACAAAATTTAAAGATTTGAGGAATTACCATATTAACACCCAAAAAGCCAAAAAAGAAGGTCTATTAAACTTTAAAAAAGTATTATTAATTGCCGATGGCGTTAAAGAGATTAGTGATTTGGTAAAATCCAAAAGAATTAAAGACATAGAAGAAGATATTTATTTTAATGACCGTCATATAACCAATTTAAATAACCATGGAAAATTATAATAGTGAGCCAATGCTTATTAAGGGGGGCTTTGCAGTTGATGAAAGGGGAAAGGTTAGTTTTTGCAACGATTTTAATTTTAAGGATGTTAAAAGGTTTTATGTTCTGGAAAATTTATCCACCAGTATTATAAGGGCATTCCACGGTCATTTAATTGAAGCAAAGTACATATTTGTAATTTCAGGAAGCGCCATTGTATGTATAGGAAAATTTAATCCTTCTGAAAAAACTGGAGAAAAAGAAAATGTTCATAGGTTTGTTTTATCTTCAAAAGAGCCTTCCGTACTTTATGTGCCGGGTGGTTTTGCCAACGGCTCCCGTTTTTTGGAAGATAATACAAAAATTATTGTTTTTTCAACATCCTCCCTTCAAGATTCTAAAAATGATGACTACCAATTACCTTATGATTATTGGGGAAAAGATATTTGGGAATACAAAAAATAAAAAACATAAGCTTTTACTTGCGGTATTATCAGAAAAAAGAAATAAAATTTTAAAATAATTAAAATTTATAAAATATGAATTTCTTAGATTCATTTTCAAAATATCATAAGATTATAATATTGGGCGGCATTTTTTTGGCTTCGTTTTCTTTGATTGATAAGGCTTTGGCTGTGGGAGCTATATTTGTTATATTTTTATCTTCTATTACATTATTTTTTATCAATAGAATAAAAGAAAAAGAGACGATAAAATCTTTAAGCCTACTTTTTTTAATTGTTTTTTCAATTCATATAATAATGGTTGTTTTTTTGTATTATACAAATTTTCAACCATTCAGCGACGGAAGGGGGGACTATACAGAATATAATTTCGTCGCCCAAGAAATATCAAAAAGGGTCCCTGTGGGAAATTTCTCTTTGGAGGGATTGCCACTGGGTCATTATTATCCGGTTATTATTGGTTATATTTATATTTTAACAATTCCCAGTATGCTTATAGGTCAACTGTTTAATGCTTGGCTAGTTGCCCTTGTGGCTGTGTTTGTTTATTTAATAATTCGCGATATGGATCGTTCGCCAAAAGATGGTTTTATTGCGGGGTTGATAGTTGGTTTTTATCCAAGCTTGGCATTTTACGGAAGTTTGCTGTTAAAAGATGCTTCAATAGTTTTATTAAGCATGGTTAGTTTATTATTGACGCTTAAAATAATTAAAAATTTTTCTTTGAGAAAATTCGTCGTTTTTTATATTGTATTGATTGGATTAACCCATGTTCGTTTTTTTATCAGTTACGCCCTTATTTTTACCTTTATTATTTCTTGGTTTATTCTTTCCAATTTAAAAATAAAAAAGAGAATTATTTATGGAATTATAATGATTATTCTTTTAGGTTTTTTGCCAAGAATTTCTCCATTAGATGGAGCAAGCGAAGGGTACATGGGCATAGGCGCTTTTAGATTTTTTTTAAGTACTAAAACAATTACTAATTATCGGGAAGTAGCTTCTCCCTCTTATTTCTCCCAACCTCAACCTCAACCTCAACTCCGACCTCAACCCCAACCTCAACCCCAACCCCAACTCCAAACTCAACTCCAAACTCAACCCCAACCTCAACCCCAAACTCAAAAAACAATCCTGCTTCCACCAGATAGTCAAAGCTCATCAATAATAATAGAAACGGGTTTTAATAATCCAATTCTATTTTTAAAAAATATCTCATTATCATTTATTTACTCTCTTTTGGGTCCTTTCCCGTGGCAGTTAACGCAAAAAAGGCATCTTTTTACCTTAGTGGAGATGATTCCCTGGTATTTTTTATTATTTTTTATTATAAAAGGAACAATAAAATCTATCAGAAAAGAATATAAAGTTATTTTGCCCTTAATTATTTTTAGTTTTGCTGTTTTCGGGATTCTATCTGTATATATAAATAATTTTGGCATAGTAACTAGAGTTAGAATGCCGGCATTTCTGGCTCTTTTGTGTTTGTTCCCGCTTGGTTTTGAAAAATTAAAAAATATTAAAATTCCCTTTTTTATAAACAAATTTATAGGTATTAGCGATCAGAGAAAATTTTTGAATGAAAAAGTATATCCCATTCTTGAAGAAAAATTTTTAACTGGAGGCAAAAGGGTTTTAGATATTGGTAATTCAAATTGGGATTATAAAAAGTTTTTTAAAAAATCTGAGTATATTGTTTCTGACATAGATGAGAAATTAAATCCAGATATTATTGATGACATAAGAAATTCTAAGTTTAAGAACGAAGAATTTAATTTGATTATTTTTAATGGCGTTTATGAACAAATAGAAGGCGGAGAGGAGGATGTGAAAAAAACCTTTAAAGAAATAAAAAGAATTTTAAAAAAAGACGGAGTTTTGATTTTAGGAATAGCTGGCACGGGGTTGCCACAATACTCATCTTATAAAGATACAAAAAGAAGAATTGAAAAATATGAAGATGCCTTAAACTATATAAAAGAAAGTTATCTAATTTTAGAAAAAAAAGAATTTTTCCTGAATAGTAAATTAAGCTATTTGTATCTAATATGCCGGAAGCTATAAAAGGGGAAGACTTTTCTTTTTACAAATTGGCTGTCTGTCTTGAATAAAATCCGAACTTTTTCCGCAAAAATCTGGAAGCTAAATTTTGATAATTTTCGCTCAGGCAGGCAAAAAGGCCCTCTTTCGTTAAAACTACGGACGGGTAAAAAGGGGGTTGGGGGGAAAGAATTTTTGCCTGCCCTCGCTTGCCCGTCCGAAGCCGAAAGGCGAAGGAGGGCTTTTCCGCCGCCAAAGAAAATGTTACCCTTGCCTCAGTCCTCCCGCGCGCGCCTGCCCACCGTAGCTTTAGCGAAGGAGGGGGCAACGACAAGGAACTCCCGTTTACTAAATTATTAAAATCCAGCATCATAATAGTATAGATAGTCGCTTAACGATGAGATACTATCTATGTTATAGATAACATAATGTCACAATGTCAAAGACAATTTCAACAATCACTAAAAACATAAAGAGGTATAGAAAAAAGAGGGGTTTATCGCAGGATAAACTCTCAAGATTGGCTGATATATCTCACACCACCATTATTAAAATTGAATCGGGCGGAATACAAAGCCCGACCATTGATACTGTCCAAAAAATCGCCAAAGCGTTAGAAGTTAGCGTTGACGATTTAATTAAATAGATATGTTAAAGGCAACACAAACAACGGGTAAAGAGGGGGAATTAAAAACTATTGGTGAACTTTTGAGACAGGGTTTTGATGTTTATTTGCCATTGGTGGATATTGGTGGGATTGATTGTGTCATTAAAACCGATGTCGGTTATAGGGAAATCCAAATCAAAACAAGAGAGTCGGCCCAAATCATTTTATTTCAAGTAAGAGAGTATGTTCCCCGAGATAACTTTTTTATTATTTGTTATAACTTAAAAGAACCAAATGCATTTTGGGTTATTCCATCTAAAATTTTTAAGAACGAATCAAGAATTGTTAACACGAAACGAGGTCGTGCTTTTCGTCTTGTTTTGGGTGATGAAAATTCTAAAATGAGAAGACATTTACATATCTACAAAGATAATTTTTTTCAATTGAAAGAGGGTACAGCAGAAGCAACAAAAGAATTAAAACAAACTATAAAAAAATCTGGGTGGCAAGCATTAAAAGAATTATATCCAAATGTAAATGCGGTAGAAAATAAACTTGAAGAAGCAAAAGAAAAGAAATTTAGCCAAGGATATATTAAAATTTTAGAGAATCTTAAGAAGTATTGGGAAAAGAGAAAGTAACTATGTCCACACGTCATAAGTTAATAATTGGAAATTGTATGAGCATGGAAGAAATTGCCGATGGCAGTGTTCATTTAATGGTGACTTCTCCACCTTATTTTAATGCCCCCTTTGATTACAAAGGTTTATTTAAAAATTATGGACAATATCTCGGCGTATTAAAAAATTTCGCTCAAGAAACTTTTAGGGTTTTGCAGGACGGAAGAATCGCCTTTTTGAATATTGACGATATGCTCATAAATGGAGATAAATATCCGATTGCTGCTGATGCTACAAAAATTTTTCAAGAAGCAGGTTTTAGATATAGAGATAGGATTACTTGGAAAAAGCCGGACGGCTATTTGAGAATTAGTCGCCGAAGTGGTGTTATGCTTCAAAATCCTTACCCGATGTATTTTTATCCTGATAATTTACTCGAAAGTATAATAATTTTTCAGAAAGGGAAATTTGATTATCGTTCTATCTCAAAAGAAATTCGCGAGTCGTCAAAAGTGGACACAAAAGAATTCCAAAGCAAGAAATGGTATATGACTCTTTGGGAAATGAATAATGTAATGCCCGGCTCGCCATTAGAAAAGGACATTGCGGCTTTTCCCGAAGAACTACCATATCGCGCAATTAAACTTTTTTCTTATAAGGGCGAAACCATATTGGACCCATTCGCCGGTAGCGGTACAACTATGAAAAAAGCACGCGAATTAGGAAGAAATAGCATTGGCATTGAAATTAAAAAATCACTCGTCCCAGTGATTAAGAAAAAGTTGGGTTTTGATGGCGGACAGAATGGTTTTTTTACCGATCAGAACGACAAATTAGAAATTATCAACCGTAAAGCAGGAAAATATGGACATATTAGCTAAAATCAAAGGTATAAAATATAGCCCACTTCTTTGTCGGGACTTAGAAGTTTTTGGCTACAAAGATTTAGAAAGAGCATTGGCGTCTTGTGCTTCTTTTATCCTTAATATCAACAAAGAAAATAAAGTCGCTATAAGTTGGTGGGTTTCGGCTAAACGCACTCGTTCGTACCCTTATACAAGGGTTTATGACACATTGGGATTCTCTGGTAAAAAAATAACAATAATTCCAGTTGTAAAAGATGAGGGGAAAGAGGGCGACAGAGATTTTTTGCAGTGGGATACGATTTCGTTAATGAGTTTATTGGGAGTTTATGTAATTATTGCTTATTATAGCGACGCCAAGAGAAGCACGAGATACAGGCACAAAATTACAAATCAGCGTTTTGATATTGACTACATCAGAGAGCAGATTAAAAATATTCTTTCTTATCAATCAGACGCCCTACATTGGAATCTCGCTCATGTTGATAGGGTTGGACAAATTGGTGAAAAGGCGTTGGAAGCCTATGCTAAAATTTCCAAAAAACTAAAAGTAGAAATGCACTCAAGGCAAACCGCAGAAAAAAGAATTACCGAACTTTTAAAAGGTAAAGATGATTTTATGAAGTTATCGCGAATGTTAGCGGAAAAGGCCCAAAGACGAGAACGATTGACTATTCAACCGAAAGAAAATTTATCAGGAACAAAGGCAATAATCACGATAAAAAATTATTTGGGTGGATATTATTATTTCACTTCGGACGAAGCGAAAATCAAAGGAAGCGATGTTTTCTTAATTGAGGGCAAACATAGTAAAAGTAATTCTTTGCCGTCTTTGGAAGATATAAAAGACGGATTATTAAAAATGATTTTATTTACTAACCTTGAAGATGTGAAAATTGACGGCAAAGAATATAATTCAGTAGCAGTCTTGAAACTTACCACGGAGGGAGGTTTTAATCCTAATCAAATAAATCGCTCTCAGAAAAGTATTTTAGTTCTCTTATCAAAGGAAGCAAAAAGAAACAAATTTCAAGTTCTTTTTCGTTGATTTTCTATGAGCAAATATGACAAATTAAAATTTCTGAAAGAAACAAAGGCAAGAATTATCCATTCATGCGATAAATGCAATAAAACTATCAATAGTGGCGAGTTTTATTTTGCGGAAAAAATTGAAAGAGTAAATGTGCCAGGTATTAGACTTAAAAAATTTTGTAAAAATTGCTACCAGAAATTTGGCGACAAGTTATTACTATAAATTTATAGGCGGCGCGCCCCGCAGTGGCGGGGCGCGAAATTCGGCGGCGGAAAAGCTCGGGCGGGCAAAAATTTTTACCCCGTAGGGTCGCAAAGCGACTCCTTCGGGGCCTTCCCCCCAACCCCCTTCCTTTTTGCCCGCCCGAGCGAAAATTATCAAAAGTCAGCGTCGGGATTTTCGCTAAAAAAAGTTCGGATTTTGTTCAAGACAGATGGCCAATTTGTGTGAAGCCTCCCCGCCCTTTAGGGTAGGTAGGCTTCACAATAACGATAAGTCTATTAATTTATATATATGAAATATTTAGTTACGGGTGGCGCTGGATTTATAGGTAGCAATCTTGTTGGTAAATTAGTTGAACAAGGACATAAGGTGGTTATTATTGATAATTTATCAACCGGCAAAAAAGAAAACTTAAATCCTAAAGCGGATTTTTATAAATTGGACATTTGTGATTTTAGTAAAATTAAACCCCTTTTTCAGGGAGTTGATTATGTGTTTCATTTAGCCGCGATTCCCAGAGTGCCAATTTCAATAAAAGACCCAGTTGGCACTTCTCGAGTTAATATTCTTGGTACGGTAAATGTTTTTAAATCGGCCATTGACGCAAATGTCAAAAGAATTATTTTTGCTTCTTCGTCTTCTATTTATGGAGGCCAAAAAAAGTTTCCTTTAAAAGAAAATATGACGCCAAACCCCCTAAGTCCATATGGATTGCAAAAATTGGTGGGAGAGCAAATTGCCAAACTATTTGTCAATCTTTATAAGGTTCCAATTGTTTGTTTAAGATATTTTAACGTATATGGACCGAGAATTGATTTTGATTCTGATTACAGTTTGGTTCTCGGAAAGTTTTTGAGATTAAAAACGCAAGGCAAACCCCTAACAATTTTCGGTTCAGGAAAGCAAACCAGGGCTTTTTGTTATATTACAGACGTGATAGACGCAAATATCAGAGCTGCGGTAAGTGAAAAAATAAAGGGAGGGGAAGTAATCAATATCGGTCAAAAAAAATCTTATTCAGTCAATTATTTAAGCGAACTTATTGGCGGCAAAACTCAATATCTGCCCTCTCGTCAAGGAGACCCAATGCACACCAAAGCCGATATTACCTTAGCTAAACATTTTCTTGGTTGGCAGCCAAAAGTTGATTTTAAAGACGGGGTGGAAAAAACAAAACAATGGTTTAAAAAACAATATGAAAAATAAATCTTTTAAAAATTTTAAAATAATTTATGTCTAAAAATGGCGCATTGATTGTCTCTTTAGATCTTGAACTTTTTTGGGGAATAACAGCTAAAAGAACCATAGAGAGTTACAAAAAAAATATTGCAGGAGTGCAATCTATTGTGCCAGCTCTTTTAAAATTGTTTAATGAATATGGGGTTCATGCCACCTGGGCAACCGTCGGGTTTTTATTTTTTGAAACAAAAGAAGATTTAATTAAAGCTTTGCCTGTTTTAAAACCTGATTATCTAAACAAAGAATTGTCATCATACAACGAAATAAATAATATGGGTCCAAATGAAAAAGAAGATATTTTTCATTACGCTCCTTCTTTAATAAAATTAATTGCGTCTTATCCACATCAAGAAATTGCCACTCACACTTTTTCTCATTATTATTGCTTAGAGAAAGGGCAGAATAAGGATGCTTTTAAAAGTGATTTAGAATCTGCCATAAAAGTTGCCAAAGAATATAATATAGATATTAAAAGTATAATTTTCCCAAAAAATCAAATCAATGAACAATATCTGCCAATTTGCGATGAAATGGGCATAAAAGCTTATCGGGGCAATGAGTTTTCCTGGCTTTATAAAACATCTTTAATAAAGGAACCTTTAATAAAAAGGCTATTACGTTTAGCGGACGCTTATTTTAATATAAGCGGACATAACGGCTATTCATTAAATAATTTTTCCAAAAACTTACCGATAAATATTCCTTCAAGCCGTTTTTTACGCCCTTATTCCGATAGTTTCAAGTTTTTAGAACCGCTTCGTCTTCATCGGATACTGTCTGATTTAGACTATGTCGCAAAAAATAATCTAATTTATCATCTTTGGTGGCATCCTCATAATTTTGAGAACAATATAGAAAAAAATATATTATTTCTTAAAAAAATATTAGACTATTATTTAAATTTGCGAGAGAAATACGGAATGGAGAGTTATAACATGCAAGAATTAACAAATGAATTATTAAATAATGAGACTTAAGACTAGAAAGACTAGTTTTAGGCGTTAGTAATTATGAAAAATAAATTTTCTAAAAATTTAAAAACAGGAATAATAGGTTTAGGAATGGTTGGCGGGGCATTAAAAAGATATTTTGAGAGTAAAAAAGTCAAATTATATTTTTATGACAAAGGAAATAATTTTGGCTCTGTTGGTGAAGTTAACAAAGCAGATATTATTTTTATTTGCGTTCCCACTCCTTTTGACGCGAAAATTGGTTTTGATTTATCTTATATTGAAGATGCTTGCTCTAATATTTTTGAGAATAAAATAATAATAATTAAATCAACTGTTTTGCCCGGGACCACGGAGAAACTTCAACAAAAATATCCCCAGCATAAGTTTTTATTTAATCCAGAGTTTTTAACAGAAGCGACCGCTGACAATGATATGCAGTTTCCTAACAGACAGATTGTGGGTTTCATAAAAGAGAGTAAAGATGTGGCAGAAGATATTTTGAATATTTTGCCCGTAGCCCCTTTCCAAAAGATAATGCCGGCTAAAGAAGCGGAAATGGTGAAATACTTTAGTAATACTTGGTTTATGACGAAGGTTGTTTTTGCTAATCAAATGTATGATTTGTGCCAAAAATTAGGAATTAATTATGAAATAGTAAAAGAGGCGGCTGCGGCCGATAAAATGATAGGTCCTTTTCATCTTGAAATATTCCATAAGGGTTATAGAGGCGCGGGAGGAAAGTGTTTACCAAAAGATATGAGAGCTTTAATCAGATTTGCGAAAGAACAAGGAGTTGATTTAAAACTGCATAAAACCGTTGAAGAAATTAATCAAGAATTAATAAAAGAATCGAATAGGTATAATCCAAAAAATACTTAATTCAAAGTAAGCATGAACTTATCAATCAAAAGAATTAAGAAAGGAATAAGAAATCCTCGGCTTATAATTAGGTTTTTCCAAAATGAAATCCTTCTTTTGTTTAAAAAAAAACATACATGGAGAGAAGACGAATCTAATATTAAAAAAAAGGAATATGAAACATATGAAGAATATGTTAAACACCAAAAATCAAAACTTGAGACATTAAAATATGAGTTATATTCTATATATGATAATAAATATCGTAATGAATTTAAAAAAAGATTAAAGGAACAAAATGTTGTTAAATCAGGGATGAATGTTTTATGTTTAGCCGCTCGCATAGGAACTGAAGTAAAATCTTTTTTAGACATTGGTTGTTTTGCAGTCGGCTTAGATTTAAATCCTGGAAAAGAAAATAAATATGTTGTCTATGGTGATTTTCACAATATCCAGTTTTCAGATCATAGCGTAGATGTTATTTTTTCTAATTCTCTTGATCACGCCTTTGACCTTAATAGGCTTATCAAAGAGATGAAACGTGTTCTGAAACCTAATGGATTTCTTATTTTGGAGATTGAAAGAGGAACCGAAGAAGGTTGCTCTGCGGGTTATTGGGAAGCTTTGTTTTGGAAAAAAATTGATGATTTGCTGGATATATTTCTAAAATCCGGATTCAAAATTGTAAAGAAAGTTGATTTTGAATATCCATGCGAGGGTCAGCATATTTCTTTAACGTTGAAAACTGATAAATAAAAATGATTTGTCTCGCCTAAATTTTTTATTGCACCAAAAATCATTTCGTAACTCAAGGTAATTTATATTATTTTAATACCAGAGATTAAAAATGGATACTATGGACACGGCAAAAAATAGTTTAGTCATATTTTTTTCACAGATAATAATTGCTGTTATTTTATTTGCTATCAGTGTTATTGTTTCTTTTAAATTTGGACCGGAAGGAAAAGGGATTTTAGATTTGTTTTCAGCAACAATAATATTATTCTCTGCCATCGGCGGTTTGGGCATTGGGACGGCCTCCATTTATTTAATTAATAAGGCAAAAGAAAATCAGAGCATAATTTTTACCAATTCTTTAATCCTGGGTTTGTTTTTCAGCGTTGTTTTAGATACTTTTTTTTTATTCGTTATCTGGTTTAGTCCATCTTTATTTTATGGTCTATCAAAAAAATATTTATTTATACTATTTTTTGCCATACCTTTATCTTTACTGCATAGTTATTTCCTTCCATTTTTTTTGGCAAAACTTAAAGTTTTATACTGGGCATTTATAGCCATCTTTTACGACTTCTTTATTTTTATTGGTGTTATAATTTCTGTTTTTTTTCTAAAAACAGGTATTGACGGAATTATTTATTCAATATTGCTTAGCTCTCTTTTTACACTTTTTTTAATAATTTTTTATATTTCCAAGATAATTCCTTTAAGTTTTATTTTTGATAAAAAAATATTGATAAAACAGATTAAAATTGGCTCTAAGGTTTACTTAGGCGGTATTTTTAATGTGGTAACTCAAAAAATAAATTTAGTGATTGTAAATTATTTTTTAGGAATAGCTAACGTTGGTTTTTATTCTGTCGCGCTTAGTATGGGCTCTATTTTATTATTTATTCCGTATTCTTTTCAACAAGTTTTATATGCCAGTTGGAGCTTATTAAAAGAAGAAAAAATGGATAAAAATACTCCTCAAGTTGCGAGAATGGCTTTTATTATTGGTATTTTAGCAGCCGTCTTTTTTTTGTTAATAGGAAAGTTTTTTATAATATTTTTTTATGGTAAAATCTTTTACCCGTCAATTTTGCCCTTTTATTTAATTTTACTTGGCATACCATTTATAATTTTTGCTAACATTTTTTTTAATAATTTTTTTGCCAGAGGTAAACCTGAGATTACAACAATTATTTTAATAATAGTTTTAGTAATCAATATCTTATTGTGTATCTTTTTGGTCCCTTTAATAGGTTTGGCGGGAGCGGCTATTGCTAATTCTACATCATATTTTATTGCCGCAATTTTAGCTGTTTTATTTTTTTCTAAGGTAAGTCTTTGTCCCGTTTTTGATACAATTAAGTTTCATAAAGAAGACTTAGAATTGCTTAAAAAACATTTTTTTCAAATATTTGAATCAAAAAAAGTATTGTTTTTAGCGCCGGATTTTGCGATTAAAAACCAAAAAAAATATTATCGAGAAAAAGCAATAAAAATTTGTCATATAGTTAGCGTTGATATTACTTTGAAATTTATGCTTTTAAACCAGCTAAAGTTTCTTGTCAGCCAAGGATATGATGTGTTCGCCGTTTGCTCCCCGGGAAAATGGGTTAACGATATTGAGAAAGAGGGGATAAAAGTGAAAACAATCACTTTTAAAAGAAAATTTTTTACCCCTATGACTGATATCATTGCTTGCCTTAAACTTTATTTTTATTTTAGAAAAGAAAAATTCCAAATAGTTCATACCCATACAATAAAACCAGAAGTTTATGGCCAGATAATCGCAAAATTAGCCGGTGTCCCAATTATTATTAACACTTTGCATGGTTTTGGCTTTGGAGAAGTAACTCCATTTTTGAAAAAAAAGTTTTTTATTATATTGGAAAAAATTGTTAGTAGATGTCCCGACCTTGTTTTTTCAGTAAGTAAGATGGTAATAAAAACAGCAATTGAAGAAAAAATTTATCGGTCAAGTTTATTAAAATATTTAGGCAGAGATATTGATACCGACAGATTCAATCCAGAGAAATTTTCTAAAGACTTTATTTATAATAAGAAAAAACAGTTAGGCATTAAACAAAGCGGTAAAGTTTTGGGGATTGCGGCAAGAATGGTTAAGGAAAAAGGATATATAGAACTTTTTGAGGCCATTAGGACTGTTCTTATTAAATTTCCTGATATTGTCTTATTAGTTATTGGACAAGAAGAACCATCGAAAAAAGATGCGATATATCCAGATATTGTTAAAAAATATAATATACAGGACAATGTTATGTTTTTAGGAGAAAAAACCGATATTAATGAGATATATTGTTTGATGGATATGTTTGTTTTGCCTACTCATAGAGAGGGAATTGGCGCTTCAATTTTAGAAGCATCGGCAATGGAAAGGCCCGTAATAGTCACTAATACAGGTGGATGTCCAGAGGCTGTTGATAATGGGAAAACAGGTATTTTAGTTCCCATAAAAAATTCAGATAGATTAGCAAAGGCAATAATTTATCTTTTAAAAAATCCATCTAAGGCGCAACAAATGGGTAAAGCGGGGAGAAAAAAGATTTTAAAAGAATTTGAAACAAAAATAGTTTTTAAAAGATTAGGCGCAGAGTACGACAGACTTATAAAAGAAAAAATATAATTATATGTCGCATAATTCAGAAAAAATATTTGAAGACATATCAGATAATTATGCTTTGCAGGGGGGTTTCAAAGGAGCAAAATATCTTTTAGAGAAAAGTTGGAAAATATATTTAGATTACTTTTTAGAATATTTTACTCTTTTGGGCGGGGGAGGGAAAAAACTTCTTGATGTTGGTTGCGGCGCAGCCATTGTATCCAAGAAAATGGTAGAAAGAGATTTTAATGTGTTTGGAGTAGATTTTTCCAGTGAAGTTATAAAAATAGCCAGGCAGTATTGTCCAGAAGCAGATTTTAAAAAATCTTACACTTATAAACTGCCATTTCCCGATGAAATGTTTGATATTGTTATATGTTTGGGCGTTTTTCAGACTATAATTGAACCAGAAAAAGCATTAGACGAAATGACGCGTGTTTTAAAAAAAGGAGGAGTCATCATTATCAGAACACTAAATTCCTTTCGTCCGTTTTCTTTAGATCTTACCAAAGGAGATAAGGTTTTCAATCCTTTTCAATTTAAAAAATTATTAAGAAAAAGGAATTTTAAAAATATAAATATAAAAGGTATTTATATTTTCCCTAACGTGGTCGGTTTTTTAAATAATTTAATTTTAAAAATGAAGATATATAATATTTTTAATATTTTATATGTTCCGTTTTTTATCTTTATTTCTCATAGTTTTTATATAGAGGCTAAAAAACAATGATTTATGTTACAAAAAATAAAAAGAATTTTTGATTTTATAGCAGTTTTTATTGCTTTAATAATTACAAGTCCGCTGTTTTTGATTATTTCTATTTTGATAAAAATGGATTCTAAAGGTCCTGTGCTTTTTGTGCAAGAAAGACTGGGTAAAAACGGCCGGCCCTTCAAATTTTTTAAATTTAGATCGATGGCTCAAGATACGCCAGATACCGGAATAGCTGATATATCAGAAGAAAATTTATATATAACAAAAATAGGGAGATTTTTAAGGAAATGGACTCTTGATGAACTGCCCCAGCTATTTAATATTTTAAAAGGAGATATGGGTTTGGTGGGTCCGAGGCCTTGGCCCCAGTATCATTTTAAAGACGAAAAAATGAAAAGGCTTTGGCAGAAAAGAATTTCAGTAAAGCCGGGATTAATCTGTTTGGTAGATATTAAGGGCAGGGCATTGGTGTCCTGGGAGAAAAGGTTGGAATATGATGCCTGGTACGTTGATAATTGGTCTTTGTGGCTTGATTTGAAAATATTAGTTTTAGGTTTTTTTGCGGTTTTGTCCAGAAAAGGAGTTTATGGCAAGGATGGCATTAATAAAACCCCAGAATAGAAATTATATTATAGAAACCACTTAAGTAATTTATATAATAAACGATGATTTTATCCGCTCATCAACTAGAATATCTTCCCTACCTCGGTTTTTTTTATAAAATGGCTAAGGCCGATACATTTGTATTAGCTGACCACTTGCAATTTTCTAAGAAGGATTTTTTGAATCGAAATAGAATTAGAACTAACTCTAGCATTCAGGGCTGGGATTGGCTTACAGTTCCGGTTCTTATGAGTGGAAAAGGGTATCAAAAGATAAATGAAATAGAGATAGACAATTCTACTCCTTGGGCAAGGAAACACTGGCAACTCATCTATTTTAACTATAAAAAAACCCCGTTTTTTGACAGGTATAGCAGTTTTTTTGAAGAATTATATTCAAAAAAATGGCAGAAACTTATTGATTTGAATGAAAACATTATTTATTATATTAAGAAAGAACTGGGCATTGAAACACCGATTATTAAAAGTTCCCAATATGATTTTAAGAGAGGCAAGAATGATTTAATCATTGAATTATGCAAGAAATTTAAGGCCGATACATATCTTTCGGGAACTGGAGGGAAAAATTATATGGACTTGGAATTGTTTAAAAGAAACAATTTAAAGCACATTTTTTCAGATTTCAAGCATCCAGTTTATCCCCAAAGATTTCAACCTTTTGTAGAAAATCTTTCCGCTATCGATTTATTATTCAATTGCGGGCCTAAAAGCTTGGAAATAATTAAATCAGCCAAAATATTTAACACGCAAACATAGTGCACTTAGGCCCAACGGTCTTATTATGTCAATTGCGGAAAACTGCACGGATTTTTTTTAACCATTGATTTAGCGTTAAAATCTGATAGTATAAAGTTAACGATTATGAGTAAAATCTTAGTGATAGCTCCGCATCCCGATGATGAAGTTTTGGGCTGCGGAGGGACAATTAAAAAACATATTAATGCAGGGGACGAGGTTTACTTGTGCGAGGTGACAAAATCTTACATCCCGGATTTTCCGGAAGATTTTGTTAAGATAGAAATGGAAGAGCTAAGGGAAGCAGCCAAATCGCTCGGCATCAAAGAGTATTTTCTGTTTGATTTGCAAGGAGTCAAATTGGATCTTTTGGGCCAAAAAAAACTAAATGACCTGATTTTTGATATTATTCAAAAAGTTAAGCCCGATATAATGTATATACCTTTTTATGGTGATATTAATGATGACCACCGGAGGGTTTCCCAATCTTGTTTGGTGGCAGCCAGGCCAAAGCCGGGAGTTTCCATTAAAAAAATTTTAGTTTACGAGGTTCTGTCGGAAACAGAGTGGGGCCCGCCGGCTTTTGAAGGCTTTTCGCCTAATTCGTATATTGATATTTCATCTACCATTGACGCAAAGTTAAAAGCCATGGCTTGTTACAGGAGTCAACTGATGCCCTATCCTCACCCAAGATCATTGGAGGCAATTGAGGTTTTAGCTAAAAAAAGAGGCACGGAGGCGGGTTTGAATTATGCAGAAGCCTTTATAGTAATCAGAGAAATCAATGGAATTTGATATTGCCAAAAAAGAGGATTCTCTGGCAGTAGCTAAAATTCACCGGGAAGAGATTAAAGACAGTTTTTTAGGGTCGCTGGGGATTTCCTTTTTAAATAACCTTTATAGAGCCATTATTGAGAACCGGGGAAACAGCTTTTGCATTGTGGCAAAGGAAGGAAATGAAACCTTAGGTTTTGTCGCTGGCATAATTAATGTCAAAAAATTTTATTTTTACCTTTTTTCCCATTATTTTTTTTCGGTCGCCCTATCAATTACTAAAAAAGCTTTTAATTACAGAGCAATCAAGAGTGTAGTAGAAAATTTTTTTTATCCTAAAGACACAAAAAACCTGCCTGAAGCCGAATTGTTCGCTATTGCGGTAAAGGGCAGTATGCAGGGTAAGGGGTTGGGCTCAATGCTAATAAATGAATTTGTCAAAAAAATGAGGAACCTTGGCCAAAATAGCTTTAAGGCGTTGGTTGGAGAAAGCGATGCAAAATTGAATTTTTACACAAAAAACGGCTTTGAGGTAGCAAGACAAATAAAACTCCACGGCGACCAAGTTTCTACACTTTTTGTTTACAAGATTAAATGAAAATTCCTCTTTCAAAGCCGGATATTACTGATTTAGAGAGAAAGGCGGTAGCTGAAGTTTTAAAAACTCCTTATTTAAGTTTAGGCAAAAAATATTTAGAATTTCAAAAAATCATTGCTGATTTTGCCGGAGTAAAATACGCTGTTGCCGTAAACAGCGGAACCAGCGGTCTTCACCTTATTATTAGGGCGTTGAGGATTACTAAAGGAGATGAGGTAATTACAACTCCTTTTTCTTTTATTGCTTCTGCAAACTGCGTTTTATATGAAGGAGCCAAACCCATTTTTGTTGATATTGATAATGAAACTCTAAACATTGATGTTTCTAAAATAGAAGGGAAAATTACAAATAAAACAAAAGCAATTTTAGCGGTAGACGTGTTTTCCCATCCTGCAAAATGGGATGACTTGGAAAAAATCGCCAAAAAACATAAACTTTTTTTAATTGAAGATTCGGCCGAGGCTTTAGGATCAGAATACAAGGGTAAAAAGTGCGGCAGTTTTGGAAATGCGTCAGTTTTTGCTTTTTATCCCAATAAACAGATTACAACTTCTGAGGGAGGAATTATTTTGACGAATAATAAAAAAATCGCCGACTTATGTCGTAGCATGGCAAACCAAGGCAGAAAAGTAAGAACAAATAAATGGCTAGAACATATAAGGTTGGGATATAATTACAGGTTAGATGAAATGAGTTGCGCTTTAGGAATCGCCCAAATGAAAAGAATAAAAGAAATTATGGGAAAAAGACAGAGAGTGGCCGGTTTGTACAATAAAAAATTAAAAGAAATTAAAGATTTAGAAATCCCATATATTGGCAAGGGCAGTAAAATAAGCTGGTTTGTTTATGTGATAAGATTATCAGAAAAATTTTCAGGTAAAAAAAGGGACAAAATCATAGCAGAAATGGAAAAAAGAGGAATTCAATGCGGCTATTATTTTAATACAATCCACCTACAGCCTTTTTATATAAAGGAATTTGGATATAAAAAAGGAGATTATCCCGTTGCAGAAAATATAAGCAAACGAACCATAGCCTTGCCATTTTTCAACGATCTAAAAGAAAAACAAATAGATTTTATCGTTAAGAGTTTAAAAAATATATTATCAAATGCGTAATTTATTTAAAAGAACAGCATTAACAAAGGCAGTTTTTTTTCTAACAGTTGACACTTTTTTAATTACCCTCTCTTTTATCATAGCTTTTCTTATAAGATTTGAGGGGCAGATTCCGCCTCAATATTATCTTTTAATCCCTAGGATAATTATTTTGGCAATTATTTTCATAATTCCCATTTTTTATTTCCAAAAACTCTATTCTTTCTCTTGGTCTTATGTTTCGGCCAGCGAGGCAGTTTCTTTATTTAAGGCGACAACAATCTCTTTCTTATTTTTGGGAATTACTCTTTATCTATCAAAATATATTCCCTATTTTCAAAATTTTCCAAGATCCGTTATTTTTATAAGCTATATTTTAGTTTTTATTTTATGCGGCGGAGCGCGTTTTTCAAAAAGGATTTATTTCCAGTTAATAATTAAGAGCAAAATACTGAAAAAAGATAAGACTTTAATAGTCGGGGCCGGTGATTCAGGAGAGCAAATTTTAAGAAATATATTATCTTTTAAAACAAATAATTATTATCCCGTCGGATTTATTGATGATAGCCAAATTAAGCAAGGTATAACAATACACGGGTTTAAGGTTCTGGGTAAAATTTCAGATATACCAGATATTGTAGAGGCCAACAAAGTTAAACAGTTGATTATCGCGCTTCCTTCAACAGATGTCCAATTAATAAGGAAGGCTGTTGAATTTGGGAAAAAGGCTGGTTTGCGAAAAATTAAAATTGCTCCGCCATTGATTGAAATTATAAGAGGAGAAGCTTCTCTTAAGAATTTAAAAGATGTCGGAGTAGAAGATTTATTGGGCAGGGATCGGATAATGTTGGATAAAAAACAGATAGAAAATTTTATAAAAGATAAAGTAGTTTTAATTACGGGGGCCGCAGGTTCTATTGGCTTAGAATTATCAAGGCAAATAATAAAATTTAATCCGCTTTTGCTTTTAGTGTTAGATCGAGATGAAACTGGTATTTTTAATATTTCAAAAGAATTGGAAGACAACTTTCCCGATCTGAAAATTCAACCTTTATTGGCAGACATAAGAGACAAAAATAAAATAAAAGAAATTTTTCAAAAATTTAAGCCAAAAATAATTTTTCACGCAGCCGCCTATAAACACGTCCCTTTAATGGAAGAAAATCCGGATGAAGCGATAAAAAATAATATTTTCGGCACAGAGGTATTACTATCAGCAAGTATTAGTCATAATGTAGAAAGATTTATTTTTATTAGCACCGATAAGGCAGTCAATCCAACTTCAGTTATGGGGGCCTCAAAAAGAATAGGGGAAATGCTATGTCAGGCATATAATCAAAAAAACCATACAAAATTTATTTCAGTAAGATTTGGCAATGTTTTAGATAGCCGAGGAAGCGTAATTCCAATTTTTAGAGATCAGATAAGAAAAGGGGGACCGGTCCAAGTTACCCATCCAGAGATGAAGAGATATTTTATGTTAACTTCAGAAGCGTGTCTTTTAGTTATTCAAGCGGGATCTATGGGTCAGGGAGGCGAAGTATTTGTTTTAGATATGGGTAAACCCATAAAAGTTTTAGATTTGGCAAAGGAAATGATAAGATTGTCCGGATTTGAACCAGACAAAGATATTGCTATTATCTTTACCGGCATAAGACCCGGAGAAAAATTATTTGAAGAGATTTTAACAGCGGAAGAAGGGACAATTGCAACTAAAAATAAGAAAATTTTTACAGCTAAGTTATCCAATATAGATTTTATTAGTTTATATGATAATCTGAATGAATTGAAAAATATTACAATTCAAGGAAATAAAGATTTAATAGTTCCAAAATTAAAAAAAATAGTGCCTTATTATAAATAGTTTTTTTGTAAAATTTAATAACATAAATATGAATTGTGAAATATGTGGATTTAAAAATCCAAAAGCAACGGTAACGGCAATAATTATTAAAGAAAATAAAATTCTTTTATTAAAAAGAAATCAAAAACCATTCAAAGGACAATGGGATTTGCCGGGCGGCTATATGCAGGAAAAAGAAACACCCAAAGAAGCATTAAAAAGAGAGATAAAAGAGGAGTTTGCCATAGATGACGTCCAATTAACTTTTATGAAAACCTTGCCCGGGATCTCTTTGTGGAAAAAAAAGCGATTTCCTATATTGAGCCACTTTTTTTTAACGCAGATAAACGGACAAATAAAACTTTCAAATGAAAATCAAGAGTATAATTTTTTTGATTTAAAATCCGTTAAAATAAAAAATATTGCATTTGATAGCAATAAAGAAATGATTAAATATCTAAAGAGAGAATTTGTTTTTGACGTAGGAAGAGTTAAAGAATTAACTAATCAATTAGATTCTCTATCTGTCTTAGATGAACAATTTCTCTACAAGGCCGTAATAAATGGATTTGTTTCCAAAATATACGACGGTAAAAAATTAATAGGTTTGGGTTGGATATTTGCAAGGCAAACGATGCTAAGAAAACAGGCTGTGGTAGAAGATATGATAGTAGATGATGCTTATAGGGGCAAAGGATACGGCAAAAAAATGCTTTTAGAACTTATAGATTTCGCAAAAAAAGAATGGGTTGACACTATTGAACTTACTTCAAATCCAAAAAGGATAGCGGCCAATGAATTGTATAAAAAGGTGGGATTTGCTTTGCATCCAACCAATCATTATTTATATAAGATTTAAAGCAATAAAATTATTTTAAATTTAAGACATATAATATAGTTATGTTGTTGAAAAAAAAATTTAAAAACATTTTTATATTTGTATTTTTTTTGTTTGTTCTATCTTTTTTTAAAAATGCGGATGCCGCTAATTTAAACGAGCGCCTTAATTTTAATGTAGATAATAATTATGATGCCAGCGCAAGGTCGCAAGTTTCAGCCATACTAATTAAAATAACTCCTAATATCTATTTTTATGTTGAAAAGAGTTGGTGGGATTTGCAAGGCAGGGCTAAACAAGACGAAATTTTAACCAACATAGATTTATTGTCTTTGGAATTTAACAATAAAATTTATCCAACATTAACTTCAGTTTTTGGTTCCGAGTGGAAGCCGGGGGTTGATGGAGATGACAAGATTACAGTTTTTTTTCATTCAATGAAAGAGGGTATCGGTGGCTATTTTCGTTCAGATGACGAATACATTAAGCTTCAGATTCCAGATTCAAATGAAAGAGAGATGTTGTATTTACCAATTGACAAAATAGACAATCTTCGATTATTAAAAATAGTTCTGGCGCACGAATTTGTTCATCTTATAACATTTAATCAGAAAGATAGAATGAAAGGAGGGCAGGAAGAAATTTGGTTGAATGAAGCCAGAGCCGATTACGCTTCAACTATTTTAGGATACGACGATTTTTACGAGGGTAGCAACTTACAAAGAAAGGTTAAAGATTTTTTGCAAAATCCATCAGATTCGTTAACCGAATGGCGAGAGACAAAATATGATTACGCGGTTGTTAATTTGTTTATGCATTATGTGGTAGACCATTACGGTATAAATATTTTAACAGATTCTTTAAAATCCAAATTAGCGGGTATTCAAAGCATTAACGAAATTCTTTTAAAGAATGGCAGCAAAGAAAATTTTAGTGAAATTTTCACTAATTGGACCATAGCAATGATAATTAATGATTGTTTATATGATTTAAAATATTGCTATTTAAATAAAAACCTTAATAACCTCAGGATCAACCCCACGCTTAATTTTTTACCTTTAGTTGGCAATAGTTCTTTATCTGTAATCAATGTAATAAAAAATTGGTCGGGCAACTGGCAAAAAATTATTGGAGGCAGTGGAGATCTAAAATTAGAATTTTCGAGCTCGGCTGGACTTAATTTTCAAGTGCCCTACATAATATATGGTAAAGATAATAGTTATTCAGTAAATTTTTTAAAGCTTGATAAAAATCAAAAGGGGCAAATTAATATTAAAAATTTTGGAGACCAGTATAATTCTTTGATTATTATTCCATCTTTACAAACAAAAAGTTCTAGCTTTAATGGATTTGAGTTAACCTATCCTTATACTTTTACCGTTTCAATAACAGGAATGGCGCCAGTAGAGGATCATATATTGATTCAGAAACTTTTATCTCAAATTGATTATTTAAAAAGACAAATTGCCGCCATTCAATCGGGCAATAACCAAAGTCAAAATAGTAATTTATGCAGGCAAATAAATAGTAATCTTTATTTTGGAATCAAAAACAGCAGTGAAGTAAACTGTCTTCAGCAATTTTTAAAAAGTCAGGGCTCAGAAATTTATCCGGAAGGTTTTGTCACTGGAAATTTTGGCAATCTGACTAAATTGGCAGTAGCGCGTTTTCAAGAAAAATACAAAGAAGAAATTTTGACTCCGATTGGCTTTAAAAACGGCACAGGTTTTGTCGGTTCTTTTACAAGAAAAAAAATTAATCAGATTTTAGTAAATGGAAAATGATATTTTTAAAGCGTTAAAGAGGCAATTACCCGATCTCCAAAAAAATATTTTACTTAAAAATCATACTACTTTTAAAATCGGCGGGCAGGCCGAATATTTTTTAATCGCTAAAGAAAAAAATGATTTAATGAAAGCGATTAAAATTGCCAAAAGATTAATATTGCCAGTTTTTATTTTCGGCGGCGGCAGTAATCTTTTAGTTTTAGATAATGGGATTAAGGGATTAGTATTGAAAATAAAAAATCAAAAATTAAAAATCAAAAATAACATAATAACCGCTGATGCCGGGATAAAGTTAGAAACATTGGTTAATCTCTCAATAAAAAAATCTCTTTGGGGTTTGGAATGGGCTGGTGGTTTGCCAGGCACTTTTGGCGGAGCGGTAAGAGGGAATGCCGGAGCATTTGGCGGGGAAATAAAAGACGTAATTTTAGAAGTCGAAGCTTTAGACGAGAATTTTAAGATAAGGAAATTATCCAATAGGCAATGTCAGTTTTCTTATAGGTCTTCAATTTTTAAAAAGAAAAATTGGTTTGTTCTTTCAGCAAGTATAAAATTAAAAAAGGGCGATAGAAAAGTTCTTTTTGATATTGCAAGATCGCATATTGATTATCGTAAACAAAGGCATCCTTTAGAGTATCCCAATGCCGGCAGTATTTTTAAAAACATAGATTTTAAAAAGTTTTCTCTTGAGTTTCAAAAAAGTTTATTGTCGGTCGTAAAAAAAGATCCTTTCCCTGTTGTTCCTACCGCCTATTTAATTGCAGAAGCGGGTTTGAAAGGCACGAGGGTTGGCGATGCAGAGGTTTCAGAAAAACACCCCAATTTTATTGTTAATTTAGAGAAGGCTAAGGCAAAGGATGTATTAAAATTAATTTATTTAGTTAAGAAAAAAATAAAAAAAATTTATCATATAGATTTAGAAACAGAAGTGCAAATAGTTGGATTTTAATGTATAGTAAATATATGCCTCGTTAGAAGTCTGAATATCATAGAAAAACTTTAACGGGGTAAAATTTAACATAGAACAATTCCATAGAATTGTTCTATGGTTAATGATATAAAAAAGGGCAAGCAAAAAATATGCTTTGCATATTTTTTGCAAAGACTCTTCCAATAGGGTGAATATAATTATTAAAATAAAAAATTTAAAACTCACCGAATCATTTAAGGGATTTATAAAAAATAAAATCGGAGGTATCCAAAAATTTTTAAAATATTTTAATAAAAATACGACCGATAATCAAAAAGATGTTTTAGAAGCTTTTGTTGAGGTTGAAAAAGAAACCAAACATCACAGGAAAGGAGATATATTTAAAGCAGAAGCTAAAATTAATGTCCCCGGAAAAAGTTTTATGGCCAAAGCCCATGGTGATGATTTAGGAGAAGCCGTAACGGAAGTTAGAGACGAATTGGAGAGGGAAATAAGAGAGTATAAAACAAAAACTATTGAGTTACCAAGACGCAAAGAGAGGAAGCAAAAAAGATTTTTTAAATTCTGGTAATTAAATACTTAAATTAGCTTAAGGCAAACAGTAAACTTCCCGATCAATTTTAGTGTCGCTAAACAATTAGTTTAGAGATTTTTGTGATATTTTATACAAGTTATTTTTGTTAGTCCGTAATTTCAACCATACCACCATACCACAAAATCCAAAGCTTTGGATTTTGTGGTATATAAGCATGTGGTCAAAATCGGCCTTTAACCGATTTCTGTTTTACTCTTGACTTTATGACGAGGGTTTTTTGTTTACAATATAAGCATTTTTATGTAGAGTTATATTGTATAATATCTTAAATTACAAAATGCAGTTTTTGCATGGATAGGGGGCGGTTTTGCTTGGCAAAATACGCCTCGCGTCTCTACTAAAATTTTATCTTCGGCATAGCATACTTCCTGCGGCCGCAGGAAGTATGCTATGGTATTTTTTATCTTCGGCATCTGAGTTTGAAAATTTTATCAACGATGATTATGCCTAATATCGTCTCAAAAATTTTCAAACTCATCTACATAAAGCTAAATATGCTTCGCATATCCTAAAAGGCATTTAGTAATTCAAGATATAAAACATAAAATATGAGTATTTTTACTAAGATTTTTGGCGATGCCAACCAAAAATATTTAAAAAATATCCAGCCGATTGTTGAAAAGATAAATTCTTTTGAGTTAAAACTTCAAAAACTTTCAGATGACCAATTAAAAGAAAAAACAAAAGAATTTAAAGAAAGATTAAAAATCGGGGAGACTTTAGAGGATATTTTGCCAGAATCATTCGCGCTAGTCCGTGAGGCGGCAAGGAGAACCTTAAACCAGCGCCATTTCGACGTTCAGTTAATTGGCGGTATTGCCCTGCATCAAGGCAAAATCGCTGAAATGAGAACTGGCGAAGGAAAAACTTTAACCGCAACCCTGCCGGCTTATCTTAATGCGCTAAAAGAAAAAGGGGTTCATATTGTTACCGTCAATGATTATTTGGCAAAAAGGGATATGGTTTGGATGGGACAAATCTACAATGCTCTTGGTTTATCGGTTGGTTGTATCACCCATGAGATTGGTCATATTTATAATGAAGATTACAAAAGTAACGAGAGAGATAGAGAGAGGGATATCATTGGGGTATTTAAGGTGATGGAAAATTACTTAAAGCCAGTTTCCAGGAAAGAAGCTTACTCAGCTGATATTACTTATGGCACTAACCATGAATTTGGTTTTGATTATTTGAGAGATAATATGGTTTACGATTTAAATCAGCAAGTCCAACGAGGTTTTAATTTTACCATTGTTGACGAAGTTGATTCAATTTTAATTGATGAGGCGCGCGTGCCATTGATTATTTCAGGTTCATTGGAGGAGGCAACAGAAAAATATTACCAATTTGCAAAGATTGTGTTACCCCTAGAAATAGAAAGAGATTATACTATTGATGAAAAAATAAAGGCGGTAAATTTTACAGAATCAGGCCAGAATAAAGTGGTAAAAAAATTAGGATTTGATCCCTGGCAGGAAAATAATATTGCCGCCACTCATCAATTGGAGTCAGCGCTAAGAGCCAAAACCCTATTTTTAAAAGACAGGGATTATGTGGTGAAAAACGGCGAGATTATCATTATTGATGAATTTACCGGCAGGATGTTGCCGGGGCGTCGCTGGTCACAGGGGCTCCATCAGGCAATAGAGGCAAAGGAAGGGGTTAACATTCAGGCAGAATCTTTAACCTTAGGAACAATCACTTTCCAGAATTATTTTCGTCTTTACCAAAAAATTTCCGGGATGACTGGAACCGCTCTGACTTCAGCTGAGGAATTTGATAAGGTTTATAAATTAGACGTTGTGGTTATCCCAACTCACAAGCCAATGGTGAGAAAAGATTTTCAGGATAAGATTTATAAAACAGAGGATGGAAAATTTAAGGCAATAATAAAAGAAATCAAAGAATTACATAAAAAAGGACAACCCATTTTAGTGGGCACAAGGTCAGTGGAAAAAAATGAGTTTTTAGGAAAATTATTGGAAATTGAAGGTCTGCGACACCAAATTCTAAATGCCAAAAATCACCAAAGGGAGGGAGAAATTATTGCCCAGGCAGGCAAGGTGGGGGCAGTGACCATTGCTACCAACATGGCCGGTCGCGGGGTTGACATTATATTGGGCGGAAATCCACTTAACTTTTTAGAAGCAGAAGAGGTTAAAAAATTAGGCGGGTTGCACGTCATTGGGACTGAGCGACACGAAGCAAGGAGGATTGATAATCAGTTGCGGGGTCGCTCTGGCAGGCAGGGAGATTCAGGATCTTCACAGTTTTTTGTTTCCTTAGAAGACGATTTAATGAGGATTTTCGGCGGCGACAGAATAAAATCACTAATGACAACCTTAAATGTGCCAGATGATCAACCGATACAAGCCGGAATGATTTCTGGAGTGATTGAATCAGCTCAGGCAAAAATTGAGGGGTTCAATTTTGACAGCCGCCATCATTTACTGGAATATGACGACGTAATGAATAAACACAGGGAAATTATTTATAAAAGGCGTAGGGAAATTTTGGAAATGTCTGGTGAAGATTTAAAAAATAAAATAATAAAGATAATAAAAATAGCAGGATTTACACAAGAGGAGTACGATAAAAAAGAAGGAGAGCTTAGTGAGACAATTATGCGACAAGTGGAAAGATTTATCAGCTTAAAAATTATAGATACTTTATGGCAAGACCATCTTTCAAATATGGAGCATATGAGAGACTCTGTGGGACTTAGGGCCTACGGCGGCAAAGATCCCTTAGTTGAATATAAGAATGAAGGTCGCAGATTATTTTCTCAGTTATTAAGTGAGATTGATTTAGAAATCGCTCATAACATTTTAAAAGCCAGCTTGCGGGTACAAGACGCTCCAACACCTAATACCTTCACTCCCGCGCCAGATTCTGGTGCGGGGGCAAGCCTAACGCCCAATAGAGAAGTTGGTCGTAACGATCCTTGTCCATGCGGTTCGGGCAAAAAGTTTAAGAAATGTCATGGAAAATAAAAACATACTAAAATACTTGAGAATGTTAGTATGTGGAAGAAATAATAAAATAATTAAAAAACTCCTTAGTTCCGTGGTACGAACCACGAGACTAAAATAAAAAAGTGTTATGGAAGATAATTTAAGCAAAGAAAAAAAAGACGAACTTTTAAGAAAAATTAAAGATGAGGTGATAAATTTAAAAGAATCGCCACTTTATGAATTTAGGGTAAAGAATAAAGTTTTTCCGGTTATTGGGGAAGGGAACCACCAAGCAGAAATAATATTTATTGGAGAAGCTCCGGGCAGAAATGAAGCGGCAACGGGCAGGCCATTTTGTGGAGCGGCAGGCCAAATTTTAACTGAAATGATTGAATCAATTGAATTAAAGCGTCAAGACGTCTATATTACCAATATCATAAAAGACAGGCCGCCCGATAATAGAGACCCGTTGCCAGAGGAAATAAAATTATACGCTCCATTTTTAGACAGGCAGATTGAAATCATGCAACCAAAAATTATTGTAACTTTAGGCAGGTATTCTATGGCTTACATTATGCAAAGGTTTGGATTGGCAAACGAACTGAAAAGCATAAGCCAGATTCACGGAAAAGTTTTTAATGGAGAATTATCTTATGGAAACTCTTCGTCTGGTTCTAGGCAAAGTATAAAAATCATTCCCTTATACCACCCAGCAGTTGCTTTATATCAAAGCAGTTTAAAAGAACAAATGTTTAAGGACTTTATGGTAATTAAAGAATATTATGGAAAGTAGTTAAGGCCTCTTGCAAAATAAGACTTCTACTGCAATTTCGTTGCGAATCTTATTTTGCAAGAGGTCTATGGAACAAGAAAATCAAAGAATTAAAACAAAAAGGATAGTAATAATTAAAAAAAATCTGGCCAAAAAAGTAATCAAAAAAATGCATAAAAATGTTATTTATCCTAAAGTAAAATTCCAAGATGTCCTATCGGCTTTTTGGCGCGGCGCAAGGCCTCAAAGATTAAGGTTGTTTTTTTTATTGACTTCTATAATTTTAGCCAATATTACAATTATTTTAATACCCATTCTTTATAAGCATTTTTTTGACGTTATTGTTGCTGGGGGCGATAGAATTATTATTGCCAGAAATTTATTGACGATAATTATTAATGTCGCTGTTTTAAACGGTATTTTTTGGATTTTATATAGGATAGCAAGTTTTTCGAATAATATTTACCAGCCAATAGCAATGGCAAATTTAAAACAGCAGTCATACGACTATTTAATGGAGCATTCTTATTACTTTTTCGCCGGTAATTTTATAGGTTCTCTTGTGCAAAAAGTTAACCGTTTTGCCAGATCATTTGAAAGGATTTCTGATAACTTAACATGGAATTTATTGCCCTTGTTAGTAAAAATAGTCTCAATATTCATAGTTATTTTGTTTATCAATAAACTAATTGCTTTGGTTTTTTTAATATGGATAATTATTTTTTTGTCTTTCAATATTATTTTTTCAAAATGGAAATTAAAATATGATGTTATGGCTGCTTCAATGGATTCTGAGGCAACGGGATACTTAGCAGATACCATCACAAACCAAAATACTATTTCGCTTTTTAGCGGCTTATTTTATGAAAAAGAGGGATATAAAAACATTACCAACAAGCAAGCTAAGACCATACGGTTCACTTGGAATTTAGAAGCGGCGGTAGAAGGAGGACAGGCCTTTTTGGGTTTTGCCATACAATTTATTTTATTTTTTATCGCAATTAGATATTGGGGGCAGGGCCTGATAACAGTTGGAGTTTTCTTTTTAATCGAGATATATTTAATAACCATAATAGATCAGTTGTGGGGATTTACCAGATTAGTAAGGGATTTTTATCAAAACTATGCTGACGCAAAAGAAATGGTTGAAATTATGCTTTTGTCCCATGAAATTAAAGATGCGCCGCTAGCAAAAGAATTATTGGTAAGCAAGGGAGAAATCATTTTTGAAAATTTGAGTTTCAGTTTTAATAAAACAAGAAAGATCTTGGAAAATATAAATTTAATCATTAGACCGGGAGAAAAAGTGGCGTTGGTAGGTCCTTCGGGGGCCGGCAAAACTACTTTAGTAAGATTATTATTGCGTTTATATTCTCTTGAGTCGGGAAAAATTTTAATTGACGGTCAAGATATTTCAAAAGTAACCCAGCATAGTTTAAGAAAAAATATCTCTATAGTTCCTCAAGATACTATTCTTTTTCACCGGACTATTTCAGAGAATATAGAATATGGGAAGCTGGGAGCCGGAATAAAAGAAATTAAAAAATCGGCCGAACTTTCGCATAGCGATGAATTTATTAAAAGCTTGCCCGATGGTTTTCAAACCTATGTGGGAGAGCGGGGAATTAAATTATCTGGAGGCGAACGTCAGCGAGTCGCCATTGCAAGAGCTATTTTAAAAAATGCTCCTATCCTAATTTTAGACGAGGCGACTTCAAGTCTGGATTCGCATTCTGAAATGTTAATTCAGGATGCGTTAAACACTTTAATGATGAATAGGACAACAATTGTTATTGCTCACCGCTTGTCAACAATTCAAAAAATGGATAGAATCATTGTTATTGACCAAGGAAAAATTATTGAAGAGGGCAGTCATAACGATTTATTAAATAAGAGCGATAGTTTATATCGTAAGCTATGGACTTTACAGGCAGGAGGTTTTTTGGCAAGCGACGAAGAAGAAATAAAAATTAATGAAAATGAATCAGTAATAAAAGAGAATAATGACGATGAAGAAAAAGAAGAAGTAAAATTTATTAATTTTTGACTATACTTGAAAAATAGACGGCCGTCTATTTTTCAAGTATAGTTTACTTAATAAAAAACACAAATGCCAATAGCATATATTTATGCTTTTTTAAGCGTTTTAGTGGTCAGTATTATTTCTTTGATTGGAGTTTTTACATTTTCTCTAAAAGAAGAACTTCTACGGAAATACATTTTTATTTTTATAAGTTTGGCGGTCGGCTCATTGCTGGGCGATGCTTTTATACATTTAATACCAGAAGCATTAGAAAGTTCTTTGAACCCCGTCTTAATAAGTGTTTTAATAATTTTTGGAATTATTGCATTTTTTATTTTAGAAAAATTTCTCCATTGGCATCATCATGGCGAAGATAAAAATAAACCCCACATCAGTCCAGTCGGAAATTTAATTCTTTTTTCAGACGGAGTGCACAATTTAACGGATGGTATTATTATAGGTGTAAGCTTTATTGCAAGTGTTCCCGTGGGTATTGCCACCACAATAGCTGTAATTTTACATGAAATTCCGCAGGAGATAGGCGATTTTACGGTATTACTGCATTCTGGCTACAAAAAAAAACGCGCTCTATGGCTTAATTTTCTTTCAGCTCTTTTTGCTATTTTCGGTGTTGTTATCGCCTTTATTTTAGGAAAAGCGGGAGAAGTTTTTGTTATTTGGATTTTACCAATCGCCGCTGGCGGATTTATTTATATTGCTGTTGCCGATTTAATTCCCGAACTTCACAAAACTAAAGAAATAACACATTCTATATTGCAAATTATAGCAGTGTTTGTCGGAATTTTAGCAATGATTGCCTTGCTTTTCATTTAATAAATTGTATTTTTAACATGGCAAAAAAACAAGGGTTTAAACTTGTTTTTTACTTAAATTTGAGGTAAAATTAAGGAATATGAAGGAAAATATTTTAATAAATAACGACGCGCAAAAGGATCTGATTAAAGAATTAAATAAAAGAAGAGATATTAAGGCAGAAAGAATTAAAAAACTTTTAGCTCTACCCGATTTGTCTCGCACCGAAGGCAGTCCGCTTAAAGAAATAGTTGATAAGGTTTTGGCAATTAATGAGTTTAAAAATCTTGATAATATCGTAATTCCTGAAATTATATCAACTCACATTCTTTTTGACCTTTTTGGTTTTGCTAAAGACCATCCTGCCCGGAGCGAATCTGACACTTACTACGTAGATGATAATAATGTTTTACGCACGCATGATACCGTTTTTTGGTATTATTATTTAAATCATCCTGAAACTAAAAAAAAGGTTGAAGAAAATCTTCCATTTGGCGCGTTCTGTTACGGCAAGGTTTATAGAAAGGATGAAATTGACAGCCACCATATGAATGTTTTTCACCAAATGGGCGGACTCTATTTAGTTCCAGATAACCAAAAAAGCATTATTTTAGATGATTTAAAAAATGTTTTAATATTGATAGTTAAAAGCATTTTTGGTCCAGATATAAAATATAAATTTACCGTTGAAACTTTTCCTTATACAGATCCATCTTTAGAAGTTGAGGTAGAAATTAACGGTAAATGGATGGAAATAGTGGGAAGCGGATTGCCTAAAAAAAGTGTTTTATCTAATTTTGGATTAACTGGATACAACGGCTGGGCTTTTGGATTTGGATTAGAAAGATTAGCAATTATAAAAATGGAAATTCCGGATATAAGAATTTTTTGGTCAAATGACCAGCGTATAACCAGTCAGTTTAAAGACATAAATAGCAAGTATAAAGAGGTCAGCAAGTATCCAGAAATTTCAAGGGATATTTCGTTTGTGATTGATAAAAGTGTAAACTTAAATAATTATTATGAATTAGTTAGGGATTTGGCGGATAACTTGATTGAAGAAGTAAAGCTTTTAGACGAATACGAAGACGAAGCGAAATTCGGAAAAGACAAAAAAAGCTACACTTTTCATATAGTGTATAGATCATTAGAAAAAACGTTGACTGACAACGAGGTTAATTTGATTCACAATAAAATCACAGAGAAGACTGAAAAAGAATTAAACGCTATTATTAGATAAAATTAAATTTTTAAAAAATGAAAATAAAAATAAAAGACCAAAAAAGCGAACTCAAAAAATTTATGAAAGCTCGAAAGTGGCTTGTTTGGTATGTAAAAAATCCAGAAAATTTACCTTTAGAATCTATTGTTGAGCACACGCTAAACTATGGCGATTGGGATGACGTGCAAATGCTTATTAAGATTGCAGGTATCAAAAAAGTAGCAGAAATTTTTAGGAAACAAACTATTGGTCCAAGGCTTAATTACCGCAAAGAAGTAGTCAATTATTTTAAATTATACTTTAATAAGTATGCAAATTAGCCTTGTTGTTTGATAATATTCGTTACGAAAATTGAAGATTTTGTAGCGAAAAATTATAAAAACGACAAGGCTTATCGGCGAAGCGATAAGCCGCGAAGATTTTATAATTTTACAGCCAAAAGATTTAATTTGCAGTGGAATATTATTAAACAACAGGGCTATGTATTTACATAAAGAAATTTTAACAAACGAACAAATTAAACTTTTATCCTTGGTTAAGTTATTTAATAAAGATTTCGGCTTAGTTGGCGGCACAGCTATCGCGTTGCATATCGGACACAGAGAATCCCTTGACTTTGATTTATTTTGCTTAAAGAAATTCGGGAATATGCAATTAAGAAATATAATTAGCGATAAAATAAAAATAGACGATATAATAGTAAATAAGCTCGGAGAATTTACTATTTTAATAAAGGGGGTGAAAATAACGTTTTTTCATTATCCTTTTCATATTACATTTTCTGAAAAATTTGATAATATTGCGAAGATACCAGATATTCTTACCCTTGGGGCAATGAAGGCTCACGCTTTGGGTATGAGGGCTAAGTGGAAAGATTATGTTGATTTATATTTTATTATGAAAGATTTTTGTTCTATCGAGGGAATTATAAAAAAAACAAAGGATATTTTTAAGAATGAATTTAATGAGAGAATGTTTAGAACACAGTTATCCTATTTTGAGGATATCGATTATCAAGAAAAAATTATTTGGATGAAAGGATTTGAAGTTAAAGACGAAGTAATTAAAAAAGAATTAACAAAATTTAGTTTATTGTAAAATTAAATAAAGTAGTAATCACGAATATACGAATTTAAAATTAATATACAAATATACAAATTATTTAATCACAATTTGTATATTTGCGGGTATTTGTATATTCGCGACTACTCCAAACTATGAAAATAAAAATAAAAGACGCAGAAGAAAAGCCAAAGAGAATGGTGAAAGAGGTAAAGAAAGAAGTAAAGAAGGAGATAGCTAAAAAAGAAGCGATGGTTTTAGTTAAAGAAAAAAAGAAAAAAATAAAGCCATGGGAAGTAAAAACAACTAACAGAAAAACAGAAGTAGTAGAGGAAAAACCGGAAGAACCGGTGGTAATAGAAAAAATGCCTGAAAAGAAAATTAAAAAAGACGGCGAGTATACCGCAAAGGATATTTATGTTTTAAAGGGCTTAGAGCCGGTAAGGAAAAGGCCTGGAATGTATATTGGGTCTACTGGCGTTGATGGTTTACATCATTTAATTTGGGAATGTTTAGATAATGCGATTGACGAAAGTATGATGGGTTACGCTAAAAATATTGAGGTTGTTTTAATGCTAAACAACAGGGTGAAAGTTTCAGATGATGGCAGAGGAATTCCAGTTGAAAAACATTCAGACACTAAAAAATCAGCTTTGGAAACCGTTATGACAACTTTGCATGCAGGGGGAAAATTTGGGGGCGATGCGTATAAGGTTTCTGGCGGTCTTCACGGAGTCGGGGTTTCTGTTGTGTGCGCTTTATCAACTTTTATGGAGGCGGAGGTCCAAAGGGACGGAGGAAAATATGCACAGGAATATTTTAGGGGAATACCAAAATCTGCCGTAAAGAAAATTGGCGATTCTAAAAAAACAGGAACTACTGTAACATTTGATGCTGACCCCCAAATTTTCCCTGAAATAAAATATGATTCTAAAAAGATTTTAAATCATTTGCGCCAGCAGGCATATTTAACAAAAGGGGTGAAAATTTCTTTTAACGATGAAAGAAAAAAGGGAGAAGAAACCAGCTATGTATTTTATTTTGAGGGCGGAGTTGGTTCTTATGTAAAGTATTTGGTTTCGGGAAATACTCCAAGGCATTCAAATATTTTTTCAGTGGCAGCCACAAAAGAAGATATATTTGTTGAGGCCGCTTTTCAGTACACTCAAGAAATGGAATGCACCGAAGAAAGTTTTGCCAATAATATTTATACTGTTGATGGCGGTACGCATATTTCAGGTTTTAGGACCGCTTTGACAAGATGCCTGAATGCTTATGCAAGGCGAGAAGGATTTTTAAAAGAAAAGGATGAGAACTTTTCCGGAGATGATGTAAGAGAGGGTTTGACAGCCGTTGTTTCTGTTAAAATAAGAACTCCGCAGTTTGAGGGCCAGACAAAAGCAAAATTAGGAAACACAGAAGCCAAAAATGCCGTTGAAGATGCGCTGACAGAGGGTTTAACTGATTATTTGGAAAGGTATCCAACCGATGCCAGAGCAATTATTGAAAACTGTATTTTAGCAACTAAAGCCAGGTTAGCCGCCAAAGCCGCAAGGCAAACAGTTTTAAGGAAAGGTATTTTAGAGGGACTGACTTTGCCCGGAAAATTGGCCGATTGCTTATCTAAAGATCCAGAAGAATCGGAATTATATATCGTCGAAGGCGACAGCGCAGGCGGGTGCTGGGATGAAAATACTGAAATCGCTTTGACCGATGGCAGGAACTTGTCTTTTAAAGAATTAGTTGAGGAGGATAAATTAGGAAAGAAAAATTTTTGTTACACCATGCGTGATGACGGCCATATAAGTATTGCTCCAGTATTAAGTCCTAGGATGACTAAAAAGAATGCAGAAGTTATAAAAGTAATTTTGGATACAGGAGATGAATTAATATGTACACCAGATCATTTATTTAGATTGGTTGACGGGACGTATGTTGTTGCAAGTAAACTTACGCCAAAACATAGTATAACTCCTCTTTATAGAAAAATATCAAAAAAAGAGGGTAGCTATAGCTTAGATGGCTATGAAATGGTTTTTGATCAAAAATCTAATAAATGGATGTACACACATGTTTTGGCTGACATGTATAACCTTGCAAATAATGTTTATATAGCTTCGGATGGAAAGCATCGTCATCACGTTGATTTTAATAAGAGAAATAATAATCCTAACAATATTCAAAGAGTTTCATATGAAAAGCATATGAAAATCCATTATGGTTACATAGAACATACACTCCGTCGTCCAGATGTTTTGGAAAAAGTTAAGGCAACTCACCAAACAAAAGAATACAAAGAAAAGATAAGTGTAATAATGAGTACCCCAAAAATGAAAGAAATGTTAAGTGAGAGAGCAAAAAAGCAATGGGAGAATGAAGAATATAAAGAGTACATGGTTGGTAAATTCCTTGCATTTTATAATACGAATGCAGAATATCGCGAGAAAAATAATAAGTTATTAAATAAAAATCAAAAAGAATATTGGTCAGATTCAGATAATATTAGAAAACAGTCTGAAAGGGTAAAAAAGTATTTTGAATTGCATCCTGAAGCTAAAACGGTACTTTTTGAAAAAGCAAAAAAGGAATGGCAGGACAAAAACTTATTAGCTTGGAGAGCAGAAGAAACTAAAAAACAATGGACGCCAGAGTTTAGATTAAATAGAAAAACAGCTTATAATCAAACATATTTGAGAAAGTTTTTGGGCTTGATGAAAACTTTATCCGAAAAAGCAGGAAAAATAGATAAACATATTTATCAGGAAGAAAGATTAAAAATAAATGACAAGAGCTTATTAAAATATGAAACAATTCTTGAAAGATTTTTTGACAAAAATGAAATTAAATTAAAGGAAGCAGTTTTAAACTATAACCACAAGATTAAAAAAATAATTAATTTAGAAGGAAAAATAGATGTTTACGATATTGAGGTGCCGAATACGCATAATTTTGCTTTAGCTTCAGGAGTTTTTGTTCACAATAGCTCAAAGATGGCGCGCGATAGAAGATTTCAGGCGATTTTGCCATTAAGGGGAAAAATTTTGAACGTAGAAAGAGCAAGGATTGATAAAATGCTGGCTAATAAAGAGGTAAAATCGTTAATTATTGCTTTGGGAACCGCTATTGCTGAAGATTTTAGTTTAGAAAAATTGAGGTATCATAGAATAATTATTATGACTGACGCTGACGTAGACGGTTCTCACATTAGGACTTTGCTTTTAACGTTATTTTACCGATATTTCAAACCAATCATGGAGTCTGGTTATATTTACATTGCCCAGCCGCCGCTTTATAAAATCCAGTCAGGAAAATTATTACAATACGCCTATACAGAAGAGCAAAAGGACAAAATTGTAAAAGAAATTGGCAAAACCAGTGTCAATATACAAAGATATAAGGGTTTAGGAGAAATGAATTCAGATGAACTTTGGGAAACTACTATGAATCCTGAAAATAGATTGTTGTTGCAGGTTCAAATTGACGAAGGCCATCTAGCCGACAAAACCTTTGATATTTTAATGGGCGAAGAAGTAGAACCCCGAAAGAAATTCATTCAAACCCACGCAAAGAGCGTAAAGAATTTGGATATATAAATTTTATGCAGAAAAAAGAAAATAATTACGCTTTCATTGATAGCCAAAATGTTAATATAGGAGTTGAAGAGCTTGGTTGGAAGTTAGATTTCAGAAAATTTATTATTTATCTCAGAGAAAAATATTCTGTTAAAATCGTATATCTTTTTATAGGATACTTACCAGAGAACCAGAAACTTTATAGCTCTTTGCAGAAATACGGTTATCTATTAGTATTTAAACCTGTGATGAAGGATAATAAAGGCAAGCCAAAAGGAAATATAGATGCTGATTTAGTGTTGCAAACAATGATTGATTATAATGATTATGATAAAGCAGTGGTTGTTACTAGTGATGGAGATTTTTACTCTTTAGTGGATCATCTTTATAGAAATAAAAAATTAGAAATTATTTTAAGTCCTAATAAAGAAAAATGTTCTATTCTTTTGCAAAAAGCGGCAAAGGAAAAGATGATGTTTATGGATAACCTAAAGAATATCTTAGAATATATAAAAAGATAAAATATTAATTATGAATGAAAAAGCACCGCTAAGGGACGGAACCCAAAGAAGTGCTTTTCCGTAGTAATTCTAGCTCAAGTATAGTCTATTGATAAACCCTTGTCAAGTCTTTGTACTAGAAGGGTACATCGGTAACACTTTCAGATGTTTAACCTGAAAGTTAATGGGTGCAATATAGCCGAGTGATTGGTGGGGTCTGCGAAAGTTATACTCCACCAGCCATTCGGTTAAATCCCGATTGAATATGCCAATGTTGGTTGTAAAGTTGCCCTGATTAACAAATTCTTCCTGTAATGTCCGATTAAATCTTTCCAACACGGCATTGTCCTTGGGCG
>Ga0213870_1000047_pt1 | contig 62874 bp, 68 predicted proteins | sample WICALVC2017_Meta_FD_160119 | JGI IMG/M metagenome (GOLD analysis project Ga0213870, IMG submission 160119) | Freshwater microbial communities from subterranean cave lake in Wind Cave National Park, South Dakota, United States - WICALVC2017 | ecosystem: Environmental > Aquatic > Deep subsurface >...
TTATTCGAGTTCGTCCGGGAGAAAAGATTCCTGTTGATGGTGTCATTGTGGAAGGAGAGTCAAGTATTGATGAATCAATGATTACTGGTGAAAGTATTCCAGTGGACAAAGCAAAAGGAGATACAGTCGTTGGTGCCACAATAAATAAAACCGGTACATTTACCTATAAAGTGACAAAAGTCGGCAATGAAACCATGCTTGCGCAAATAATCAAGCTGGTTGAAGAAGCACAAGGCAGTAAAGCTCCAATTCAGAGGTTAGCAGACATTATTTCATCATACTTTGTTCCCGCTGTTATTATGCTGGCGATAGCTACCTTCGTTAGCTGGTACATTTTTGGTCCCTCACCCGCATTTTTATTTGCAATGCTAAATACCGTAGCGGTTTTAATCATTGCGTGCCCGTGTGCAATGGGACTGGCTACCCCCACAGCGATTATGGTAGGCACCGGTAAGGGTGCAGAGCACGGAATTCTTATAAAAGATGCAGAAGCTCTGGAAACTGCTCACAAAATAAATACCGTTATCTTTGACAAAACGGGGACATTAACAAAAGGAAAACCGGAAGTTACAGATGTCATTCTGGTAAGCGAAGCGCATCCAGAATCTATAAAACAAAGATCCTGGACAAGCCAGGATGACATTTTACGCCTTGCGGCTTCGATTGAAAAAGGTTCGGAACATTCACTTGCTGAAGCGATTATTAACAAAGCTGAACAAGAAAAGCTTGCGCTGAGCAAAGTCGAAGGGTTTAAAGCTATCGCAGGGCATGGAGTTGAGGGATTAATTGATAATAAAAAAGTCTTATTAGGAAATAAGAGATTGATGGAGATAGAAAGGATAGAGATCCTGAAACAAGTTCAGGATGACATAGAGAAGTTAGAATATGAAGGCAAAACCGTCATGATGCTTTCTGCTGATAAGAAATTAACAGGACTTATTGCAGTCGCTGATACCCTAAAAGAAACAGCAAAAGAAGGAGTAAATGCATTAAAGAAGCTAGGGATAGAAGTGGTTATGATAACCGGAGATAACCAAAGGACAGCAAAAGCCATTGCTCAAAAAGTAGGAATTTCAAAAGTTTTAGCAGAGGTTTTACCTGATCAAAAAGAAGCAGAAGTACGAAAAATTCAAGCGGAAGGCCTGCCGGCAGGCAGGCAGGGAAAAAAAGTTGCTATGGTAGGAGATGGAATCAATGATGCGCCTGCTCTCGCTGCTGCAGACGTTGGGATAGCTATGGGTACTGGAACGGATGTGGCAATTGAGGCTGCCGATATTACCTTGGTAAACAAAAATTTAACTAGCGTTGCCACTGCTATTGATCTTTCTAAAAAAACCATGAGGACGATTAAACTTAACCTTTTCTGGGCGTTTGGCTATAACGTGTTGCTTATACCGGTGGCAATGGGCGTTTTATATCCCTTTTTCCATATTCTATTAAACCCAATCTTTGCCTCAGTTGCCATGGCAATCAGTTCTGTATCAGTTGTGTCCAATTCACTGTTATTAAAAAGGTTTAAAGCTCGATGAATAAATTTCTAAAATCTTGTAGAAGATGTTTGAATCCTTGGGTACTTGGGTTAATTGTAGTAGGAGTTATTGGTCTTTTACTTTTTGTTCCGATTATAGGAGTTGCAAGTTTAGTGGTGGCTGCTCCTCTTATTGGTTGTACAGTTATGTGTGGCGCTATGGCCTTCATGATGCGAAGAGATAAGAAAAAGAATGAATGATCTTATTTTTCGACTGCATACCCCCGAGGAGTTTCGTTATCTCTCAAGCGCTGGACACTGGATTGCCGGATGGATTTCCACCTGGGAGGTTGAATAGCTACGCAACCTAGGGTATTACATTCGATTTATAATCTATCCTGATATATTTTTTTGTCATATACTTAATTAATGCTTGCCAAAGTATTATCCGGGGCAACTGTTGGTCTAGAGAGCATCCCGGTCACTGTTGAAGTAGATATATATGCGAAAAGTCTTCCTTCTTTTGCCATCGTAGGTCTTCCGTCAAAATCAATTGAGGAATCCAAAGAGAGAGTTAGAGCTGCCATAAAAAATTCGGGTGCTGAGTTTCCCCCACATAGAATTACAGTCAATCTGGCTCCCGCTGATTTACCCAAAGAAGGTCCAGCCTATGATCTGTCAATTGCTTTGGGAATTCTGATGGCCTCAGGACAACTTATTGCCAATATCGATAAATGTTTAGTTCTGGGAGAATTATCTCTGGATGGAACTCTTCGCCATACCAATGGCATCTTACCAATTGCACTTCTTGCTAAAGCCAAAAAGTATAAAGCAATTTATCTGCCGGAAGTTAATGCCAAGGAAGCGGCAGTCATAGCAGGGATCAAAATTTATCCTGTACCTTCTCTGATTGCACTTTTTCACCATCTGATGGGGACAATACAAATTAAACCCTTTCCTCACATTTCCTTTAAAAAGCTGCAGGAAGATGTTATCGCCGAGTTTGATCTGACAGATATTAAAGGTCAAGAACAAGCCAAAAGAGCTCTAGAGATTTCTGCGGCCGGGGGTCACAATCTACTAATGAAAGGAGTACCTGGGGCTGGGAAAACAATGTTAGCCAGAGCACTTCCAGGTATTTTACCAGATCTGACAGAAACAGAAGCACTTGAGGTAACCAAGATTTATTCTATCACTGGAAATTTACCGGAAGGGGCATCGATTATAAAGGTGCGACCATTTAGAGCTCCTCATCATACTACTTCTCGTATAGGACTGATTGGCGGCAGCGCGCATCCGATGCCGGGAGAGATCTCGCTGGCTCATAGGGGAGTACTCTTTTTGGATGAATTTCCGGAATTCCCGAGACATGTGTTGGAATCCTTACGTCAGCCAATAGAAGATGGTATTGTCTCTATTTCTCGAGCTGCAGGGACTGTCAATTATCCCGCTAAATTTGTTTTAGTAGCAGCAAGTAATCCCTGCCCTTGCGGATATCTAGGAGATCCGGTAAAGCAGTGCAGGTGTTTACCCGGTCAGATACTTAATTACAAAAAAAGAATTTCAGGACCAATAATTGATAGAATTGATTTACATATTGAACTTCCACCAGTCAAAGTGGAGAAATTAACCGGAAATATTCATAGTGAATCATCAGGACAGGTTAAAAAGAGAGTGCAAAAAGCTCGGGATATCCAAACAAATCGTTTTAAAAAACTAAAATCTTCTGCCTTCAGTAAAATTGTTTGTAATAGCGATCTTAATTCCAAAAATGTTAAAGAGCTGATTCCTCTTTCTGCCGAATGTCTGAAGCTTCTGAGACAGGCTGTCTCAACTATGCAATTATCTGCCAGGACTTATTTCCGAACTATTAAAGTAGCCAGAACCATAGCAGATTTGGATGGTGAGGCGCAGTTAGGTGTATCTCATATCGCAGAAGCTTTGCAATACAGACCAAAAGAAGAAAAATATTAAATCATTCACCCCAGGGGTGTTATAGCTTTACACCTCTGGAAATTAGTCGAAGACAAGATGTTTAATTACTCCCAATTTTCTTTGATAATCGCTTTGGTCAGCAACAAACTTGTAATATTGTTCATATGACCGAAATAGAGACAAAATTTTTTTAGAATTCATAAACCTATAAGGGCTTTCCTTAGTATATGATATAAATGATGTCCATGGATAGGTGGTAAGACTATCAAATTCTAATAAATAGGATGTTACTGGATTAAGGTGTATGTATCTTGAGATATGGATTAGTTCTTCATCAGATTCTATTCTTTTTGCTTTAAACGGGCTTTGAAATAAAGTTCCATGACGTTTGTTTTTTATATTGTAATATTTGGCGTAACTATTTTGTAAGGTAGATATGAAAAGTAATATTCCTCTATTTTGGAGTTGTTGTAAGAGGAAATGGTAATGATTTGGCATGAGAGAGAAAGCATAGATTTCTATCAAAGGAACTTGTTTATGCACTTTGGCTAAATATACTTTTTGCTGATCTTCTGAAAGTAATCTGAACTGAGAGTAACGAACTTTATGAGAGAATCGGTAATAATCTATCAGGTTGATGATACGTCCTAATTCTCTTTTAGATGAAAAGATATTTTCGTGCCCTACAGTCCTGTCATATATATGATAAATTTCATTAGTAGCTAATATCTGCTTTCTTCGAGGCATACTTGAATATTACGAGAAAATTCCAGACGTGTAAATACGAAAACACCCCTGGGGTGTAGATGTGCTTGGGTTACTACTTCAGAGAAAATAGGAAAGGGAGAAAAAGATATAGTAGCTTTTATAATCGGACTGGTAGCCTATACAATACTTAAATTCATCCCGACCGTTTCATTAATAGTTGTATTTTTGACTGTAACAATTGGTTTAGGAGCACTTTTATCTACAATTTACCCAGCAAAACAAGAGAAAAAAGAGATTTCTAGGAAAAGATAAAACAGTTAGTTGCCCATTTTTAAGATTAGTGGTATTATTCGTGGTGGAATTGCAAGAGATATAATTAAATTAACTAAAGATGTGATTTTTTATGAGAGTAAGAAATGCTGTTCTTTATTTAAGAAAGCCAGTTCAAACTGGTAAAGAAAATGGTAAGGGAGCTCTAGTTGACCATCTTATAGTTTCCCCGTACGAAGGTGGTCATTTAATTAATTCCATTGGACCGATAACTGATGGAGGCAAACCTACTAGTAGTGGATCTATAGGTCTTCACACTAGAAATGAAGCAAAAATTATAATTGAACGAGGGGGAGGGGTCGAGCACTGTGATAGGGCATGAATATAGTGACTGCTTTTGGTTGACAACTATTATCTGTTTTGATATATATAATACATGGTAGGGCAAATAGCGTTGATAATTACAATCCTCTCAATTTTAATCCTTGTCATTGGACGAGGGTTTACATGGGAGGCATTAGAGAAACAAAGAACTAAGAACTAAGAACCAAGAACTTAAAATAATCAGGCCTCCCAAATAAGGGAGGTTTTTTGATGGCTCGTTAGTGAACCCGATTTTAATCGGGTGAGCTTACGAGCCGATCAATCCCACACTCACGACACCATGAGGCGAGGACGGAGACCTCGCGAATGGCGAGTGTAGTGTCGGGATTAATGCTATGAAATCTAGATTAAAGGAAGGTCAAAAAGTCCAGGGAGCAGAAATAATTTGCGAGTGCTTAATTCGTGCCGGAATAAGAACCATATTCGGCTATCCGGGTGGTGCAAATATACCGATTTATGATGCCCTTTATAAATATCCGGAACTTAAACACGTACTTGTTCGTCATGAACAGGGAGCGGCACATGCAGCAGAAGGTTATGCCTGGGCCACGGGTCTTCCAGGTGTTTGTTTTGCTACCAGCGGTCCTGGTGCTACAAACTTAGTTACAGGCCTAGCCGATGCCATGCTTGATAGTATTCCAATAGTCTGTATCACAGGCCAAGTTCCTACACCACTTATTGGTACAGATGCTTTTCAGGAAACAGATGTTTTGGGAGTTACTTTGCCAGTGACCAAACATAACTACTTGGTTACTAAAACGGAAGATATTGCACCGACCTTGCATGAAGCTTTCTATTTGGCTACACATGGTCGGCCTGGACCAGTTCTTGTTGATATAGCCAAAGATGCCCAGACAATTTATGGGGAATTTCATTACCCGCCGGTTAAAGATTTCTTAGCAAGTAAAATTAAATTAAAAGCGACAGTTGATGAAGTAAATAAAATTGCCTTGCTTCTAAACTCAGCTGAAAAGCCATTAATTGTAGCCGGACACGGAATGCTACTTTCTGGCGATGGTAAGACTTTACTGCAAATAGCTGAAAAACAGGATATTCCGGTTACTCTGACCCAACTTGCTCTATCAACCATTCCTTCCGATCATAGACTATTTATGGGTATGCCGGGAATGCATGGAAATGTAGCTGCAAATAGAGCTCCCAATCAAGCAGATGTAATTTTAGCAGTCGGCATGAGATTTCATGATAGAGTTACTGGGAAGGTAAGTACATACGCTCCACAGGCAAAAATAATTCATATAGATATTGATGCATCTGAAGTTGGAAAAATCGTGAAACCTTATCTTGGAGTAGTTGGAGACGCAAAAGTTGTTTTAAAGCAAATTTTGCCTAAATTAAAATCCAAAAAGAACCCTACTTGGTTATCTAAATTTGATGTTTGGGAAAAGGAAGAAGAAGATAAAGTTTATACACTGGAACTTACTTCCAAAAAACTAAAGTCAGCTCAAGTGATAGATCTAATTTCAAATTTAACTGAAGGACAAGCCACTATTGTTACCGATGTTGGGCAAAACCAGATGTATGGAGCGAGATATTATAAATTTAAAAAATATAACACTCATTTCACATCAGGTGGACTGGGGACAATGGGGTTTGCATTGCCAGCGGGATTAGGAGCTAAATACGCTGATCCCAGTCGAGAAGTCTGGATAGTAATTGGAGATGGAGGAATACAAATGACTTTACAAGAGTTGGCAACTATTGCTCAAGAAAAATTAGACGTAAAAATAGCACTTCTAAATAACAATTATTTAGGTATGGTAAGACAATGGCAAGAGCTTTTTTATAAAGGAAATTATTCAGAAGTTTATCTAAAAAATCCCAATTTTCAGAAGCTTTGTGAAGGGTTTGGTATTAAATCAGCGAAAGTTACAAATTTAAAAGAGGCAAAAAAAGCAATAAAACAAGCTAGAGCCACCAAAGGCCCCTTTTTAATTGAATTTATTGTCGAAGCAGAAGAAAACGTATTTCCTATGATCCCTGCAGGAGCTGGAATTGATCAAATGGTAGTATCAAAAGAAGAAATTCGCGAATAACCCGAATCACATTCGAATAAACACGAATGCTAATTTAATTTGTTCGAGTAAATTCGAGCAAAATTCGAATAATTCGAGAATCAACACTATATTAATTAAAAAGTATTTACTTGTAACTTTAGCTTGAAAAATGCAATGACTGAACAACTGTCAAATATTATTATCTGGGTGGAAAATAAACCTGGAGTTTTATTTAGAATACTCTCTCTCTTTCGCCGCAAGATGTTTAACATAGAATCAGTAACCGCTGGACATAGTGAAGTTGTTGGTATAACACGAATAACGATTACGGTAAGTGGAGATAAAGACCAGGTAAGAAATATGTGTAAACAGGTATATAAGCTAATAAACGTAATTAGAGTTGAAGATGTACCCGCCGAGAGTTTGGTAATAAGAGAACTAGCCCTGATGAAAGTTGGTATAGATGGAGCAAGTGAGAAAAATGAGATATTGCGTCTTCTTGAGCACTTTCGGGCTAGAGTTATTAATATGACTAAGTATTCTCTTGTAATAGAGGTAACAGGAGGAGAAGAAAAAATTGATGCTTTTTATGAAAATATGAAGCAATATAAAATTTTGGAATTCGTCAGAACTGGAAGAACAGCGTTATTTAAATAAATTCTCGAATAAAACGAATTAAACTCGAATATACACGAATGCGCATTCGAGTAAATTCGGGAAAGATTTGAGTAATTAGGGAATTACAATATTTGGAACTAAATAGCACTCTAGAAAATAAAAAGAAATGATAAATAATAACAATGCTTACTATCTCCTGTGTGTTTCCTGCGTAAAAAAAACCACTGAGCTGGAGACTACTTCTCGTTGTCTCTCTTGTGGGGGACCACTAGATGTAATTTATGATTATAGTGATCTTAAACTTCGATTAAATCAATTTCCGCTTAAAAATATTACTCCAAAAGTGATGAAGTATCTGGATTTTTATCCTTTAAACAGAAGAGAGTCACTACTTACTTTGGGAGAAGGAGGAACGACTCTTCATAAGTCTAAATTATTATCGAGAAAAATCGGAATTGCCAACTTATATATCAAAAACGAAGGACTAAATCCGACCGGAGCTTTCAAAGATAGGGGAAGTTTTGTAGAAATAAACAAAGCGATAGAGTTAGGATTCAATTCAGTTGTTGTAGCTTCCACTGGAAATATGGCTGCTTCAGTATCGGCCTATGCCGCTGTTGGAGGTCTGGAGTGTTTTGTCTTCGTACCAGAGGGAACTCCAAAAGGAAAACTCGCACAGAGTCTTTCTTATGGAGCCAAGGTTATCCAAGTAAGCGGAACTTATAATGATGCCAATAACTTGGCGCAATCAACAGCAAGTAAATATGGTTTTTATCTTGCAGGGGATTATGTATTTAGATGTGAAGGGCAAAAATCGATTGCATATGAAATTGTTGAACAAATGCAAGCAATTGTTGTAGATTGGGTCATAGTACCTATTGGAGTAGGAACTAATTTTGCAGCCATTTGGAAAGGATTGCGAGAATATTACCAACTAGGATTTCTAAAAAAATTACCCAAAATGGTGGCAGTCCAAGCAAAAGGTTGTCATAGTCTAATACGAAGTAATAGTAAATTCAAAGTTAAACCAATAGAGAAACCCCAAACAGTTTGTTCTGCTATTGCTGTAGGCAATCCGCAAGATGCGCCCAAACTTATTAAAGCATTAAATGAATCAAAAGGAATTGTGGAGGCGGTATCAGACGATGATACGCTTTCTTCTCAACAAATTTTAGCTCATAGTGAAGCTCTTTATATTGAGCCATCATCCGCTACTACTATTGCAGCTTTACAAAATTTGTTTAAAAAAGGAATTATAAACGGGTCAGATTCAGTTGTTTGTATCGCTACCGGCGCAGGACTTAAAGATCCCATTACAACTCTAAAAGTTTTGGCAGAGCCTCCTACAATTGAACCGGACTTAAAAGAAGTGGATAGGGTAATTCTAGGAAAACTATTTGATATCAGGGCTGGGGGAGTTAAGGAAAAAGAAAAAATTATTTTTAAGAAAGTTCCTCAAAAAGAAAAGTTAAAAAAAGTAGTAAAAAGAGAATTTACAATTGAGTTAGTAAATAGTGATTTAAATAATGTATATAGCGAGGTTGTAAGATTTATAAAAAGCAAAGGTAAAAATATTGCCAAGGCTGACCTACAGTCAATAGTAGAAACCCTTATCCAACAGGAATCAAGAAAAAAATATTTAGAATTAGTTGATTTCTATATACAAGTTTTTGCAAAAAGAAGACCAATTGCTAAGATAGAGGTGAAATTAAACGGAAAAAAATATTCTGCCGAAAGTGAAGGAGTAGGACCGGTTGATGCAGGTATCGCTGCCATAATGAAAGTGATAAATAAATACGATGGAATTAATTTCAAGTTAACGGACTTTACTGTTGAGATTCCCACTACCGGAAGTGACGCCACCGTTGAGGCAACTATGGTTCTTCAATCTCAAAATGGAACTACCGTGGTTGAGAAAGGCACATCACCTGATATAATAGTTGCCTCGCTCGATGCATTTGTAAAAGGGTATAATGAGCTAGTATATCAGTTGAAAGGAAGGAGGAAGTAAGAATTTTCAATTTCCAATTTAAAATTTTAAATCAAATCTAAATTTGAAAATTAAAAATTAAAAATTGAATGAAAATTTAAAATTAAAAATTAAAAATTTAAAACTATGAAAAGGGAAATAATCAATAGCACAAAAGCCCCGACTGCAATAGGTCCTTATTCGCAAGCAGTTAGGGTTGGCAGTTTTATATTCTGTTCAGGTCAAGTTGGTACAAATCCGAAGACTAACGTTTTAATAGAAGGCGGTGTAGTTGCACAAACCAAAAGAGCTTTTGAAAATATGAAAGCAGTCCTTGATGCGGCAGGGTGCTCGTTTAATGATGTAGTAAAGGTAAATGTATATTTAAAAAATGTAGATGATTTTGCAGCAATGAACGAAGTTTATGCCAGCCTTTTTGATAAACCTTATCCTGCTCGGGCAACAGTGGAAGTTGCCAAGATTCCCAAAGGAGCGTTGATTGAAGTTGATTGTATTGCGTACCTTAAAAAGGGAGAAGAGGGTTGCGAAGACTGTGATTGTGAATGTTAGAATATTAAATCCGAAGAACATTCAATAAATGACAACATTATGACCATAAATGACAACAAGTGACCGGTCGGTCATAGATAGTCATTAAATTGTCACTTATAGTCACTTATTGTAATGGGCTTCGACCAAACTATTTAGTTAGGTTTTCGATATCGAGTTCAAAATTAATGAATAAAACAGGCTACTTTCCTTTTGCATTTTTTAACGGGAAAATTATTCCGACAGCTGAGGCAAAAATCAGTATTATGACCAATGCTTTACAGTATGGCAATGCTGTTTTTGGAGGGATAAGGGGATATTTATCAGATGGCAAAAGTCATTTAAATATTTTTCGACTCAATGATCATTATCAAAGATTCATAAACGCCCTTAAAATTATTAATAAATCAATTAAATATACAAGTAATGACTTAATTGACATTACAATAGAACTCGCTAGAAAAAATAAACCCAAGATTGATTTCTATTTCCGACCGCTGGCCTATGCAACTGATTTTGAAATGTCTCCGGATTTATCACGCTTACATTTTGATTTTACTCTTTACATGATTCCTCTGGGAGAATATTTGCCTATTAGCAAGGGTTTAAAACTGGCAATATCCAATTGGGTGAGAATTAACGACAACATGATTCCGTCCCGGGCAAAAATATCAGGAGGATACATTAATTCTTCCTTGGCAAAAGGTGATGCGGCCAGACTGGGATTTGATGATGCACTGATGCTCAACCAAGATGGGCATTTGGCGGAGGGGAGTGGAGCCAATTTCTTTTTAATTCGCGATGGAGTGCTGATTACATCTCCCAGATATGCAGATGTATTGGAGGGAATTACCAGAAGAACAATTATTGTTTTGGCAGGTGATTTAAAAATTCCTGTTGTTGAAAGAGAGATAGATAGAACAGAGGTTTATATCGCAGATGAAGCATTTCTGACGGGGACTGGAGCACAAGTAGCTTGGATTTCAGAAGTCGATGGTCGTGTCATAAGCAAACAAATAGGTCCGATTACTGGAAAGATTAAAAATTTATTTTTTAATATTGTGCGAGGCAAAGAAAAAAAATATTCCCATTGGTTGACAATAGTCTAGGATTTTAGAACCTTTTAAATTCCTCTAAAATCCTTTATTCTAACAAGATTTAATAAGTGTTTCTAAAAAATCTATGGCCATAATTAATTTTGGCGGAGTAAAAGAAAACATAGTAACCAGAGAGGAATTTCCGCTTTCGAAAGCGCGCGAAGTTTTAAAAAATGAAACTGTCGCAGTTTTAGGTTATGGAGTGCAGGGACCGGGACAAAGTCTCAATATGCGTGACAAAGGAATACGGGTTATTGTAGGTCAGCGCAAAAGTTCTACTACCTGGAATAAAGCAGTTAAAGATGGTTGGGTTCCGGGCAAAACATTATTTGATCTTGAGCAGGCAGCTAAAAAAGGTTCGATAATTTGCTATCTTCTCTCAGATGCAGGTCAGAAAACTTTTTGGCCGAAACTCAAACCGTATTTAACAAAAGGTAAAACACTTTGTTTTTCCCACGGATTTGCCATTACTTATAGTAAATTAACCGGAGTTATTCCACCCAAAAATATAGATGTGGCATTAATTGCCCCAAAAGGATCAGGACTTTCGGTGCGAAGAAATTTTCTGGACAGAAGTGGAATTAATAGCAGTTTTGCGGTTTTTCAAGATTTTTCTGGCTATGCCAAACAAAAAATTTGCGCTATAGGTATTGCGATTGGCTCCGGATTTTTATTCCCCACCACTTTTAAGAAAGAAGTATTTAGTGATTTGACCGGAGAGAGGGGAGTATTAGTTGGAGCCTTAACTGGCATTATGGAAGCGCAATACAAAACTCTTCGCAAGCATGGACATACTCCTAGCGAAGCTTTCAATGAAACTGTGGAAGAATTAACTCAAAGTCTGATTAAATTAGTTGGAGAAAAAGGCATGGACTGGATGTATGCCAATATCTCAACCACAGCTCAACGAGGAGCACTAGATTGGAAAGGCAAATTTAGAAAAGCTGTTCAGCCTGTTTTCTCTGAACTTTATAAGAGGGTTGCCAATGGGCAGGAAGCAAAAATTGTACTTGATAAAAATAGTCAGCCGGATTATAGAGAGAAATTAAATAAAGAATTACAAGAAATGGCAAATTCCGAAATGTGGAGAGTAGGAAAAAAAGTGAGACAATTAAGACCAGATAAGTTGAAAAATAATACCTCTAGACCTCAGGAGTAATTTATGGAGATTTTTTTGACATTATTTTCTAAACTTATTCCTCTTTACTTAATCATAGTTTTGGGCTTTATCGCTGGAAAATTTCTTAAGGCTCAGAAAGAGACATTAGCTTCAATATTAATCTACCTAATTACACCTGTAATTATTTTTCATGGAGTTATAACAACAGAAATAAATTTAGGTATTTTATTGCTGCCGCTATTTTACTTTTCTATTGCTACAGTTTTGTGTTTATGTTTTTACTTTTTCACAAAAAAATTTTGGAATGATAATACACACCATATTTTAGCTTTTACAGCAGGTACGGGAAATATTGGCTATTTCGGCTTACCTGTCGCAGTTGCTGTGTTTGGAGAATCTGCAGTAGGAATTGTAGCTTTAATGATCATGGGAGGCATGATTTATGAATCAACGATCGGATTTTTTATAACCGCGAGAGGACATCATACGGTAGTTGAAAGCATTTATAAACTATTAAGGCTTCCTCTTTTATACGCATTTTTTATTGGATTAATTTTGAATTTAGTAGATATATCTCTAAATCAAATTTATTATGATACTTTATTGTTGTTCCGCGGGGCTTATACAATCTTAGGAATGATGATAATTGGATTAGCACTTTCTGAAATTAACAGTTTCATCATAGATTTCAAATTTGTTTCTCTTGCTTTTTTAGCTAAATTTTTTCTCTGGCCGATTTTAATGTCTCTTGTTATTTTATTGGATATCAATCTTTTGCATCAGTTAAACAGTGAAATTCATCACATAATGTTTCTTCTATCTCTGTCTCCTTTAGCAGCAAATACTGTATCGTACGCCTCGCTTCTGAAAGTTCAACCACAAAAAGCCGCGATTGCTGTTTTGCTATCTACATTATTTGCCTTAATTTATATTCCTCTTCTTGCTAGTTATTTTCTAAAATAGATTATCTTTTATTTTATCTCCCATTTATATAGTTCCTAATATCGTTTTCCAGCTGTCAACGAAAAGTTAATTAAGTATAGCCTCTGTCAATTCATCTGGATCTATGTGATCAAAAAAGTTTTTAAGTCCAGAATGACTCACATCTTTTATCAAACCTGAAAATAATATATTTAATAATATATTTTGTTCTCTTCTCCCTAGACCAATGATCATTGTTTTATCCTTATATCCAAATACTCCTGAATTTGTTCCTCCAAAAATACTTATAATTTTTGTTTTGTTATCAAGTATCAACTGTTCTTGCTGATCTGGTGCAATCAACCTTTTTTTGGCCACGGCAAGATGCATCAAGCCAGTATCAGGAGTAAGAAATATATCTGATTGACCTATAAATGCAGTGAGAAATAGGAGATGAGGTTTTGGATCTGGCGGAATTAATATTGTTCGAACGCGATATTGTGATAGCTCATCTAATATTCGCTGTGAAGCCGTCTCATCTGTATAACTTGGTAGCATACATACACAGATTGTTGGATCTAATTCTAAAGCTTCTCCAATACCATCCGCTAACAAACTTGTTGGGGGTCTAGTCACCACAGAAGATGAATCAGAATTTACCAGAAGTAATTTACTTTCTTTTGGAAATGATCTCCTAATTTCTTGCATATATTGTTTCGCTGCCTTTAAATATTTTACAGGTACGTAAAGAGTCGGTAATTCAGGTTGGGGAAAAGTGGATGATTTTATTCCAAAAAACCTATCCACAATGGCCCTCATTAGTGATCTCATTGGTACATTTTCATCTCCAATTAATGATTGAAGGAATTTTACTTGTAAAGAAATACCAGGTTTCATAATAGGTGCTTCAATTTGTCTCAACGCCATATAATTCGGCTCTCCTGGAAAAACACCAGCATATCTTTTCTCACGTAAAGATTCAATTATATCCCCATCGGCAATCGGTCGAATTGATCGCTGAGGAGTTACGATAATTTGTCGAATTCTAGGATCACACTCGAAAAGTTGTGCTTGTACAGCATTACACACTACGTCAATTTTTCCCCTGGCGTCAGATCGATGATCAATAATTCCTTCAATTGCGGGTATCCCAACGAGTAAGACGTCACCAATACCATACTCCATCATAACTAAGAAAGAAGTAGGATCAATTCGTTCTTGTGTATGTAATTGTCCAATATCTGGAAAAAGAATCCAGAGATTGTTTATCCGATTTATTAAAGATCTTTTATTATCAAAATCTCTAGCTCCTTTAATAGATTTCTCTATCCTATTCATAGATTAAATAGAGTATTAGATGTGAACCTCTAGCGATTATAGTCCTATAGTATATTATAAATGGAATGTGTTATCAACATTATTTAGAAATTAATGGCCTTATATATTGACAAATGTTAGGTTTTTATGCATAATAATCTTATGTTAATACCCACAACTGCAAACATTAAAACTGTCACAGATATGCGGGAAGATGCGATTGGTCTTCTGGAGACCGTAAATAAACTTGGATTGGTCTACGTTTTTCAGCATTCCAATCCTTCAGCCATTATGCTATCTCTTGAAGAATTTCAAAGATTATATGATCTAATTGAAGATCACATGGATGAGCTTGAAGCAAAACGTCTTCATAAAGAAAAGAGAGGAAAAGGTATCCCCTTAGCAAATATTCTCTCTCAGTATAAGAAGAGATCAAGTGTATAAGATATTTTTCACTAGTAAATCTGAAAAAGAACTTTATAGATTAGCTTCTACAGATATCAAACGAATCTTAGAAATTTTACCTAAACTAACTTCTATTCCTTTTACCCAAAATTTGGATATAAAGAAACTAACAAACATTGAAGGGTTTTATCGACTTGGTCTAGGTAAATTAAGAATTTTATTTGAAATTGATAAAAAGAAAAGTGAAATCTGGATTCGCAAAGTAGGATACAGAGGCGGAGTATATAGAAGACATATATAAAAAAAGTTGGGGCAAATGGAATTTTAATTAAAAGCAGCTTGAAAGTTTGAACTTAAATTAATTATAAAATAAAAACCCCGACGTAATGTCGGGGTTTTTCTATTGAAAAATTTTTCAATCAAAAATTATCCACCAATCTTATACATACCAGTGCCACAGACTGGACACTTTCCCTTAAGCGCTGGTTTGCCGTTTTTCATGGTTACTTTCTGCGCATTTGGATCATCTCTTTTGGCGCGACATTTTACACAATACATTTGTGCCATGTAGTAGTCACCCCCCTTCGAACAAAACTGTTAATGTTTTTTTAGCTTCACTTCGTGCGTAGCAAGAAATATACCACACCTTGGAATACTAATGCAAGAAAAGTAAATATAGTTATTTTTAATAAGTCGGCAGAAATGTATGAGTAATTTGATGCGGTTGATATGTTTTTGGGCTTTGTGACAATGTCTTTTTGATATACAAAAGTTGGACTTTTCGTTTCCAGTTGGCTTGATAATCGTTCGATATTTTGCTTATTGACAAGCGTAGTCTCTTGCCTGGCTGAAGATGATTCATTATTTAGTTGAATTGTATGAGATTTTCGGTGAAGATCCGCCAAAAGTTTTTGCTTCTTAGTTTTTTTGGGCATACCCTGTAGAAGAATTTTGAATATTTCTTATTCAAGAAATAGTTCTTAATTCTTATTTAAAGTAATAAATATATTCATACCAATTATCAGTTACTCGGACAATATAACGTTAGATTTCTTTTCAAAATTTCTCTACAGAGCATAGTGGCCCAGAGCGTAGCATATTGACACTAACTTGTAAAGTCAGTACAATCCCGAATACATAGTTTACTCAATTATGGATCTGATAGTGTTATTTGTCATCATTGCGTTATCTCTTTGGCTCTTGGTTGTTACATATTACTTATATAAAATCAATACGCATTATCAGAGATTATTGGCAAGAACAAGCTCTGAGCGATTATCTGAAGTTTTAGATAAAATACTATCTGATCTTGCTAAATGGCAGAATCACACTTCAAGATTGACAGATAAAATTACGAGTTTATCCAAGGATACCGGTAAATATATACAGAAAATTAATGTTTTAAGATTTAATCCTTTTGGAGACACTGGTGGTGAACAGAGTTTTATTTTAGCATTGCTTGACGGAACTGATACCGGAATTGTTTTAACTTCTCTACATAGTCGTGGTTTAACTCGATGGTATGCTAAGAATGTAAAGCACGGGAAAGGTATTGATTATGATCTTTCTGAAGAAGAAAAAAAAGCTATAAAACAAGCAGTCTCCGTCGGAGAGAGTATTAAGAGAACTTGACGGAATTAATTTATGCTACAATAAATAAAATGAATCAAAAACTGCTTCCTTTTTTAGCTGGAGCGGGTCTTTATCTTATTGTTACCGGTATCTCATATGGAGCGTTTAGTATGTCAGCCGCTGGTCCAGGTCATATAACAACCCCCATAGCACAAGTATCTCCAAGTGGCAAAGCTGCCTATAAAGTTGATCCATCACTACCTAGAAATGAAACCTGTCCATTAACTGGAGCAAAATATACAACTCTAGAAAAAGAAGTTTGGGAGAGTCGGCGTCCACTTGCTGTAATGATAGAAAACCATGAGGAAGCACGCCCTCATTCTGGATTATCTCGCGCGGATATAGTTTACGAGGCATTGGCAGAAGGTTGGATTACCCGATATATGGCCATTTTTTATTGTAATACTCCTTTTGAAAACATATCAATTGCTCCAGTACGTTCCGCCAGAACATATTTCGTTGATTGGGTATCAGAATACGATGGACTTTATACTCATGTAGGCGGTGCCAATAGAATCGGAGCCAATGCAGATGCTACAGATCCTAGAGCAGATGCCTTAGGTCAAATAGATAAATTTGGTATAAAAGATATGGATCAGTTCGGTATTGGTTATCCTGACTGTTATAGAAATCCGGACAGACTTGATCATCCCGTAGCGACCGAGCACACCATGGTCTGCTTTTCAGATAATCTTTTTAAGATTGCAGAAAAAAGAGGCTGGACAAATGTTGATTCAAGAGGAATTCCCTGGGATAAAAATTTTGCCAAGTGGACATATAAAGATGACGCTAAAGAAGCTGATCGAGGTGCGGTAAATACTGTCAAACTTGTATTTTCTAAAGGATATGACAAATATGATGTAGTCTGGGATTATGATAAAACTACAAATAGCTACAAGCGCCAACTTGGGGGGAAACCACATCTAGATTTAGAAGCAAACGAGCAGGTATCAGCAAAAAATGTAGTAGTGCAACTGACTAAATTAATTGGTCCGATAGATAGTAATGCACATGTTCTCTACACGACTATTGGCAGTGGTAAAGCAATTATTTTTCATGATGGAAAAGCTGAGGTCGGTACTTGGTCAAAGAAAAGTCGAGTTGGCAGGACTGTATTTCTTGGTCCAAATGGAAAAGAAGCGGAATTAACCCGAGGCACAATTTGGATAGAGGTCTTACCCAGTGAAGATCAAGTCACATATTGAAACAATACAAGCAACTTCCTGCCCCCGAAGGAGGTCTCAATGCTTAATGACCTAATTATTTCTCGCGTAAGAGTAAAAATTTTGCAACTTTTTTTCCTGACTCCTGCCAAGATAATTCACGTCCGAGAAATTGTCAGACAAACAAATGAAGAAATAAATGCAGTACGTAGAGAACTTGCACATCTTGAGGAAGCAGGACTGTTATCAAAAGAGCATCGTGCCAATCGTTTATTTTATGCTCTGCGCCGTGACTACCCACTTTATTTTGACCTTCTGGGACTAATAGTAAAAACTTCCGGATTAGGAGGCGATTTACTAAAAAATCGCTCTAAATTAGGCAAAATTAAATTTGCCATGGTTTCTGGTAAATTTGCAAGAGGTAGCATCACTCGTAGCGCAAATGATGTAGATCTTTTAGTTGTTGGAAGAGTAGTACTGCCAGAGCTATCTTCTATTGTTAGAGCTGAGGAAGTAAAAAGAGAAAGGGAGATAAATTATACCGTAATGAGTGAAGAGGAATTTGAATTTAGAAAAAGAAGGAGAGATCCTTTTGTCTTGGATATTATCCGAGGAGCAAGAATAATGGTGATTGGAGATGAATCGGAACTTGTGCAATGAAACAAAAAATTATAAGAGTTGGACGACATAGTCTTGCAGTTATAATTCCAGCCAAATTTATACATAGTCTTGGTATAAAAGCTGGCGATTACGCATTGGTGAAGCCTCATTTAGAAAAGGGAATAGTTAATATCCACTTCACCGGTTCTCTACAATTACCCCTTAATTTACCCTCGAAAAGAAAAAAGTAGCATGAAAAATAAACGTCTCACTTTATGGTTTATAGCAATTATTACAGTTGTTGCAATTGTTATAGATTTACCCAAAAGTTTTCAGATTCACTTAAATCCTATCGACTTTAGTTTAGGACCTATGGTTGTAAAAAAAGATTTTGATACTCGATTCGGTTTGGATCTTTCAGGAGGAACTCATTTAGTACTTGAGGCTGATATGAAAGACATTGACCCAAATGATAGAGGTAATGCCTACGATGCAGCTCTAAATATAATAGAACGCAGAGTAAATTATTACGGCTTAACTGAACCAGTTGTGCAGCAAGCCAAAACTGGTGATTCGTATAGGATTATTGTTGAGCTGCCAGGAATTGATGATCCGAATTCAGCAATAGATCTAATTGGAAAAACAGCCCAGCTTGATTTCCGAGAGCAGGGTACCAGCACGACTTCTGCAAAAACAGCCACGGAAGCAGCAATTATGGAAATATTGTCAATGAAAAAAACTGGCCTAACTGGCAAAAATTTAAAAAAAGCAGAAGTGAGTTTTGGAGGCAATCTTGGTGGCCCTGAAGTTAGATTGGAGTTTGATAATGAAGGATCAAAACTATTTGAGAGTATAACTTCCAAAAATGTTGGTAGACCACTTGGTATTTTTCTCGATGATCAAATTCTTACTTATCCACCGCCTATAGTACAGGCCACAATTAGTGGAGGCATGGCTGTAATTTCCGGCAGTTTCTCCACAGATTATGCCAAGAGTTTGGCAATATCTTTAAACGCAGGAGCCTTACCTGTGCCAATAAAAGTAATTGAGCAGAGAAATATTGGGGCTACCCTTGGACAGCTTTCAATCGCGAAAAGTATACTGGCTGGAGGAATTGGTCTTTTTATTGTAGCAGTATTTATGGTTGTAAATTATGGAGTCCTTGGACTTATCGCGGACGCCGCTCTTATAATTTATGCCTTACTTGTTTTTGCCCTATTTAAAACAATTCCAGTTACTTTGACTCTTGCCGGTATTGCTGGTTTTATACTTTCTATAGGCATGGCAGTTGATGCCAATATTTTGATTTTTGAGAGGATGAAGGAGGAAATTAGATGGGGAAAAGATCGCTTAACGGCAATAAAGTTAGGATTTGATCGGGCTTTTCCGTCTATCCGGGATTCAAATACTTCCTCCCTTATTACTTGCGCTATTTTGTATTGGTTTGGGTCAGGTATTGTCAGGGGTTTTGCAATTACGCTGGGTATTGGTATTTTAGTTTCTCTATTTAGCGCAATCACAATAACAAGAACGTTTTTGAGGATAATTTATAAATAATTCTCGAATAATACGAATAAAAAATCGAATTAACCCGAATGCATATTAGAGTATATTCGATAAAAAATTAGAATAATTCGAGAATTTAATTATTATGGACTTAATTGGTAAAAAGTGGTTTTATTTTATTTTCTCGGCGCTATTAATTATTCCAGGAATTATCTCTCTTATGACCTGGGGAATTAAACCTGGGATTGAGTTTACCGGAGGAACTTTATTGGAAGTTCAAAGTTCAAAGTTCAATCCGCCAGCTGGCGGACAAAGTTCACGTGAAGAGATATTAAATATTGTTAAATCTCAAAATATTGACTTAAGTTCAATCCAAAAATCAGGCGATGATATATTGCTTCTCAAACTAAAACCCATTGACAAAGATCAAAATCAAAAACTGCAAGAAGAACTGAAAAAACAATTTGGCGATGTGAAAGAACTTCGTTATGAAAACGTTGGACCGACGGTGGGAGCAGAAACAACTCAAAAAGCAATCAAAGCTACAGCAATTGCTACACTAGTCATAGTATTATATATAGCTTGGGCCTTTAGACAGATCCCTAAACCATATTCGTCAATTAAATTCGGAATTAGCGTAGCTGTGGCACTTCTTCATGACATTATCGTGGTAGTTGGTCTATTTTCTCTTTTGGGACATTTCGCCAATGTTGAAATTGACAGCTTATTTTTGACAGCTCTTCTTACCGTGATGGGTTTTTCTGTACACGATACCATAGTTGTTTTTGATAGAATCAGAGAAAATCTCGTCAAAATGGCAGGGAATTCTTTTGCCCAAGTAGTCAATGAATCAATACTGCAAACTCTTGTTCGATCTTTATCCACCTCTTTAACTGTACTTTTTACACTTAGTGCACTTTTGATTTTTGGCGGAGAATCAATTAGGTGGTTTATTGTAGCTCTTCTTATCGGTATAACATCCGGAACATATTCCTCAATCTTCAACGCCGCTCCATTTTTGGTAGTTTGGGAAGAATGGTCGCATAAATCCAAAGTATAAACTCCTCCAAAAACCTCCTTTTTATATTATCGCTCTCGCTCTTGAATAGCTAAATAGATGATTTATCAATAATAATTTTAATAATTTAGCTTTAACAAACTTACATTTATGTATGCTGTCGCTTGCATAAATGTAATTAGTATGTAACTATAAAAACATGAGAAAATCTAAAAAAAGAAAATCTTGGAGATTAATAAAAGTAAAGGGAAAGTTAAAATTTGTACGTAGAAAAAAGAATAAAAAGTTCAGCAGGATGGCAGATTATAGTAAAGTAAATTGGGAAAAAGTAGATAAGATTCTTGGTCACGACAGAGAGATTCTTCTTACTAAACTGCAGAGAGAAAAAGCGAACACTACAAAGACAAAAGAAATACTAAGAATATTGGCTACGGGTGCTGTAATTGGTATGTCTTTTCTTATTCCAACATTGCCTATGGCGATTGCCCCTTTTATCATAGATAGAAAAAAGTACCGAATAACTCGTTTTGGCCAAACGATTGGAGATTTGCGTAGACAGAAACTTATAGAAATAGTTAATGAAAAGAAATATACAGTAGTTCGGATAACTCGAGAAGGAAAACTACGTGCACTTCGCTACAAAATAAATGAAATGAAAATATTACCACAAAAGAAATGGGACGGTTTATGGCGTTTAATTATTTTTGATATTCCAGAGAAAGAGAAAAGTATGCGAGAAATATTTCGCAATCATCTAAAACTTCTAAAATTTTATAACCTGCAAAAAAGTGTATGGGTACATGCATATCCTTGTTTTGACGAGATAGAGTTTCTAAGGGAAATTTATCACATAAGATTTGACGTGAGCTATATTGTTGCTAAGCAAATTGAAGGCGATACACTTCTCCGTTCCCATTTCGAACTAGATTAAACATAAATAAATTAATCAAAATGGATTTTCCCAAATTAAAAAAGTTGCTTACATTTATGTATGCTATCGCTTGCATAAATGTAATATTATTAGAAGCATTAGAATAAGTTTTGGTTGGAATCCCAAGGAGATATTACTGCTAATTTCGTTTCGGAGGTAAGGTTATTCATCTTCTTCATCAAAAAATTGTTTTAAATTTTCCAACATTTTTCTAGCTGATTCAGGATCTCTCAGCAGTTCTTTAGTGGTTTCATCTATAATTCTAGATCGGGTTTTGCCGCGTGACGATCTAACTTTTTCTTCGAACTCTTCAGATCCTTCTGTACCCATAATTTGTTTTGCGCTGAATTTTGGGTCGGGAATTTTTTTTGTATTTTGTTTTCGAGTCATTAATATCACTGGAGGCAAAAGAGCAATTGTAGTTCTTAGCAGGTCATTCTCATCAGCAGGTAATTTTCCTTCTGCTAAAAGAGGGGAAAGCGCAAGAAAGGCTGAACCTTGAAGAAGAACTGGATTGTTAACAGCTCGTGCTTTCACCTGGAATTTTTTAAATACACCAATAACTTTTTCAGGATTAAATTCCTTTGCTCGAATAACTACTCGTGTCATCACTTCCAAAGTATGGCAATCAGGGAAGGAGCCTCCTAGTATTGTAAGTACATGTACAGCTCTTTTCGTTATTGGAGTTAGATTTCTGTATTGGGTAGCAATCATTTCATTTGTTTTATCGTGCCAAGTAGGATTTACCAGAGGTGTGTGTGTGTGGATATATCTACCGAGAAAGAGTGATTCAAGGCAGCAATAAACTTATTAACTGGACTATGTAAGTCACCTGCCACCTCAACTGGGCCATTAATTAGTGTGGAAGGTAATTCAGAGCGTACTGGCATATTTATTCAACGAATTATATCAAATAGATGATTCCAGCGCAAAATTCGCGATTTTTTAATTTTTTTTAATCAAAGGTTAAGTTTAGATTAGCTTGTTACAGCCCCGGTCGAAGCACTGCTTACTTGCTTGGCATACTTAGCCAGCACTCCTCGATCATATTTGGGTGGTGGAGGTTTCCACCTCCTTAATCTTGTTGCGATTTCTTTTTCACTCAAATCTACATTTATAGTCTTCGTTGGTAGATCAATTGAAATAATATCGCCATTTTCAACAATTACGATTGGACCACCGGATTGAGCCTCAGGTGAAATATGGCCTACCATAATTCCGTGCGTCCCTCCGGAGAAACGTCCGTCAGTTATCAAAGCCACATCTTTTCCTAGACCTGCTCCTATCAAAGCTGCCGATGGAGATAGCATCTCACGCATACCAGGCCCACCTTTTGGTCCTTCATAGCGGATAACAATGACATCTCCATGTTTTATTTTATTTGAAAGAATTGCATCAAGTGCATCTTCTTCTTTATCAAATACTTTGGCCGGACCACTATGATGATGAATTTCTTTACCGCTTAGTTTTAAAACTGCGCCATCTGGAGCTAGGTTCCCATAAAGAATTATTATATGATGATTAGGAGGAGCCAGAGGTTTTTCCAGACCATAAATTACATTTTGACCTTGCGGAAACTCAGACGCATTCTTTAGATTTTCTGAAATAGTTTTACCTGTTACTGTAAGGCAATCTCCATTTATTAGTCTATGATTTAGAAGTTCCTTCATTACCATTGGGATACCGCCAATTAGGTCCAGATGTTCCATCATATAATCACCAAAGGGACTGAAATTTCCGATTAAGGGAACTTTTTTGGCAATCCTGTCAAAATCAGAAAGGGTAAGTTCTACTTGCGCTTCATATGCCAGAGACAAAAGATGTAAAACTGCATTGGTAGATCCCCCTAGGGCTAAAACAATTGTAATAGCGTTTTCAAATGCTTCGCGTGTCATAATATCTCTAGCATGAATGCCTTTTTTCAACAGATTAAATAATGCTTTAACGCTTTCCTCACAATCCTTTCTTTTTTGGGGAGAAATATTGTTTTTATAATCAACCGCCGGATGCGAGGCGCTACCGGTTATGCTCATTCCCAGTGCTTCAATGGCTGAAGACATTGTATTTGCCGTATACATTCCACCGCATGCGCCGCAAGTAGGGCAGCAGCGACATTCTATCTCGTGAAATTCTTCTTCATTAATTTTTCCTGCACTTAATTTTCCTACGGCTTCAAATATACTGACAATATTCAGATCTCTATTTTCGTATCTTCCCGGAAGTATAGTCCCACCATATAGAGTTAGCCCGATACTATTATTTCTTGCCAGAGGAGCCAGAGCCCCTGATATAGTTTTGTCACAGCCTGACAAAGTAATTATTCCATCTGCTTGATAAGCTTCATGCATCATCTCAATGCAATCGGCTATTAGTTCTCGCGAAACTAGTGAATATTTCATGCCTTCCATTCCCATGGTCTCTCCATCTGTTACGACCGGTGTTCCGAAAATAATAGATTTCCCCCCAATTTTTTCCACTTCTGTCATGATCAACTTCCCCAGGGTATCAATATGCGCATTACAAGGAGTTATATTGGTATACGGACAGGCGACAGTGATCAGGGGTTTTTCAAAGTCCTTATCTTTAAATCCAACAGCCCTCATCATAGCTCTCGCAGGTGCTCTTTTAATCCAGTCTTTCCCACCTGGAGTTCCTGTTAAGAGCTTACTTCTAAGCTTGAGTTTCATAAAATTCATTTAGATAAGGGAGAAACAAATTTTATATTTTCCATCGGAAAATGTTTTACATTTATAGTCGCAAGTGGAGCTCTGTTTATCAATGCACTGGCAGCGACAATACAGTCTGTAATACTTAATTGACTTAGTTTTTTATGGAACTCCCGCCAGTAAAGCCCTGCTTCTTTGGCAATTTCAACTGATACCGGAATTATTTCTTGTTTTTGGAGAAAATCATCAAAAGCTTCAACTTCCTCTGGATAAATATTCTTGTAAATTTCTGCTATTGTAATTGTTGAAATTGCGGTTTGGTCTTTACTTATAATTTTTTTAACCCAGCGTACTACTTTCTTTTCATTTCGCATTAACCAGATAACTATATCAGTATCAAGGATGTACATCGAAGTGTCTTTCTGCATTGAGACGACTCTGGCGAAGCCATTTTTCAACTTTCTTCTTTGTAGCCCATTCGGGATGATTTTTTGCCGTAAAAGTTCCAGCTACTCGCTTAAGCATTTTTTTATATTCGATAGGGTCCCATTTTTTCTTTCCAGTAACCTGCGCCACAGTCTCATCTTTCTTCTCGTCGCGTAGAATTACAGTATGACCTGCTTTTACTTGATCAAGGTAATCAGAAATGTTATTTCGAAACTCACTGATAGAAACAGTAATATTCATTAGTTTATATTAGTACAATATGTACATTTTGTCAAACAATGAGTTTGAGTTTATGGAAAAACTAACCACTTAAAGTAACGAAGCCCCGGACTTAATTGAACTATAGCCTATAGTTTGATAAAATCCACCTTTATGTATATAAAAGAGCTAGATTTTTGGAAGAAAACTGGTATTGTGGGTCATTGGATAGGGCCCCCGTTGCAAGAGGTATCTGAAACGATTTTTGCTTTTGGAAATGGCATAGAGGCTGCTTGGTTTCAAAATAGTGCAAGAGAATATCAAAGGGCATTAGTTGATGCAATTAGAAATGGAGCCTCACCATTTCAGGTACAAGAATGGTCTAATTTCCGTTTATCTGGATTATTATGGGCAAATGTAGTTAGTGAAAAAGATAGAACTTCTCCATATGAGAATTTCAACCGATGTGTGAAATTGCTTAATCTTTCATCTGAGCAAGCCGATGAGGTAATTCGATCAACAATTTCATACACAGTTATTACTCAATATCCAGGCTTTCGATTTCCATCGTGTCGTCCAATATTAGATTTTGCCACAAGCTACGGACTTTCTATTGAAAAACAGAAAGCTGCAGTACTTGATGGGATAGCTTTATTGTTGATTAGTTCACAACAGGGTGAAGGAGAAAGAGCAGAACGGAGAATATCTGAAGTGATCAATGAAGCAACAATAAGTGTTGATGACATTTTCGGACATCCACTTTTACAACATGCGGCACAGTTAGTTTTTGCTCAAGAATGGAATTCTTATGTTGATGATATTTCAACAGCTGAATTCCACCGAGAGAAATATGGTTTTCGGTTGCTTTCTCCTGAATCGAGGAAATTTCTCGCAATCCGTGAAATTCTTCTAACCTCCCCTTTTGATGATAAAACAGTGAACGGAATTCTTCAGGCTTTTGACATAACTGACCCAAATGAAGTTTTAGGAGAATCACTCGAAGGGCATACTGAGTGGATAAATCCCAATTTGGTAGAGATTATTTTCGGTTGGGAAATGGAAACGCTTGGAGAATATTTAGATTTTGCACGCCAATATACTGCTTATGTTTGGCGAGTAGGAAGTAAGGGTAGATTACAACCTCCGCATACAGAAGGCCAGCTTACTGGTCCTCATCCATTTGCAGTTTCGGAATTAGCAGCGCAAACCCAATTAGAAATAATTCGTCGCGAGCGGCTCGAAAGACTTTTTGTAAAAGCGCAGATGATAGAACGAGTATTCACACCGTTTCTACATAATAATATACCTGCAGATGACCCTTGGAGAAATGTTATTTTACAGGAACATGGCGAATTCGAAGCTGAAGAACGAGCTCTCGCTGAGTTTCTAATAGAAAGGCAAGCAGGAGTCCGAGAAGTATATGAAATGTTGAGAATTCGTGCAAATGGAGACTTCGATCAAATGGGATTAATGATGTATGAATGGATGTGTAGGCAGGCTGAAAGACAGGTTAGGACGCCAGTTTTTGCTCCTGAAATAGCATTTCATCCTTTGGGAATTATGGTATGGATAGATGAGGGAGGGCCTGCTCATCATGACTTCGAATATATTCACAAGACACCTGGTTCAGGAGGTTTTTTCCGAAACGAACAAGAGGTATATGAAGGGAATAAATTTATAAAGAATGTACCGATCGTAGCTTTTAGGACATACATTGCGATGAGAGAAACAGCAGCTTCACGTACTCATGAACTAGGTCATGGTGTGGCTTACGCATATCTTGATTTTCTAAGTCATCACAACAGAGTGGTAAGATGGGGAGAAGCTGTAGGATTGTCAGATGAAAGAAAAAAAGAAATAGGAAGAGAGATTGCTGCGAGGTATAAATCTAGCCAGTGGAATCCCAAAGTTCTGAGTTTTACTGAATATCATCAGCGAAGAATGGCAGCTCTTCGACAAAGCTCGGAATGGAATATTATTCAGCAAAATATGCTATCTCATGCTAAAAATGAGATTATCGCCACAGTATTTGATGGTGATTTAAAATCAAAATATGAACGTATGATAAGTAGTGAAGGTATGTATGATTATATTAAAGATTTTGAAATTGGTACTAGAAGTAAGTTAGGTATGGCATTATGGGCAGATTATCAAAAAAATCTTGAAAGAGAAATGGGATTGGTACGGTTGTCAGAAGAAGCATATCGTTTACCAGGTTTTGAGGAAAAACAAAGATTACTCAAATGGGTGCTCCTGCAACTACCTGCCGATGAATGGCATGATGAATTTTATCGTCTGGGTCTCGGTGAAGAGGCGGAACTATTGGTAAACATATACAGGTTGTGTGATGCCGATCCATACGTACACAAAGGAAATAACCCAATTCCGCTACATATTCGTCAAATTAATAGACCATTATCAAAAGAAGAAGAGAGAGTATTATATGGCGATTACTGGAGATTATATTTCCAGCTTAGACAAAATCCATCACTACTTCATATAAATCAGTTGAGGGCATTTATTAAATTCATAGAATCAAATCGTTTATCAACCTCGCCGATTCTTTCACACCCTTCTTTCACACCCGCAGGGTGATATGAGTTGACACCTTTCGGAATTGTAAATGCTTAAATTTTATCTTGAAAAAATTAGAGAAATCTAGTATCCTAATACCAGAATGAAAACAGATGTATTTCTTAAATTACAAAAAAAATTTGGTGGTGAATGGGTAGCTACTAGCAAAAGTGGTCAACAGGTTTATGCTCACGGGAAAGATGTTGCCTCGCTTTTTGCAAGTTTGAAAAAGAAAAACCTTCCCCCACAGAAAGCAGTAATTGGTTTTATTGAAAAATACGGACAGATAAGTGCCTACTTATCCCTATCAATACAAAAAGATTAATTTCGGTAAGATCTTTAATCCCCTAATTCTTCTACCTGTTAAAGCTTCTTGGGGTTGGCAGAATTTATGGTTTTTGGTAGATAGTGGGGCGGATACAACGATGCTGCCAATATCTTTGGGGAAGAAGTTAGGATTAGCAATAACTTCTAAGGTTGATAACAAACTTTACGGAATAGGAGAGCAAGCAATAAGTGCTTCACCTGGAGAAATTAAGTTAAAAATTGGTACAACCGAAATAATTACCCGAAGTTATTTTGTACACACTGACGATTCAGTTTTGCTACTTGGCAGAGTGGATATTTTTGAAAAATTTTCAATCACTTTTGACAGAAGAAAAAAGGCGGTCCGCTTCGAATAGCTCTACTTCTAACACAGGGGTTTAGGTATCTTCTTTTAGTATTAGTTTATGTCTACTTTAACTTGAAGAAAGTTTTGACTCTATTTGGGGAGGCAACACAAGGCTTGCAGGCGATCCATTAGCTTTAAAATGAAGATATGTCAATGCATCTAGATCAGAACCTGGTTTGAAAGGTAGATTAAGATATCTTTCCGGAGATCTTAGTGCAAAAACACCATTTGGCAATTGAGTTATTTCCAAAGCGATTGTACGCAAACTTAAGCCTTTTCTGAAAAGTTTTCCATTGAGTGCAGAGTTTATCTCTTCAATATGAGTTATGTAATCTTGCATTTGGGTAGTAAAAAGCTCCATTAGACCGTCAGGTTCTAAAGGCACTGTTTCAAAACGAATGACTGTTTTGAGTCTTTCTACTTCCACATATTCATCTGGTAACTCTGTAACTTTAACACTCAATGGTCCATGCGGTATATTATCAACCCACATAATTTCATTAAGCTTTCTTTGTGCTCTAATTCTTTCTTTAATACGCATTCCTTTTTCTATTAATTTATTTTTTAAATTTCCCAGAGGTCCAGGAGAGCTATGTTGTTCAGGGTCAATAAATTCAAACCGTTTCTGATACTATTTAATTAAAAGTCAATAGTAGATTACATAATTTAGCTTTTAGTTACGTTAATGCGATTATTTTTTTTCTAAATAGTATTCGATAAGTAGATAAACGATTATTCCGAAAAATATTCCCATGATAACTTTCCAATATTTTCCTATAAGAATTTCTTCGATTCCAGATAAGACTGCAAACCAGACTCCATATGCAGCTAGTATCAGCCATAAGTGATGAACTTTGTGTTTCTTTTTCATTTTATTTTTGATTCTTTTTTTAAATCATTTATTCTTTTTAGTAATATTTCTCTTTCATTTTTAATTTTTCCTTCAACCACATCGTTAAAGAGCATATTTAGAACTGAGCCTACTAAAGGCCCAGAACCAATACCATAAATTTTCATTACATCATGACCATCTACTTTGAGATCAGAAACTGTAAAAGGTTGTTTTTGTACCTCAACAAGTCTCTTTTTAAAAAGTTCCAGTCTCCATGAGGTTTCTCGGGCACCTCCGCCCAATCTATCTGCTATCCGCAGGGTCAACATGTCCGCTAAATTTTCCAAACCAATATTTTTTATAAATCTTCTTAGTGCCGAATCAGTTTGTCTTTCATCTACAGTAAATTGATGAAAACGAACTAGTCTGAAAAGTTTTTCTCTATCTTTTTTGGAAAAATGCAATCTATCTGCTATGTTTCTCACGATAGAAGCTCCTATTATTTCATGATTGTAAAAAGTAATTACTCCCTCCGGAGTCTTATTAAAAGTAGGAGGTTTTCCAATATCATGCAGCACTGTAGCAAATCTCACAATTGGATCTGGTGAGGAGCAATTTTTCAAAGATAATAGTAGGTGAGTACCAACGTCATAGACGTGGTGTCTTTTTGGACTTTTTTGTGGCACTCCGAAGCATTTTTCAAGTTCTGGTAATATAATTGGTAGAAGTCCTGAATTTCTAAGCAGTTGTATTCCATCGGTTGGAAAGTTGGAGGCAAGAATCTTTAAAAGTTCATCGCGAATTCTCTCATTTGATATTTTAGTTATAAGTTGACTATTTACTCTGATTGAATCAAAAGTTTTCTCTTCGATAGTAAATTGCAGTTGTGTGGCTAGTCTAACTGCTCGAATCATTCGCAGCGCATCCTCACGAAATCTGATATCAGGATCTCCAACTGCTTTAATTAATTTACTTTTTAGATCATACCTGCCATTATACAAATCAATTATTTCAACAGAAGGTTTACCCTGAGCGAGCGATGCGAGTCGAAGGGCCATTGCATTTATAGTAAAATCTCGTCTTGCCAAATCTTCGTCAAGTGTTTTTGCCCAAACAATTTTGTCCGGGTGCCTATGATCAGAATACCCATATTCGCTTCTAAAAGTAGTTATCTCATAAATTATTGTTCTTAGTTCTTTGTTCTTAGTTCTCGGTTTTATTGGTACTCCTACCGTCCCAAATTTATTATCATAAAAACTATCTGGAAAAAGAGTTTTAATTTTTTCTGGAGTTGCATCTGTAGTGAAATCCCAATCTTTCGTTTCGTGACCTAGAAGCATATCGCGTACACATCCACCCACAGCATATGCGCCAAAACCAGCTTTTCTTAAGGTTTGCATTATATCCTTGGCCTCTTTCGGTAGATCAAATTTCATTATGAATAATTCTCGAATAACTCAAATGTTTCTCGAATTTACTCGAATGCGTACTAGAATACTCACCTTGATTATTATAAACTAAGTAAATCACTATATGAAGAAATGGAATATTTTAAATAACCAGAAAACCCTTCGACAAAGCTCAGGGCAGGCAGATAAAAGTAAACTTAAAACCGATGAAGAAATATTAAAAATTCTTCTAAAAAATAGAGGACTAATCAAGAAAAAGGAAATTGAGGAATTTTTGGATCCCAAACTTGAACAGGTTACAGCCGAGAAATTAAATATTAAAAAAACAGAACTCAAAAAAGCCACAGTGAGAATTAAGAAAGCAATTACCGATAAAGAATCAATTGTTGTTTACACCGACTATGATGTGGATGGGGTTTGTGCTGGTGCAATTGTCTGGGAGACACTTCACAAAATGGGTGCAATAATAATGCCCTATGTTCCGCATCGAGTAGAAGAAGGTTATGGACTATCCGAAAAAGGTATCGAGGCAGTTATTAAATTACACAAACCGTCCCTGATAATTACTGTTGATCATGGGGTGACTGCCGCCGAAAAAGTTAAGTATCTTGCGAGTCATGGTATTGACACGATAATTATAGATCACCACCTTATTCCCAGGAAAGTACCTCAGGCTACAGCTCTGGTTCACACCACATCCTTGTGCGCGACAGGAGTTGCCTGGTTTTTTGCCAAAGTCTTAAAGAAAGAAAGCAGGAAAGTAACTTATAATCTGGATTTAGTCGCTCTAGCTACAATTGCAGATTTAATCCCTTTGATTGGGCCAAGTAGAACATTAACCAAGTTAGGACTGGAAGAGCTGAATAAAACGGAAAGAATTGGTTTAGAGATGCTTATATCCGAATGTAACTTGGAAAAAGGTAATATTGGTGTTTATGAGATTGGACATATACTTGCTCCACGTATTAATGCGATGGGTAGACTCACTCATGCGATTGAAGCTCTGCGACTTCTTTGTACCAAAGATAAAGAAAGAGGCAAAAATTTAGCTAAGCAACTTTGTCAGGTAAATTTAAATCGACAAATTCAAACCTCCGATTCAATTGTTATAGCAACAGAAATGGTAAAGCATCAATTAACGATAAGAGAAAGTCAAACGCAAGAAAAACTCATCTTTATTAGCGAGGAAAGATTTACACAAGGAGTAATTGGTCTTGTTGCCAGTAGATTGGTAGATAACTATTATTTACCGGCAATAGTTATTTCAGAGGGTAAGGAGTATTCCAAGGCATCTGCTCGCTCAATCGCAGGCTTTAATATTGTTGAAGCTATCAGCAAAGCTGGAGATTTACTTGTAGATGTTGGAGGACACCCCATGGCAGCTGGATTTACAATTGAGACCAAAAATCTGGAAAAATTAAGAGTGAGACTTAAAAGTATTGTTGCACAAGATCTACCCCAAGAGTTGCTCAGTCGAGTAATTAATATTGATATGGCTCTAAATTTAGCTGATATAACTGATAGTCTGTATATAACTATCAGTAAATTAGCTCCTTTTGGAGCAGGAAATCCTGAGCCAGTATTTGCAACGGAAGGACTTAATATAGTAGGTGCCCGTCTTGTAGGAAAAGATAAAACACATCTTAAACTTTTTATTAAGCAAAGTGATGGATCCAAAGTACTTGAAGCAATTGGATTTGGCATGGGGCAGCTCTACCCAAGTCTTACTCCGTCAGCGATAATTGACTTAGCTTATACCATAAATGAAGACCGCTGGAACGGTAACGATGGATTGCAATTGAAACTCAAGGATGTTAAGATTCGCGAAAATAAATTTCATGATTAAAATTTCGACTCGTGCTGCCAATACTCCCGCCTCAGCAGTAAGAAAGCTAGTGCCACTGGCAAATAAAGCAAAAAAGAGAGGAATTTCAGTCTATCATCTAAATATTGGTCAGCCTGATTTACCTACACCTCCCCAAATTCTTCAATATTTAAAAAAGTTTAATCATAAAATCCTTGAATACGCACCATCTACTGGGATACTTGAGACTAGAGAGGGATGGCAAAAATTATATCAGGATAAAGGACTAAAATTTGATGTGAAAGATATAAATATAACAAGTGGTGGGTCCGAGGGTTTAATTTTTGCCTTTTTCACTGTAGCAGATCCGGGATCAGAGCTAATTGTTTTTGAACCATTTTACACAAGTTATGCCATTATTGCCGCAATGGGCAATATTAAACTTGTACCTCTAAGAACTCGCGCGAAAGATGGTTTTCATCTGCCGCCAAAAGATATTATTGAAAAAGCAATCACCAGTAAAACACGCGGCATTGTGGTATGCAATCCCAATAACCCAACCGGAACAGTCTATACTGATAGTGAAGTCACAACATTAGCAGACCTGGCTCTAAAACATAATCTATTCATTATTTCAGATGAGCCGTATCAAGATTTAGTTTTTAGTGGTTCTAAGATACTACCATTTGCTTCATTTGAAGCATTATCCAATCAGCTTATCATTGTGGACAGTGTTTCCAAACGATTTAATGCTTGTGGTGCTAGAGTAGGAGTAGTAGTCTGTCGAAATTCAGATGTCATGAGTTCAGTCCTTCGTTTTGCGCAATCAAGACTCTCAGTTGCAACTGTTGAGCAACTGGCAGTTGTCTCAATGCTTCGAAATCATAAGAAGTATGTTAATAGCATCAAAAAGATTTATGAACAAAGAAGAAATACAGTTGTTTCAGAGCTGCGTAAAATTGACGGAGTTAAAGCAATTCCTCCCGATGGAGCATTTTACATTATGCCCCAAATTCCAGTATCTGACAGTGATGACTTTGCTGCATTTTTACTAAATGATTTTTCCGACTCAGGGGAAACTGTGATGGTAGCTCCCGCTACAGGTTTTTATGCTACCAAGGGTCTTGGTATGGACGAAATTAGAATTGCTTATGTGCTGGAAGATAAAAAATTAAGAAGAGCAGTAGAATTACTAGGATTGGCACTAGAGAAATATAATAAAAAATAAATCCGAAGCACGAAATCCGAATTTCGAAACAATATCAAATCTCTAATGCTCAAAATCCCAAAAACTATTTTTGAATTTCTGTCATTTAAATTTGTTTCGGATTTCGATATTCGAATTTCGAATTTTTAATATGTCTCGTACACTAGTAAAAGATACTGTTAGTAATGTAGGCCAAGAGGTCACACTCATGGGTTGGGTTAACGCCAGACGTAGTCATGGCAAAATTGCCTTTATAGATTTACGAGATCGTACCGGAACAGTCCAAACAGTTGACATCAGCGGAAAAATAACCGTTAACAACGAAGATGTAGTCAAAATTGTGGGAATAGTTAAAGCCAGACCTGAAAAGATGATTAATCCCAAAATATCAACAGGTCAGGTTGAGATTGAAATTAAAAATTTAGAAATTATATCAAAAGCGGCAGAACTCCCATTTCCAATTGATACGGATGGTTATGAAATAAATGAAGAAGTCAGGATGAAGTATCGATATCTGGATATAAGAAGACCCAGAATGAGTAGAAACTTAAGAGTCAGATCCAAGGCAGTTTCATTTATCAGAAATTTTTTGTTGGAGCAAGATTTTGCGGAAGTAGAAACACCAGTTCTTACCAAGACAACGCCCGAGGGCGCTCGCGATTTTATTGTTCCTTCCAGACTACAGAAAGGAAAGTTTTACGCTCTACCTCAATCTCCTCAGCAATATAAGCAACTTCTAATGGTAGCCGGTATTGAGAGGTATTTTCAGATTGCTCGCTGTTTCAGAGACGAAGATCCTAGAAAAGACAGAGCCTATGGGGAATTTACACAACTAGATTTGGAAATGTCTTTTGTCACTCAGGATGATATTTTAACTCTCACAGAAGAATTATTTACGAAACTTGTTGCCGAGATCTTCCCGGAAAAGAAGATATCAAAACTACCTTGGCCTAGGATTTCTCATAAAGAAGCAGCTGAAAAATATGGATCAGACAAGCCGGATCTGCGAAACGACAAAGGTAATCCTGATGAGATGGCTTTCGCTTGGATTATAGACTTCCCATTATTTACGCCTCAAACCAAAGAAGATTATTATTACGGCTCGGGTAGCGCTAAATTTGCTCCTTCTCACCATATGTTTACATCTCCTCACCCAGATGATGTAAAACTGCTTGATACTAACCCAGGTAAAGTACGAGGATTGCAACACGATATGATATTAAATGGATATGAAGTAGGAGGGGGTAGTATAAGAATTCACCAAGGACATATACAAAAGAAAATTTTTGAGCTAATTGGCTTTACCGATAAGCAAAAAAAACAGTTCGATCATTTTCTTACAGCTTTTACATATGGAGTTCCGCCTCACGGTGGGATAGCTCCAGGTATAGATAGATTTTTATTTACAGCACTAGGTGAACCCAGTATCAGAGAGTTAATGGCTTTTCCAACATCCTCATCTGGTCAAACTGCAGTTATGGCTGCCCCGAGTGATGTAACCGCCGAGCAGCTGAAAGAGCTAGGTATAAAAATAATTAAATGAAGAAATTTAAAGGAAATTTTTCAAATAATATAAAGAAAAATATTAGACGTATACTTTGGTTTACAATTTTCACCTTATTTCTTTCGTTTTTTCCTTCGTCAAATATTTATTTACAATCGGTTCCCAAAACTGGTGGAATAGTTCTTTCTGCTGATCTTGACCTTCCACCATCACCACCATATCCGGTAAATTATACTGGGATTGTCGCTCCTTTTGTTTCAGCTCAAGGAGTGTACATATCAGATTTGACTTCCGGCGCTACTCTTTATAAAAAAAATGAAAAAATCAGATTTTCTCCTGCTTCAACTACCAAGATTTTTACTGCTTGGGTGGCACTTAAACATTATGATTTAAATGACGTTTTGACTGTAAAGACTGTCGTTAATTCAGGTAGGAATATGGGACTATATCAAGGTGAAAAACTAACAGTTGAATCTCTTTTATATGGAGCTTTGGTTCACTCAGCAAATGACGCGGCTTACACCTTGGCAGAAAATTATCCAGGAGGAGTAACAAAATTTATAGAGAAGATGAATGAAACGGCGGCGGAGATGAAATTAACAGATACACGATTTACCAATCCCATCGGTTTTGATGATACCCAACATTACACTACTGCAGTTGACCTTGCTAAACAAGCACAAATTGCTTTGAGTGATATGACATTTGCCAAAATTGTAGCAACGCGCGGTATCACAGTTTCAGATATTAGTTTTTCTAGTTTTCATGATCTTACAAATGTAAATCAACTTTTGGGTAAAATTTCCGGTGTTGCCGGAGTAAAGACTGGACAAACGCAATTTGGTGGTGAAATTTTAGTTGCGGAAGTTAAAAAAAACGGCCGTGCAGTACTATTTGTACTTTTGAAAAGTCTGGATCGTTTTAGTGAAACAGTCGCTTTAATTGATTGGGTATTTGGTAATTTCGTCTGGCTAGAAGTTTCTGAGATTATTCCAACCATTCATTAGAAACTGCGCTTAGATAAGCTACAAAATTATTATCTCCTTCAAAGACAAAAATGGGTTGCAGGAATTGTTGGGGTTCTTCAGTATCGAAGTAAGCTAAATAGATATTTCTAATAACTATATTTGCTGCAGCCGTGTTGCCTCCCATACTGATAACATAAGCATACCCATCAAGTAAATCCTGCCATGCGGCGTCGCCAGATTTTAGAGGATAAGTTGAAAAATCATCAAAAGCAATGGGCCAGAAAGTATAAGATAATTCCAGGACTTCGTTATCTCTTTTAGCAGATAAAGTGTAGAGAGCATAATTAAAACTTTTATTATAAGAGGGAGGAAGTACCTTAAGCCCGTCTAAATCTTCCCTAAAAAAATTGACTCTTACTGCATTGCTTGAAGCCAAACTAATTGCTGGAGTAAAAGCATTTGAAATCGGATTATAAGTCAAAGATACAGTAGTAATTTTTCCGTTTGAGATACTGCTATCAAATAGTCCACCGAAACTAATAAAATTTTTCACTCGCTGCAATGCATCTTCTTTAGTAAGAATTTTATCTAGGTTAAATATCGAAGGGTTTTTGGAATAGTCATACTTCAGCTGAAAATTCAATGTTACAATATCCAAATCAAGAGTACGCAGTGGTTCCTCTGGATCAACGAAACGGTAAAAAGTATTATTTATAGCGACTGGATCGTTAGTAAAACCTAATTTGGCAGCAAGTTTCTGCGCATTGTCAGGAGCAAGGAAAGAAGGTAATTTTTTGGGCATTGAATAGACTCTAGCCGAGGCAGTAGTTTCTGGCGGCCGGCCCTCGATATTTTGTAGAGTAAATTTAAGACCCGATGATGAATTTGTGGCAGATGTAAATTTTGGAGCTGGTAATTTATCAAATCTGATATCAGGTGGAGTATTAATTTCAGTAGGAGTGCTCATAGATTTAATAGCATTGATTGCAAGACCAAATATAAATCTTAATAAAATAAATATAACTATACAGATTCCCAAGTAAAGAAAATATTTCCTAGCGTTTATCGAGATCTCGGTTAGATTTAGCATATAAATTGAGTATATGTTAGCGCTATAGTAGAATCAACCTAGTTATGAAAATTGCAAGTTATAAAATTCGCTGTCGAATCGCTCCATCTCCCACAGGAAAACTACATTTAGGCACCGCCCACACTGCCCTATTTAATTATATATTTGCCAAACATAACCAGGGAGACTTTATTCTCAGAATAGACGATAGCGACAAATTAAGATCCAAAAAAGAATTTGAAGTTGATATTATAAATTCTCTCAAATGGTTGGGAATTAATTGGGCTGAGGGACCAGATAATGGTGGAACTTTTCAACCTTATAGACAAAGTGAACGAGGTGCAATTTATAAAAAATATTTTGACAAATTATTAGAAGTCAAAAAAGCATACTATTGTTATTGCACAAAGAAAGAATTAGAAACTGAAAGGAAAAAAATGGAGTCGGCTCACATCGCTCCTAAATATAGTGGTAAGTGTAGACATCTTACATCCTCCGTACGAAAAGAATTTGAAGTTAAAGGAATTAAAGGAGCAATAAGATTGATAAATCCAAACGAGAAAGTAACATTTGACGATTTAATTCGTGGAAAAATCACTGTTGACACATCCCTGTTTGGCGATTTTATAATAGCCAGAAATGATGGATCTGCACTGCTTAGTTTTGCGACCACAGTTGACGATATCGAAATGAAAATTACTCATGCAATTAGAGGTGAAGATTTTCTTAACATGGTTCCAAGACAACTACTCATTCTTGAAGCCTTGGGGGCTTACCCACCTGAGTTTGCCCATTTATCATTTCTGTATGCTCCGGATAAAAGCAAACTGTCCAAAAGGCATGGGGCAACAGCAATAGCAGAATATAAAGAAATGGGATATTTACCTGAGGCAATGATTAATTATCTGGCAATATTAGGGTATTCATTTTCAGATGAGAGGGAATTTTTTACACTTGAAGAACTTATTAAGTACTTTAAAATTTCTAGAATTCAAAAAGGAGCACCCATTTTTAATTTAGATAAACTAAATTGGTATAACGGTTACTACATTAGGAAAATGCCAAACTCAAAACTTAAATCTCAAATCTGGGAGTTTTATAAAAAGAAATATCCTTTGGATTTAATCGAGAAGACAATACCTTTGATCAAAGAAAGAATTAAAAAATTATCTGACTATCTGCCACTTTGCGAGTTTTTCTTTGAAAAGCCTAAAAAATTTGAAATTAATTTAACAAATAAAAAAAATATTTTTGAACAATTAGCAAGTAAATTAGAAAAATTAGAAAATTGGAAGGCAAACGAGATAGGACTTGCGATGCAAGGATTGGTTAAAGATGAAAAACTAATAAGTAGTGAATTTTTTATGGATGTACGAGTAGCAATTACTGGTAAAAAAATATCCCCACCTCTAAATGAATCCATGGAAATATTAGGGCAAGGAGAAGTCGTAAGAAGGCTTCACAACACCACAATTTAGTATATATTGGATAAACTCAAGCGACCGCTTCAATTTATACAATTTATGAGACAGTTAATTATTGCCACAAACAATTATGGAAAGATAAAGGAGATAAAACAGATACTAAAAGATATTCCTTTTAAATTGAAAACTTTGAAAGAAATTGGAAACCAAAGTGAGGTAGAAGAGACGGGTAAATCTTTTGAGGAGAACGCAATTCTAAAAGCCAAAATCGTTGGCGACAAAACCCAAATACTGACCTTATCAGAGGATTCTGGACTAGAGGTGGATTATTTAAGTGGTAAGCCCGGGATATATTCGGCACGCTACACTGAGGGAACTGATTTAGATCGGATTAATAAGGTGCTTAACGAATTGAAAAATATTCCTAGAGAAAAAAGAACTGCTAGATTTAGATCTATTATTGCCATTTATAATCCGGTAACTAAAAAGATTCAAACTTTTGAAGGATTAGCTCAGGGATATATTACGAATCAACCGCTTGGAGATAACGGATTCGGTTACGACCCAATCTTTTTTAGCAGTGATTTAAAGAAAACTTTCGGACAAGCAATTGATGGGGAAAAAAATGAAGTTAGTCACAGAGCTAAAGCACTGGAAAAAGCAAAAACAAAACTACTGGACAAGAGTTTCTTGAAGTGATACTGTGGAATTAATGAAGAACCTCATAGTAGTTATTATTGGACTACTTTTCTTATTTATCTCTAGTCCTGCTATCGCGGGTGAGATTATCACAGCAGATAAACTTATAACAGTAGATACAGCTAAACAAATGATCTATGTGTGGGAGGGTGGTAAAAATATTTATCAATCAAAAGCCTCAACAGGTCTTCCACTCACTCCTACAGTGAAAGGTAGTTTTACAATACGCCGTAAGGTTCCTACGCAAACCATGAGGGGTGGATCAAAAGCTTATGGTAAGTATGAATACAAAAATGTTCCCAATGTAATGTATTTTTATCAAGGGTATGCCTTCCATGGAGCTTACTGGCATAACCGATTTGGCAAACCGGCTAGTCATGGTTGTGTAAACCTACCTCTTGACGCGGCTACATGGCTCTATAATTGGGCGCCTGCTGGAACCAGAGTTGAAGTATTTTAGAGACTATCATACCAGTGGCGATCGACTTCGACTTCTAACTCAAGAAAAATTTTTTGATTTGTGGCAGTTTCAAGCTCTTTTCGCGCTGCCATGCCAATCTCTTTTATCATTCTGCCTTTTTCTCCAATTATCATTCTTTTATACCTATCGTCGCTCGTAATTATACGAGCTCGGATGTATATAATTTTGTCTTCACGTTCTAGAATTTCATCCACTGTGGTTGTGAGAGTATACGGCACTTCTTTTCGTAGAAAAAGATAAGCTTTCTCGCGTATTATTTCCGCTATAAACTGTTTACTGTCCATATTGAGAACCGGAGTAAAAGGATTTTGATCTTTGATAATTTTTTCTCTTTGGGGTAAAAATTCAAAGATATCATCTAACAAATAGTTCAAATTTGATTTATAAAGGGCGGAAATTTGGATAGTCTTGTCAAATTCTTCCTCCATAAATTTGTAGTGTGGCAGATACGAAGGTTGCTTAATGTCTATTTTATTTATTGCTAAAATTTTTGGCTTATCAAACATTCTCACCAATCCAAGAGTTTTATTTTCTTCAACATCTTTGTCTCGAGTGTGATCTACCAGATATACAATAACATCAACTCCTTCCGTAAGTGTTTTTTTTGCAAGAGGATTTATTTTTTGGGAAACCGGATCGGCAACCTTCCCAAATATTCCCGGAGTGTCTATGAAAATTATTTGGCCTCGTTCGTCTTCGTAAACTGCATGAATTGGTGAGCGAGTAGTTTGAGGTTTGGGTGAAGTGATAGACACTTTTTGCCCCAGTATATTATTAAGTAGTGTTGATTTACCGCTATTGGGTCGGCCAATAATCGCTACGTATCCAGATTTCATAGATTGACCCCGAACAACACTTGCCTCCTCCCGAGGTCTACGTCCTCGCGTCGGAGGGGCGTGTATACGGGGTCTGCGTCGTCCCGCTTCGCGGGACTCCTTGACAATTATACACCCCTGTCTTAGCATTATGGTATGAACAAGTGGTGGAACAAGTTTTATAAGGAAAATAAGGCTATTGTCTGGGCAGCAGCAGTATCAGTGATTTTAGCTCTTGGAATTCTTTGGAAAGTAAAAGACGAGGTAACTAGATTTACTTTGATTATGCCTATTTTTGCCGGTTTTATACTATTTTCTATACTCATTACAGCCGACGAAGAGCTGGAAGATGAGAAACCCTCTGAAAAATCCAAGAAAAAATCAAAAAGTTAGCCTTTTTTTAGAAAAGACATTTTATTAAAATTTCATGACTTAGGTGGCTAATTGACTCTTTTTTGAAAGAAGTCTTCCCAATAAATTAGTTGCCAGCAAGGCAAGAAGTAATGGATCCGTAAATGATATTTTTGTTAAATACAAAAATATTAGAATTCCCAGTACAATCAAACTAAATCCATAATTCCACCAGCTTTTAATTATTGTAGTCATTGGTTCAGTTAGCATGACAAAAGAGAAGAAAAAGACTGTCCCATCAAGAGTAAGTGAGATAGCAGAGGCAACACCTCGGATGATCAAAAAAAATAAAAAATAACCAATAAGGAAAATAATTGGTAGGTGCCACCTTTTTAATTTATATAAAGTGGGAAGTACGAATAATGTAAGTAAAATTGAGATAGAACCAGGCGCAACAGCCCACCAAGTAATATCAGTGCCCATTATAAGAGTTGAAGTTACAGCCCCGAATGCAGCGGGATTAAAAATATGCCGGCCACCCAATTTTATAAACTGTTTTGACCCCCAACCTAATATTATTGCTATAAGTAAAGTTAAGATTCCCTCTGATGGATGGATAAGGAAACCTATTATTAATCCTGATACCAGTGAAGAAAAAGGGTAGTACCATTTTTTCTTTATCCAGTAGGTATATCCAACATCCAGAAGCGCAAAAAGTAAAATTGATAAGAGTGGGTATAATAAAATATCTAATGTTCCCTCGCGCCACCAGGCTACCAGCCAGAGAAGAATTAGAACTGAAAATACCCTAACTCGAGTGTCACGGAGATATTTCATTAATACAAATTTATTATAGCAAATCTTCAGGGGATCTACCTCTTCCCTGACTGAAACGTCATCCTGGTAAGCGAAGCGCATCCAGGATCTGCTTCAATATTAGATTCTGGACAAGCCAGAAAGACTTTTCCTATCGGTAACATTAACAATATTAGTATGTGGGGTTACTTGACATTTTAGGGTCAAAAGCGTAATAAATATGATCCTATGAAAAATATTGTCAAATCGGGCCGAAAATTAATTTATATAGTCTTACTTTTAATAATACTCTTCATTTTTTTCTATCAAAATATTTCCCAAAGTAGAAGAATCAAGAACCAAGAAACAGCCCAGGTAAAAAGGGGAACCTTGGAAGAAAAACTAACAATTTCGGGTGCAATTGATGCCCAGGAAAAAGTAGTTCTCAAGTTTCAGACCCTTGGGCGACTCGCATGGATGGGAGTAAAAGAGGGGGATTATGTGAAAAAATATCAGGGCATTGCGTCACTAGATAAAAGAGAATTAACTAAAAGATTAGAAAAAGAATTAAATGATTATCTCAAAACCCGCGCCGATTTTGATCAAATCACTCAAGATGACTATAAAGATAAAGTGATTACAGATATGATAAAGAGAATTAAAAACAAAGCACAATATGATCTAAATAATGCTGTATTGGATGTAGAGATTGCCTCAATTGTAAATGAGTACGCTACAATTAGTACGCCAATAGAAGGGTTAGTCACCAGAGTAGATACTCCATATGCCGGGGTAAATATAATTCCACAAGAGGCAGAATTTGAAATAATTAATCCCAAGACAATTTATTTTTTAGCAGGTGCTGATCAAACCGAAGTAGTTAAAGTTAATAATGATAAAGATGGAACACTTATACTAGATGCATATCAGGATGAAGAATTTAAGGGAAAAGTAAAAAATATTTCCTTCATACCTAGTGAGGAAGAAACCGGAGCTGTATATAAGGTAAAATTTGTTTTTAAAGCAGATAACTCAACTTACAAATATAGAGTTGGCATGGCGGGGGATTTGACTTTTGTAACTGCCACTAAGACTGATGTCTTATTTTTACCTAGTAAATTTGTGAAAGAAGAAAATGGTAAAAGCCTAGTTAAAATAAGAAAAAAAGGGAAGGAAGAAAAGTTACAGGTGACAACTGGTTTAGAGACTGATAATTTGGTAGAAATAAAATCGGGAGTATCTGAGGGTGAAGAAGTTTATGATTAAATTAACTCACGTTTATAAGGAGTATCAAGTCGGTGAAGATTTACTGGTAGCATTAAAAAATATAAATTTAGAAATTTCTAAGGGAGAGTTTACAGCCATATATGGTCCATCCGGATCTGGCAAATCAACCCTCATGCAGATTATTGGACTTTTGGATACCCCCACGAGAGGGAATATATATATTGAAGGCAAAGATGTATCCAAATTATCTGATGATGAACTTTCAAGATTACGCAATGAATTTGTAGGTTTTGTATTCCAGCAATTTAATTTAATTGCCAAGCTCACGGTATTCGAAAATATACTTCTTCCAACCCTTTACACTCCTACTGATGTGAAAGCGAAAGACCGAGCGAGCTTTTTAATGGAAAGATTTGGTATAGCAGATAAGGCAAATACATTTCCCAATAAAATATCAGGTGGTCAGCAGCAAAGAGTAGCTATAGCAAGAGCGCTTATAAATAATCCTAGGGTTATTCTAGCTGATGAGCCAACTGGAAATCTGGACACAAAAACCGGTTTAGAAATTATGAAACTGTTAAGCGAACTTAATATAAAAGATAGAACGACAGTAGTGGTAGTAACTCATGAGACTCAAGTTGCCAAATTCGCCAGAAGAAAAATTCAACTCTTGGATGGAAGAATATTATAGTCATATATTGTCATTCCCGCGAAAGCGGGAATCTATTCCTTAATGTATGGATCCCCGATCAAGTCGGGGATGACAATATGCGTATTAATAAAAAACAAATTAATGAACTTACTTCTTAATCTTCTAAAATCTTCACTTTTTGATTTTTCTAGAAATAAGGTCAGAACATTTTTGACTTCTCTAGGGATTTTGATTGGAGTAGCTGCAGTTGTACTACTATTAGCCTTTGTTCTGGGTCTTGAGGTATTCATCAAATCACAGTTCGAGGGTTTAGGTACAAATTTGGTTTTCATTTTTCCGGGTCGAGTTATGACTCGCGGAGGAGGATTTAGACCAGGGGGTGGAACTCTTGGAGGAGTAAGATTTGATGAAAAAGATTTGTTAAATATTGCCAAAATAGACGATGTTGAATATGCTGTACCTTTTTTTATCAAAACAGTAAGAGTTGAAGCGGATGGACAGAGTGAAATTGTAGATATGCGTGGTACAAATCCAGAAGCATTTGTAGTAGGACATCTGGAACCAGAAGTTGGAATTCTTTTTGACAAAGCTGATGTTGAGAAGAGAAGTAAGACTGTTGTGATTGGGCCAGATATTGCCAAGAAACTTTTTACAAATGCAGAGGCTGCGTTAGGAAAAAAATTAAGAATAGAGGGACAAGGCTTCTCTATCAGTGGGATTCTCAAGAAAAAGGGAGATATCAGTCATGATTTTGATTCATCAATAATTATGCCTTATAAAACAGCATATTTTTTTAACCCAGATAAAACTTTTTTTGATATCCATGTCCAGCTAAAGGAAATAGAAAATATTGAAGTAGTGAAAGAGAAAATAAATGAGCTATTACTTAGAAGATATCACGAAGATGATTTTAGCGTGGTTGAGCAGACTGAAATACTCGGTACAATTGGATCAATATTAAGCGCATTACGATTAGCGTTAGTAGGGATTGCTGGTGTATCTTTGATGGTTGGTGGTGTAGGGATCATGAATATTATGTACGTATCTGTCACGGAAAGAACAAAAGAAATTGGAATCAGACGCGCGGTTGGAGCGACTAAAAAAGATATTTTATATCAATTTTTATCAGAAGCAGTGATACTTTCACTTTTAGGAGGATTATTAGGTGTCATAATTTCCTTTTTCATAATAGCTTTTGTGAGAAGATTTTTCCCGGCTTATATAAATTGGCAATCAGTTTTACTGGCTCTTGGGGTCTCCTGTGTTATAGGGGTAATATTTGGAGTTTTCCCAGCCAAGAAAGCCGCTGATCTTTCTCCTATTGAAGCGATTAGATATGAGTAATTTTCCCTTACTTCCTTGACTTATAAGTGAGATTTGTTACACTGGCTAAGCTTAAAAATGAAATCAAATTCGAGTTTTAAAATAAAAAATCTATCAGTTGATTTGGGCAAAAAACAGATATTGAAAGATATAACTTTGGAGGTTCAAGTTGGAAAATTACATGCTCTTATGGGACCAAATGGAAGCGGTAAATCAACTTTGGGCCAGACTCTGATGGGAAACCCCAATTATGAAATCAAAAATAAAAATGCAAATATTAAAATTGATGGAAAAAACTTAACTAATCTTAAATCTGATGATAGAGCTAGACTGGGGCTTTTTTTGGCTTTTCAAAATCCTATTAGTATTCCAGGAGTAAACGTGGCTAATTTACTTAAAACCGCAGTTAATTTAATTAAAAAAAAATCCAAGCAGCAGAATGTCTGGGAATTTAATAAGCTTTTGGTTTCTAAAGCAAAACTATTGGGAATTAAACAAGAATTTTTGAGTCGAAGCCTCAATGAAGAATTTTCAGGGGGAGAGAAGAAAAAGCTAGAAATGTTACAGGCAGTTGTAATTTGTCCCAAGTTTGCAATCTTTGATGAGATCGATACTGGCCTTGATATTGATGCTTTAAAAGTAGTTGCACGTGGACTATCGCAGATGAAAAAACAAGGAACTGGTATACTACTTATTACTCACTATCAAAGAATATTGCGCTTTGTTAAACCGGATTTCGTTCATATTTTAGTAGATGGACGTATTGTAGAAAGCGATGGTTATAAATTAGCACAAACGGTCGAGAAAAATGGATATAAGAAATGGGTAAAAATAATTCGCGAATAGACACGAATACACCTCGAATTTACACGAATGCGATTTCTGTATTCGAGTATATTCGGGCAACATTCGAGTAATTCGAGAATATTAAATTACATATGGTTCAAACTACAGTCACACCAATCACAGATTATCGATTTGGTTTTAGTAAGCCGGAGAATTACGTTTTTAAAGCCAAAAAAGGTCTAAATTCCATGGTTGTGGAAGAAATATCAGCACACAAGAACGAACCTGAGTGGATGAGAGAGTTTCGACTTCGTGCTCTTTCAATTTTTTATTCTAAGAAATTGCCGACTTGGGGTGGAGATTTAACCACTATTAATTTTGACAACATTTATTATTATATTAAACCAACTGAGAAAAAGGCCAAAAGTTGGGCAGATTTACCTGCTGAAATTCGAGATACTTATGATCGTATCGGTATTCCCGAAGCAGAAAAAAAATATTTAGGCGGCGTGAGTGCTCAATACGAAAGTGAAGTTGTTTATAAGAGTATTCAAAGTACACTTTCGAAAAAGGGAGTAATTTTTCTGGACATGGACTCAGGATTGAAACAGTATCCAGATTTAGTTAGAGAATATTTCGGCAAAATTATTCCACCGGCTGATAATAAATTTTCAGCACTAAATAGCGCAGTCTGGTCCGGAGGGTCCTTCATTTATGTCCCACCTGGAGTTCATGTGGAACTTCCTCTGCAGGCTTATTTTCGTATAAACGCTGCCAATATGGGCCAATTTGAAAGAACACTCATTATTGCAGATGAGGGAAGTTACGTGCATTACGTTGAAGGTTGTACAGCTCCAATTTATACCACCGATTCGCTCCACTCAGCAGTGGTTGAAATTTATGTGAAAAAAGGAGCTCGGGTACGCTATACCACAATTCAGAACTGGTCTACCAATACTTATAATCTTGTAACCAAAAGGATGAGAGTGGAGGAAGAAGCATTTGGAGAGTGGATAGATGGAAATATCGGCAGTAAATTAACTATGAAATATCCTTCCGTTTACCTGATGGGCAAAGGAGCAAGAGGAGAAGTGTTGTCCGTTGCATACGCTGGAGCCGGACAACATCAGGATGCTGGGGGAAAAGCTATACATTTTGCTCCATATACGACTTCAAAAATTACTTCTAAGTCAGTAAGTTGCGCCGGTGGAAGAACATCATATAGAGGACTTATTCAAGTACTTCCAAGTGCCAAGGGGGCAAAAACCAAAGTAGTTTGCGATGCTCTGCTTATTGATGATGCTTCAAGATCAGATACCTATCCGACTATGGATATTCGCTTAAATGATGTGTCAATAGAACATGAGGCGACTGTATCCAAAATCGGAGATGAGCAACTTTTTTACCTTCAGAGTCGCGGGATTAAAAAAGCTGATGCAGAGGCCATGATAGTCAATGGATTTATCGAGCCGATTGTAAAAGAATTACCTCTTGAATACGCAGTTGAATTGAATCGGCTGATCCAATTGGAAATGGAAGGCTCGGTAGGTTAAATGGGCAAAAATGGTGTAGTTGTAATTAACAAATTAATTAAAGATCAAAAATTTATAGTTTCTGACGGTGAAAATAAAACATTTGTCATACTTCTTTTAGACGGTCTTGAGCAGCTGGGTGATGTTAAAATTGCGATAAAAGGTAAGAGTGCAAACGTGGCCATACTAGGTATAATTGTTGGGTACGGGAAGCAGAAGATAAATCTTTACACTCTCCAGGATCATTTCCAACCAAATAGCGTTAGCGATCTTTTTATAAAATCAGTACTCTTTGACGAGTCGAAATTTAATTATAGAGGACTGATTAAAATCGAAAAAAACGCTCAAAAATCAAATGCATATCAGAAAAATCAGAATTTACTAATGTCTCCATCTGCCTGGGCCGATAGCAGGCCCTATCTGGAAATACTTGCCAACGATGTTCGTTGTACTCATGGAGCAACAATAGGAAGAGTAGACGAACAACAACTTTATTATTTAGCAACAAGAGGATTAAGCGAGATTGAGGCGACTAAACTAATAGTTTCAGGTTTTTATCAGGAAATCTTAGATAGAATTCCAAATCGCGAAATACAAATAAAACTTAAAAAAAGGCTAGATAGTAAAATTAATAATTTATTAACAAAATACCAAAACTTGATATAGATTTATACACTAAAATTAAATGATTCAAATCATTTCCATTTAATATATCAAACTATGGCTGAGTTTAGAAAAATAGCTACTAAATCAGAAATTCCCTTGGGTAAAATTAAGGTTTTCAAAATTAATGGTAAACAGATATCGATAGCAAATACTGAAGGCGAATATTTTGCCTTTGATGATACGTGCACACACGAAGAATGTTCTTTATCGGAAGGATACTTGGATGGATATACTCTCACCTGTTTTTGCCATGCTGGGCAATTTGATATATCAACAGGTGAAGTACTTTCTCCTCCACCTCCTGCTCCGATAGGAGTATACAAGGTTAAGGTAGAAGGAGAAGATATACTTATAGAGATATAAAATATTAAATATTAAAAATACATATTAAATATCAAATATTTTATCTTTTATATGTATATTTGATATTTTATTTTTGATATTTGATATTGTTTCCTATGTTCGATCCAGTCCAAATAAAAAAAGACTTTCCCATATTTAAACGTTTAATTAACGGGAAGCCAATTGTTTATCTAGATTCCACAGCTTCAAGTCTTAAACCGCAGAAAGTTTTGGATGCAATCAATGAATACTATACAAAATACAGTGTAAATATCTTTCGAGGTGTCTATAAATTATCTGAAGAAGCTACAGCAAAGTACGAACAGGCTAGAGCAAAAATTGCCAAATTTATTGGCGCATCAAATCCGGCAGAAGTTGTATTTACGAGAAGCGCAACTGAGGCGATAAATCTGGTCGTTTACAGTTGGGGGAGAGAAAATATTGGTAGAGGTAGCGAGATTGTAAGTACACTGATGGAACATCACGCTAATTTTGTCCCTTGGCAACAATTAGCATTATCTGTGGGAGCGTTCATAAAATATATTGATTTCGATGAGAATGGACAGTTAGACACTTCCCAACTTCTGAAAACTATTTCATCCAAAACCAAAATTGTTACCCTAGCTTTTGTTTCCAATGTATTGGGAACAATTAATCCTATAGGTGACATAATTAGACAAATCAAACGAAAAAATCCAAAAGTAAAAATTTTAATTGATGCAGCAGCTGCCGTACCTCATATGAAGTTAGACGTAAATAAATTAGGTTGCGACTTTCTCGCTTTTTCCGGGCATAAAATGTTAGGTCCAACCGGAATTGGTGCTCTTTGGGGTAAAAGTGGACTGTTGGAAAACATGCCACCTTTCAATTACGGTGGGGAAATGATTAAGCAAGTTTCAATTGAAAAGACCACGTTTAAAGTAGCTCCGCATAAATTTGAAGCTGGTACTCCACATATTGCCGGAGCAATTGGGCTAGGAGCTGCAGTGGAATATCTAGATAATCTTGGTATGGATAAAGTGCGTCGACATGAAATCGAATTGACTAAATATGCTTTAAGTCGATTAAGTAACCTAAGTAACTTAAAGATTTACGGCCCAAAGAGCGCAGATGACAGAAGCGGCATTATTTCTTTTAATTTGGATAATGTGCATTCTCATGATGTAGCTCAGGTTTTGGATAGCGATAATATCTGCATTCGCTCCGGTCATCATTGCGCTATGCCACTACACAAAAGATTAAATATTGCCGCCTCAGCTAGAGCAAGTTTTTATATATACAATAGTAAAGAAGATGTAGATAAACTCGTAGGTGGACTCATGAAAGTGGCTAAGATATTCAAGATTTAAATTTTACCTTGTACTTTTAATTTTTGCATTTTAACTTTTAAATTTGTATTATGGATTCTATCTATCGCGAAAATATTCTCGATCACTATAAAAATCCCAGAAATTTTGGCAGACTTGATAGATTTGATGTCACAGCAGAGGAATATAATCCTTTTTGTGGGGATAGGATTGGAATGGATATAAAATGGAAAATGGAAAATGGAAAATGGAAAATTAAGGAAATCAATTTTTACGGCGAGGGATGTGCGATTTCTATGGCTTCGGCATCTATGTTAACTGAAAATGTTAAAGGTAAAAATTTAAATGATATTAAAAAATTAGGTACTCCTGATATCTTAAAGATTTTGGGAATTGATCTTACACCAACCAGATTAAAGTGTGCTCTATTGCCACTTGAAGTACTTCACAAAACTTTGGCTCTTGCCAAATAAAGCGCTTATAGTTTATAAATTATTATATGGATAGCTCTTCCAGTTCTAAAAAAGTAGGAAAATTGACTGTATCAGTTGATAGAAGTCTGTGCATCGGGGCAGCCTCCTGTGTGGCTGTTGCTCCGAAAACTTTTGCTCTGGATAATGAAGCTAAAGCTATTATTCTAGACACGGCAGGGGAGGAACAACCCGAAGCAATTCTGGATGCAGCCAAAGCTTGTCCGGTAGCAGCAATTTCTGTCCAAGATGAAACAGGTAAGCAAGTTTTTCCATAAACACATTATACCCGCTTGTATTCATTGAATAATTGGGAAGGAAATTTAAATCCCAACCGACATACTAGAATCTAACCATAAAATGAAAAAAATCACCTGGAAAATTGGTGGAGAAGCCGGATTCGGGATCATGGTAGCCGGACTTACTTTTTCAAAGACTTTATCTCGTGCCGGATACAATACAGTTGAACTCAATGAATATCCCTCCCTCATTCGTGGAGGTCATAATACTGTTGCAATTACATTCAGCGATGAGAAAATTTATGCGGCAACTAAACCGGTTGATATATTGGTTGCTCTAAATAAAGCAACCATCGATTTCCATGCAAACGAACTTTCAGATAATGCTGCAGTAATATATGACGGAGAAGCCTTGCCGCTTGATTCATCTAGGTTTTCCAAAGGAATCCACTTATTCTCGGTTCCGCTTTTAACACTTGCCAAAAATGCAGGCGGAGATGCACTGATGCGAAATACGGTAGCCTTAGGAGCGAGTTTAGCTATTTTAGGATTTGATCTTGAGGTTTTAGCATCCGTCCTCACCAGTCAATTTTCTCGAAAAGGTGAACAAATAGTTGCTCTAAATGTTAATGCTGCCAAATCAGGATTTGAGCATATCCAGAAAAACTATCCGGATAAGAAGGAAAGAATTTTACCTGTTCTTACCACTGTTAAAAAAATTGTAGTGACTGGAGCTGATGCCATTGGTTTAGGAGCAATTACGGCAGGAATGAAATTTTTTGCAGCATATCCAATGACACCGATAAATGGACTTCTTGCTTATATGGCGGGAATACAGGAAAAAGTTGGTTTGGTCTACAAACAACCCGAGGATGAAATAGCAGGAATTAATATGGCAATTGGTGCTTCATTTGCTGGGATCAGATCAATGGTAGCTACCTCAGGCGGTGGCTTTTCTCTGATGGTGGAGGGAGTATCATTAGCTGGAATGATAGAGCAACCCGTTGTGATAGTTATGGGCATGAGACCGGGTCCAGCAACAGGACTTCCGACTTGGACAGGTCAAGCGGATCTTCACTTTATCTTAAATGCTTCTCAGGGAGAATTTCCCAGATTAGTACTAGCTCCGGGAGATGTAGAGGAAGCTTTTTCCTTGACAGTTGAAGCTTTTAACTTGGCTGATATCTGCCAAACTCCTACTTTTGTACTAGTTGATAAATATCTCTGCGAGAGTAGATTTAGTGCTCCTTTTTTTGAGACAGAAAAAATACAAATAAATAGAGGTAAGTTAGTTAGTGAAGAAGAACAAAATAAAATGAGTGAACTCTCTCGCTACCAATTGACAGACGATGGTATCTCGCCTCGCGGAATTCCAGGAAGAAAAGGTGGTGTATTTAGGTCAAATTCAGATGAACATAATGAACAAGGATATAGCGATGAAGAAGCAGATATTACAGCCAAGATGATTTCAAAAAGAATGAAAAAACTTGCTGCGGCAGAAAAGTTTATGCCCGAGCCAACTATTTATGGCGATAAGAATGCAAATACAACCCTTGTTGGATGGGGATCAACAAAGGGAGTAGCGCTTGATGCAATTGGACAATTGGAAAGTGTAAATTATTTGCATTTAAATTATATCAATCCATTTCCTTCAGAAAAAGTGACACAAATACTTTCCAGAGCAAAAAAAGTGATTGATGTTGAAGGAAATCACAATGGACAAATGGCAGAATATATCAGGATGAAAACAGGTATTGAGATAAAAGATAAAATACTCAAATTTGACGGCAGACCATTTTATCCGGAAGAGATAGTGGAAGGAGTGAAGAAAATAATTCTCGAATAACACGAATTAAAACACGAATGAACTCGAATACTTATACTTTATTCGAGTATATTCGAGAAACATTCGAGTCATTCGCGAATTAAGAACAAGTGAATTAAAATAGCCTAAAGATACAGTATGTCTACATTATCTGATTTCACCACACCTCATAATTGTAATTGGTGTCCGGGCTGTGGAGATTTTGGTATCTGGGCAGCAATCAAAAACGCCATAGTGCAAATGGGTTGGGGACCTACTGATTTTATTGCCGTTTATGGCATAGGGTGTCATGGCCATATGGTAAATTTTCTCAAATCTTATGCTATCGAAACCCTGCATGGCAGACCTATTCCTGTAGCCCAAGGGATTAGACTTGCTAATCATAAAGTACCAGTCGTAGTAATTGCCGGAGATGGAGATACCTTTGGCGAAGGTACAAATCATCTGGTGCATGCAGCCAGACGAAATATAGATATGACTGTAATAATTCACGATAATCAGGTTTATGGTCTAACCACCGGTCAGACTGCTCCAACTGCCCAAAAAGGATTTAAAACTAAGTCAACTCCACAAGGGGTAATTGACGAACCGGTTAATCCGTTAGCGATTGCTCTTGCGGCAGGATCGACTTTTGTTGCTCGAGGTTTTTCCGGTGATATCCCCGGTCTTACCAAAATGATAGTTGAGGGTATAAATCATAAGGGCTTTGCTTTTGTAGATATCTTCCAACCCTGTGTGACATTTAATCACGTTAATACATATCAGTGGTATAGAGAACACATCTACCCGCTTCCGCCAGAATATAGCGCTACTGATAGAGCTGAGGCTTTCAAGAAATCTTTGGAAATGAAAGATAAAATACCAGTTGGTGTTTTTTATCGCGAGGTTAAACCAACTTACGAAGATCAGACTCCGCAGCTTGCAAATAATACTTTATTGAACTCCCCATTTCCAACTACATTCGATCTTGCCAAGCTCATGGAAGAGTTTGTATAATGGATTTACTTTGTCATTCTGAGCGATGTCGAGGAATCTTAAGAATTCTTAAATTGGACGGGATCCTTCGTCGCTTCGCTCCTCAGGACGTCGATAAATTAAGAAAATTATCGACGCTTGACAATTAGCACTCGATCTGTTAATCTGCTAATATTATGGCTGATACATTAGAAAAGTCTAACGTAAAAGTCCTCCCCGTAATACCAATTCGAGATGGAGTTGTCTTCCCAAACACGGAAATTGTTTTGACTTTTGGCAGGCCTAGATCTCTGGCTGCAATAGAAGCGTCCAATTCCTCTGACAGGTTGGTAGTTTTGTCCATGCAAAAAACACCACATCTTCATGATCCACAACCGTCTGATCTTTATACTATAGCTACATATGCTCGGATTGAAAGACTTCTAAAAACTGATGGTGAGATAAATGCTTTAGTCAAAGGTATCTCACGAGTGGAGATTCTATCTTTTGAATCAACTGATCCATATTTTTTGGCAAAGGTAATAGAAGTACCGGATGAAATGGTGTCCTCTGATGAAATAACTGCATTAGTAAACCACATCACAAGTGAACTTAAAAAAGCAGTTAATCTGGGTAAATCAGTTGATTTTCTTTCATTTATGAATATTATGTCCGGCTTGTCTCCATCCGAATTTGCCAACCATGTGGCAGCTATTCTTGATATTAAGCCTGCTGAAAAACAACTGCTTCTGGAAACTAGAAACGCCAAAGATAGATTAGTACGCATCTCAGAATACCTTTCTCATGAGGTAAAAATACTCGAGATTGAGCGAAAAATTGCCAGTAAAACGCAAGAGAAATTTGACAAATCAGTGAAAGAAGCAGTTCTGCGCGAGAGACTAAAAACTATAGAAAAAGAACTTGGTGAAGAAGGCGAAACACGTGAGGTTAGGGAACTTCTTGACAAAATAAAGCAAGCAAAAATGCCGGGCGAGGTGGAAGTGAAAGCTAAAAAGGAATTGAAGCGTCTCTCACAAATGTCTAGTTACAATCCTGAAGCATCCTATATCCGAACTTATCTCGAGCTTCTGATTGAGCTTCCTTGGGCTATAGCAAGTCCCAATAATGTTGATACAGCTTCAGCAGGTAAAATTTTGGACGAAGATCATTACGGACTTAAAAAAATAAAGGAGAGAATTTTAGAATATTTGGCAGTGATGAAGCTCAAACATGGCTTATCTATAAAAGAGGAAGAAAAGAAACCTGAGGTTGCCAAAAAAAATGAGCCAACCCAGTCAGCCCCCACCGAAGAAAAAAATACAAGCAAAAAAGCCACTACTCCAACTATACTTTGTTTCGTGGGACCACCGGGAGTGGGAAAAACATCAATTGGCCGTTCCATTGCAAGATCTCTTGGTCGAAAATTTGTCAAAGTGTCGCTTGGTGGCATCAGAGATGAGGCAGAAGTCAGAGGACATCGAAGAACTTATGTAGGAGCACTGCCGGGGCGGATTATCCAGGGTATTAAGCAAGCCGGAACAAAAAATCCGGTTTTTATGCTGGATGAAATTGACAAAGTTGGTGCTGATTTCAGAGGTGATCCATCAGCAGCACTACTGGAAGCTCTTGATCCTGAGCAGAATCACTCATTCTCCGATCATTACCTTGAAGTCCCCTTTGATCTGTCTGACGTGATGTTTATAACAACCTGCAATATTCTGGATACTATTCCACATGCATTGCGAGATAGACTAGAAATTATACACTTTCCAGGATATACAGAGGACGAAAAATTTCATATTGGCAAAGATTTTCTTGTCGGCAAACAACTAGAAGCACATGGACTTAAAATAGAGAATGCCGAGCTGGCTGAACAATCGATACATATGATTATAAGAAGGTATACCAGGGAAGCAGGAGTTAGAAGTCTGGAGAGGCAAATTGCAACTATCTTTAGGAAAGTAGCTCGAGAGGTGGTTGAGGGGAAGAAAAAGAAAAATGTAATAACATCTTCACAACTGCATAAATATCTAGGGCCTGCGAAATTTACATCCTATTTAGCCGAAAAGTCAGATGAAATAGGTATGTCAACAGGTCTTGCCTGGACGGAAGCCGGAGGGGATATTTTATTTATCGAAGTAGCTCTCATGAAAGGAAAAGGAAACTTGCTTCTGACAGGACACCTAGGTGAAGTGATGCAGGAGTCTTGTAAAGCTGCTGTATCTTACGTTAGATCTAAAGCATTACAGTTAGGGCTTTCAGAGAAATTCTATCAAAACATTGATATCCATGTTCATGTACCGGAGGGAGCAGTACCCAAAGACGGACCATCAGCAGGTATTGCTATTACTACTGCAATTGTTTCGGCATTAACCAAAACAGCAGTGAAAAAAGATGTAGCTATGACAGGGGAAGTAACACTTCGAGGCAGGGTACTTGAGATTGGTGGAATAAAAGAAAAAGTTATTGCAGCAAATCGAGCTGGTATCAAAACAGTTATTATACCCAAAAGTAATAAGAAGGACTTAGAGGATATACCCAAAAATGTTCTTCGCGGACTTAAATTTGTTTTCGTAGATCATGTGGATCAGGTTATGAAAGTGGCACTAGTTAAGTCTCTTAAAGCCCAAACAGAAGAGTTAAGACCAAAAACTATACCTCAACCTTTAATTGCCCAACTACCCTCCTAAATATTCATATACAATTTTTGATATCTGCGCAATGTTATCTTTAGTAGTTTGTTCATTAGTTTGATCTGTGGTAAATACACCAAGATAGTAAGGTCTATCCGGTGCTTCAATTATTCCCACGTCGTGTATTTTACCCACCTGATCCCCTGTTTTATGAAATATTTTTACTCCTTCCGGAAGTCCCTTGGGTAATCGGTCATCAAAATCACTTATATTCATAAAATCAAGCATCTCAGCTGTTAAGGCATGACTCGTGATTTCTCCTTTATATACTTTTATAAGTATTTTAGCTTGATCCTTTACGGAGCTAGTATTTTTGAACATATCTGTCTGAGTCAAACCCCAAGAGCCTACCAGGTCCTGTATTCTTTGTAAACCCACAATATGAGATCCTAGAATATAAGCGGCAGTGTTGTCTGATTTTTCCATCATCAGTCTGGCCAAAGTTTTTATAGAATACGGGGTCCCGGGGGGATCATATCTTATAGATCCTGTTCCGTCGGAAATATCTTTTGGCTGAGGAACTACAATTTTTTCCAGATCAATATCTTCTGTACCAGCTAGGTAATATAGGGCGGCGATGATTGTAATTTTATTTACTGATGCAGCATCAGTAACCATCTGTTCATTAATTCCAAATCCAGTATTTTTGTTTATATCAAATATATAAACAGAGTAAGTACCAGAGGTTTTTTGAGTTTGTTGGTCTATTTTTTGTAAAATTTCTTCAGGCGAATAATTTTTTGGTTTCTTATTAAAAATACCTATTATTCCTTTGTCATCATTTTTTTTAGCTGGTGAAATTTGAATTCCAGAATTATTAGGGAGTGGAGAAATTAAATTAGGTTCAAAAAGTCTAGATATACCTTTTGAAATTACGAAGTAAGTGATAATCGAAGTAAGGAAGAGAACTATAATTACTTTTGCCGGATTTTTGCTTGTTTTATTATATGCTGCCGCGTCATAAGTTAAATCGCCCATAAAGGACATTGTAACAAAATCAGCTTTATTGGCAAATTTAGACCAGATTAGGCAAGATTTGGCAACATTCGGCAACTTTTGGTAAGATTTTAGCAGTTTTAGACTTAATAGGTGAGGCTAATACCGTGAATTGGGGTCTATATATGGACTAAATTCACGATAAATTGACAAAAAACCGTGAATTTGCTATAATAACTAAGTTATGGCCACCTCTCGTCCAAAAAGGGAAAGGATAAAAGCACTTAAAAAAAAATACGATCGTCTCAGTGTTGGGAAAGAATCTCTGCTTGAAATGATCGATGAAATTGAGCTACCTGAAAGTGTTTATAATTCAAACGCAATTGAAAATTCCACTTTGACGCTCAAAGAGACAGAAAGAATTCTTCTAGAAATGGAAATGTCAGGTAACTTAAATTTACGTGAAGTATTTGAAGTAAAAAACCTTGCAAGAGTAATTAAGTATATTCACCCGAAAACTAAAGAAGTTGAACTCTCCAAGAAATTAATTTTGCTTTTGCATCAAATGCTAATGAGTAACATCTCTGACAATATTGCCGGACGATTCCGCAAGCAAGATGAATTCGTTCGTATAGGTACTCACATCGGGTCTGCACCCGAGCACATCGAGCGCAAAATTGAGGATATACTGGTTGAATATACCAGCGATCACGATACTTACTTTACTGACAAGATTTCCAAGTTTCATCTGGATTTCGAAACTATCCATCCATTCGTAGACGGCAATGGTCGCATAGGACGGCTCTTAATTAACTACCAGTTAAGTAGACAGGGGTTCCCTGGAATTATCATTCGTAACAAAGAAAAACAGATTTATTACCAAACTTTCAATGTATATCGCGACGATAAAAACACGGCTCTTATGGACCATATCGTCACGTTAGCTCTGACTGAGTCACTTCACAAGCGGATTACTTACCTTAAAGGCGAAAATATCATACCTCTTGCTGAGTATGGAAAGAAGTTGGGGATGCCCCTGCCAATACTTCTAAATGCCGCTAAAAGGCAAACTATACCGGCTTTCCGGGAAAAAGGTGTGTGGAAAATAGGAGAGTCTTTCAAAACAAAAAAATAACTTATGAATAGAGAAGAATTTGAGAAATTAGTTGAAGAAGCTCTTGAAGATCTACCGGAAGAGTTTGCCCAAAAGTTGGAAAATGTGGAGATTGTGATAGAGGATGAACCTACAATTTTGCAACGAATTAAAATGAAACTTCCTCCTCACGTCACCTTATTTGGTCTTTATGAAGGCATAGCCAAAACAAAGAGGGGTTCCGGATATACTTTTGTTCTTCCAGATAAAATCACCATTTTTCAAAAACCGATAGAAGCATATTTCCAAACTCCGCATCAAATTAAACAACAAGTCAGAAAAACAGTGCTCCACGAGATAGGTCATCATTTTGGTTTAAGTGAAGAAACTTTAAGAAAGACCAAAGTAGGATAAAAACTAGCAATAAATCATATATAATTAATTCATGACAGGCAGAACCCATGATCTTGCGGCTTTTACAGCTTTAAACGTTTTATTCATCTCACAACCTTTGGTTAATACTACTTTCGCTACCGCATTTGTAACGGTTAGCGCCAATCTTATAGGAGGCTTAACTCCGGATATAGATCAGGCAACAGCAGACCTCTGGAATAGATTTCCCGCAGGATCAATTATAGGCAGGATGATTACTCCACTTTTGGGAAGCCACAGGATGATATCCCATTCTATATTAGGAATTTTTATTGCAGGATTTCTCAGTTACAAGGGATTCCAGGCTCTCGGAACTATACTTCTTGTAGATATGAATTTAGTTTGGATAGGATTTATGGCAGGATTTATTTCCCATATTGCAATTGATATCCTTACAAAAGAAGGTGAGCCGCTTCTTTTCCCACTTCCCTTTAGAATTGGCTTTCCTCCGTTTCGATTTCTAAGGATCAAAACCGGCGGAATTATGGAAAAATCATTAGTTTTTCCATCTCTCATGCTACTCAACGGATATCTTATTTATACTCACTACCAAAAATATCTGGAATTCCTCAAAATATACATAAAAAAATAATGCAGCTGTTTGAAAAAATTGACTTTGAATTAACAAATATGGTACGATTCTGTTTGATTAGTGGTTTAATATTGTGAAGAAAAAACTGACAATTCTTATTAGTGGACTCTTACTTATTATTGGTGTAGCTTTGTTTACCCAATCTGCTCAGTCTGCAAATACACCCCGAAAAGTCACACTTCCGCCACACGCAAAAGAAGTGGCCCCGGGAGTATTTGATCTAGGATTTACAAAAGATAAAAAAGGTAGGGATGTCCAAGGATATGCAGTATTACGATTTCGGCAGGATGGTGCGCAAAAGTCAGCCAATGCGCGTGCGGGCGGAAAGAACTCGTGTTTCGCATTTCTATCCAGAGGTACCAAATGGAAGGCAGTAGAAGATTACCTGGTTGACCCAGCAAATTCTGAAGGGTTAGGAAGTGCGTTTGTTTCAGGTACGATTGGCAGCGCTCACGGCAAGTGGGAAGATGCGGGAGATGGGATTGTAGGAAGCGGCACCGGAGTCAGTATTTTCGGTAACGAAGTATCAGGCATAGTAGATGGGGCTGATACAGTAAGCCCGGATGATAAAAATGAAGTCATGTTTGGTGACATTGATTCACCAGGAGCAATTGCAGTGACTATAGTTTGGGGAATTTTTGGCGGTCCTACCTCGGGACGAGAATTGGTTGAGTGGGATGAGGTATACGATGATGTTGATTTTGGCTGGAGTTCCTCAGGAGAATTAACAAAGATGGATTTTGAAAATATAGTGACGCATGAAGATGGCCATGCCGCTGGCATGGGACATCCAAGCGATTCCTGTACTGAAGAGACGATGTACCGCTTTGCAACAGAAGGCGAAACTAAAAAAAGAGATCTAAATAGCGGCGACATCAAAGGCATAAGCGACCTCTACTAAAGAGATTACTTCTTTATTTCATGAAGTTTCCCAATACTAAATTTCCTCTTCCTATTTACACGTTGCAAAAGACATTATTTCTTCTATGACCAAGCATGAACAGTATTATATGCAGATGGTGGATGAGAATATGGAGCTTTTCGGGCAGTTTCAGGATATTCATGATAAATATGTGCTGGATCCGGCGTCTTGGCAAATTAAATATAATGCAATTGGGGAGAAGATAGTTGAGATAATCAGAGAATGGGATCGAAGGTTATGTTCTCATAGCGAGAGAGGAGTTTATAGTAAATATTCAGCCCAACTGGCTGATAAGTTCTGGACCCTTGTGCGCAAAGACTTCCCCAAAATCGATTTTGTGGGAGTAAGATAATTTACTGGAGTATACTTTTCCCACTGATTTTCTGCGAATGAAAAAAAACAGTTCTAGCAACATCAAAACTTAAATTAGTCACCAAAACAATGTAGCAGATTTTATAAACGATAGGGATAACTAAGAAAAATTAAGAACCTGGTGTATCATCTAGGGACACCTATGTTGAGGCTTTTGTTGAATTAGTTGTGTCTTTTGCTGTCTTGATTGGAATACCCAGTTCCACAAAGGCTTCAAAAAGCTCTCCAAGACCATCCTCATTTTCTCCTGTAAGCTTAGAAGTAACATCTCCCTTTGTTCTTTCTCTAGAAAATAGTGGTTTTGGTGTTGTCGGTTTTCCTAATGGGGTACCACCAGTAACAACGCTGTCCGGATCTGTTTTAAAAGTTAAACCTGATTCTAATAGTTATTCAATCCGTTGTATTATTATCTCACCATTCCTAAATACTGAGTATACCATAAGATGTTTTTAGAAATAAATTTAAATTAAATTTACATTGTTAATACTTGTTGAATCTTAATTGTTATTATATAATTAATCCTTAGGAGGAGATAAAATGGGAGAACACGAAGCCCCAATAGAAAAACTTTTACCGGCCATACAGGTTGTTAAGTTGAGAAATCGAGGTTTATTAAATGAGTTTGATGGAAATGTAGCCCAGGCAGATCTTTGTCGGGCGTTGAGAGAAGGTCCTATTTTACCTGTTATAGGAAGGTCAGGTTCCATTCGAGTAATATCACAAAGAGCGGCAAATAATGTTAACACCTAGAGTGCAGAGTCACTATATCTAGTTTTGCTTAGCATACCGTAGCTGAAATACAACCCAGATAATTTGAATCGCTAGTTTTCCCTGAGAATTACTATTTAGTTAGTAGCGCGTACCGGATTCGAACCGGTGATTTGTCCTGAAAGGTCGGGACTGTACTGTGTTTTGTATAATGAATTTATGCTAGGGATTTGGAAAATAAAGTATTATACTCCACCAAGCGGTGGTGAATCTCCCATATATGAATTTATCGAATCTCTTCCTGAAAAAGCCCAGTCCAAACTCGTCAATTCGCTTGATTTGTTATCTGCCTATGGGATTCAATTAAAAGAGCCTCACGTCAAAAAAGTGGCAGGAACACCACTTTGGGAATTTCGGATTTTAGGAGAAAATAGTATTCGTGTATTTTATATTGCTTTAAAAGGATCAACGTTTTTACTTCTGCATGCATTCAAAAAGAAAAAGCAAAAAACTCCACATAAAGAAATTCAGACTGCTCTCAATAGATTAGAGGAGTTTCAATCAAGATAAAAGCAATATAGACATTATCACAAAATTGTGATATCATATTTGAGAAGGAGTTATTTATGCACATCACTGATTGGGAAACACATCGAAAGAGATTACTGAAAAATCCTAAGGTACGACAAGCTCTAAAGGAAAGCGAGCTTGAATTCCAAATTGCCAAAGCACTTATTGAAGCTCGCATCAAAAGGGGATTGACTCAACATGAGTTAGCCGTGAAACTCAAAACTAAACAATCAGTTATTTCACGGGTTGAAACAGCACAAACTACTCCGTCTCTTTCATTTCTGAAGCGTCTTGCCCATACGCTTCAATTGCCTCTGAGTATTCGTTTTGGCTAAATATTGCGACTTTTCTCTTCCCACGCCAACCTTCATTGCCCATTGTATCATTGGAACATTCTCCTCACCCTCGCCCCAAAGGGGATGAAAGTGATAAAATAAGTCCTTATTTTTGTCGAAAATTTCAATTCCAATAAGAGCCTTGTGATTTTATGATGTAAATATCTTGATAACTGCTAGTTCCCACAAACTTTGCTTTTTTGTTTAAAATTGCTTCATATGGCCTACAAGCGTAGCATCCATTTCTTGGGCAGTTATAACTTTTGGTAATCCTTGATTGTTTTACCTTCAAAGCTAAATCAAATACTCTTTTATATGCTTCATTAAGATTAGGAAGCTGGACCTCATTTGGACTATCATTTTTATCCAGATACCAATAACTGGCTTTCTTAATAATTCTTTTTTGCAGATTTTTAACTAATAAATAATAAATGGGTAATTGGAGAGAATATTCCTCTTCTTCATTCTTACCAGTTTTAAAATCAACGATATGTATAGAATCATCTTCAGGAATATGTTCTAACCAATCTATTTTTCCACATAGGAGTATATTTTCCTCTTCTGAGAGATAATATCGAGGAGGGAGTGAATCAGGAGAAGTTAATTTGACGGCTTTATTTAATATCAATCCTGGATTATCTATAATCCTCTGTAGCATTTTAGTACCTCTATCTTTAAAGAGTTTTTCCTCATCTGCATCATGAAATCCTCCCAGTTCTCCAGTTACTTTCTCCCATACTGTATTGAATTTATCCTGTAGTGAATGTTTTAATCTATCTTCAACTTTGATGACTGAGAGTGACTCGACTACTTCATGGATTGTTTGACCGAGAGCTAGATAGGGATTCATAATAGTAATCTTATGACCCGATCTTAAATCTTTATAGACATTGTGAAGGTAATATAAACGAGGACATTTTATAAAGTCACCTATTGAGGAGTGAGAAATCCACGTTGCGTACCTGTCATTACTCATATTTCATTTCAAATATACCACCAACCAAACTGTGTTACTAATTTAACATAATTTCCCAGTGACGATTGTATATCAATTTCTCCTCCCTTCAATAGGATGAAAGTGATAAAATTAGCGGGAGTGGATACCCCGAATAAAAAAATTATTGAAAATGAGAAAAAAAGAGGACCTCTTGAAAATGCTATTCTGAAGCTCCATCACTTGATGTGGGTACCTCCAGCCGGATTCGAATCCATAAAAGGGTGAACTCAGATGTGTTAAATCAAATAAATGCAGTTATCTCACAAGAATTTCAACCTGGGAGGTTGATTATATAGGCAACCTAGGTAAGAATTAAATGGAATTCGTCGAAACGATAGCGATAGAGTGAGGTAAGACTG
>Ga0213870_1000048_pt1 | contig 62646 bp, 61 predicted proteins | sample WICALVC2017_Meta_FD_160119 | JGI IMG/M metagenome (GOLD analysis project Ga0213870, IMG submission 160119) | Freshwater microbial communities from subterranean cave lake in Wind Cave National Park, South Dakota, United States - WICALVC2017 | ecosystem: Environmental > Aquatic > Deep subsurface >...
CTTATCCGGAACTTGGATAATACTGTCCTTGAGACAAACGCCGCGACCGACACAACCGCTGCGACACTGGACTTCAACTTTGACTCTGTGGCGCTCACCGTGGCCCCAGGGACCACCGAGACCGTCATTGTCCGAGTTGATCTTACCCAGTATGCGACGACCGGAGAGTTCTTCCAGCTTCGACTTGTTGCCGAAACCAGCGACACGCTCGCTGCCACGGACAACTTGCGCTGGGATGACCTCGCGTCCACGACCGGTATTGACACCACCGGCGCTGGAGATCACGTTGAAGGTGCACATGCGGACTACAATGGCTTCCGCGTGCCCGGACTTGATCTCAGCGGTCCAGTGCTCAAGGTATAACGCGTGAGAAACTAGTAATTAGAAACTAGAAATTAGCGACTAAGGACTAGGAACTCAAAAAAACAACGCCCCCAGTGGGGGCGTTGTTTTTGATCCATACATTGTGCTACCATAGAGCTTGCCCCAGAACGTCATCCCGAGCCGCGTCGAGGGATCTCGCTGTCGGGAAGCACATGTGTATGAACTCGCGGACAACGATATCACGGTGGGGAATTATCACCTTGGCAATGGGGCTTGCAGTGTTGATTATCGGCGGGGCGCTCTTTGCATCTCGCCAGAATCCGGACACAAGCCAAGCGCAACAACGCCAGCGTTTGCTGCGCCAATTTCGCCGTACTCCTACCCCCTTTGTAAGCGAATACATGACCCTCGTGGACCTCTCACGAAAAGCAGGGGATTTTGCAATCGCAATCGAAGTGCTCAAGTCCGCTGCAGCAGAGCAGCCCAAGAATGCGTTCATCTTCGAGCTCCTTGGCGATGTTTACCAAGAGGCTAGTCGTTTTCCAGCAGCCGAGGCAGCATACCGTCGAGCAATTGTCGATGATGCCGGGGCCGTGCTCGCGTATACAAAATTTGCGGATCTTCTGTGGGAGCATGTGCGAGAGCGAGCAGGAGAGATAGAACCGTTGCTCGCTACTGGCATAAAAGTCACTGCGCATCCGAATCTTTATAAACGTCTGGCGCGCTATTTTACCGACATCGGCGATCGCCGCCGCGCGGTCGAGGCCTGGGAAGCAGTGTTGCGGCTTGAGCCAGAAACGGAGGCAGTAAAAGAAGAAATTCAGCGACTCAAATGACTGTGAATTACGAAACTCGGCGTTTTTATTCCCTGAGCGGAGGCCTGTCAGACGGGCCGGAGTCGAAGGGCTAAAAACGCTTCAAAACAGTAGTACCATTCGAAAAAGCCTGTCCTAAGCCAAGTCGAAGGGAGGAATCTCGCTACAACCTATGCTTTCCAAAACATTTCTTCGTCGAGGCAGTCCCGTAGTGCTCCTTGTGCTACTGATCGCGTTGGCATTTCTGTCTCGCTCATTTTTTGTGGAAGCGCGTCGGAACATGAAACTCCGACGCGAACTTGATAAACTCAATACAGAAGTCTCCCGTTTAGAAGGGGACAGTCGCATGCTCGCCGACGATCTTCGGGCGTTTCAACGTCCATTTGCCATTGAACGAGAAGCACGAGTAAAGTACGGTTTGCGTAAAGTTGGAGAGCGCGTACTTATTATTCCAGACGAGCAGAGTTCGAAAGTCGGAGGTCAGCAGTCAGATACACCGGACAGGGGGTGGAGAGGTAACGTGATGGCGTGGTGGAAGTATTTCACAGATCAGAGGTCAGCGGTCGGAGATCCGAGGTCGGAGGCAAAGCAATAAAATTGCGGGATTCGTACAGTGGCAGTACGCTTGCTTCCCAAGCAAGAAACGCCGGTCCGATTCCGGTATCCCGCTCCACGGCTCACATAGCACACTGTCAAACACCGGGTGTCAGACACCGGGTGTTTGACAACGAGAGATGAACCTATGATACGCAATGTTCAATTCGCGCCCCGTGAATTCTACCATATTTGTGACCGGGGCAACCGAAAACAGGAGATCTTTACCGACGACCGTGACCGGATTCGGTTTCTTTTTCTCATCCTCTACGGCCAAAGCCCGGCCGCCATCATCAGAGTAGATAGACAGGTAGATTATTTTATTAAACATCGAGTGTTTAAGGTAGATGAGACGGAGACAAGCGCAGTGGTGGCACAGCGATGCGTGTCTCTCGTGTGTTTCACCTTAATGCCAAATCATTTTCATCTCCTCATCCGTGAGGAAGAAAATGAAGGGGTTTCGAGATACATGCAGAAAATTCTCGATGCCTATACGAAGTATTTCAATATCAAGTATGGACAATCCGGGCACCTCTTTCAGGGGCCTTTCCGCGCGGTGCATGTCAAAAAAAATGAGCAACTCCTCTATCTCTCGGCGTATATCCATCGAAACCCGTCTGCGCTGCGGGGTTGGCGGGGACGGGAACATGAATTCCCTTGGTCAAGCTATCCAGACTACTCGAACTCGAACCAATGGGGGTCACTGCTCGATCAGAAGATACTCACCAAGCAATTTGATTCCCCGGGCGATTATCGCAGATATGTCGAAATAAGCGGCGCAAAGTCACCTCCAAAAGGTTTCGATCCCGAATTATTGCTCGAATAGATTTGTCAAACACCCGGTGTCTGACACCGGGTGTTTGACAGTGTTGGATAAAAAATCCAAAATCTGGAGTTTAGTATATTTTTTCCAAGTCCGGAGAATATTTTCCCAGCGTTGCGAGGCCGTTCATTTTGGCTCGATGGAGGAGTTCTGCTTGCGCAGCCGTCGCGTTTTCCGTTTTGCCGCTCCAGGTTTTTAGTGCGCTGTCTTGAAGTGCACGGCCATACGAAAACGACAATTGCCAGGGCAATTCCCCCTGTTGGTGCATGGCGTTCAGATTCACTGTTGCCTCTTGCTCGCTCTGACCGCCAGAGAGAAATGCCTGACCCGGAAGGTTTGAGGGCAGAACTTTTTTAAAGAGTTTGACGGTCGCTTCGGCAATCTGCTGCGCAGTGACACTTTGCCCAGAAGTTTTTCCTGGGATGATCATATTGGTTTTAAGAATCACACCTTCTATAGCTACCCCGACCCGTTCTAATTCCTCAAACACGGCGGTTAATGTTTTTTCGCTTGCCGCAAAGCACTGCCCTATGGTATGGCCGCCATCCATGAGCACTTCTGGCTCAACCATCGGTACCAAGCTGGCCTTTTGGCAAACAAGCGCATAGGCTGCTAGATCTTTTGCATTTTGTCGGATGTTCCCATCGGTTGGCAGTCCCTTTGCAGTATCAATCGTGATTACCGCGCGCCATTTGCAAAATTTTGCCCCAAGCTGAACGTACTCTTTCAGCTGCTCGGCCAGCCTGTCAAGACCAATGGTAGTGAGTTTCTCTTCCGGGGAGGCAGGATCTGCAGTCGTTCCTGCATCCACTTTAATCCCAGGCAAGACCCCGGCGTCCTGTAAAACAGAAACGAACGCGCGGCCATCGGCCGTGGACTGCCTGATGGTTTCATCAAAGAGAATAACCCCGGAGATACACTTACCAATACCAGTGGCAGTAAACAGCATTTCACGGTATGCTCGGCGATTTTCTTCGGTCGAGGGCAGACCGATTTTCGCAAACCGCTTTTCAATAGTGCCAAAACTTTCATCCGCGGCCAGAATCCCTTTACCCGCAGTCACCATTTGTTTGGCAATAACATTCAACGCCATAGTTGTTGATTGCTCGATCATATTACTATAGGACTTACGCATTTTTCTGTCATTTCGAGCGAACTCCGACCGCGGTCGGAGGGAGTCGAGAAATCTCGTACAACATACCGCCAAACGGCGAGATTCCTCCGCTTCGCTCCTGTGAGGTCGCTTCGGTCGGAATGACCATAAGAATGCCAAAGTGCGTAAGTCCTATACTATTTGCTCGCATGATGATGCGTGGTGATATAACGGATCGTTCTTGAGGATGCACGCATCACAACCGAATGGGTCACAATTTTTCCTTTCTGATAGCGAACGCCAGCAAGCAGTGGTCCATCAATAACGCCAGTGGCGGTAAAGGTAAGTTGCGTTCCCTTTGCGAGATCCTCGACGCGAAAAACGCGATTCATATCTGTGATGCCGGCTTCTCGGATATGCTCCGCGTCTTGTTCACTTCGCGGCTTAAATCGGCAAAGGATTTCGCCGCCCATAATTTTTATCGCTGCTGCCGCAAGAACTGCTTCGGTTGAACCACCAAGCCCCATAATGAGATCAATCCCACTTTCTGGTTCGCACGTTGCGATCGCTGAAGCTACGTCTCCATCAGTGATAAGCCGAACGCGAGCTCCCGTAGCGCGAATTGCTCCGATGAGTTCTTTGTGTCGGTCGCGATCAAGGACTACGACAGTGATCTCGCGGACGTCTTTGCCAAGCGCTTTTGCCACATGGATAATATTTGTTGCAGGATTCGCGTCTAAGTCAATGACATTTTTCGCCAGAGACCCTGCAGCAAGTTTATCCATATACGTATCTGGCGCATGCAGCAAGCTCCCGGATGATCCTGCGACAATAACCGCTAGCGCATTCGTTCGACCGTGGGCAACGCTATCAGTGGCTTCAAGGGGATCAACTGCAAGGTCAAGCATCGGACCACTTCCGGCGCCAACTTCTTCCCCGGTATAAAGTTCTGGGGCTTCGTCTTTCGTACCCTCGCCAATAACCACTTTTGCTTTAAAATCAATCTGGTTAAATCGGGCGCGCATGGCGTCTACAGCTGCTTGATCTGCCGCATGTTTATCCCCACGCCCAACCCAGCCGGCTGCAGCAATCGCAGCGGCTTCGGTTACGCGCACAAATTCAAGCGCGAGATTTCGGTCCATATGATGTGTATCAAGCCCTGATCGCATTGTTACATAGCAGCGACTGCTTGTGAAGGGCGTTTTTATGGTATACTGTTTTCATGGTTGCGAGACACCAGGCGAGGCGATCGGAGACGCCAAAGGGTATAGCCGCTGCAGTGTTTGTATTCGTCTTCGGAACCGCTTTACTCTTCGTCATCGTTACTGCCTTCAATAAACCCTGTGGCAGATCGCAAATCGTTCTGGTGGGTGGGAAGAGTTTTTGCGTAGAACTTGCACACACTGCGAAAGCATGGGAAACGGGACTCTCTGGGCGTGAGGACTTGCTGTACGGCCATGGTATGCTCTTTGTGTTTCCGGATCGAAATTCCCGAACCTTCTGGATGAAGGGCATGCGTTTTCCTTTGGATATGATTTGGATTCGGGACCGCTCTGTGGTAGGATTTGAAACGCGCGTGGCTGCTGATGGTGGAGCGCGGCAGATTGTAACTCCTCCAGTGGATGCAGTGCTTGAAGTAAACGCGGGCGAAGTAGATCGTCTTGGTGTCCATATCGGAGACACGAGTTCAATAGTGCCACCTTAGCTCAGCCGGTAGAGCAATGCTTTCGTAAAGCAGAGGTCCCGGGTTCGAATCCCGGAGGTGGCTCCAAAGTCTATGCGTATGCTTGTCGCAATCATTCTTCTGCTTATACCCGTGATCACGCATGCGGCAGAGGAGCCAACACATTGGACGATTGATGCCTCGGCAGCAGCGCGTGGGTTTGAGTTTGGAGATCCCAGCGGCATATTTATCCTTGCGCTTCCGGACGGCGCGTTAAAAAATACTGCCACACTCGGCATGCGTGAAGCAGAACTCAAGAGCGGACTATCTCCAAAAGAATGGATTGTCGATGCCGCATATGAATATCAATTTTTCCAAGAAAGCGAAGTTTTACTAAAAAAGCCTCTCCGGATCATCTTCCGATATCCCGACGAAGATCTGAAACTCAAGACTGTTTTGCTTTGGGACGGCGCGCGAAAAAAGTGGAAGGTTCTACCCTCAAGTATGCGCGGGAAAGAGAACGAAGTGATGGCTCAACTAAAGATGAATCGCGCAACCGTAGCGGTCGCATCGCATCGCACTCGAATCTATGAAGGAGACGCAAGTTGGTATCCCGATCGATTAACGCCAAAGCATCCGTTTGGGGTTGCCTCAAACGTCTACCCTATTGGAACAAAACTGCGTGTTGTAAGTCAGGATACTGATGCTTCGATTGTGGTCACGGTTATCTCGCGCGGGCCCTATCACAATGGCAGAATCATTGATCTCACAAAGACCGCGTTTTCCAAGTTAGCACACCCAAGAAAGCAGGGAGTAGTCGCGGTGAGAGTGGAGCCAATCGCAAAATTGAGAACAGTAAACAGTAAACGGTAAACGGTAAATAGTAATTGGTTATTGTTGATAGACGACGACTAAAATCATTTTCCAGGTACTGTTTACTATTTACTGTTTACCAATTACCCCATCACCGTGTGATCGAATTCAAGAACGTCTCCAAACACTACCCGCCGAACAGCCAGATACTCTCTCACGTGAGTCTCGAGATTGAACCCGGAGAACTCGTGTCGATTGTAGGTCAAAGCGGTACTGGAAAAACCACACTCGTGAAACTGCTCATTGCCGAGGAGCGTCCAAGTGATGGAGATATTACGATTGGCGGGTGGGATATCACGAATATTGGGTCTGCCGACATCCCATTTTTACGGCGACAGATCGGAGTGGTATTCCAGGACTTCAAACTCCTGCCGCAAAAGACCGTTTTTGAAAACGTCGCCTTTGCCTTAGAAGTATGCGGAGAATCTTATGAACGCATTGGCTCAATCGTGCCTCAGGTATTAAAGATTGTCGGGCTTCTTTCAAAAGCAGATCACTACCCAAGGCAAATTTCTGGCGGGGAGCAACAGCGGGTTGTCATTGCGCGAGCGCTCGTGCATCGACCAAAGATCCTCGTTGCCGATGAACCAACTGGGAACCTCGACTCGTACAATACCCAAGAGATTATTGATATTTTAAAGAAAATTAATCAATTTGGAACCACAATTGTGCTCGTAACCCATAACCGAGAAGTGGTGAATCAATTGCGTCGGCGCGTGATTACCATTGACCGTGGTATGGTCATTTCAGATCAGAAAGAAGGGAAATACATTCTCTAATATGCTGCTTTCCTTTACTCGTGTTCTCAAACTCGCATTTTCAAATTTTCGCAGAAATCTCTGGTTATCTGTGGCCACGATCACGGTCATGGTGTTTGCAATTGCGACATACCACGTTGTCGTCCTGTTGCGGGTTGCAAGCGATGCCACACTGCTTTCCATTGAAAAAAAGATCGATGTTGGCATCTATCTTGCACCAAGTGTATCGAACGACGGCGCGCGCATCATCAAAGCAACTCTTGAGAAGTTTCCCACCGTTGCCGAGGTCCGCCTGATCACAAAAGCAGAGGCGCTTGAGACTTTTCGAAAGCAGCGTGGCTCAAGCGATATGATCCAACGCGCACTTGCGGAAGTTGGAGAAAATCCCTTTGGAGCGCAGTTGAAGATTCGGGCCAAAAGCGCAGATCGTTATCCAGCAGTGATCGCCGCTCTTGATGATCCGGCGGTTGTTCCCACAGGTAGCATTGAGCGTAAGAGCTACGATGATCACAAAGCACTTATTGCTCGTTTTAAACTCATAAGTTTCAAGGCTCAGCAGCTCGTTCAAATGCTCGGGTTTGCGTTACTGCTCATTAGTTTCTTTGTGGTATTTAATACTGTGCGTATTGCTCTGTATACCCATCGCGAGGAAATTGGCATTATGAAACTCGTCGGCGCCAGTAATTGGTTTATTCGCCTGCCATTTCTCCTTGAAGGAGTGTTCTATAGTTTCGTAGCCACGGTCATCGCAACGGTTTTCCTTCTTGGTGCACTCTCTGCTGCTGGGCCGTTTCTCGCGCGATTCTTTTCCGAGGTACCCGTAGATTTTTTGCGCTTCTATCAGAGCCACGCGCTTCTCGCTATCGGCGGACAGTTCGTCGTTTTAAGCATTATGAATATTCTTGGCGCCTCCATTGCCATTGGTCGATATCTCAAGGTTTGACCACATGATGCTTTTACGCTAAGATAGCAAATCAACGCTTTTTTTATTCCGGGGTCGTCTAATGGTAGGACATCAGGTTTTGGTCCTGAGTATCGGGGTTCGAGTCCCTGCCCCGGAGCCAAGAAATAGCGGACACCAGATAGTGGTCGCTATTTTTTTATTTACGGAGCGGGACTCGAACAGGCAGAAGCGAGGCCGAGCCCGGAGAGCGAGAGACGAGCGATCGCCGATGTGCCGGTGGCACATCGGCGCTGCCCAGGGCAAGGAGCGAAGCGACGCGGAAGTCCCTGCCCCGGAACCGAGAAATTAGATACGAACTTGGATTGTGTGAGATCTATTTCTATTTGGCTAGCATTTTGTATGGAATAAAACATGGAGTTGACAAGAAGTGAACAATACGCTAGACTATAAACTGGTAGAGACGAGTGTTGTTTAATGGAGGTACAATGAATACAAGCGAGGTTGCTGTGTTGTGTTTCGAAATACTTGCGAAATACGCCACGGAATCGGAGCTGTCAGCCGCGTATATTACTGACATTACCGGCGATACGATCCTTGAAAAAATCTTTGGCCAAAGGCGCATTGCGCGGGCTGCGAAAATGGAGATGTTGGCCGAAGACAACAAGCACAAGAAAAGCTTCATTCTTGCGTATTCGACGGAAACGCAAGGTATTGGTGTCTGGTATGAGCTAGAAGCTCTTCAGACCGACCGTGAGAATGGGAGCTGTTTGGTAATGCTCGGACTTATGCTGTCACAGATAGAACCCGTTCAGTGCGGGGCGCACTAGAGACATCCGCATCCCGGTAAACCCGACGGAGGCGGCTTTATTTTTTCACAGAAATATTGATAAAATGTCAGAGGAGTATCCGATTAAGGTTTTTAATCACAAACAAGACGATCCGAAAGATTATTGGCGAATTTGTGTCGTTCTGTCGAGGATTACTCCATAGCAGAGGCTAACCCTCGGAGTGGCTTTATCTGCCACCTCTAACTCGGTTTTGAGCCATGGAAATCAACCCTGATCGTGAAGAAAGAATGGCGGCTGTCCCTATTAGATCGTTTGAGGAAAAAACGCTTTCTCGCGCGCGCACATTGCGAAAAAAGTACGCAGACATTAAAATACAATTGGATGGAGGCGTGCGACCGGAGTAGATTGCTGTGAGAGTTGGGGCACGCATTAGCGAATTTTAGGGAGCATTAAAGAACCAGGTAATTAGACGGAAACGTAACCAAAATAGACCGTGAGGAACCGTTTGAATAGATTCTCATTCCGGCTAAAAAAAAGATCCCTGTAATGCCCTTCTCATTACAGGGAACGATAGTGTCTAGCCCATCCTACAAGTGCCGCCGCCGCTGCACGCCCCGCCACTGCGCATGGCGTACACGCTCGACTGGCCCTTGTAGGGCCGAACCTTGACCTTGACCTTATTACTGGTCTTTCTCAAGAGCTTCACCTCCTGCTTTGCCTAGCTGGCTCTGACTCTTCATGCGAAGAAGTGTGGGATCGAAGGGTATCCCGTACTCCACTTGAAGTGTAGTGTATTCATTCTTGGATGTCCACGGTGCTCGCTGCCATATCCAAAGTTGATGGGCATGAGCCGGTCGGACAGTACGCGAACAACTGTTAGCCCACATCCGTGCGTTGTCGGCGTAATATCAACAACGATGGGATCAAAGGAGTTGAGGTCGCCATCAAAATTTTTGGTCCTCACCTCGGATTTTTCTGCCTTGAGTAGCCACTCGATGTGTACCAGATTTTTCGGATCAACATAGAAAAGACCATGGTCATCGATGCTCTTGATGTCACGGATGTTCATGCCTGGTCTCGGCTTACGATGATGCCAGGTCACGGCCATGAACTCGGCTTCAGTGAAGGCTCGCTCTGCGGCATCAAGCAGCGATAGCCTGCATCCTGCCCCGGAAGAAAGCGCAGGTTTCCTTTCAGAAGACCAGATGAGGGCAAGCGCCACGGGAGGCCCGTCAAGTGTGAGATCGAGCAGCGAGACATGATAGCCCAAATTTTCCCAAGATGAGATTCGACTTTTCAAGTCATCCGGGAAGCAGTGGTGCGGGATTGCACGGACGTGCCGTTTGGCGTACCACATCACACTGAATGCATCCCGTTCGATAAGCTCATAGAGAGCTGTCTCTATCGCGATACGTTTGTCAACGTGCGCTGCAACTCCGCTTGAGCTTGCTCGATAGAACGGCTTCTTTCTTTCTTGCATTCGATCTGATGCAAAAAAGACCAATCCTCTAGGAACACACACCCGTTCGCCGTTTGCTTCGCGGATGCCAAACACCCAGTCGATTTTCTCGCGAGGATCGAAAGGTTCGAAGTCTTTAAGAATTGTATATTGGACTGGTGAGTACGGCACAACCAATCGTGGATCAAGAAACTGTTCGTCCAGTTGAACAAGGCTTTCCGTTCGGTCAGTTCTGTTCTGTCCTAGGGCGTATCGCTCAAACCCCTCTGCCAGTGCCTTGGTGACTGCTTCACTTGACGTCGCACCTGTTGCAAAGCCACGATTTTTTCTCCGCAGCAAAGTAATCGAACGACCATGAGAAGGCCGATACGTGGCCGTGGCGGCCCACTGCGACATTGCGTAGCCTTTCACCATTGGTTCCCAGAAGACGACATCGATGATTGGCTTGCCATTACCGACAAGTGTGTGCTGCAGCCGTTGCGCCACTGCGGCAATTCCCTGATCGACGCTTGAAGATTGCCTCCCGCTGTCGTCAGCGATTCCCACGATGAGTGTCGTCACTACGATCTCATGCGGAAGGTGTAGTCCAAGCTCGCGCGTCAATGCTTCGTCACAGAATCCACCGTACTCAACAATGCCGATATCCTGTTCCGCGCAGTACAAGTAGGCGTTTTGTGCTGCATGCCCAGCTTCAAGGAGGGCAAGGCGGTATGCCCGGTTTGCGTATTTTGAACTCACGCGTCTGAGGTTTGTGGCAACGCAGAGTACCACAGCAGCATGCTCGAGAAGCCCTTTGGTGTTGAATACTTTGGTAAGCCACATCGTCGGACTTTTGTCCGACATGACACTCACCTCATGTTTTTCAGGATCCCACCGGTAGGTTCCCCGACGGAGTACCTGCCTATTGTTTGGGATGATGAGGTAGAGATCGAGTGGGTACATCGAACCACCAGATGGTACACTCCAGTGACCATTTTCCCCTACACCGTATGTAGCCTCGAGCAGTCCTGACAGCTGGGTTGACGGAATCTGCCCTTCTTGAAATTGCCGCACAGACCGTCGCTTTTGGATCGTCTGCAGAAGCTCACTGGTGATCGGCCGTAGAAGCGGAAAGATTTCTCCGTCGCGCGAACGGAGGCGTTCCGATTCCATGATGCACAGCATATCGTCAGCTTGAAGATCGTACGAGAAGGTTGGAGGATTTGAAGAATCTTCATGAAATCTTTCATGAAGATTTCGACTATCCCGTACGATCCCATGCGCTTCACAGAGTGACAGAAGTTCGTTTACTGCATCCGAACCAACGTGCGAGAGTTGATTTATGATATCGCGAGCACTGTTCATTCCGTTGCAGAGACGAAGAATCCTCTCGATCGTCCGGCGCTTGCCTGAGAGCGTGATCAGCCCTTTGCGTCCAATAAAGCTGAGTTTGTTCCTGTTGCTCCGGTAGCCATAGAGCATGGCAAGTGGCTGCGAATCCTCCTGCATGGTTTTACTCCTCTCATGAGTTATCAAGGAACATTCGAGAGCGAAAAACACAACACGACGTTCGATTACATTTGGATTATATAGGAGGCCTCTTGATTTTTGTCAAGAGCGTGCGCTTGAACATATTCCCACTTGTATGCTATGATAGAACAATGCTGCAAATGGAAATAAAGTCGACCTTTCGGCACAAAGTAAAGATACTAACGAACATCCACCTATGACTGGTACGATCAAGACTCTGGTGCGAGATCGAAAGTTCGGATTCATTACTCGCGAGGGCGAGGCAAAGGATCTGTTTTTTCACTCGCAAGAGTTGCAGGGCGTTCCCTACGAAGAATTGAAGGAAGGCGATGCCCTCACCTTCGATGTTGTTGATACGGAAAAAGGCCCGGCAGCAAAAAACGTCTCGCGCGCCTCATAAACTTTCAACAAAAGGACTCTCCTCGACCGTGGTTGGGGAGTGTTCTTTTTTATTCCCTCAAACACGAGATATGGACACGGCAGGGCAGTGGAGTACTATATCTTTGAGACCTGTATGTCTCAATACTACACAGCACAACGCGTGAAAGGTCTCTACGACCCGGCTCAAGTGGAGCCGTTTCGGTTGTCGCGCTCAAAGATTGATCTTTTTTTGGAATGTCCTCGCTGTTTTTATCTTGACCGCAGGTTAGGAGTTGGGCGGCCGCCCGGCTACCCATTTAGTCTCAACAATGCGGTAGATACGCTTTTAAAAAAAGAATTTGACATTCATCGCGCCCTTGGTACTGTCCATCCGCTCGCAAAAGCCTACGGTTTGGATTTGGTCCCATTTGCTCATGAGCACATGGATATGTGGCGCGATGCGCTCCGACGAGGAGTAACGTATCACGTCCCGGAGACGAATATCCTTGTGACTGGCGGAGTGGATGATGTGTGGATGGATCCAAAAACTGATGAGCTCGTCATTGTCGACTACAAAGCCACAAGTAAAGACGGCAAGGTTAATCTCGATGCTGCCTGGCAAGATGGCTATAAGAGACAGATGGAAGTCTACCAGTGGCTCTTTCGAAAAAACAACTTTCCTGTCTCCAATACGGGCTACTTCGTATATTGTAATGGCCGAACTGACGCAGCAGCTTTTGACGGCAAACTTGAATTTGATCTTACCCTTCTTCCATATACTGGCAATGATTCGTGGGTAAAAAAAGCGATCATCGGGGCACAGAGATGTTTACGTGGTGATACCATTCCCGCCAGCAGTCAAAAGTGCGACTATTGTCGGTATGTCACAGCCGTGAGTTCGCGGGGTACTCGCGCTGTGTCATCTTCATGAAGCGTGCTATACTCTCTTTGAAGTGTGTATAAAATATTGATCGTGAGTCTCTATGCCCCTGCCGTTTCATAAGCAGCGCAACGTCGACGTTGGAATGGCAGTCGTTGTATTGTTTGGAGTGCCGATTATTGCGGCATTCGTTATGATTCTTGGATATCTTTCTGCCGAAGAGCAGATTGATGGCGTTACGACGACATTACTCTCGCAGAAAGTGGCCACATTTCAACTGCCACATTTACAACGAAGAAATAAACTCCAAGCTCCCTGGGTTATTGGTCTTGGTTCTGATCGAGAAGTGAGAATCGGCTCTTTGTCTGCGAGTCGCATTCTCGTCGAACTCATTTCGACCGGCAGAGAAGCGAACCAAGAAGCAACGCGCTTTGAAATCAAGGATTCTTGGGACGATATTGTAAAGCAGAAGACGATTCTTTATATAGATCCCGCACGAAGATTTATTTTCCTACCTGGATCCCGCGCGCACTACATCTTTTCGACAACAAACGGAAGACTTGGCTTCGTCCGCACACTGCCCGCACTCGTATTACGTCGCGTTGTCTCGGTCGACGATGTGCTCCTGCTGATCGGTCGAAACACGCTCACCGCACTCTCCACGAAGACGTGGCGAAATTTTGGATCGATTACTTTCTAATTGTATAACTTCATGAGCTATGACTATTGAGAGAGGCGAGCCAATTTCAAAAGAGGAGATTCTCAGGCGCGCCAGTGAGGCCATCACGGCAGGAGAGACGATCAATTAAGTGGCGCTGACAAGAACGAAGCCCCGCTCTGTTGAAGCGGTCATTGTTTTTTGCAGTGAGAAGATGAGACTCTCTGATATGCGCTCGTTGGCAGAGCGAAAAAGACGCGCTGCGGAGATTGTTGCAGTGTTGAAGAAGCTATTTCCGAATTCGAAATGCATTCTCCGCTACGGCAATCCCTGGGAGCTGCTTGTTGCGGTTCAACTTTCGGCACAGTGTACAGATAAAAAAGTGAATGAAGTCACAGAAAAACTCTTCAAAAAATACCGCACGCTTGAGGAGTATGTGCATGCCAACCCCAAAGCCTTTGGAAAAGAAATCTATCAGACTGGATTTTTCCGAGCAAAGACGAAAAATATTCTCGGGGCTGCGAAAATGGTAAAAGAGAAGTTTCGTGGCACGGTGCCAAACGCGATGGAAGAGATACTCCAGCTCCCCGGCGTTGCTCGAAAAACTGCAAATGTTGTCTTGGGCAATGTTTATGGAATCGTCGAAGGCATCGCCGTGGATACCCATGTGCGGCGACTGTCGCTCAAACTCGGACTCACGCAATACGAGAACGCCGACAAAATCGAGCGCGATCTCATGGCGCTGCTGCCAAAGAAAGAGTGGTTCGACTTCACGTATCGACTCATTGACTACGGACGTACCATTTGTCCGGCACGCAAGCACGAGTGCAGCAATCATCCGCTGACGGAGCGGTATCCAAAAGGCCTGTAAGATGTGCTCGAACTCTCGTGGCAAACATGCTATACTTAATCTCGTATGATTGATCGCGTCAGCGTTGACGTGCGGGGCGTTTTTTTGCATCCCAAGAGCGGCTCTCCGCTCGTGTTTCTCGCAAATACGAATGAGACTCTCGTATTGCCAATTGTCGTGGGGTTTCTTGAGGCGCAGGCAATTCTGTTCGCCCAGCATGGAGATCTGTTGTCGCGTCCAATGACGCACGATTTTCTCACGACGGTTTTAAAGATTCTTGGCTCACGCGTTCGAGAGATTGAGATCACTGATCTTGTGGACAGCACGTTTTTTGCATTGCTTACGCTTGAAGATCACGCTACGACGATGCATCAAATCGATACGCGTCCATCGGATGCCATTGCGTTGGCGCTGCGCATGAATGCTCCAATGTATGTGCACCGCGGCGTGTTCACAAAAGCAGGGGAGAGTATACGAGAAGCAAAGGCCCTGCTTGATTATTTGCGCCTCGAAACCGAAGATCAACAAAAACAACACAATGAGAAAACTACAAAAACATCGTGAGCGACTACTTGCTGGTCTCGTGCTCGGCGCGCTTTTATTTCAGCCGCTGTTCGTTGGTGCGCAAACTGTTGATCTCGTCACAGACATCAAGTTTAACCCAAACGATATTATTTCGGATGAGGATGTCACCGATCTCTCTATGACGAGCGATGAGATTCAGACGATGCTCGGCAATGCCGGTGGGAAACTCGCACGCTATAGTGAGCCCTCACCCCCAACAGGAGAGCTCCGCACTGCGGCACAAATCATCTGGCAGGCAGCCCAAGATGCGCGAATCAATCCCGAGATTATCCTTGCCATGCTCCAGAAGGAACAGAGTCTTCTTGAAGATCTGAGCCCGTCGCAGTACCAACTCGATTGGGCAGTAGGCTACAGCAAGTGCGACGGCTGCGCCGGAGTGTCGGCATACAAGGGATTTGGCAACCAAGTGCGCGCTGCCGCGACGCGCATTCGCTACTACCTGGACCATCCCGGAGAATTCGAATACAAAGTTGGTAAAGCCTCGACCACAAAAGACGGCTTTCTTGTGGCCCCGCAAAACCAGGCAACAGCAAATCTCTACATCTATAATCCCTATCGCGGGGGAACAAAACTCAACGATCGCTTCATCGGAGCAAATTTTAATTTCTATAAGGTCTGGAACAAGTTTTTTGCACCGAAAGTGGCCGTCGGGGCTGTAGTCCGAGAGCGGGAGAGCAACGGCTACTACCTCATCGGGGAGACCGAACGCAAGCCTTTTATCGCACCCGAAGTCGTTAGTGCGTTGTATTCTGCCGATGAGCGTGACCGCGCACCGGTTCTGCCACGGAGGAAGTTAAGCCGTTTTTACCCGCTGCTCGGACAGGCGATTACCCTTGCAGACGTGTATGCAGCTGCACTCTACAACAGCGACATCCCACCGCTCTGGGCTGGTAGTGATGGAGAACTTGTATTCACCTACAAGAATCTCGGCTCAAAGAGCTGGGCACGCGGAGATGTGGTCATTATGATGACCGACGCTGCAGGATCGCCGTACCCCGAAGCGCATGAGGCATGGATCGAGCCCACCGTCGCCGTCTCGTTCAAAGAAGAGTCCGTAAAGCCGGGAGAGCTCGCGACGTTTCGGTTTCCCATTTTCTCGAGCACTCCCTACGGCACCGAGGTTATTTTAAAACTCATGGGCCGCGCGGATAATGCGCAGGCAGATCATCGCGGGTACACGATTACGGTCTCTGGATCAAGCAGTTCTCGCATCGTTCGTTTTGAATCTCCCTACCAAGCGTTTGTGGAAGCGCTCAAGGTACCCGAGGAACTCACGACTGGTCTCGCGCAGAAGGTAACACTTGCGGTCAAAAATACCGGCAACATTTCCTGGGAAAAAATGAACATTCGCTTGAGCACGTTTGATAACACTGATCCCGGAGGCAGCGTCGTCGACTATCTCAATCCAAAGCCACGGATCGAAAAAGTGAAGAAAGGAAAAAAGACCATCGTGCGCACGCTGCCGCCGTTGCCCGCACCTGCCGAGAGTGTGTTGAAGCACCCCTCGTGGCGTGACGCCTATCGGATTGCACTCATGAATGAGAAAGAAGTGAACCCGGGAGAGCTCGCGACGTTCGAATTCTCTATTCGCACTCCGACAAAACCGCAGAATGTAACCAGCCAATTGCGATTAGAGTTTGTGGAGCTCAAGAAGCCGAATGCCGAACATCGGATTGCTCTTAACGGAAACTCAAACTACGAGTGGAAAGCTCTGGTGAAGAGACCAGCGCCAAGGAAGAAAAGCGTGAAATCCAAAACGCGAGTACGGTGATGCGTGTATACTTTCATTCCCTGGGGATTGTCTGGCTTTGTCAGATCCCCCGTAGAGGAACTTCGTTACTAGCCTTTTTGCTCCTGATAACAGCACCTCTACAGGTGTTGGCACGAACCCAAGCTCCTCCTGTCCCTGCCGTCGCCGTGGTCGTCATGGATCGCAACTCGAAGAAAATTCTTCACGCGATTTCGCCTGATAAAGTTTGGCCGGCGGCGTCGCTCACCAAACTCGCCACCGCTGTGGTGACTCTCGAGCACGCAAAGCTCGGGAAAGTGATCCGAGTGCTTGATGCTGATGACGTTGGCGGCGCAAAACTTCACGTCAAAAATGGCGGAACACTGTCCATGCTGGATCTGCTTGCAGCAACGCTCATTGGCAGTGCGAACAACACCGCAAACGCACTCGTTCGTGCCAGCGGTCACCCCCTGGCGCAGTTTTTACGGGATATGAATACATACACGCGCCGCGTCGGCGCGAAGCAAACGAGATTCGTGGATCCATCCGGCATTGATCCTGGCAATACCACGACAGCGCGCGATATGGCATTGGTCGCCCGAAATGCTTTTAGCAATGGGACAATTCGGTCGCTCACGCAGCATGGCTCGTATGTCATCCGAGTGCTCAGCACTGGCGAGCGCCGTCGCATCAAGAATACTAATAAACTCGTGACGAATTCTCCGCTTATCGTTCTGGGTGGAAAAACTGGTTTACTTGATGAGTCCGGGTATAACGTTGTTGTTGAGGTCCGAAACAGGGCGTGGAATCGCCTTGTCATTGTCATCTTTGGCGCGCCAAGTTTTCCGTCGGCATTTCAAAGTATCGAGAAACTTGCTGCTTGGGCGTGGACAAAGTAGTTGGCGCTTTTTTGTTGTTATTGACATACGGAAAAAATTCGGATAGTATACAGATATATTTTGGTAACTGTGGATAACCTTTATGTCTGACAAACGCCTTGCACTCAGTCGAAAACAGCGGATGACATTAACTGCCATTCGAGAACACATGGAAAAACATGGCTATAGCCCAACGTACCGAGAGATTGCGTCTGCGCTTGGACTTGCGTCTCCAGCAACAGTTCATGAACATGTAAAGGTGTTAGACAAAAAAGGATACCTAAAAATCTCCAAAGAAGGCGGCCGCGCGTTTGTACTCTTAAGCGAGGATGATGCGAAAGCGCGACATATTGATGCAAAGGGATATATTCTTGATGCGCTTTCGGATACCAAAGCTGCGGCTACGCCTCGAGAGATACAGGCGGTGGAAATTCCGTTGGTTGGAATCGTCACTGCGGGCGAGCCGATCGAGGCTATTGAAAACCGCGAGACCATTGTTCTGCCAACAAACTTCATGGATGATCCTGCAAATACCTTTGTGCTCAAAGTGCGGGGGGAATCCATGCGGGATGAAGGCATTCTTGACGGCGACTTGGTCATCGTGGAGCGGAACCCTTCGCCAAAGGATGGTGATGTCGTTGTAGCGCTTTTAGATAACGCGTACGCAACACTTAAAAGATTCTTCAGAGAAAAAGACCGTATTCGACTGCAGCCAGCAAACCCAGCAATGAGCCCGATCTATACATTTAATCCCACGATCCAAGGGGTTGTTCGCGGGGTCATTCGGAAGTTCTCTCCAGCATAGAAACCTTGATATTTGACACAATTTTAGTTTTCTGCTACTCTACAGCCATTAACAAATCGAGCGATTCACAGCGTCCAGAAAAAGCCCTTTCCAGATGGGAAGGGATCGTCTTCAAAGAATAGCACTTGCTTGCCCGTAGCAACGGCGTAGGCGGTTAGGTCGTAGGCTATTCGGCGCCAAATAATCGTTCAAAAGGCCAATAGCCTATGTATAATGACCAGCAAGGGCAGGGTGGATGGCAACCGCGTCCACAGGGTCCTCGGCCAATGCAAGACGTGAGCACACTCAATCTCACGTGCGCACAGTGCCAGACCCCGATCACCCAGCTCCCGTTCACTCCGGCCATGAACCCGGATGGAACACCTGCGCGGCCCGTGTATTGCACGAATTGCAACCGCGAGCGTATGCGCAACCGCCCGCCACGATATTAATTCGTGAAGTGCAAAAAAACGCTCCGACCGAGGTCGGAGCGTTTTGGTTTACCAAAAAAACAGAGACATCAAAATCCACGATCGTGGCAAATGATGTCCTGGCCTATGAACGACGCAGAGCAAACAAAAATCGCGGACGGTCCGCAAAATCGTATTTCCGCTGCCACCGGAACATTGGCAGCAGAGTGCGTGCGAGTTGCTCGAGTATTTTTGAGCGAGTTGGCCCACACTCCAATGCTGCAAAGCTCGGAAGCCGCGCATTCGGATTTCTGGATTGTTTCTGTAGCGCGAGCAGTAAAGCAAGAATGAGTCCATCCCCGCCCTGTCTCGCCAAGAGTGCGCGGCGCGGTTCGTAACGAAGTTCCGGCTCAACACTCGCGTATTCCCGATGCGAGAGGTACGGCAGATTTGCAATGATTGCAGTCGGATTTTTTTTCAGCACAGAAAAATTTGGACCGCGAAGAAAGCGAATTCGGCCTCTCACACCGTGACGTCGCGCATTTTTGCGTGCCATCGAAAGCGCATCCGGGGAAATGTCGGTTGCAATGAACCGGAGATTGGGGAGAAGTTTGGCAAGTGAAATCGCAATGCAGCCGCTGCCAGTGCCAATGTCAGCTACCACGCTGCCACCGGGAAGTTCCTTGAGGTAGGGGAGCGAAAACTCAATGAGTTGCTCTGTTTCCGGACGTGGAATAAGCACTGCCGGAGTCACGCGAAATCGCAGGCCATAAAATTCTTTTTCGCTCGTGAGATGAGCAAGCGGGATGCGCTTGCTGCGGCGTCTCACGAGCAGAAGAAACTGCTTGCGCTGTGGCGCATTTACGCGGTATTCTGGATGAGCAAGCAGCCACACACGCTCTTTCTGGAGCACGTGGGCAAGCAGAAGCTCTGCATCAAGCCAGGGTGAGTCGATGCGAGAAGCTTTGAATCGCGCAACAGCTTCCCAAAGCAATTGCGATGTCATCGATTTTTCCATATGTTTCACAACCGCACCGACGCCGGAAAACAACTTGCTCAAACTCTAGCGCAACGAAGACTAGCCGACAACCCTCCTCTGCTCGTCCTCGGTATTCCTCGAGGCGGAGTCGTTGTTGCTTCAGAGATTGCAAAGACATTGCGATCACCTCTTGATATTGTCGTCACAAAAAAGATCGGAGCACCCGGCAATCCAGAATACGCGATTGGCGCAATAAATCTCGATGGAGAGACGATTTGGAATGAAGATGAGGCCAGTCACTTTCGATTAACAGCAGAACGACAAACGCAGCTCATTTCGAAGACACTTGCCGCCACTTTCAAAAAAGACAAGCAACTACGACAGGGACGTGCGCCGTTGCCGATGATTGGCCGTACCGTCATCCTCGTTGATGATGGGATCGCAACCGGATACACAACTCGTGCCGCAATCGCATATGTCCGAACACGCCAACCCAGAAGAATTTTACTTGCGGTGCCTGTCGGCCCCAAAGGCACTCTTTTTAAGCTCCGAAGTATTGTCGACGAACTTATTTGTCTAGAAACTCCTAGAGACTTTACTGCCGTGGGAAATTATTATCAAGATTTTTCGCAAGTAGAGGATAGGGAGGTGCGCGAAATTCTTACTCGTGCTATCATGGCCACTGCGGATATTGCCCAAATATGAAACGACTATTTTGGACTCTCGTTACCATTGACAGTCTCTGGATTGTGCTTCACCTGCTCCTGGGAAGCCGCCTTGCACTGTTTCACCTTGAAGGTGAACGAACATTTCCGGCATTCTGGTCTGGTTGGCAGCTGCTCGCAGTGGGCTATCTTGGTGTTGCGATGCTCATGCTCTTGTGGCAGAGCGAAAGGAGCGAGCGGCCGCTCTGGATGCTTTGGAGTGGCCTTTTTACGTATCTGGGCTTTGATGAGATTTCGGAGCTTCATGAAAATATCACCTACTATTTTAACAAGGCATTTAAACTCATAAGCGTATTTGAACACCCCACGTTTAACTGGTTACTCCTCCTTTCTCCGTTTATTCTTTTCGCACTTATTTTCTTTGTGGTATTTCTCCGCTATTGGATCAAACAACGTCGACGCGTTGGCGTATGGTTTGCTGCCGGGGTTGTCTGTTTTGTGGCGGCGCTATCGCTCGAGCTGTTCGGAGCAATGATTTATAAATTGCCAATCTACCGACAATGGGGCATCTATATCGTAGAGGAATTCCTAGAAATGCTTGGGGCAAGTATTTTTCTGTCCACACTCTCTTGCGTATTTCGAGAGCGCTTCAACGCGCTGTACGCGCATAGATAATCAGTACTTCCCATGTATCGAGCGATTTCGTATATCACGGTTACGCTCGTCACCATCCTCTTTGGGGTGCTCCTCGCAGCACTTGTTGGGCCATTTGTGCTTGATGCTGTTGAAGCAGCGCGTGGGCCAGTTGTATTCGAATTTGCTCTACGATGGCAGTTACTTATTGCTGCCGCGATCTGGTTTATCATTGCGCACTTTTTTTGGCGATTGCCGTGGTGGGCAGGAGCAGTTGGTTTTATAACTCTTGCGGTCTTTGCCGTCATCGCGATCTTTGACGTCGATAACGAACTCCAGAAAGAATTCTCCTGGATACGATATCCTACAGCTGGTGCACTCTTTCTCGCTTCAGCGCTTGCGTTTTATTACAGTATGAAAATCAGAGGTTGGTTCTGGGGCCTCTTTACGTTTGGATTCCTTTATGCCGGGCTCGATGAACTCTTGGAGATTCACGAACGAGTAGGCGCACACTTAGAAAAGTGGTTTCATCTTCCCCACGTCACCACTGATCTTATTACGGTGTTCTATGGACTCGCTGGGGCAGTGGTAACCGTCATTGCGCTGCGATATCTTTGGACGAATAAAAAAATCGCCGCCGGCAGGTTGCTCCTTTCCGGCGTCGTCGTGTTTGCGGTTTCGCAGGCATTGGATACGCTTGATATTTTCATTGATCCGGCGTTTCGAAAGCTTGCGTTGTTCCTTTCCGAACGCGGCTACTTCTTTGGCGATTCTTGGTACTTTTTTTACGAGCCAAAGCGATTTGCTAATTCGCTCGAGGAGCTCCTTGAGTACATCGCCGGCGTGCTCTTTGTGCTTGTCATGGTTTCTTTGTTGCTTGGGATTCATCACATACCGCTGCGGAAACCGTGGACCGCGTTCACTTTGCGGGCCTGGATCTTGAGTTTAACGCTGCTCATCCTTGCAATTTTTAGTATTGCAGCGATACCGGCAAAATCTCCGCTTGAGAGTGATCCGGGCATTGTGCAACTCGGCGGTCCCAAGAACGGTCTTTTCCATAGCGACGATCTTTTTTTTGATTCTACATTTGGGGTGCTTCTTGCGAATGAAGGCGGGCGCTCTGTTCTACAGTGGAAGGATAAAAAACTCACGCGTGTTGCTGACCCGAAACGCGTCCTTGGCGATATGGACAGTGTTACCGCAGCCAATGGAAAAATCTACGTCGCAGACGGAGATGCTGGAAAAATATTTTCTTCCACAGGTGACGGAGTATGGGAGGTTGTCGCAGACCGTATACAAGGGCTCAAACACCCGGAGGCGCTCGTCGTTGTGGATGACACACTTATCGGAGTTGATGAATCCGAGAAGGGGCTCTTTCGTTTACCACTATCGCCAAAAGAGTCTGTGGCTGTGGGGTCTGGTTTACCGTTATTGGCAGCTCCGAAGCCCCGCTCGGAGCAAAGCAATCCCGAACAGACCCTTGAGTGGTATCGTCCAGATATTGCTGGATTTACCGCGCCAGAAGGAATCGACTATGACAAAGAACACAAGCGACTCCTCGTTACGGATGACAGGAATGGAACGCTTTGGAGCATTATCTTTGGGCAATCTGCCGAACATCTTTCGCTCTCTGGGCTTCCACTAAAGAACCCAGAAGACATTGAAGTGCTCCCCAATGGCGACATTTTGCTTTCCGACAACGGGAGGGGAGAAGTGCTTTATTTGACGAGCGACAGAACTCTCAAAAGTCGCCTCCAATTTCGCCGTATGTATCGCGACCTTCAGGGTATTGCCACGGATACAGAGGGCAATCTCTACGTCGTCACTGCCGACGGCTACGCTTCGGCCAGTTTCATGCCCAGCTTCCTCTGGAAGGTGTCTGGCTTCATAAAATGAGAGTGTAAAAAGACCCCTAAACCGTCATTGCGAGCAGTCAAGCGACGAAGCAATCTGACACCCACGGTGTCATCCCGAGCCAGGCCGAGGGATCTCGTCCACCGCACAGAACGTCCAACACCCGGTGTCAGACACCCGGTGTTTGACAATCACGGTGTTTGACAATCAATTACCCCACCCCTTGAGGTGGGGTAATTGATTCCGCCAGGCTCAAAAAATGCGCTGTTGACACTCTGCCAGCAAGCGCAAAATTTCCGCGATCCCTTTGTCTCGGATTACGCCAAGCGCATGCTTAAAGCTTTCATAAAGTCGGATTCAGGCGATTAAGGCTTCGCGCCCTCCTGGAGGCGAAGCCTTGCGCGGATGAGAAGCGAAGCGTCACGAGTGAATTGTTTCATGAACAATCCACGGATGGCCGTGGAGGAATTCGACGGCTAGCAGCGGTTTGCCGCCTTCGAGTTGAAGGAGAGCGGGGAAGAGGACTCCGTTGATTGTTTGAATGGCGAGCTGGCCGTCGAGGAGAAAAAAAGTCCCTGGCAACATTCTCATATTCTGCAGAATGTGAGAATGTTTTTTTGCGACCGCGGCAGGGAGAATCTTCAATCGCTTCTGACTCGGGACGCCATCGGTAGCCCTTCGATTCGACTCAGGGGATATGTTCTTTTTTATCACACACCAAGCTCCCGGCCATGGATCAAAGGCGCGGATGTTGCGTTCGATCTGCGCGGCATCGTCATTTTTCCAGTCGATCCTGCCGGTATCGCGAGTGAACATTGGGGTCAGCGTAGCAGCAGTCTCATCCTGGGGCTCTTGCGTGATTGTTCCGGTGAGATAGTGGGGGAGTGTTCGCGTGAGCACTGTGCTGCCGAGCGTTGCAAGTAATTTCATGAGCAGAGGCGTAGATACAGCTGGCGGCAACGGCATGCGTTCTTGGGCGATGATGGGGCCATGATCGACAAGCTCGTCAATCACAAACAGCGTGATGCCCGTTTCGCGATCGCCCTCGCGGATCGTCCACTGTACGGGTGATGGACCGCGGTGACGCGGCAGCAGCGACGGGTGAACATTGATGATTCCCTCGGGAAAGAGCGCCAGAAAATCAGCAGAAAAAATCATGCCAAACGAAGCGCAGACTCCGACCGTTGGTTGAAACTCTCGCAGGCGTGCGTTTAATAATTTCTCGTGCAAATTCTCGACTTCCACTACCTCAAGATTGAGACGCTTTGCTCGGCTGGCAACGGGCGAAGGGGTCAATATTTGTGCCCTACCGACTCGCGTCGGCGCGTGCGTAACAACAAGAAGTGTTGGAGTAAACGCTGCGGTTGACTCAAGCAAGGGCAGTGAAAAGTCTGAACCACCAAAGAAGACGATTCTAGGGTTTTGGCTTATATTTTTGTTCGCGATCATAGAGGACAGCAGCGCGGTCAATAATCATTTTCCCGTCGAGATGATCACTTTCATGTTGCAGTACTTTTGCAAGTAAACCGGATGCTTTCAGAGTGAAGGAATGTCCACGACGATCGTACGCGGTTATCTTGACGCGCACGGCCCTTGGCACCATGCCCCACTTTCCGGGAATCGATAAACATCCTTCTTCCGCCTCTTCGGTTTTTTCGCTGAGAGACTCCATGCGCGGGTTCACAAATATCCCCTCATAGCCATCTATTTTGACCAGAAAAACACGCAGGAGTTTCGCACATTGCACAGCGGCAATCCCAATACCGTTTGCCGCAATCATCGTCTGCCGTAAATCGTCGAAAAGTCGATCGTAGACTCCGTTTTTGAGCTGCGTAATATTGAACGCTAAAGAGCGCTTACGAAGAACGGATGCGGGCAATGGAGGCAATGGAAGAATCATACGAGCGCTACTTTAAGCTTTCCAGGGAAACGATCAAGAAGTGCAGATTGAATCGCAATAATGCGACTTTGCTCATTTGTGGGACAGCGAATAACGACCGCACCTTTTGTTTTTCTGTATTCCATACCAGCGGCAATGCGATCAACAAACTTCTGAAACGCTGGAATCGGCTTTCGCGGCTGTACCGTCAATCGTAAAAAAGCCGGAGGGAAGCCAAAACGTGTTCGCTCCTTGAGCTCATGCTCGTAAAAGAGTTGTGGATTATTTTGAGAGATCGCCTGAAACACATGGTGCTCGGAAAATCGAGACTGAATAATCGTTCGGATGCCGAATGTTGTAGCATCAGAGGCAAGCTGCGTGAGACGGCTAAAGATCGCTTCTGCGCTATCAAATTCTCCACGTGATAATATTCCGTCGACCGAAAGCACAACCACAAGACGAACACGCGGGCCCTCGTCTGCGAGAATCTTCATCCTATCAAATGCATAGCTTGTGGCAAGTAGGACAACTGGTAACTGCCAACTGGTCACTGATAATTGTTGGTCTTTACTCCAAATGTGAATCTCTGGAGTACGGCTCGGAAATTGTTTTTTTAACTCCTGGAGAAGCTCTGGACGAATGCGCTCGATACCCGCAGGTTGTCGCAGAAACGTCGATCTTGCGCATTGATCGCACCGAACTGGAAGCGGTTGGTTGCTTTTGCACTCTGGACAGAGAAGGATTTTTTGCTTTGCTAAAAGTGCCGAGTTGCAGATTCTACATCGCAGTAGTGTAAAGCATGAAGAGCACCGAAGCGTTGTAATAACTCCGCGTCGCTCATGGATGAGTAGAACACTTTCTTGATTTTTTAGCGTTTCAAGAATCTCAAGGAGACTCTCATGAGATAAAAAACGCTGTTCGTATGGGCGGGCACGCATGTCGATAATTTCGAGGGACTGGTAATGAGGTAATTGAGTCATTGAGTAATGATGCTGTGATCGCATTGTGTACCAGAGTGTGAGCGATGGAGCGCTGCCGAACGTCTGAAATGTCGCGCCGGTACAACGAGCAAGCTCGCAAGCAGCGTCCCGCGTATGGTAACGCGGAGTACTTTCAAGCGGTTTGTGATCCTCGTTATTTTCGTACATCATCACAACCCCGCCGAGTTTCATCCACGGCAAAAACAGGCCTATGCGAGTGGAAAAAACAAGTGCGTTACCACCTCCTGCAATGATACTTCCAATCTCCAGTAGCTTTTGTTTTGTAACATTGCTATGTACAATGTACGGACCAAGAGCGGCTAAAGCAGCGGCACTTTGCTCTAATAGCGCAATGTTTGGAAACAAAACGAGCAATTGCGATTGCGGATGTTTGTGAACGAATTCTTTGATGAAGGCAATGGAGTCATTGGGAGACGAGGCGAGCTCCCAGAGATTCTCGTTTTGATTCTCATTGCGCGCTGCGATCAAGAAAGGATTTTCGATGCCGTCACTGTTAATGATCCTCGGCAAAAAAGAAAATAAACTCCTGAAGAGTACCCCGTATCCTACACCGTAGCGCTTCCGCATCCACTGAAAAAATGCAACTGTGGCAGCAGATACAGAGAATCCTTGTTGGATATCAACGATCGATAAAAGTCTGTTTATCTTGAATTTTCCTTCTGCATCTCCAAGAACTACACCACGAATCTTCTGACCTCGAAGCGTCACGATGACGACTGATCCGGGGTTGAGCAGAGACTCTGCCGTATAGTCGTAGATATCTCGCGCGTAGGGAAGGCGCAGAATTGGTGCAACAGCAATAGGCTTCATAACTCAAATTCGACGACTGCGACTCCAGTCCCGAACGGCGACTCATAACCGAGGACTATTGATCGATTTTTACACGACGCAAGCAATCCAAAGAGTAGAGCGCTTGGATCAAGTACACACTGGGAAACACTGCGTGAACGCATCTGTCCGCGTTCCAGCGCATCGCGGTATTTCCCTTTACCGATTATTTCAAGAAATTCGCGATCAAACTCTAGAGCATCGAGGCGTGCGCGATGAGCCGAAGCATCGAGCGTCTTAATAGAAGCGAGGTCTGCAGAGATCACAACGGCATACCGAAGCGGCAATGCAGTAAGCACCTCTTCGAGTATCTTTCCCACGTGCATATGGAAGGCGTTATCTCGATAGGCGGTCGTCAGTCTTAGGACGTGAACATCTGGGAGGTGTTCGAGAAGTAGTGCGAGCGAAACGAGCGCTTCACCATTGAGAACGTCATGAGGCGCGTACATGAATTCTTGAGAGCACTCGGTGAGCGCCCGTAATCTTGTAGAGGTTTCGATGTCGGGTTGGAAAAGACGAGCTTGTTCATCTTTTGACTCGCCGAAATGGTGTACGACCGGAAGCGGCATCATATCCATGGTACAAGAATAACGCATTTGTGCTCCGTGGCTACTGATCAAAACAAGCGCATCTGGCTTTCGCGCATAGAGGTGCTCCTGCTGTGTTTGAAGCGCTCTGGAGACTATTGGAAATCGCAGTGCGCGTTCTTCGGGCGCTCTCAACAGCTCTTGAGCATGCGGAACCAGTGCAGCGTAAATAATCATAGATTCTCTTTCTTCAATTCTTGCAGCGCCTGCTGGGCTTCGGTGTCGCTGGTGAATTCGATTGGCGCGCCAGTGGGGTACTGATTGGCGATATCGGCTGCAAGTGTTAGCACATGATTCCATTGATAGCCCAGGCGCTCAAACACTTCTGCCGAGATAAATGGTCTTTTTTGCGCTCGATCAATGAGATAAACAGTAGAAGTGGATGGCGTTTTTATGAGTCTGATTGTCGATGCCCCAAGCGCGTCTTCTATACTTGGGCCATCGCGATAGTCTTTGAGCGCACTGTCAGGTACTAACTCGATCTCTTCTGGATTATACCCGAGGGTGCGAAGAACGTCAGCGTTGGCAATCCGGCGGCGCTCATCAATGCCCAGAAGCCACACCGTGTCATCTGGAGTTCGAACAATCCCAAAAGGAGCAGTGGTGAGCAGCTTGCCTTCGCGATATTTCAGGAGTTCATCAGGTTCGACGGATAGAATGGTCCGTTGCTGGAAATGGTTGAGGGCTAAAGAACTAAGAATCCTTCTCTTGCGACCATTTGCAATCACCCAGTGATCTTGAGTTTTTTTGTTTTTCAGCACTGCGCCATCCGGATACCGCTGTTCAAACCAGCGATTCCAAATGATCCAGAAATTTTGATTCCCATGAATGTGCGGGGTGTACAGATACAGCGCCGCTGTTGCGCGGGTGAGGGGAGTAACGCGTTGCCGATCAATGCGAGCTGGTCTGCCTTTTTGAATACGAAACTCATTCGGGTGGTCAAAAAAATAGCGCAGCCGCGCTGCGGCAAAATCCACTTGTTTTGTAAATCCCCGAAATCCGGCAAGCCGCGGATCACTTTTTCGACAATCATCACACACTCCATACCCGGTTGCCCAGTCAAGTCTTCGTATTCCCTGAGCCTGTCGAAGGGCAACCGAAGAATCTTCAACCAAACTCTGCTCTTTCTGCAACAACACCAGCAGCACTTTCGGATTCACCCGATGCTTTCTTCCGGCAATCGCGATGATGTCCGCTGCCTTCTTCAAACTCCCGTCCACGTCGCGCGGCGCATACGTGGCCAGCGGACTTCCCTTGGTCTCAAGAAAATTACGGATTTCCGGCAAAATCCAGGCAGTCGAATCCTCAAATTCGGCATCGTTTAAGAGATAGTGCGGGGTAAAGCCAAGTGAGGGCAGCGGGAAGAGCAAGTAAAGCAAAAGAAAAAAAACAAGCCACCGCGTCATAGCAGTGAGAAGTATACCACTGCGCGCCGACGACGTCGAAAAGGGTCTATTGTAGTCATTATGCACCCCTGCGAAGCACCATTTTTTGTCCCAGAGCACATCTGCCAATCCTTAGTCGTTGAGTGCGCAGCATGTCGGCAGCGGACATGCGGCGGGTGGCCGAGATCTCATTTCGCGCTCACGACAATCTCCTCGCCTTTGGCAGAGACGAGCACTGGTGTGCCGTCTTTTGCTTGGCCCTTGACCATGATCATAGCCAAAGGATCAAGAATTTCTTTTTGAATCACTCGTCGAAGCGGCCGAGCGCCAAAGAGGGGATCGTAGCCGCGTTTTAGTAGCAACCCTTTTGCTGCTTTATCCACGGTGAGTTTCATGGCATGCTCGAAGAGCCGCTTCTCGACATTCGCAAGTTGAAGCTCAAGAATCCGCTCCATATCTTTCACAGCAAGCGCACGGAAAATTATAATTTCGTCAATCCGATTCAGAAACTCTGGCTTAAAACTCTCTCGCAAGACCTCTAAGAGCTTCAGGCGCATCTCCTCGTACCGTTGCTCCTCTTCTGATTTCTTCGTATCACTATCCCGGAATCCGATCGAGTACTGCTCAATAAGACGATTGCCAAGATTGCTTGTCATGATGATGATCGTGTTTTTGAAATTCACGACCCGACCCTTGCCGTCGGTAAGCCGGCCGTCTTCAAGAATTTGAAGCAGGATATTAAACACTTCCGGATGCGCTTTTTCAATTTCATCAAAGAGGACCACAGAATACGGCCGACGCCGTATTTTCTCTGTGAGCTGTCCACCTTCCTCGTAACCAACATAACCCGGAGGGGAACCAATGAAGCGTGAAACCGCATGCCGCTCCATGTACTCACTCATATCTACGCGTACCATGGCGTTTTCGTCTTGGAACATAAACTCGGCCAGGGCTTTGGCAAGCTCGGTCTTTCCAACCCCGGTCGGACCTAAAAACAGGAATGATCCAATGGGACGCTTCTCTTCTGTAAGCCCGGCTCGATTGCGCCGTAACGCATTGGAAACAGCAGTGACCGCTTCGTCCTGACTCACCACGCGCTTTTTCAGCTCATCTTCTGCGCGCGCGAGACGTTGCGTTTCGGTCTCAAGCATGCGCTCCACTGGAATGCCAGTCCAGCGAGCGACGACCGAAGCAATATCCTCTTCGGTTACCTCTTCTTTGAGCAAGCGATGATCCTTTTGCAGCTTCGCGAGTTTCTGCTCTTGTTCGTGCACTGATTTTTCTAAGTTAGGGATTTCACCATACCGAATCTCGGCAATGCGTTGGAGGTTGCCGGTGCGTTCGGCAATTTCCGCCTCGCGCCGCAAGGCTTCAATGTTTGACTTTGCTTCGCGCATGGTGGCAATGATATCTTTTTCCGCTTTCCATCGAAGCTCTTGCGCATCGTTTTTTTCTTTGAGCTCTGCAAGCTCTTTCTCGATCGCTTTGAGACGCACTTTTGAGGCCTTATTATCTTCTTTCTTTAAGGCTTCGCGTTCAATTTCGCGTCTGCGTATCTCACGTTTTAAGGTCTCTAACTCTTGGGGTAGGGAATCAATTTCCATTCGTAAAGCAGACGTTGCTTCGTCAACACAATCAATGGCCTTATCTGGCAGAAAACGATCGGAAATATAACGGTGCGAGAGTTTTGCCGCGGCAACAAGCGCGGCGTCAGTTATTTTAACCCCATGGTGAACCTCGTACTTCTCTTTAATGCCACGTAAAATTGCAATCGCATCTTCTACTGATGGTTCGCCAACAAACACCGGCTGAAATCTTCGCTCGAGCGCTGCGTCGCGTTCAATGTACTTCTGATATTCCTTAAGCGTCGTGGCTCCAATAGCATGGAGATCTCCGCGAGCAAGAGCTGGCTTGAGCAAATTCGCCGCATCCATGGCGCCTTCAATCGCCCCCGCACCCACGACCATATGAAGCTCGTCAATAAACAGAAGCATTTTTCCGCTCGCATTCTGAATGTCTTTGAGCACTGCCTTGAGGCGACTCTCAAACTCTCCGCGGAACTTTGCGCCTGCAACAAGCCCGCCAAGATCCAACGAGATGATCTCTTTGCCTTTTACAGATTCCGGCACATCTCCGGCAACGATCCGTTGGGCTAACCCTTCGACAATGGCAGTCTTGCCCGTCCCAGCTTCTCCGATGAGCACAGGGTTGTTCTTGGTTCTCCTCGATAACACTTGCATCACTCTACGAATTTCTTCATCTCGTCCAATGACAGGGTCAAGTTTTTTTTCGCGCGCCAGAGCAGTAAGATTGATGGTATACTTTTCCAGGGCTTGATAGCGACTCTCGGGTTCCTCGTCCGTTACCTTCTGGTTGCCGCGGAGTTCTTTGAGCGCCTGAAGTATCGCAGCTCGGGTGATGCCGCAGTCCTTTAAAATTCTTCCGGCCGTAGAGGGAACGTGCAGTAAACTTAAAAGTAAATGCTCGGTCGAGACATATTCATCTCCAAACTCTTTGGCCTCGTTTGCAGCCTGCTGGAGCACCATGCCCATCTCTTGAGTCACACCAATCTGGCCGATTCCCGATGGATGGTAGGCGAGTCGAGGAAAGGTCTCTGCAACACCTTCTGCGTTTCGCAAACACGCGGAAGTATTTTTGCCAAGCTTTTGAAATAACCCTGGAATAAGGCCATTATCTTGACTCAAGAGACTCATAAGTAAATGCACGGGATCAAGCGCAGTGTGGCCCTGCTCGGATGCAATCCGATGCGCTTCTTGAATAGCCTCTTGAGATTTCATCGTAAAATTTTGTGGGAACATACGGATGAAGTATTGAATAGTTGGTATAGAGTATCATCGTATCACGGTTTGTCATGAATCGTCATCCCGAGTTCGCCATCTGGCGGATCGAGGGATCTCGTTGCTCGCTCAAAAAGCTTAGCTTCTACATTAGCGCTCTCGCTTCTCGACTGCTAATTCACTATAGACGGAAACAGTCGACTTGTCAAATTCTAGATATCCTCTATACTATGCCCGCAGGAGGTGAAGCAATGGACTGTACGTTAACAATACTCTCTGCGTTCATGGGAGGCGCGATCGTCCTGCGACAATCGAACCGCGAAGGAGGGAAGAAGTGAACGATCGACTGGTAAACGGAACTCGCACCGGAAGTGTCTGGCTCAATCAACTCCACGACTGGGTGAAGCGACGGTACGCGGCGCTGACAATACTTGAGATCGTGACGGTCGAATATGTGCTGTTCGGATGCTGCTGCGCTCTCGGATGGGCCAAGGATCCAGCTTCAATGATTATCGGTGCGGTCTGTGCTGGAAGCGCGATCTGGGTTGTGACGCTATTTTCCGGCGCAACCGAAAAAGGCGACCCGCGATTTGTCTGTGCCTTCCATGCATTCTGGCCGACGTATACACTCGTCATCGTTACGACGAGCTGGTGGTATACGGGCTGGTTTTCGGCAGTCGCAGAGATCCTGGTCGTCAGTGTGGGAGTCATCGCGCCAATCCTGGCCCCAGGCTTTGCCCGACGATCCGCCGCTCTGGAACCATCACCAGAGGGCACAGTATGCCCAACGCCATGAATGTTCGCGAGGGTTCTGGACTCTGCCGCCTCGATGCATATCATCCATCGAGGCCTTTTTCTTTTTGTAATAGTTTTTTTGTAATGGATCCGAAGTACTAATATTATTCGCACGTGCAAATAATGTTTGGTGCCTTTAATGTAGAGACGATTACACGTGTGACAAAGCAGGGGAAGGGATGGTATATTGAGATCGCATATGTCCATCGAAATCCTTGGTGTGCGCGTTGACCCATTGACCCACAATGAAGTCTTCGGGGTGATTGATAATTTTCTGGAGTCAAACGTGCCGCACTATATTGTAACGGTAAACCCGGAATTCATTATTGCAGCGCAAAAGGATATTGAATTCCGCGGCATTTTAAATCGTGCAGACCTTGCCCTTGCTGACGGCATTGGCCTTGTGTGGGCAGCCTCGTTACTCGCAGAGCCGTTTTCACTTGCCGCCACCAAAAGTGCGCGAACACGCTGGTGGTGGTGCGTTCGTAAAGCAATGCTCAAAGCGTTGCTTCTTTTCACATTTCCGCGCTGGGTACATGGGGTCATTCCAGAGCGCGTGAGCGGGAGTGATCTCGTCCCAGAACTCGTAAAACGTTCGCAGGTCTATCACCTGCGAGTGGCATTGGTCGGAGGCGGAAATGGTGTGGCTGCTCGCGCAGCAAATGTGCTGGTAAGCCGCTTCCCAAAAGCCCAAATCGTCCTTACAGATCAGGGCCTTGAGTGCACCGTTGATTCCGAGAGCCGTCTTCGGTATGATACAGACGCGCAGCGACAACTTCTGCTCCGTATTGCAGATGCTCGGCCTGATATCGTGTTTGTTGGGTTCGGCCAGCGCAAACAAGAGAAGTGGATTGCCGAGAGCTTTCGACATCTTCCACATGTGAAACTCTTCATGGGCGTCGGCGGCACGTTTGATATGCTCGCTGGCTCCACTGCGAGAGCGCCGAAGTTTTTTCAAACCCACTCCATTGAATGGGTCTGGCGCTGGATGCTTCAACCGTGGCGAGTAGGCCGGATATTCACTGCGACCATGCGATTCATGATTCGCGTTGGCAAAGAAAAATATGGTACGCACTAGACTCTCTCCATCACCAACTGGGCCGCTTCATATCGGCACTGCTCGTACGGCGTTGTTTAATTGGCTCTACACCAGACAACGCGGCGGGGTATTTATTCTGCGCATCGAAGACACGGACCAAGAACGATCAAAACCGGAATTTGAAAAAAACATTTTAGAGCTCCTCTCTTGGCTCGGTCTTTCCTGGGACGAAGGGCCAGATAACGGCGGACCCTATGGACCATACCGACAGAGCCAACGCAGTCTACTCTATAAAACTGCGCTCGAGAAGCTGTATACTGCTGGCTTCATCTACCCCTGTTTTTGCGCGAAGGCGAAGCTTGAGGCAGAGCGAGCCCAACAGATCGCACAGAAGCTCCCGCCACGCTACAGCCGAACATGCCGAGCGCTGTTGCCTGCGTACGCTTCTTTAAGAATTGCAAAAGGCGAGGCTGCTGTCTGGCGTTTCAAAATTCCAGAGCCATCACGAGAAGTCACCTGGGATGATCTCATACGCGGCGCTTCACGAGTGCACACGAAAGAACTCGATGATTTTATTATTGCCCAGTCTTTTGATCGTGTGCTGTACAACTTCGCAGTCGTTGTTGATGACGCTGCCATGGAGATTACTGATGTTCTTCGCGGAGAAGACCATATGAGTAACACTCCGAAACAGCTTCTTCTGCAAGACGCGCTTGGAATACCTCATCCGAACTACGGACACATTCCGCTGATCTTAAATCCTGATCGCAGTAAAATGAGCAAGCGGCAGGGGAATGTAGATTTAGAGTTCTATCGCGCTCAGGGCTATGTGCCAGCGGCAATGCTGAACTTTTTGGCGCTGCTGGGCTGGAACCCCGGTGATAATCGGGAAATATTTTCCATGGAAAATCTCGTTTCCGATTTTTCGATTCAACGTGTGCAGAAGGCCGGAGCAGTGTTTAATCAAGAAAAACTCCAGTGGCTCAATGGCCAGTATATTCGGACATTGCCAGAAGAGACTGTACGCGATCTCGTTTTGGTATACATTCCCGAAGTCCACCGAAACGATCCACGAACTCTCGCGATTCTTGAGGTGGTGCGCGGGAGAATGAAAATCCTTTCCGAATTCTGGGAGCTCGCCTCGTTTTTCTACGAGGGAGCAGGGGAGTATCCAACCGAACGGCTCATCTGGAAATTTCAACCATCAATGAGCAGCGAGTTATTCTTAAAAACAAGGATGTATCTCCATGAACTTTCCGAGTGGCTCACGCATCAATTTTTCGATTGGGGCCCGATGATGCTCGAAGGCAAAATAAAAGCGTGGATTTTAAGCACCAAAAGAAGCGCTGGCGATGTGCTCTGGCCAATGCGCGTGGCACTTTCTGGTCGAAAAGCAAGCCCAAGCCCATTTGAAATCGCAGGTATCTTGGGCAAAGAAGAGACGCTGCGGCGGCTGGATCAAGCGATTGCAAAGCTCACAAAACGAACATGAAATTCACTGATCAAATACTGCTCATCATGGTGTTCTCTTTGCTCGTCACACCAAGATTCGCTTTTGCCTCAACCGCGCAGAGTGTTTCATCGGTTGAGAAAAAAATCGAACTTCCGCTCGCAACGTCTATCGAGCAGCCCCCGAGTGATATCCGCGTTCTTGAGCAGGAAGTCAAAAAAAAACGCGAGGTATTGGAGGTACTTCAAAAGCAAATTGAGATCTACCAAAAAACCGTTCTTTTAAAGCAGGAGGAGCGTCTCACGCTGCAACGACAACTCGGCATTCTCGAGGAGCATGTGACAAAAACGAATCTGGATATTGAAGCAACAAAACAGCAGCTCGACATCTTCAATCTGGAGAGTAAAAAAATAAATGCCCAATTAGCAGAACTCACAAAAGAAGTTAACGAACAACGGCAGCGGCTCGGTCTTTTATTAAATCGCATGCGGCAAGCAGGGGAGCGCGGCACGCTCGAATTCCTGCTTTCAGCCGAAAGCTTTTCAAGCCTCTTTGATGCAATTGCAACAAACGAACAGCTAAGCGGCAGCGTTGTTCGTTTACTTGATCATGTCAAAGAGCTTCGCGCCCAGCAGAACGCGCGAAAGGATGAGCTGAATGCGAAAGCCGAACAGAAGCGACAAGCGCAAGCATCGCTTTTCGCAAGCCGTACGCGTTTGGTGGAAGATCGAGAGACAAAAGAGTATCTCGTGGCAAAAACCCAAGAGTCAGAGAAAAAATTTCAACAATTTTTAGAATCTGCGCGGTATGAAGAAGAACAAGCAGACGCTGATATTCGTCGCTTGGAAAAAGACATTCGCGAAAAACTTGCGGCACAACCTCCCGCTGTCGGTCGTCTCGGAGTAGGGGAGAAGATTCCGCTCATGTATCCCGTACCATTTGCTGGCATTGCAGCCGGGTTTCATGATCCTACATATATTTTCCGACGCATCTTTGAGCACCCCGCAATTGATTTACGCACGCTGGTCAATGGCCGACCCACCAATGCGCAACCAGTGCGCGCAGCAGCCAACGGTTATGTTGGACGTGCCCGCGATGCCGGAATGGGATACAGCTATATCATGCTCATCCACTCTGATCGGCTCTCGACGGTCTACGGGCACGTTTCAAAGATCCTTGTGGCTCCGGAGCAGTATGTGAACCAGGGAGACGTCATTGCGCTCTCCGGAGGCCTCCCAGGCACTCCAGGAGCAGGGAGGCTCACGACCGGCCCTCATTTACACTTTGAAGTGCGTCTCGACGGCATTCCAGTCAATCCCGTGAACTATCTTCCACCGGCATAGGGGAGAGATCCGTATCGAAAGAAAACGAGATATTAATGTGTCGTACAATGAATCTTATAAGACGCTAAGTCAATGACTTCCCTACTATTTTTGAATCCAATGCTTGAGGTCTCGCTTTGGGAGCTCCGAGAGTAATTGTGCCTTGCGTACGCGCGCCTGCGAGCTTGCGAGCCGGCGGCTTGGCGTGCGGTAGCGGATGAATTTTTGTACAGTCCTCTTGGAGTAGTTTTTCATAAATATACAGAAGATAAATTTAGTTCACTGCCCGCTCTTTATACACTACTTTATCTCCGAAACGCAGATCAATGTAGTCAAGCGCCAAAGGATGCTGTTCGCGTTTGCGCTCTTGAAAAAAAGTAGTGAGTCGATTGATCAGCGAAAACGCTTGATCGAATCTCCCTGTACGCAATGTCCAACCATCTTTCATTTGAAATTCTCGAACGTCTGGATCATCACGAAGGATCATCCATACAATGGGTGTACTTGTTTTCTCAAAGTAGGTTTTCAGCGCACGATAAAGAAGAAGGTCATTCTCTGACAGTAAAATAGTGGTATCGTTGCGGGCAGAGCTTGATTGGATCAGTAATAATGATGATTCTTCATACGGCTCATAGCGCGCAAAAATTGCGTTTCCGTTCGAACGAACATAGAGAGTTTCATTTGGAAATTGAATCCGCGCCACCGGAATGCGATACGCTGCGCGAACTTGAAGCGCACGCTTGCGAAACTCTGATGCGACAGAAACGCTCTCAATCGGTAATGTCGCGCGAAGATTCTGTTCTAAACGAGATCGACGAAAAACCAATACGGATCGGTTTGGAAAAATTCCAAAGGCGCGCGCATTCAAAAATGCATCAATTTGTTCACGTAACGCATCCCTCCCCTGCTCGGTCGAAGCGACAACCTCGATATGCGAAAACTGTAACGGAGGCATTGTACCCAGCAGATAGCCGAGGACAAGCACAGACACAAGACCGACGCGCCAGAGGATGCGTCTGCTGCGCGAAAATCGAACAAAGCCAACGTGTGGATTCTTCTTTTGCGTGCGCTGAAAGTCCCTCATGCATGCGTAAAGATCGATGTTGTTGAAGAAAAACTCCGCTTTATCTTCTTCATCACTGTAAACCGCTCAAATGCAGCAGCGATGAGACGATCCAAGAGTTCGGGAAATGCGACACCCGTCGCAACCCAAAGTTTTGGAAATGAACTTGTTGGCGTAAACCCGGGTATCGTATTGATCTCATTGAGATAGAGAGTATCAGTCTTCTCGTGGTATAAGTAGTCCACGCGGCTCATGCCACTGCCCTCAATAGCATGAAACGCCTCTGTCGTATAATTCTGAATAAGCTCGGTGAGGTGTTTGGTGATTTTGGCTGGAATAATGAGTTCCGTGCGGGCATCCAAATATTTTGCACGATAGTCATAGAACTCGCGAGCAACGAGGATCTCGCCGACTACAGATGCTCTCGGAGTATCGACACCACTGCCAAGCGCGCCGCACTCGAATTCTCGAACGTCAGCAATCCCCTGCTCTACAATAACTTTCTCGTCGTAGATAAATGCATTTTTAATTGCCCGAATTAACTGCGCTTTATTTCCTACTTTTGAGATGCCAACGCTTGAACCAAGTCTCGCAGGCTTCACGAACAATGGATAGGCAAAAAGATCCTCAATCCGCTCAAGGGTCGTCTGCTGCGCAAGCGACCATGTCTGTTGATAAAAAAATAAAAATGGAACAACCGGGAGGCGATGGTATTGAAAGAGCTGTTTTTGAACCACCTTATCCATGCCCAGAGCGCTCGAGAGTACGCCGCAGCTCACATAGGGCATCTCCGCAAGTTCAAGCAATCCCTGAATCGTTCCATCCTCTCCATACGAACCGTGCAGCACTGGAAAATAGACATCAATCGGCAGGATGCTTCGTCGTGATGACACGAGAGAAATAATACCTCGCTGCCCAGGCTCTGGCATGAGCACCGCGTTTGAAGCAACATCGCGGCCTTCCTTAAGCATGAGAACGGTTTCATCCCCAGCACAAATCCATCGGCCCTCTTTGGTGATTCCAATCGGCACAGCGTCATACTTCGAGCAGTCAAGATTTGCCATGACGTGTTCAGCAGAGAGCACAGAGACTTCGTGCTCGCCGGATCTCCCGCCGAAAATGACTCCAACGCGTAATTTCTTCATACGACGGTTTTCTTGATCCGTCCGCTACTGTTTACCACCTCATAGGCCGCGTGGGCAGCAGCAGCAGCGAGCAAATGATGCTGCCCGTATACGGACAACTCGATTGGCGTTACGAACCCGGTCCTTGTGTTTATTATTTTTGCTTCACTCCCGTTGTCTTTCTCCATGATATCATACAATCGAAATATGTTCTTGGGTCCCATTCCATACCAGAGAACAGGGCATGGAGATTTCAGAGCAAGCGTTTGACTTCGCGCATCATCCCCATTCATGATGAGTATCCCCTCTTTTGGGAGACGCTCAATGGCCAGAGCAATTTCAGCAGACACCGTCCGCACATCCGCGTCATTGGAAAGTGTTGATTCTCCAAGGATCGATGTGACAAGCAATGTACGAACGCGAACGATTCGTAACAGGTACGCCATGTCGCCAATCCGATTCACGCCAAGTTCAAGGATGAGCAGTTTGGGAAAACGCAGAGAAAATAGTGTGCGAAAAAAGGCCCGCAAGACAACGAAAATCCATCCGATCGAAGAGGACCCTCCTCCATCAACTGCGAGCACTGCTAAGGGCAATCCAATCTCCGTGTTATAGCTCTTTGGATTCGCGCGGATCTCATCGCTTTGGGGCAGCAGCGCGCGTAAGGCATTTTTTACTGTTGTCTTATTCGTAGTGCCTACAATGCCAATAATCTCTGGATGGAAACGCCATAACGTGAATCGCGTAAGCCAAAACAGCACCCACGTTACAATTGTTTTACCAAAGCGGCGCATATTTTTCCTTTATTTCCTTTCCATGTATTTCTTTATCCTCCGCATCCCCTCTTCAATATCCTCGGTGTTGCGCGCAAAACATATCCGAATATGGCCCTCGCCTGCTGGTCCAAAGGCGCTGCCAGCCACCACTGCAACGTGCGCTTTTTCTAAAAGATCAATGGCAAACACACGCGAGCTTTCATGGGGCACACAAATCTTCGGAAACAAATAGTATGCCGCAACAGGCATGGCAAAGGTAAAACACTCTCCCATCTCTGCCATCCGTTGACACAGGGTATCTCGACGCTGTTGATACGCGCGACAATATGCGGCAATGTCAGATCCTGCAAGCTCAAGCGCTGCTAAAGCGGCATACTGACTTATCACTGGCGCACACGTGACAAGTGCGTCATGGACTTTGCGAATCTCATGTACAAGCGATTTTTCAGCAGCAAGAAATCCAATCCGCCAACCAGTCATCGCATAGGACTTTGAAAAACTAAACACATAGATAAAACGATTCCTGAACTGCCGCTCTTGGGCAAGCGTGGGGTAGGGGTGATCAAAGGTGATATCTTTATACACTTCATCAGAGAGGATAAAAAGGTTATGACGCACAGCGAGAGCAGCGACCGCGAGAAGATTCTCGCGCGAATACGTAGTGCCAGTGGGGTTATTGGGATTGGTAAGAATAATTGCTTTTGTTTTTTTGCTGCACGCAGCCTCAAGGCGCTCAATATCAAGCGCCCAACCATGTGCTTCATCTAAGGGGACCCAGATCGGTTGGCCGTGCGCAATCCGTACTGCCTCTTGATAAGAAGCGTAGCATGGATTGGGCAAGAGTACTTCATCTCCAGGCACGAGCACAGCAAGTAGAGTTGCCGTAATTGCTTCGATTGCCCCAACAGTGACCAAGATCTCCTCTTCAAAATCATAAAAGATACCACTTTTTGCCAAGTGCTGTTCAATGGATTCTCGCAGTTGCGGTAAACCGGTAACCAGGCTGTACTTTGACGCTCTCCCCTCTTTGAGCGCCGCGATTGCTCTGCGCACGATGACCTCTGGGGTATCAAACGACGGAATGCCCTGTGCTAATGAGATGACCCCAGGAATACGGCTTGCCCGCAACTCCATCTCCTTAATAGGAGAAAGCGATATTCCTTCACTTCCCGTCCGAACTGCTGGTAATTCGGTCGGTACCGACATACGGCTGTAACACGGCGGGAACGCGGATACTTCCATCTTTCAGCTGTAAATTTTCCCAGAGCGCAATGAGAATTCGAGGGCTTGCAAGCGCGGTATTGTTGAGCGTATAGCAAAAGCGAGTTTTTCCATCTGCTGCTTTATAGCGGATACCAAGCCTTCGCGCTTGCCAGTCACCGAGGAAGGAATTTGAATGTGTTTCCCCGTAATCGTTGCGGCTTGGCATCCACGTCTCGATGTCAACCATTTTCACTTTGCCAGCGCCCATATCTCCAGTCGCAATATTGACCAATCGATATGGCAGCTCAAGAGCTACAAGCATTTCCTCCGCGATTGCCGTGAGCTTTGAAAACCACTGAGCTGCGATATCCTCGTCCGCGGGGATGATGACGACCTGTTCTACTTTTAAAAATTCATGGATCCGGTAGAGGCCTTTGGTGTCTTTGCCATAGCTGCCAATCTCCGATCGGTAACAGGGAGAAAAGCCACACAGAGCAATGGGCAGTTGAGATTGCTCGAACACTCTGTTTGCGTAATACGCGAGCAGCGATGGTTCGGCAGTGCCAACGAGATAGAGAGGAGCCTTTTCTTCTGATCCATTTACGAGTCGGCCAGAGTTTGCAATCTGATAAATCTCCTCCTTGCCAAATGGAAAATGTCCGGAACCAACCAGTGCGAATTCCCGCACAATGGTCGGTGGAACCATCAGCGTAAAGCCGTGCTTTGCGACCGTTTCTAATGCGAACCACATGAGGCAAAGATGCATTCGAACCGCTGCGTTCTTGAGGTAATATCCGCGAAAACCCGAGACGATAGCTCCTGCTTCAAGATCCAGAAGCTCGAGATCGGCGCCAAGTTCAATATGAGATTTTGCTTGAAACGAAAACTTCGGAGGCTTGCCCACAGTTTTTATCACGACATTTGAATTTGTATCTGGACCAACCGGGGAGTCTCCTGATGGAATATTTGGAACGAGCAGTTCGAGCTTTCTTTTTTGGTTCGTCAGTACTCGATAGTGTGCTTCGCCGTCCGCAATGCGCGCCGAGAGCTTTTGAAGCGCACTGCGCTCATCCGTACTCGGCTTCACTTTCGATCGCGCGTTACGCGTTGCCCGTAATCCATCGAGCTCTTGAGAAACAGCGCGAACTTTCGCGTCAATGTCAAGGAGTTCGTCAATAGACACGTCTAATCCTTTATCGCGGACGGCCTTTTTCACCAACGCTTTGTTGTCTCGAATAAATTGAAGATCAAGCATATCGCATGGATACTCGAAGAAGAGAACTTTTAAATTTCTGCGGCTGGTATGCGTTGAGTCGTATCACAGGGATCGCGTATCCGCGCCGAATAATCTCTTCCGGTAGCCGATCCGCAAACCCATTCTGATCATAGCCCAAACAAATCACATCGGGTTTTATATCATTCAGTACGTCATAAACGTGGGTACAATCTTCATAGCCAAGCCGAGCATTGACGATCGCTGGATATTTACGAACGTTTCCGAGTCGGGTTTTTTCATTATCAATGGGCAGAACGCCCTTTATCTGCTTTACGTTCCTATCACGGGCAATAATAACGGAAAGCTCATCACCACACGCTGCAGCTTGACGCAAAAAGTCTCGGTGCCCCTGATGAAAGAGATCAAAAGTGCCAAAAACTAAGACTCGCACATTTTACTCATTTACTGAATTACCTGCCCCTTTGGGGCGTAACAGCGGAAACGCAATCACCTCTTTTACCGAATGGCTATTTGAAAGCAGCGCTGTGAGCCGATCAATTCCCATCCCAAGCCCTGCAGCCGGCGGCATGCCGTATTCTAATGCCTGAATAAAATCCTCATCAAACTGCTGGGCTTCGCTATCCCCTGCTTGTCGCATCGCGCGTTGCGCCTCAAAGCGCTCCCGCTGATCAAGAGGATCATTGAGCTCGCTAAATGCGTTTATGAGTTCCGTACCAGCGATGAGCAACTGAAAACGTTCGACGAGTGCTGCTTGTTTGGGATGACGCTTCGTGAGCGGCGAAAGTACTAGAGGATGATCAGTAACAAACATCGGGTCAGTGATGTTTGGTCGAACAGCGGTTTTAAACAGTTCATCAATAATCTTTGCCCGCGACCAACCGACCTCTGCTGGGATATTCTTCTTCTGGGCCTGCCGTAAAAAATCCTCGTCGCTTACATTTTTAAGCAGATCAATACCGCAATACTGTTTCATGAGATCAACATACGAAACACGCGGGATAGGAAACGAAAAGTGGATCTTTTTTTCTCCAAACGGAATGGTGTGCCCAAGTCCCACTGCATAAAGCAGCTTCTCAAACAAGGCCTCGACCAAATTCATGTAGTCGTGATAGTCGGCGTATGCCTCATAGGCTTCCACCTGGGTGAACTCTGGGTTATGTTCACGATCAATGCCCTCATTTCTGAAACAGCGCGCAATTTCAAACACCCGTTCAAAGCCGCCCACGAGCAGCCGCTTCAAATAAAGCTCTGGGGCAATCCGAAGTTGAAGCGAAATGTCTAATGCATTGTGGTGTGTTGTAAATGGCCGCGCAGTTGCCCCTCCGGCAATGGACTGCAGAATCGGCGTCTCCACTTCCAGATACTCGCGTTGGGTAAAAAACGTTCGAATAATCTCTACAATGCGCGCTCGAATTTTGAGCACCCCGCGCGTCTGGGGGTTTGCAATAAAGTCCAGCTCGCGTCTTCGATAGCGTTCCTCGGTATCCGAAAGCCCATGCCACTTTTCCGGTAGCGGCCGAATGGCCTTGGTGAGCAACTGGAGAACGTGTACGGAAAGTGTGTGCTCCCCTTTCTTGGTCGTAAACAGCTCCCCGCGGCAAAAAACGATATCGCCGAGTTCGACCGCCCCCTCTTTGAAAAGTTCATAGGTACTTCCAAGCACATCCGCTTTGGCATAGCACTGCAGTTTCCCGCCGCCATCTTCCAAATCAAAAAACGTGGCTTTGCCATGCGATCGCACCAACCGCACTCGGCCGGCAATCCCGAGCAGTTTTTTTTCTGCAAGAAGTTGCTCAAATTGCTCAAGAACCTCCTGGATTGGGGTCCTCGGGTGTGCCAGCCGCGCCGGGTACGGATCAACCCCGGTGGCCCGGAGTTGCTGGAGTTTTTTGAGCCGTTCATCGCGTTCGGAAGACGCCATACATGCATGATTCTACAACAATGCGCGTTGTTTGGTCAAACAACAAATTGTGAGCAATAGCCCCTTACACCGCGGGTTCCGGCCAAATTTGTTTGCCAGTGGCAGTGTCAATAATCGAAATAGCCAAGGTTGGGCAAACCTTGGCTGCATGTAAAATCGTCTCGGGGGAGGCGCCCTCGGCATCAAGAACAATAGCCTTCTGCTCCTGGTCCAGAGCAAATACTTTTTGGGCAACCTCGATACAGCTGCCTGCGCCAATGCACAATGTTCGATCAATTACGATACGGTAGCGCGCCATACTTGTTCGTAACCGGGTGAGAACCGAAATCGCAAGCCGATTACGACACTGCAGTAATCGTATAGGTGAGCGGTCCGCGAGGAACGCGTAAAACCAGGGTATCGCCTACTTTTTTGCCTAGAAGCGCTTGTCCTAAAGGCGAGTCGCTACTAATTTTTCCTATCGTTGGATCAGCTTCGTTTGAACCCACGAGCACAAAGATCTTCTCGATTGAGTCAATCTGAACCTTGACAGTACTACCAAACGTGATCGTACTCCCGCGTGTTTGACTATCCACGATCTTCGCGCTATGCAGCAATTCTTCAAGCTCCATGATGCGACCCTCGACAAAGGCCTGTTCGTCTTTTGCTTCTTGATACTCGGCGTTCTCGGAAAGATCTCCCAGTTCTTTGGCGCGTTGAAGCCGCTCTGCAATACCTCCGCGACGACTCTTGAGCTCTTCGAGTTCCGTTTGAAGCTTCTGAAGCCCAGAAGCGGTAAGCACAGGTTGGTCCATACTTTTCAACATGAAACAATGAACATTGAACCACTGACTTTTCTAAGACGTTCTACCGTTATTTACCCATTGTCAAATGTTACAAGTCAAATGTCAAATGTTCATAACTCACTTTGGTGCTGTGCATACCACTGGAAAATTTCTTTTGCAATGGAAAGGGCTGGCCCGCTCCCCTCTCCCCCTTCTTCAACAAGCACAGAAAGCGCAATCTCTGGTTTCTGATATGGGGCATACCCAATAAACCAACTGTGGGCAGGGCGCCTGGTATGCCACTGGGCTGTTCCGGTTTTTCCTGCTACGGCTATTGACAGATTCGCAAGGGCCCGTGCAGATCCGTGCGTCACGGCTTCACGCATTGCTTCTTTTACAATACGGAAAGACTCTGGGGTAAAACCCATTGGCAACAGCGGTTGTAGTTCTCTCACGCTCTCTACAATAAAAGGTCGGTATCCACGACCGTTATTTGCCAGGCGCGCGGTTGCGGCTGCAAGCTGCACGGGTGTTACGAGCAGATCTCCCTGTCCAATAGCCAGATGATAGGTATCCCCAATATACCAGCGTTCCTTTTTTATGTTTTTTTTCCACTCTGGTGTGGGAATAAATCCTGGTTGCTCGCTTGGGAGATCAATACCGGTCAGTGCTCCAAATCCAAAGGTCTTTGCAATATTTCCCATGCGTTCTACCCCAAGCCCTTTCCGTAAGGGGTACTGGCCGTCAGAGAGCGGATAGCCTCCCATAACCAAGTAGAAGAAGGAGTTCACACTCTGTGCGATCGCCTTTGAGACATTCGTACGGCCGTGCCCGCCTGCCTTCCAGTCTGGGAAAAAGGAATCGGCGACACGAATGCCACCGCGGCTCATGATAGTCGTAGTAGCGCCGATAACTCCATCCGAGAGCGCGCCAATGGCAAAAAACGGCTTCATGGTTGATCCGGAAGGATACTGTCCAGAAACAGCGCGAGAAAACAACGGCTGGCGTGGATCATTTAAGAGCAACGCAACACGCTTTGGATCGCTGTTTACCGAAAAGAGATTCGGTGAATAATCAGGAAACGAGACAAGAGCTCGCAGTGCGCCGCTGTTGGTATCAACAACCACGACTGCACCATTTTTTCCAGGCGCAAAACGGGCAATAGCTCGGGCAATATGCTGCTGGAGCCCTGCATCAATGGTCAGCATCACATCCGCGCCTGCGCGAGCAGGGGTTTGGGAGATTTCCGTCTGGATGGACCCATCAGCGCCGACCTCGTAGACCAACTCTCCGTGAGATCCCCTGAGCGTGGTTTCATACGCTTTCTCTACGCCCTGCTTACCGAGAAGATCATCAAATCGATAGCCAAGGACAGCACGTTGGGTATACTCGGCTTTGCCCACTCGCCCAGTAAAGCCTAGGAAATTACCCAGAAGCATCTGCCCGTTGCCATCACGATATTCACGCTCTGGCCGAAACAGTACACTGGTATATGCGGGAGAAAGGCTGCTCATGAGCGGTAATGCCTGCTCGCGCGTGAGAGAATCCTCTACAATAACAGAGTCCCCAGATCCTTCCGAGAGCGTACGGGCAAGTTCGGCTGAATCAACGTTCAGTTGCTTTCCAATTTTCTCAAGCGCAACGGCGCGGTCAGTCGGATCTTTTGGTAGTTCGTCGGGAAAAACTACCACTGCAAATTTCGGGGTATTCGTTGCAAGAATCGTCCCATTGCGATCTCGGATCTCTCCGCGCGCGGCTGGCAGCACAATCGCGCGTGTCCGATTTCGAGAAGCTTGGCGCTGCCAGGCATCATGCTCAAGCACTGCAAGTTGAAAGCTCCGGACACCAAACAGCCCAAAGACTGCGGCAATCACCATCGAAAGAACCAGAATTCTCCGGCGCGACAGCGTGGGTCCAATGTAAAGCGCACTGCGCTCTGGAGCAATACCGGAAGGCGTATACACTTCTTCAAATGGCGTCTGGCGATTCATACCATGGACTTGAGCTAAACTGTCATCTTAAGCCATCCGCAGGGATCTCGGTTGAGGTCAGTCATAATAAAAATCCGCTCCGATGTCGATAGGGCCAAAGGGCAATCACACCAAAACTGGTCAAAACACAAACGATCAACAACTGCAGAAGCGTACTTTTCCACGGAATCACTGCCCCAGATGAGGCAGTGAACAGAAAGATGGTGCTGGAAAGTGTGAGAACAAACGCTGCTGCGGCAAGAATGACCGAAACCAATGCCAAAGATAAACGATGTAAAGGCAGGAGGCGATCCATTGCCAACAGGACAATAACGGCAATAGCAAACGCAAAGACGAGGGCACCGCGAGGTGTTATTGTGAGCGCGTCGATGAGCACCAACAACAGCAACACCCACCACCACGGGATCACTCGACGATCTGCGATCACCCACCAAAAGAAAAACGCCGGGACTACAATAGCACTCGAAAATACGCCAGCGCTTACGCGCGGCAAAATAATAAGCCCAAGAGCTACAACGATCGCAGAAAAAAAACTCAAAACAACAGTGACTGCGCTGCTCATAGAGCATCCGCGCGAGAACGGATAACCACCACCTCCTCAATCTGTCTTAACCCAATCGGCAGCTTCAAAATAGCCTGCTGAAACACACGCGTGACATCAGGCTCCACACGCTCCACGACTCCAACAAAAAAACCAGCAGGGACATTTTCTTCACGTTCAGAGGTGACGACATTGCTGCCAACCGAAATATCTATATTCTTTTCAAGGTAATCCACACGAGCACCAGAAATACCTTGACCCAAAACAATCCCTAGCGGTCGGCCAGCCGTAGCAACTCGCACAGTTACTTTATTGAGCTCTGAACTGACATACGCCATGATTGAGGTCTTTGCTCGCACATCTATAATTCGGCCAAGATAGATGCCGTTTCTGCTTGCCACCACATCAGCGACAGCGACACCATCCTCGCTGCCACGATCCAGTATCAGACGCAAAAGCAAGTGATCCGGCGGCTCGCCGATCACCCGAGCCAAGACAGCAGAGAATCTCGAGGAATCCAAAATGGGAAAAAACTCTGTCGGAATTGCTATTGTTTGTTTCGAATCAATCCACCCCACTTCCCTACTTCCGCGTTGTCCAAGCACGCCAACAATCACTCGCTCAAGCGGCCGTTCGAAGGCGCTTGCCGCAAGTAAAACCGCAAAAGTGACAATAATGGTACGCAGACGCATAACCGTCTTTCTAGTATAGCGGGAGTACGGCTATCGGCAAGGGCTTGTATTTCGAAAGCTCGTATATGGTATACTCAATTTGAGAGTGTAGAAAAATGACTCAAAAGGGTTATTTCCTGAGCGGAGCCGCGCGAAGTCGAAGGATTTCCTTAGGAATTCGGTAGCCCTTCGACCCGCTTCGCCGAAGCTTCAGCCCAGCCTCGACTCGTCTCGGCGAGGCGGGCGAGGCGAGCAAGCTCAGGGCATAAAATACTATTTTTCTACACTCTCAATTTATATGGTGTCTACCTGTGGATACTCAAATATGAGAAAAGCGATATTGCTTGCGATCGTTACTTTAAATTTTGGTCTTGGACCGATTGTTTTTGGGTCAGGGCCAGATCTTAACAGGACACTACCCGCGACGATTCGAGTGGGCATTCGACAGAACGGAAAAATAACGAGATGTGAAGTGGTTGACTTCAATTATTACGTCAAACACGTTCTTCCTCAAGAATGGAAAGATCTCTATGACATGGAATCCCTAAAAGCCGGAGCAATAGCAGTGAAGCATTACGCCTGGTATTGGATAAACAGGGGAGGAAAATTCGCTGGCAGCAGCACCTATAAAGATAAAGATCAGCCGTGTGACGCGGATGTTGACAATACGGAAATGTCGCAAGTGTACGACCCGAAGACAGATTTACAATTCAACAATTATATAAAAACCGATCTCGCCGTTGATAGCGTCTGGGACGTCGGCATACTTCAAGACGGAAAGCTATTCCAAGCCGAATATCGCAACAATGCATCTGGAAACAATCAGATGTCGCAGATTGGTTCAAATACACTGGCAAAACGTGGGATGACCTATCAAGAAATTCTACGAAAGTATTACAAAAAAAATAAGCTTTCATTCTTCTTCACACTTCCACGGCCAAAAAACTGCCCGATACAAAATGGTCGGAACTCGTGTGAATTGTTTTTACCGATTGCAGTTACTGAACCCGATGCAACAGGGTGTAACAGAGAACGGCAGGCATTAAAGCCAAAATGGGATACATCTGCTCTGAAAATAATAAACGAGCAGTGCGTTGAGCTTCCGAGTGTGGCTTTAACAAAAGATGCCACACTGTCAAGCTATGTCGGAGTCGTTGACTTTGCGAAAAATAAGTATGCGCTCGCTTCGATAAAAGAATTCATTCAAACACTTGACGCTGCTGTTGTTAAACACGATTTTGCGGTGAAGCGTAGTACTCTAAATTATGACTCGCGCTTACTCATTGGGCAATGGGGTGTAAGCAATGCCCTAGAGAAAAAGGGCGCAAAGTTTCAACCACAGAATGGATATAACGTCTCCTGTTATGCTCTGGGATGTGCCATTGATATTTCACTGTTGACGTATCGCACCACGGATCCCAGAAATCCGAATCCGACCGAACTGAACCCCGACGGGAAGATTGCCATCCCGCCGATTGAGGATGGCAACACTCTGCGTGTGCAGGAAATGTGGAATGTGTTGAAAGGGCTTAAGGAAAACAATGATATCTGTTCTGCAAGTAATCTCTATTTTGATGGAATAGAAGATCGGTGGCCGCACTTTCATATTGAGCGTTGGGGCCTCGGGAACGATAAATGCGCCTAAACATTCCAAAAAGACGGTGAATAAAAAAAGAGCGAGGGAGTGTGGGCAACACTCCCTCAAGCGTATGGTTGATCTCTACTTCCACTTCCCCCTGAATAAGAAGGAATCAACCATACGATCTCGCATCCACGCCTTCTTCCTCTCGTGGGCTGGTGTGATCTTCCGCCGACTCTGGAGAAGGCGAACAAGCTCCTCCTGTGAGGTGCCTAGCTCCTTGAGAGTCACGATCGTATACCCCATGACTCCAAAGAGACAGTCGTATTCCGCCGCAAATCGGTCATACGAGACCTTTGGGTCTCGCGCCGATTTTCGAATAAAATCAACGCAGCCTTTTAGGTGTCCGAGTCTGCTATCTCGGAGCACGTCGTCGAGCTCCCTCTGGATTGCGGCGCTGCTCGTCGTCGACGCCGTCGGTTCAGATGCCAAACATGAACATCGAGAAAGAGCGAGGATCACGAACACTACGAACAAATTTACAACCCTCATCAAACCCACCTCCAGACTCGGCACGAAGCCAAGTATTGTCAATGGAACTGAGGTACCAGAACGATTTATTTATACCACAAGAAAGAAACTTTGTCAAATTTACTATAGAACCAAGTGTGGGATCTCTTTATCCACACACGTTCTCGATATACTCCGAGTGCTTCATGTATGGTAGAATGTGAGTGTAGAAAAATAGTATTTTATGCCCTGAGCTTGCTCGCCTCGCCCGCCTCGCCGAGACGAGTCGAGGCTGGGCTGAAGCTTCGGCGAAGCGGGTCGAAGGGCTACCGAATTCCTCAGGAAATAACCCTTTTGAGTCATTTTTCTACAGTCTCAGAATAACACTATGTCCAAGCACGCCAACAATCACTCGCTCAAGCGGCCGTTCGAAGGCGCTTGCCGCAAGTAAAACCGCAAGAGTGACAATAATGGTACGCAGACGCATAACCGTCTTTCTAGTATATCCGCCCTGTGAGCATGTGCAAGGAAAACCTTGACTTTTTTTGCTTTCATGCTAGATTCTATATATAAATCTGGAGGTGATTTCCTTGACATATATAGACCTCCTGGCCATTTTCTTCGCGTTCTCTGCCCCCACGCCAGCGTTCGTGTTCAATGACCCGAGCGATCCGCTTGATGTGTGCGAGCGCGAGCACGTCCCGTATTTTACGAAAACGTACATCGAGCCTTGCGATCAGACTCTCGATCAAGAAGAAAGGCGAGAGCTGGCTAAGCGAGCGCTCGAACAGAAGTTCGAGAAACTCGAGCGGGCATCGTACGATACCGACGTCTCGAAGAAAACATTCGATTATATGCTGGCCGAGTTCCGGACCGCTCTAAAGAAGACCGGACTCAACCTCGAGAACCTTGAGGTCACTGCGACGGATCTCAAGGAGATCGCGGACCGACACGCCGCGCTCATGGCGAGTTCAGAACACGCCACCCACCGCCGGCAGCTCAACGCGTTGACGAAGCAGATTTTTGGCCGATCAAATCCTCGGCCTCACCTCTCGCCTGCGGACCAACAGAAGGTCCAGACAGAGGTCGCTGCGATGGAAAGAGACGCCGAGCAACGAGCTGCCCACGAAACTGTTCTGGAGGACTTTGTTCTTCTCGAGCGCATGGCTAGAGATCATCGCGTGTGCCGGCGTCTGTTCGCGATGCAGCTTCAGGCGATTCGCAGCACCGCGGCAGATGCTAAAATCGCGCTCGACGAGCCGCGCCTGCGCTCGCTTGAGGCCCAACACCTGCGTACGCTTGCCGAAGATCGAGCAGCCGACCTCGCGCTCGAACGCAATCCGTAGCGGATAGATAAAGAGGACACCCGCTGGTGCCCTCTCTTTTGTTCTCAAAAGATACTACAACCCGCACTGCGTAAAAACGCCTGCGGAGTCCGCGCGCAGATTTCTTCCTGCCGCCATCCAGCCCTCCCATATCGATCACACAACCCGTGTCGTGACAAACTGCATCGTGAACCACTGAGCGCGGGTACGCCTCATTGATGATCCAATTGTTGGTGATGATTAAATCCCGCGCACCGCGTCGCTCGGCTTTCATTTTTTTTAATTCACTGACTAACGGACGTCTCTTCCGGAGTTTCAAGTATGCTGCATTCAATGGATTCGTCGTGCGGATCTGCTGCTCAAGATTGCGGATCTCGAGCATCTTGAGCGGAATGCTTCTCTCTGTTAAGGTGTTAACCTTCGCAATGAACGTCGCATCGTGTTTGTCAACCTCGTTTTTAAGCAACAGGAATGCCACGCGCATTTCTTTCCCGATTCGTTGAGCAGGTGGCTGCACCGTAACTCCAAGATTCAACACACTCGGGCATTCGTCAACATCAGTCGACGGACAATTCACTTTTGGCCACGTTGTCTTATCTTCTTTTTTTGGTCGCCAACTAATCGGGATCGGAGAGTACTCAAATCCGCGCCGACCGAAATTACGCACTGCCGCATCGACGGGCTTGATATCTACTCCGACCCCAAAAAGCACTGCCACTATGACGGCGGTAATCGATAACTGATTTTTTCTCCTAGGCATTACCCCATATGTGTTAGTATACCCCAAACTGGCGTTTTATGGTAGAGTGACAGCAAGAATCATGCCTGTGAATAATCATTTTTCCACATCAGCGTAAGCTATGCCCAGAAACGCGATGCGATTAGTCATCGCTGCGTTGATTCTTGCGATTGGCGCTATAAGTTTAGTGTTCGCCAATCGAACGAAGACAAAGCCGGAGAGTTTGCTTTCGCTGTTGCCGCCTGGCCGTGTATCTGCAAGCTCGACCGCTCCTGTACTCTATACGGGAACTGAGGCAACATTGCTTCAGATTTCCCTGGACTTCTATCTCCGAGCAGGAACATGGACTGATGTAGAACGCGAACCAGAAAATCTTCCTCAATTCAAAAATGGCAGTGAAAGCTATCAGACCGCGGTGCTTGCGCTGGAAGATAATCGCGGGTTTGCAGATAAACTATTGTTACAAGCCCTCGATGAATTTATTCGTGCTGGCGGCACAATCGAATGGGCCGATAAAAAAACGCAAAGCGGATACTTCCCATCTGAAAACGGGCTCGGAGGTATTATTCGTATTAGTGTGGACCAAAGTAGGGGCGCAATGGCGTTTGCTCAAAAAGAGCTTACGGGAGATCTCATGAAATTTAAAGCGAATCAAAGCCCACAGTTGGATTATCAATATCTTCTTGATGACTTATGGCTTGCGATGAGCAATCGTGTCGCCGTCATGCAGCGTATGCAACATCCAGCCATGAGTTTCCGTCGTCCTCCGATCGGCTTGGAAAATCTTTACGCTGAACCCCGCAACGCGACAAAGAAAACTTCACCAGAGGATCCGTGCCAAAACTGCGTCGTATTTCTCCATGCCTATAACCGCATTCTCCTTGATGAAGGACTGCGGCTTGACCGAGAACTGCGCACCGAACTCCTGCACCAGGCAAAAGTGGCCAACGGCAAGGATAATCCCAAGTATCTGGGCAGCGCCTACGAAGATCTTCCAGATGATCCAGTTTTCGGGGAGTATCTCGCGTCGTTGCGCTACAGCATGTTTGTTGAATTTACCGATCGTCTGGCGAGCAAATTAAGTGCGGTAGTGATTGCGAAGGCGGCTCCTGCGTATCTCACGAAGCGGTTGCGCACTCTCGTGCCACGCGCCACCGCAGCGAGTGTTCCTCAAGGGGTTGACACTGCGAAAATCGCCCATGACACGATGACCGAGCTGCTTACGAGCATGACCACGGGCAACACGTGTCAAACATTCACCGATGTCTCAAAAGCACTCGAAAGGCCTTGGACAGCCTGCGGACTTACCCTTACCGGAGACGCTGACGGCAATGACGGCGCAGACGGCATTGGCGGCCTGCCCTTTACAGAAAAAATCACCATACGCAATGTTGACTACGCCTCCGGACTTCCGTCGCGCGAGATGAGCTATCTCTCCCGGATGCACGAACTAGAGATCAATACTAGCTTGGTTGACCCGAAAACATTCTCCGATTCCAAGGCAGGCGTCTCGGTGTTTCCAGTACTGTCAAAATTCGCGCTGCGCAACGATAAATTTCCGACTGGCGAAATTCGTGTAGAAAATAATGAATCCCTGCGCGATTATCGACTCTCCTCCCCTACCATCGAAGGCAAAGCGCCGTTGCTCACGTTTTCAAATCTCCCAAATCTTTCTACAGTCTTTGTCAACGATGTCATCACGAACTACGCTGACCCGGATCAGCAGCCAAGTGTGCTCCTCCATCCGCCGCTGTCCGTCGTTTTTAAAGATGGTGTATCGCGTGATCCTGCCGGAACCAAAAGATACGACTTCCAGCGCGCCAGCATGGAGAGCGCGCCGGATTTTTCCGGTGCGCGTTTTAACCTCAACAGCGACGTTGTGGTTCATCTCGACAAGAACGGCATTGCCTCGTATATATCAATCGCACAGATGACGCAGAAGTTTTCCGGACTCGAAACATCCCGGGGCGCTCTGCTACCGAGATCAGTCACGATCACGCTCTCCGGAAACCCAATTTGCGACCCATCAAAGAATGATGACCTCATGCTTGAAGAACGTTGGAGATTGTATCAAGCAGTCGAACTCGCGAACAAAGAACGGGATCGGAAAAATCGCGAGGATACGAACTATGCGTCAACAAAACTTACACCCATTACTCTTGTCTGTCCGGCTGCTCGCCCTGCGCTGCCGGCCGCGTGTCAACCATTAGCAAAAGCCGACAATCGTCAATCTGCCACCGTGGCCAGTAGTACAGAGCTCCGGGAATACGACAAATGGAATGCAGCGCTCGCGTGTTCGCTCGCGGTGAGTGGCCCGAAGGTGAAAGGCGCAATAAATGCGAATGACCTTGCAAAATTCTTCAATATCAGTAGTTTCGCAATGACCAAAACCAACGCAATAAGCATTGGGAATCTCTCCGGCAAGCTCATGAAAACAATCACAATCTATGACAATCCCATTTTAAATAGCGCGCCAAGTAATCTTTGCAGCTTTGCGAGCTCGCTTGAAACTCTTGCATTGAATAATAATGCGTTGACCTCCCTGCCGCCAGTGAGTTGCCTCACGAAGCTCGCGCTGGCAATGGATGCAAGTGGAAATCGGCTCACCAGTGTCCCCAATATCAGCGCCATGGGCAGCGCAAATCCGGGAAACAGAGGAACTGATCCGACTGACGGAAAACCGATGGCAAAATTTGGCGCCGGTTTTGGCAATAACCGTTTGAGCACGTTTACGCCTCCCAGCGGAAGTCATTGGGGATGGATCGCGCTCTATAACAATGTCATCAGAGGATTGTTGGATTTTAGACCAGCACCACTGTTGGGCGGGGTGATTCTCGCGGATAACTTCAAAGGCCCCGTAAGCTCGTTCCCAACCCTGTCAGAAGGCGGCAGGTTAGTGAGTACTCACTTCTCAAACGCAGGCATATTCGGCTTGCCAAGTCTTGACAATTTTATAAAAACCAGTCGACTCACGTCTCTAAAGCTTGATGGATTTAACCCTGTGTGTCTGAACCCAGGACTGCAGAAAGTGATTGATTCGGTTATAAAAAATCGCCAACAAGTAAATAATCTTCAACCATTGGTAACCGGCTGCGACACCCAGATATCACAGAAACCGATCAGCGCCGCGATACCACAACGGTCGGCTCTGGCGTGGTTTGGGAATCTTTTTGCCCCCAAACAGGCAGACTCGGCCAGCGGAGTTCGTCCCGTCTCTTTCTCTGATACATTTACCCGCTCGAGCTCAAGCAAATGCTCGCTCGGACGCGCGGATAATGGGAAAGGGGGGTCCACTAATCCGGCTGAACAAGTCTACTACATTCCGGTCAGCTCCGGCGCCACGATCTCGGGTGGAGTACTGAAAAATATCGGGAAGGACTTTGGCGGAGTGCAGTTTACCGGATATTCAGGAAATTCCTGTGCGATAAAAGATTTTGTCAATGTACCCACAGGATTAGATCTCATGATCACGATGAACGTCACGGTACCAAAGGACGATCTGGGAAACATCACGGCTGCTGGCCCATATTTCCGCGGCGCGACTTATGTCAATGCCGGAGAAAGCGTTGGAGGACCCACACGAAATGGATACTGGGTGCTTTTGGACTCTCGCGGCATTGTGCGTATTGATGAGCTGCGCACTGGCAAGTACTTCCCCACAAGCATTCCCATTGATGGATTTGATCCAAATAGCGCGCATCGGCTGACCACGACGATTCGCGGGGATTGGCTTTCCGTCATGGTTGATTATGTCCCGGTTATATTCCAAAGCGGAACTAGCTATACCCTTCAAGTACCTCTCCCTCTCGGATACATTGGCACTACCCGCTTGCCAGCCGGTATCGTGTTTGGTGCGCCAGATAACCGCGGAAAAATTGGCGGACAGACGGTTGACGATCTCATCGTCTCTGCAGTCGCGCCGAGTTTTTGCAATCCGGTCATGGGATTCTTCTGTGGCGCTGGTTACCGCTGCTCATCAGATCCGCTGCCGGGCAAGCCCTGGAAGATTTACGCTGAAGACTACGGAACGTGTCTCAGATCAACAAATGATTGGACCCTGGAAGATCAGCGAATCGCGGCGGCTCAACAAAAGGCCCAGGCAGAACTTGCCGCAGAGATTGCTGGAGAAGCAAAAGCGCTCAAAGAGGCGCAGTTTAAAGATCAAAATGACGCAAAAAAGCAGAGCGAGGCAGACCAGAGCGATCAGGCCAATCGCGTCAGACTCGCAGATGCTTCAACCCCGCGATGTGGAGACACCACTATTGACTACTATGCCGGAGAAGAGTGCGAGCCCGGAAACCTCGGCGGCTTGTCATGCAGTGATCTGGATCCCGACACCACGGGTACGCTCCGTTGTGGCAACGACTGTACACTGGACCAATCGCAGTGTGTGCTCGTTCCTGAAGACGCACGCCTCTGCACGCCGAATGTGAAAACCATCATTGCACAATGCCTGCCCGATGAAATATGTAGTTCGTTCGGTATCTGCACGACGCAAACCACAGGAGAATCAGTGGGAGTACAGCGGGCAACACTCTCCGCGTCTACTATTGAACAAGGTAAAACTGTGATCGTAACGCTCCCATGGAACGGCGGACCAACCGCGGTTCCCTATCAGGTTGAACTGCTCCTTGTTGACTCTTTCGGGAAAGTCGCATTTGACGCATCCCACGATCCTCCGACGCCGACAACCCAATGGAGCGGCCGCACAACGTATCCGCGAACCATCAGCATCCCGACGACCATGACCCCGGGAGACTATCGCGTGCGTGTTGCCCTAAGCCGTAATGGGCAGCGGCTTTCCTTAACGGCCGGCACTGGCGTGCTTGCGCGTCCTGATCGCACATACGATTCGGTTGATTTCACTGTCCGAACCCCTATCATGTGCAATGAATTCTCACAATCCGGCTGTGAAAACAACGCAGTCTGCATTCAGGGCTCCTGTCAACTTGTCGATGTCAACGGCGGCTCGTGTGCGCCTGGCGTTTGTACAGATGGAAGTCTATGCGTTTCTGGGCAATGCTTCGGGATCAGCTTTGGAAGCTGTCAAGGAGGGCGCGGCTGCCGGAGCGGACTTATCTGCATTCCGCCCCAAGGCACCCCGGGATCCGGTTTTAATATGTGGCACGGCTCATGCATCCCGAGCCAATTTGTTGCGCAAAAGCGTGGGGAAGGATGCAATCCAGCGGTCGGGCTCGTCTGCGCTACAGCACTGTCTTGTTCCAAAACACGATTTATCTGCGAAAGCCCAGTCCCACTGCCCCCTGCAGAACGGCCGAGTATTTCTAGCAGCACGACTATATGCGACCCGCCAGGAACAAACTTAAATCGGGCTCTGCTGCGACCGACAACGACGTGCGAGCTCAACCTCTCTGGCCAGTTTGTGCCTCTAAACCTACCTGCCATCAGCGGATTACAGCGCCTAAAAACACTCTCCCTAAAGGCGGCGAACATGAGCTCGCTCCCCCGGGAGATTGGCGCGCTGCCAAATCTCGAAACGCTCGATGTATCAGAAAACAACCTGGTGACACTACCTGCAGAAATTGGCAACCTTACGCGCCTTCAGACCCTCGTGCTCACCGGAAACAAAGGTTTCACCACATTTCCTGCGGAGATGAAAAACCTCGCCAACCTCCGGAACCTCTATGCGGCAGGCACGGCGCTCCCTGCATCCGAACGCACAAAACTGCCACCAAATACGGTTCTTCACTTCTAAATCGTATGCAACATTCCGGAATCACAAAACGCCTCCCTCTTTACGTTGTTTCTATTGCGACCTTGCTCTTGCTGCTCGTACCGACGATGACCCATGCCCAAACCACGTTGAGATTCTTTAGTTTTTTCCCAGCGTATATTGAAGCTGCCCCGAATGGAAAAGTCTCTATTCAAAAAGCGGGAATCGAGGGGATAACAGTACTGTCGAATGAAAAGGAGTATGACTTCCGAGACCCCATGAGTCTGAGCGATTTTATTGGAACGGGAGGGGGCTTCCCAAAAGTGAGCTTTAAAATTAATCTTGGGAAAAAACGCCTCAAAGAGATTCCTGAAACTATTGATCTCCTCCTTGATGTGTACATGAATGGCTCAACATGCGAGAACAAAAGTTACGCAATGGGGTTTGTCAAAGTCAAAATTTGTGTAAAAATCAAAGGATGGCTTCATCAAAAGGGCGGTCCAAAAATAACGCCAACACTATCGCCGAATAAATATGATACACCGGAGTATCAAGAAACGGCTCGGAAAGAAACGAGAGCGCGACTGAATGAATTGGCTCAGAAAACCGTCTTTCGCGGAATTAAAATCCTCCCCCTGCTTAAGAAAGACTCACAAACCGGCTCTTGGTATATTCTCTATCCACTGGATAACGAAGCACTCGGAGCATTCAAAGAAAAGAAGGATATTGTTATTACGCTTGTAAAAGGGTTAGCATTCGAGGGAAAATCCGGAGGAAAAGTTCTATTCTCTCTCGAGCGAAATCAGGGACTCATGAATAAATAAAAAACTCCCGTGGACATATCCCACCACGGGTTGGGGCAGCTTGATCACGGTCCCGCATCTTCCACTTCGGGAATCGCGGGCGTCTCGGCAGCAGAGGGCTGCTCCGAACGTTTCGGAGCATGGAGCTGCTCGCCAAGAGTCATCCGCGCGAGAGTTCTGCCATTCTCGAGCAGTACGGCAATGTACTCGCCGCTCTGGGAGCTCGAGAAGAGTTCCCCGTCCTCCTCATGCTGCACGCGCTTCGGATGGCCTTCAGCCTGGTCCTGAAAGTCGGACACGAGGGTTTTGGAATTCCCAAGTCCCCAACCGACAGTCCCATCCGGCATCGCAACCAACGGGGAGGAGGTAAACCCCTGACCAGAGGCCACTGGACGCTTCTTACCGCCTTCGCGCACCGGCAACGCCCAGATTGCGCTGCCTTGCTCGCGCTGCTCTGCCCAGAGCAACGTGGGAGCGCCGAGCCAGCGGTCGCGGAGCAACACTCCGTAAGGTCGGCTGCGAAAGCCGATCGGGTCGCGCTGGTTTTCCGGCCACTCGACGACCCATCCAGCGTGCTCTGCCGACCGGACCACCGCGAGCCCGAGCTCTGGACTTGCGGCAAAGTCCGTGATGTCGCCGCTGCTCGTGAGAGCACGACATTGTCCGCGGAGCACCAGACAGACGTCTTGGCGCCTGCCTATTCTCCGCAGAACCAGAACTTCTCCTTCTCGCGGTCCCCATTGAGCGCGCAGGAATTCCTGACTGCCATGAAACGAGCACAGCGGAATCCAGAGCGCTGGCTGTTCCTTTGCGGCCGGGAAGTGGACGCGCCACACTCTCCGTGCAGCACAGACCAGGACATCGCCGTTATCAGCAATATCCAGAGCGCGGATGTCTCGGACTTTGCTGGGCAGCTTGCTCAGGCGCTGATCGATATCGATCTCGAACTTAAAGAATCTTTCCTTGCATCCGCTCCCCTCTGCTCCGAGCAGCACTGGAGCAGCAACCACGACCAGAACGAGCACGAACTTTTTGTTCATGGTTTTGCCGCCTCCATGCGGCTCATATTTTGAAAATTGTCAGAGGTACGATCTATAAATACCTTATACCATTTTCATCAAATTTTGTCAAATTTTTGCTCCCAATTCAATTGGACGCGTCGCGTCCAAGTTGGAAGCGACAAGTTGGAAGCGACGCGTCCAACTCCGTCCAACTCGCTCTCTTATGTTCTCTGTCAACACTTTTCGGCTGCTTTGACTTTGACGCACGCATATACAGCTCATTGGTTTTTGCCTATACTTACTAAAGAAAGAAGCTGTTATCCACAGTCATTGGTATGCGTAGTTTTCTTGCGCTGGGCATTGCGATAATCGTTGTGCTGCTTCCTCTTAAGGGACAGGCCGCGAACGTGGCGCAAAAGTTTCCGATCGCATGCACGTTTCTTGTAGGAGGACCGAGTCCAGAAATTCGACAAGGGGAGGAGTACCTCGAGAGCATTACCATCACGCGCGCCAACAAGACCTTCCCCTTATTTAACGCAACGACCGGCACGCAGCCGGTCTATCTTAGCGACTTTATCGGCAAAGACAAAGAAGCAAAGGGCTACGGCAATCCAGGTGCTATCCCAAATGTCACGTTTAACATTACTTTGCGCAATGTCGAGGAATTAAAGAAAAAACTTACAGGCAAAGGCTTCTTTGTAAAAATTCTCTACAACACGAACAAAGCTATAACCGGTTCAGATTGGAAGACGACGGTGAAAGGACCGTACCCGGATCCGAAGAATGAGCCAAACGGATTTCCGCTCTCTGGAGAAACGATCATCTACCCAATCCCGCGGACGAGTATCGATGACCTCAATAGCGAGAATGTCGATACGCTCTGGCTCATGAAGAGCAATCGCAAATATATGCTTGATCGTTTTTCTCGTCTGAAATTCGTTATCCTCACGAACCCGAACACGAGCCAAGAACAAACCCTCCTACACCTCCACGTCGAAAAATTCAGCGGCCGAGACAGGCCGTAAAGCAAAAAAAGAAACAGTCCCGTGGAGCTTCCCTCCTCGGGACTGGCGCGTCAAACGATCAGTGTGCCGCTTCCTCGCAGGTTCGAATAAACTCTCCACTCCTCTGGTCCCAGCCGATGCCCCATTGACCGTTGTAGGAAGTAGCCCCCGAGTCGTAGCTCTCTCCCTGCGGATCGTCGGCAGGAGGATAGGACTTGAGACCTTCTGTAGAGACACTGAAGGTGCGGAGCCCTGTCTTTGTCATTTCCCGAAAGAACAAGCCACGCTCCTGTTTGTCCTCTCCTACCACAATCGGACCGATGATCGGCCGCGAGTGGAAGTACGCAGCCTTGACCTCCTCTGCGTCAAGGTCGCAGCGCCATATTACACTGCCCTTGCTTTCTGGCTCGACCCAGTAGAGCTCTTGACCTTTGCCGAAGTCGTGGACAGCGAGCGTGCCAGGGATAAAACCCCAGCTGGTCAGCAGGTGTCGTGCGCGACCATCGCGGACACGGAAAAGCACATGTTGCCCTCCATCCCCCCACGGCCGCGCAATAATCAGTTCAGTTGGCGTTGCTGCAGCGTCGGCAACGTCTGCGAACTCTGTGAGTCGGACACCGTCGCGTAGCCGGTAGAGGTCACGCTTGCCGCCGGTTTCCCGAAGAACGAGCAGCTCGTCGCCAAACCAGCCAACGCGTAGGTCCTCGTGCTTTTGGCTGTGAGCAATTGGCTTCCAGCGGCCGCTCATACTCCAGTCCTCTCGAAGCCAGATATGGCCTAGCTTGTTCGCGTGCCCAGCGACCACGGCCACCTCTCCGGAATCCGAAATCGCAATACTGCGTATCTCAAGGCCTCCCAGCGGCACTGAAACGTGATCGCAGCCACAAGAGAACAGGATCGCCACACAAAGTGCCAAGAAGATCATATTGAAAGTTCTCATCTTTTCCCGCCTCCCAACGGCAAAACTGTCAAGAAACCAGTAGCATCTCTACTATACCAGAAAAAGCAAAACTTGTCAAAAATACGCTTCTGTACTATCCTCAATACTTCTTTAAACAGATGGGAAAAAAGATTGAGAGAGTGTCAGGAACACTCTCTCATGCGTCTGGCTGACCCTACTTCCACTTCCCCATTAAGCAAGAATCAACCAGACGATCAGCCCAAGGCGCCTTCATTCTTTCCTGGGCAGGCGTAAACTTCCTGCGGATTTCCAGAAGCCGAAGAAGTTCATCTTGTGAGGTTCCCAGCTCCTTAAGCGTTGTGATCGTGAACCCCATAAAATGAAAGAACGTTATGAATTCCCCGATAAAATGGGCATATGATACCTTTGGGTCCCGGGCCCAAAGTCGAATATGGGCCAGATACTTGCGCAGTCCATTCACTTGGCTGTTCTGGACCATGTTGTCCAGTTGCTCTTGTATTACGACGGCAGGGCTCGTCGTTGTAGTTGAGACCGTCGAAACCGCCGATTCACCAGAACTCGGTTCAGCTGCCGAACATGGACATGCAAACCAGAGGCCGAGGATCACGAACACGAACACGACGACAGCACTCATCAAACTCACCTCCAAATCTCCGAATAAATCGAAGATTGTCAAAGAAACCTCAGTACTAGAACGATTTATTTATACCACAGGAAGGTAATTTTGTCAGATTTTTTCAAAAAAACGAGGGATGGTTTGACCATCCCTCTATGCTGGTGTCAAAAACACACCCCACAGGCAGTTGGCTGATATGGCTAGGGCACCGGCGTCCTGCTCGAGCGTCACTGTGACCCTCCCATTTTGTCGGGATCTGGTCCGGCAGTCATCCAGCCCTTGGTGCCCTTGAACTTGTTAAAAATGCGCATGGACTCTGATTATTCCAGAGTCTCAAATGCTTCTGAACTTGTGCAATTTTCAAACCCGCTAGCTGGTCTTTTTGTTTTGCGCACGAATCAAAGTCTTTCGACTTATATTGTACACATCGTGAATTCCAACTGCGAGCAGCACCGCTTCCTCTTTTGTGAGATAGCAAAAAACAATGCGGAATCGAAAATCAATGGAAAAACTGAAGCGGCCTTCCAGTTTTCCGCGAAGCTTGTGCACCCGTAAAAAATGATGATTGCGTCGGTCTTTGAACAGTTTGATCCGTACCATCGCATCATCTTGGAGCGCCAACGGGAGTTTCTTTAACTGCTGAATGAATGCGGGGGTATACGAGACCTCCATACCCATTAGGGCAATACCTTCATGAGTCGCCGGAGATCGCCGCGTAATACTTTGCCCTCACGCACTTGCTGCTCGGAAGCAAGTACCGCAGCGATTGCTTCTTCCTCTGCAAGTCGGCGGATCGCCCTGCGAACGACCTCGGCCATGGTGTGCGCGTACCCGCGCTTAACCTGGGTGCGGACAAACTCGGCGAGGTCTTCTTGAAGCGGCACAGAAATGGTGGGCATAGAATAGGATATGAAGTCTTAATATGATTTTATCATACATTCTTGGCCCTGCGCTGTCAATAGACTCAGGTAATGTGCAAGCACATATGGCGGTTTCTCCCCTGAGCGGTGTAGGCTCTGGGCATGAGTACACCTATGGCACAGACAATAAAAGAAGAGAGGTTACGATGGGTGCTTCCCATTGTTCGCAAAGAGGTAAAGCTCAAAGATGCGGCAAAGGTATTCCCTCACGGGAAGCGAACCCTTGAACGTTGGGTTGCAGCATACCGACACTATGGCGAGGACGGCCTTGAGCCCAAATCAACGGCTCGCAAAACACAAGAGTATGAAA